>Ga0070685_10002024_pt1 | contig 10499 bp, 10 predicted proteins | sample KBSS13LmetaG_FD_65651 | JGI IMG/M metagenome (GOLD analysis project Ga0070685, IMG submission 65651) | Switchgrass rhizosphere microbial communities from Kellogg Biological Station, Michigan, USA - KBS S1-3L metaG | ecosystem: Host-associated > Plants > Roots > Rhizosphere ...
AAAGGGGCCGCGCAGCGGGAACAACGTGAGCCACGCGAACAACAAGAGCAAGCGTGTCTGGCGTCCGAACCTGCAGCCCGCGCGGATCGTGACCGACAACGGCACGCACAAGCGCGTTCGTGTCTGCACGAGCTGCCTGTCGGCCGGCAAGGTCCGCAAGGCGGGCTGAAGCCGTCCGGCGCTTCCGCATCAGGATACGACGAAACGGCCGCACCTCCTCGCGAGGCGCGGCCGCTTTCTCGTTCCCACAGAGGCTGAGTTGCGGAGCCGCTTCATCATGATCGGGGCCACGCCCCCGCGAATGCCGCTCCCTTCATGCGTTTCCTTGACGCTGTCTAACGAGGCATTACCGTAGGATACGAGGCCCACCGCACTTTGCGCGTCCTCTTCGAAAATGGTGAGCCCTTTCGGTCGTGATCTCCACACGCTCAGGAATATTCCCATGCTCCGATCCCTCCTTACGCGCGCGAGCATCCTCGCTGGGCTGTGCGTCGCCTCGTCGGCGTACTCGCCACCACCCGCGCTCCGCGGCATTGGCATGGTCACAGAGATCTCGGGCCCGTGGCAGTTCGAGTCCGGAGGGAAGACGGCCGTCTTGGATGTAGGTACACGGCTTCATGAGCCAGGAACGCTCTGGGCACCTGCCAACACTCGGAACCAGTATGTCAATATCCTGCTCCGCTCAGGCCGTCATCAGCCGTTTCGGTGTGGTTCGCGCGAGGAGTGCCTGCGCCCGCAAGTCATTTCCGCGCCCCCGGTCGGCCCGGGATGGTTCGAAAACTTTTTAGAGTGGTTCATAGAGCGCTTCCAGCATGACCCGGAGCACCTGAAGTCAATGATCGGCGGGCTCCCGCCAGCCTTCACTTCCACTCAAGTCGCTCGGCTGCACCGCGATTCGATCGACTTAACTCATGTGTTCGAAGGCTTACGGCCTGGTACTACCCGGGTTGGATTGTTCGTGAACGAACCGAACGCGCGAGGGACCACCGCCCTTGGAGGATACCGCCGAAACCCTGGCGTGGATTCGGCACTGGTGACTCAGATGCACCGGCAACTGGCTAACGCATGGAGGGTTTCGTCCGAAAACTCTGCCCTCCTCGCCGCAAGTACAATTGAGTGGCGTCCCGGGGTTAAGACTATGCTCCCTGTGCCAAAGCTGCGCCCGGGTATCTACGGGCTGATCGTATCGCACCCGGAACGAGAGTTCGTTTGGCTATCCGTGCAGAGGCCACGGGATTTCGAAACAATGTCGACGCAGTTCCAACAGGCCCAGAGCCTCGTCAATTCGTGGGAGACCGGCCGGAATGGTGAGTTCGCGGCCATCTTCCTGCGCGCGTACCTCGTCTACCTGACGACGAGGTAGGGATGTCGGAAACGGACGAGCAGCGGTGCCCAGACTGCCCACACCGCTCACAGAAGCCCGCAATCAGTTTGCTGGCCGTCGTCGCCTCACTGGTGATCACCGCCCTATACTCGCTCTACGAGGCACCGCACCTAGGCGAGAAGGCGTTCGACTGGGCGACCCAGCTCTCGGTTCGCGAACCAAGCCCTAGTGTGTCGGTAGTGCACATCGACGAGTCTGACTTCGGTGAGCAGTTCCAGCGCGTGGTACCACTATCAGCCTCCGTGCTGCAGCGGGTCATAGAGGCCACAGCGGCCGGGAAACCGGCTGTGATCGGAGTGGACCTCGACACGTCGGACCCGCAATTCTCCGCCCTGCGTACCCCGCCGGGGGTGCGCGTTGTCTGGGCACGCAGCCACGACTGCAAGGAGCATGATGGCACGGTGCCAGTGTGCGGCCCCCAGGAATGGATTCCAACACGGGTGTTGGGGGGCGCCGACGATGGAGCGGTGTCAGGGGTGGCTACGGTGGAGTTCGATGCCGACGACCGGCTACGGTCTTACACACGGAAGATCGAGACCGAATCTGGTACCTTCCCGAGTTTTGCAAGCGTGGTGCTCAACGGTATTGTCGAGCACCACCGTAATGAGGAGGGCAGGCGGCTATTGATTCGCTACCGGCGCCAGCCATGGGAGCAGGCTTTCTCTACTCGCGATGTGCTTAACCTCGCCACGACCCCGGCCGGAGTGACGTCGCTACGCGAGTCGCTGGAGGGCAGAATAGTCCTAATCGGCGCCACCTATGCTCGCGCGCGCGACGCCTACCAGACCCCCGTCGGCATCCAAGCCGGCGTTGACGTGTGGGCGCAGATCCTCGCCACCGAAATGGACGGGGATCCCCTGCCGCGCCCGGGCGACCGGTACATCGCAGTGGTGATGCTGTTGGAAGGGATCGTGCTCGCCTTCACGCTCCACATGCGTCGGCGGCTCGCGAGCGCCCTGTGTAGCCTCGGCGTGGCAGTCGTCACCGCAGTGATCGCGAGCCACTACGCGGGCTCGCTCGCCCTGTGGCCGTTCTTCGCGCCGCTTATCGTGCTGGTCGCGTGCCTCGAGTTGTACGAGGCAATCAAGCACACCCGCAACAGGGCACTCCGCTCGCTAGTCGACCGCGCGAGGAAATCGTTCAATCGGAAGCGAAAGAAGGCAAATCCGACGCAGGCCCGACCTACTCCGGACCTGTCAGCGCAGGCGCGGCAGCCCGCGGTCTAGCCCAGGTACTCCGGCTCGATCACCTCCTCGCGACCGTCCGGCCCGAACCGGTACGCCACCGCGTGCGGTCGCGAGGTCACCGCGCGGATCAGCTCGCCGTCGCGGAAGTGCAGCGCTACGCCGTCCTCGGCCGCGAGCGCGGGGCCGCCGTGCTGGCGGACGAAGGCGGGGAACTCGATGGGGCGCCGCCAGTCGCTGTCGTAGTGCGGGCTGAAGGCGCCGGGGAGGAGGCCCAGGCCATTCATCAGGGGATTGAGGTCGGGCCCGTAGCTGTCCGTGATCCCCCGCTCGAACCAGCAGAGCGCCCCCGCGCTCACCCCGCAGAGGATCGTCCCCGCCTCCATCACCTCGGGGAGCACCCGGTCCAGCCCCTGCGCCCGCCACACCGCCAGCAGGTTCACCGTGTTCCCCCCGCCCACGTACACCAGGTCCTGCTCGCTCAGGAATCCCGCCAGGTCGTCGACCTTGCGGCTGAAGAGCGAGAGCCAGGTGCGCTCGCAGACGGATTCGGGGAAGGCCTCGCCGAAGCGGTCCACGTACCCCGCCGCGTCGCCCGCCGCCGTCGGCACGAAGCAGACGCGCGGCCGCGCCTTCCCCGTGGCCTCCAGCACGTAGCGGTCGAGGAGGGGATTGTCGGGCTCCATGGTGAACCCGCCCCCGCCCATCACGATGATCTGGCCCTTCAGCGGTGTCGTCGGCATGCGTAAAGCTTGCAGGAAGATGCGCGAAACGAAAGACCCCAACTTCATGATCACGCAGGGACGCAGCGGCACGGAGAGAACCCCTCTCCGTGCTTCTGGTCTCTCGTAAGCCGAATCGGTTACGGCCCGCGCACGGTCTCGGCCGCCACGGGCCAGCGGCCGGCCAGGAACTCCTCGACCGCGGCGAAGAAAACCGCGGGCTCCTCGAGATGCACGAGGTGGCCCGAGCGGCGCATCAGCAGCAGCCGCGCGTCGGGATAGCTGGCCGCCCAGTCGCGCGCGCCGGCCAGCGGCACCACGTCGGCAACACCGTGGATCACCAGCACCGGCGCGGTGACCCGCCGGACCTCGGGCCTGAGATCGAACTCGCCGAACGAGCGCAGGATCACCTCGTTCACCCAGAGCGAACGGCGCACCACCTCGCGCCCGCCGACGCAGAGATCGCCGCGGGAGGACGGGCCCTGGACGGGGTCGAAGGCGTAGACGCGAAACAGGAGGTGTGCGAACTCGTTGCACACGGCGATCGGGTCCGGCGCGGAGAGCCAGGCGCGGGTCTGGAAGATCTCGCCGAAGCGCCGCGCCTCCGCGGGGGTCATCCGCTCGTTGACACGCGCCGAGACGCGGCCGTTCATCTCCCGCATGTAGCCGAGCGTCGGCGAGGCGGACGCGTGCAGGATCAGCCGCTCGACCCGGTCCGGATGGGCGGCGGCATACGCGGAGATGAGCAGCCCACCCCAGCTGTTGCCGAGCAGGGCCATCTTCTCCAGCCCGAAATGGCGGCGGATCGCCTCCAGATCGGCGATGTGGCGAGGCACGGCCAGCGCGGCCGGATCGTCCACCAGGCTCGAGCGGCCGTTGCCGCGCTGATCGTAGTAGATGACCCGCCGGTGCGCGGCGAGCGGGGCGAGGTCGGCCCGCACCGATTCCAGCGAGAAGCCGGGGCCGCCATGGACGACGACCAGGGTCTCGGGCCCTCGGCCCTCGATCCGGTAATAGAGGCGTACGCCGTCCTCGGCCGTGACGAAACCGTCCTGCTGGGCCACGGCCGGCGCCGCGGCGGCCAGCAGGAGCAGAGCCATCCGCAAGGTCTTCATCTCTCCCTCTGCGTCCCGCGTCCCTGCGTGCGGCGATCGGTTACGTCGACGTCGGACCGCGCAGGAGCTCGCGCGTGGCGGCGTGCCCGGGACGGTCGAGCACGTCGGCGGCGGGGCCGTGCTCCACCAGCGTCCCCTCGTGCAGGATGGCGACGCGGTCGGCGAAGGCGCGGGCGAAGTCCACGTCGTGGGTGGAAACGAGGAGGCCGCGCCCCTGGTCCGCCAGCTCGCGCAGCGTCTCGCCCAGCGCGCCGCGCCGCGCCGGGTCGAGCGCGGACGTCGGCTCGTCCATCAGCAGCAGGAGCGGATCGGGCGCGAGCGCGCGGGCGATCGCCACCCGCTGCGCCTCGCCGCCGGAGAGCTCGCGGGGATAGGCGTCCGCGCGGTGCGCCACCCCCAGCTCCTCCAGCAGCGCCATCGCCCCCTCCCGCGCCTTCGCCTTCGTCCACCCGAGCGCGTGCACGGGCGCGAGGGTGACGTTCTCCAGCGCCGTCAGGTGCTCGAACAGGGCGGCCGCCTGGAAGACCATCCCCACCTTCCGCCGCAGCCCCTTCAGCCGCGATTCCTTCGGCACCGGGCCCGGGTTCAGCGCGAACCCGCCCACGTCGATGCTGCCGCCGCTGAACGGCTGCAGCGCCGCCACGCTCCGCAGCACCGTCGACTTCCCGGCGCCCGACGCGCCCATCAGCGCGCAGATCTCCCCCGCCGGCACCTGCAGGTCTACCCCGCGCAGGATCTCGCGCTCCGCGCGCGACACCCGCAGCCCGTCGACCCTGAGCGCGCCGCTCATCCCCAGCTCCAGCGCCGCTCCAACGCCCGCGCGAAGCGGCTGAGCGGGAGCGAGAAGGCGAGGTAGATGAGCGCGCAGAGGATCCCCGGCACCAGCCAGCTCCCCACGTTGGTGGCGTAGATGGCGGTCTGCTTGGTCAGCTCGACCACGGTGATCACGGAGACCAGCGACGAGTCCTTCAGCAGCGCCACGAAGTCGTTCGTCATCGGCGCGAGCGCCAGCCTGAGCGCCTGAGGGCCGCGCACCAGCCGCAGGATCTGCCCCTCCGAAAGCCCCAGCGTGCGCCCCGCCTCGAGCTGCGCGCGGGGGATCGCCTCCAGCGCGGCGCGGTAGATCTCGCTCTCGTAGGCCGCGTAGTTCAGCCCCAGCCCCAGCACGGCGGCCGCGAAGGCGGGGAGGCGGACGACGCCGGAGAGGCCGTAGTAGATGACGAAGAGCTGCAGCAGCACCGGCGTCCCGCGCATCACCTCCACGTACACGGTGAGGAGCGCGCGCAGCACCGGGTGCCCGTAGACGCGCCCCGCCGCGACCAGGATGCCGATGGAGACCGCGAGCGCCATCGCCAGGCACGACAGCACCAGGGTGATGCCGGCCGCGCGGGCGAGCGCGGGAAGGTAGGTGCGCAGCGCGCGGCCGCTGGTGCCGGGCACCGGCGCGGCGTCCTTTTGTCCCGACTCCGCCTGCGGAGCCTCGGCCAGGACGCGGCGGAAGAAGCCCCCCTGCGCGTCGCTCCACACCCCCCAGCGGCGGAAGGTGCGCTCCAGCGAGCCGTCCTGCATCCGCGCCCGCAGCACGGCGTTGGCCGAGTCGCGCATGGCCGCGTTCGCGCGGGCGAAGACGGCCACGTAGTGCCCGGTGGCGGCGGGCTCCGGCTGGATGACGAACCCGCCTGTCCTTCGCAGCGAGCGCTCGGCGATGATGTTGTCCAGCAGCACGGCGTCCACCCGCCCCGCGACCAGGTCGCTGTACGGGTGGACGTCGTCGTCGTAGGAGATGGGGACGAGGCCGGAGCGCTTCTGCTCGTCGAGGAGCATCTGGTACGCCATGGTGGCCCCGAGCGTGGCCACCCGCCGCCCCGCCAGGTCCGACAGCCGGCGGTAGCGCCCGCGGTCCGCCGGGCGTACGGCGAGGACCTCCTGGAACTCGTAGTAGGGGATGGAGACGGCGTGGCGGGCGCGCAGCTCCGGCCGGTCCTCCAGCCCGCTCATCCCCACCTCGAAGTCCCCCCGCTCCACTGACTGCTCGATCGAAGCCCAGGCGACCTGCACGAAGCGCGGCTCGCGCCCCAGCCCGCGCGCGATCATCTCCGCGATCTCCACGTCGAACCCGCGCACCTTGCTCGGGTCCGCCGGGTCCGCCTCCACGAACGGCGCTCCGCCCTCCGCGTCGCCCCCCCATCGCAGGACGGGGCGTTGCGCGTGGGCCGGGAGGGAGAGGACGAGAAGGAGGATGAGGACGAGACGGTGGGTCATCGTCCCAAGTTACGGAGCGGACGGTGCCTCTGCAAACGGCGTCTCACGCAGAGACACGGAGCCACGGAGAGAAACACGGCGCATGAGCCGCTCGTACTGAGGTGGGTTCCGCAACCTGTCCCACACCCTGATTCGAGATGTACGTCCTGCTCTGGATCCTCGCCTTCTTCGCCGCCGTTGTCGCGGCGATCGCGCTCGCCATCGCCCGGCACGACCGCCGCAACGCGCGCCCGCGAGCCAGCGTGACCCTGGAGACGATGCCCGGCTGGGTGAACCAGATGCTCCGCCGGAACGCATCGGGGAGCTTTCTCATCTTCGATGCGAACGGCCGCGAGGGTTTCCTCCAGATTGCGCTGAATGCGCGTGAGGGCGGCTGGCGCCGCGTGGAGTTCGGGCTCCCCGACACGGACTGGTCGCACGAGAACTTCGCGCTCGCCGTGCTGACGCTCGGCGCGGACGCAGCCGAGTGCATCGTGGAGGAGGATCCGCGAAACACCCTCGTCCCGCGCTTCCTGACCGTCATCCTGGAGGGTGACAGCGCAAACGTTGGGGCGCGCACGGCCGCGCTCCTCCGCTCGGCCGCCCAGACGCTCGGCTTCCCCGCGGGGCAAACGTTCACCGTGTCGGGAGAGGGAACCGACCACCCGGACTATCTCCGCAGCGTCGCCGACGAGCTCGATCGGCGCATCCGCGGCCCGCGCTGGCTGGTACGGCGTCTCGCGGCATTCACGCGCGCGCAGGCCGACGAGCTCCAGCGCGAGATGGACGCGCCGGAGCCCGCGCGCATGCGCCTCCCGCACGCGCGGAGGTACGTGCCGGCCAAGCGAAGGCCCCGCCGGTAACGGCCGGCTGCCACGGGAAACGGAGCCGCGGAGATCTCTCTCCGCGGCTCCGTGTTCTCTGCGTGAGGTGCCGTTGCGGCCCCGCGATGTCAAACCCGCGGCGCGTGGCTCGTTCCGTAGCAGCAGTCGGATGATCGACGAACCTGCGCCGGTGGAGCTTGCGATGAAGATGCGACCGATCCTCCTGCCCGCAGCCGTGGTGCTGGTCACCGCCCCCGCGCTGACGGTGGGGCGCCCCGCACCGCCCCCCGCGCCGACCCCGCCGCAGGCGTCGTCGCTCACGGCGTTCGGCTCGCGGCAGGAGCTCCAGGCGTACGTCCGCGGCCTGGCCCGCGAAGAGGCGCAGCGGCGCGCCCGTCAGCAGGCCGCGCGCGCCGGGTGCGGCACCCCCGCGGCCGTGCAGGAGCACACCCTGAGCCCCGGCGCCGTGATCGGCGGGCGCATCTCGGACCCGTACGGACAGCCGCTGCCAGGAGCCTCGGTGTGCGTGCGCGGCACCACGGCGCGCGCGATCACCGGTCCGGACGGCACCTACCGGATCGCCGTCCGTGCGGGGCAGCTCGTGGGGCAGACCGCCACCGTGGTCGCCAGCAGCGCGACGGCCGTGCCCGACCAGCAGGCGGTGCGGCTGGCTCCCGGTGCGTCGGCGATCGCGGACTTCGTCCTCGAGCCGATCGTCGAGCTCATGGCGCCGATGACCGTGGCGGATGCCCTCCCCGCCACCGCAGTCGCGCAGGGGAAGGCCGCGGGCGAGGCCGAGTCGGTCACCAACACGCAGACGGCGGGGGTGGACGAGGGCGGCATCGTGAAGGTGCACGGAGACCACCTGGTGATGCTGCGCCGCGGGCGGCTCTTCACCGTGAACGTCGCCGGCCGCGGGCTGGCGCCGGTCTCGGCGGTGAACGCCTACGGGCCGGGGATGGACCCCGACGGCACCTGGTACGACGAGCTGCTGGTCTCCGGCGACCGGGTGGTGGTGATCGGCTACAGCTACGACCGCGGCGGCACCGAGGTGGGAGTGTTCGACATCGACCATGCGGGGCGGCTGAGCTACCGCGGCACCTGGCACCTGCGCTCCAACGACTACTACTCGTCGCGCAACTACGCGAGCCGGCTGGTGGGGAGCACGCTCATCTTCTACACGCCGCTGATGGTGCAGGTGGCCGAGGACGGCGGGCTGGACTGGCTCCCCGCGCTGCGCCGCTGGCACGAGGGCGCGCGCGACGACGAGTGGCAGCCGATCACCGCCGCGCCGCGCATCTACCGGCCGGGGCGCGCGCTCAGCGCGAGCGACGGCGTCACCCTCCACACCGTCACCTCGTGCGACCTGTCGCAGCCGGAGATGACCTGCCGCGCCACCGGGGTTCTGGGCCCCTCCGGCCGTGTCTTCTACGTCTCGGAGACGTCTGTCTACGTGTGGACCAGTGACTGGCGCCGCGCGCGCGGCGAGCGCTCGCCGGCGATGGTGTACCGCCTGCCGCTCACCGGTACCGCGCCCACCGCGCTCGCCGCCGCGGGGAGCCCGGTGGACCCGTTCTCCTTCCTGGAGGACGACGGCCAATTGAACGTGGTGGTGCGTGACGATGCCGCGGGCGACGGGATGTGGCGGGCGGAGCGCTCCGCCGGCGCGGTGCGGCTGCTGCGCGTGCCGCTCGCGCGCTTCGGCGACGGCACGGGCGAGGCGCCTCGCTCCGCCTACCGCCGGCTCCCGGGCACCTTCGACGAGTCTACGTTCCAGAACCGCTTCGTGGGCCGGCACCTGCTGTACGGCGGCGGCAGCGGCTGGGGCGCGCCGAGCGAGGGTGCCAGTTGGCCCGTGTACGTGGCGCCGATCGCCGGCGGAGCGGTCTCCGAGCTGACGCTCCCCCACGGCGTGGACCGCATCGAGGTGATGGGCGGCGACGCGGTGGTGGTGGGCACCGACGGGCGCGACCTGCACTTCACCGGGATCGGCCTGGGCGCGCGGCCGACGCTCAAGCAGCGCTACGTGAGCCGCGGCGCCAGCCAGGGAGAGCTGCGCAGCCACGGCTTCTTCTACAAGCCCGATCCCGGCAGCGCAGGCGGCGGGACGCTGGGCCTCCCCGTGCGCGGCCCCGGCCGCCCCGGCTACGAGCACCTCTTCGAGAGCTCGGCCTCGGTGCTCTTCATCCGCAACGACGACGCGAGCTTCCGCGCGCTGGGCGAGCTGGCTTCACGCCCGGACCGCGCCGAGGACGACGGCTGCGTGGCGTCGTGCGTGGACTGGTACGGAAACGCGCGCCCGCTCTTCCTGCGCGGCCGCATCTTCGCGCTGCTCGGCTACGAGATCGTGGAGGGAGAGGTGCAGGACGGCCGGATGCGCGAGCTGCGCCGCGTGAGCTTCGCCCCGCGCGCCGTGCAGGCCGCGCGGTAACGGCCGACGCGCACGAAAACACGGAGCCGCAGAGATCTCTCTCTGCGGCTCCGTGTTCTCTGTGTGAGACGGCTGTTGCCGTTTAGCGGTCGACCAGCTCGATGAGAGCGGTCTCGGCGCCGTCGCCCTGGCGGAAGCCGGTCTTCAGGATGCGGGTATACCCGCCCGGCCGCTCCGCGACCGAAGGCCCGATCTTGTCGAACAGCGTGACCAGCACGTCGCGGTCGTGGATCTCGCGCGCGGCCAGCCGCTTGGCGTGCAGGTCGCCCTTCTTCGCCAGCGTGATCAGCTTCTCGGCGTAGGGGCGCAGCTCCTTGGCCTTGGCCTCGGTGGTCTCGATCCGCCCGTGGCGGAAGAGGCTGGTGGCCATGTTCCGCAGCAGCGCCTGCTTGTGCTCGGTGGTGCGCCCCAGGGCGCGCCCCTTGTTGTTGTGCCTCATGGTTACAGCTCCTCGCCGGTGTCGCCGGCCCCGTTGGTCTGGCCGCCGTCGCTCTCCGAGAGCACCCAGTACAGCGTGCCGTCGTCGGACTGCTCCAGCTCCTGCCCGAAGCGCAGCCCGTGGCCGGCAAGGAACTCGCTGATCTCCTGCAGCGACTTC
>Ga0070685_10002025_pt1 | contig 10497 bp, 15 predicted proteins | sample KBSS13LmetaG_FD_65651 | JGI IMG/M metagenome (GOLD analysis project Ga0070685, IMG submission 65651) | Switchgrass rhizosphere microbial communities from Kellogg Biological Station, Michigan, USA - KBS S1-3L metaG | ecosystem: Host-associated > Plants > Roots > Rhizosphere ...
TTGCAGTGGCCGGCCATGCGAAGTGCGACGTTATGGGGCGCTACCATGGCCATCCGCCGAGAGGCATGGGAGCAGTCGAAAAATCACTGCCACCGACGTACTGATATTGATGAAGATATCGACTTGACGTTGCAGCTTCGAAGGCAGGGCTTAAAAGTAAAATTCGTGCCTCGATTACAGAGCGAAATGTCACTTCGTCGGGACCAAACTGGCCCTCGTGTGGTCGCTCAGTACCTAGCTACTTGGCCACTAGACTACGTTGTTAACGGTCGCTATTTTGCCGCCGGGTATATTGCAATGCTTACTGGCTTTACTTTTGTACTGACGACGATTGGTTGGCTGGTGGCTAGTGCAAAACATAAGATGGCAAAGCGTTGGATGGCGTTTTTGGTTTACAACAAACAACGCTCTTAAAAAGTGATAATAGCCGATGTCTAAGCCTGGTTATTGCTCTGCCAGCGGCCGTTGCTTTCCTGGTAGGGCTTGCAATTGCCCCAGAGACCCAGGTGTTGCTTTTGTGCATTGGTCTGGGCGGTGCTGAAAGCGTCTGACTTGGTGAATGGGAACGATACGTAGGCGAAGGCATAGCCTTTGGCTACCAGCTCTTGGTCTAGATTAGTACCGTCGGCTAGGTACACGTAGCGCAGCAGGCGGTTATAGCGGTCACGGTTGGTACTAAGGCTGTCAGATACGAGCCGCACCCGGCTATTACCGATGCGGTTCTTGGTGTAGGCAGCCGCAGCCGGGCCGTAGCACTGCACTGGTGTGTTAGGCTTGTGAGTCTCGGGCGTATCGATGCCTATAAAACGTATTGTCTCCACGGCGCCATTCATGTTCACTGCGATGGTATCACCGTCTACAAAGTGGTCTACGGCGTACAGCCCTGGCTGATTGGTCACTACTCCCTTTTCGGCGGTTCCGAACCAGCCTTGCTGCTGGCCGATGGCAACGAACACAATCAACAGCAGTGTGACCAGGCTGATCTTGTGGGTACGGCGTAGTTTCCAGCTCATATGGGGTCAGTATAGCAGATGGCTCACCATCAAAAATTGTAAGAATTCTTACAGTTTTAAGGCAGCCCGGTTAATCCTACAGATACATGCCAGTGCGGGCTGGCTCTTCGATTGGAGCGTTAGTAGATTGCTCGATGGTAGATAAACGCGTCAAGGCCTCCTCTAGATCAAACGAGTATGTGGTTAGTGTGGGCGGCGATGTATCGGCTGGCTGGGGCACATGCGGACTGGTGCTGTGGCCACGCCAGCTATGAACTCTCGGGTCGTCGTCTTTGCGTCCTAACCATGTTTGCAGGGTTATAAAATTGTTGGTGTCGTTAGGGTTACCAACTGGAATTTGAATACCGCCTTGCTCGCGTAAGAATTCATTGACGGAGTCGATAATGACCCATTCAATCTGAGGATTACGCAGGCTGTAATCTGCACCAATAGGTCGTGCACCGAGTGAGAATGTCGCCAGTTTATTGGCTGCCGCCAGGCGGGCTTCATACGCCCGGATGTAGTCTAGGACGCGCAGTGCCGTTTTGAATTTGTTCGCTTCTCTCTGCTCCGGTACTATGGCGTACTCGGGGTTCATGCTAGAAATCAATGCCCTTATTAGCTAAGAACTTATCATCGAAATGATGTTTGATTTTGGTCATGTTGGTGGCGATGTCTACCGTACCAAGCAGTGATTCTGGGAAATCACGACCTGTTAGGCACAAACTCGTACCGGGTGCGCGTTTAGCAATGAGTTCAGTCAGCTGTTTTTCAGTGAGCAGGCCATCATGGACGGCGTTGTTAATCTCGTCGCAGATTACCAGCTGGAATCTGCCGCTGGTAGCGCATTCCAGAGCTTTTTCGTAGGTTTCGAGTGCGGCCTGTTTGTGTTGTTCTGGCGTGACCTGATTCGCGGTCAATTCACCGGCGTTGTAAAAGCCTTTGCCACCCTTGTAAAACAGCAGCTGATCCTTAAACAGCGGCATGATGTCGCGGATAAAGGTGTGCTCGCCGACGCCCCAGTATTTTATAAACTGTACGAACGCAACATTCCAGCGGTTACCGAGGGCACGCGTAAGCAGACCAAGCCCTGCGCTGGTCTTGCCCTTGCCTTCACCGGTGTACACCACCACTATCGACTCTTTGGTGTCAAAATCTTCAAACGCCATTACCCACTATTATGGAGTAGGCCTAGGTACCGATGCAAGAGCATCAAGCTGTATGGCGAGGACAGCTTCTGCGGCTGTGCCATAGGCTGGATGGCCATCGAGTAGCTCAAGTATTTGGCGGCCTACTCGTATTTCTGGGGTGTCAACTCCTTCGGTGCGCTGGCGTATAGTGTCTTTTGATTCCCTACTGATGACACGCTCGGGGCCTTCTCGAAATGGGCCAAGCGCCTCGAATATCTCATTGGCGCGGGCGATTGTGCTAGGCGAACCCCAGTTTTCATCTGATTGGCCGGGGTTTGCCAGGTCGAGCGCCATGCTCACAAAATCCGGACCATACCGACCGCGGTCAGTGGGTCTATTGAAAAGACATTGACCTAGGAGCGGAACGGGCATCGGCTGAGATCGGGTTGCCTTGTTGCGGCGTCTTAGGTATTCCCTGACGTCAAGGAGAGTAACGGGCGGCTTGTCATCTAGAGCAAAAAGCGGCTCAGGAGAGCCGCCTATAGGCGCTTCGGTCCGAATCTGGGGAATGTGCGGCCTGCTTACTGTGATGGTCATGGTATCTCCTTTATATATAAGCTGCACTGCCACTATAAAACGGTACGCGGCTTATGTAAGTGAAAATTCTAACCAAAATACAATTTATATGCCGAATCCACCGTCTCCTGGAACGGTAAGCTCTAAACCTGCGCCGTTGCAATCTGCGCTCAGAGACACTACTCGGCGCCTAGAAAAGGTCGTCTTCTCTGGTCTGACTAAGCGTCATTCCATAAGCGCTCAGCAGTGCAAATGTTGCCCGGGTGGCGTGCTGGTGTCTACGCTCAAAGAGTGCGCGGCGTATTGCCGATAGTTCTTGTATCTCAGAGAATAAGTAGAAGTATGGACGCACTACATCTAACATGCCGTTCTGATGGCGATGACGGCTTTTTCGTACGCCTGCTGTTTCGTCTGTCACGGGTGGAAATAGCTGGTAGTATTCGTCTAAATTGGCTTGCACTAGTTCGGGTCTGAGAAGAGGGGGTGGCAGATAGTTTACGTCCGGAGAGGAGAGATAACTCCTTACCACATAATGCAGGCGCCGAGCAAAGTGTTGTTCGTTACTACTAGTGACGTTTTCGGGGCGCAGACTCGAATCCAGGGTTGTGTTTAGATGGTCATACCACCAGGCGCAATATTCGGTTTGATCTGGTGAAAGTGGTGCCGGCTGCTTTCCCCGCTTGGCTGCCCCATATGCGCGGGGAGCACGATCATCCGTAAGTGTCTCTGATGCTGTAGTGGCTGTGCTGAATATAGTTTCAAAACCTGGCCTAGTTTTGGTAGATCCCAAGGTACCTTGGGCAGACATTGTTGCTTGCGTTGGGATTTCTGGCCGGCTCGACGATGCTGGATATTGCTCGTGGAAGTCCGTAACTTCAGGGTCGTCAAAATCATCTAAAATGCTTGGAACTGTTTCTGCCATAACTCCTCTCCTTTGATTGGTAGTCTAGGATACGGTGAGGAGCTTGGATGTAAAGAATCTTACGTTTGTTGAACTACTAGGCTGTGGCTGCTAGGGCTGCATCGATACGAGGACGATCAAAGCCGATGATGATTTGGCCGTTGATGTTCAGCACCGGGATGCCGGTCTGGCCGCTGACCCTCATGGCTTCTTCGGCGATGCTGCGGTCGCTATCGACGTCTTTATCGGTGTATGCGACGCCCTTTTTGTCTAGATAATCTTTGGCAGCGTGGCAAAAGGCGCACCAAGTGGCGCTGTAGACGGTTACCTGTGGGTTTGCTTGAGTCATAATGAAGAAGAATCCTTTCTTATACTAATTAATACACTAGCGGCGAAGCCCTTGTGGCCATTACTATACATAGTATAGCATGCCGCTTGCACGAGGTCCAACAGAGATGATATACTGCAGTTTGAATGAGCATCCCTTCGCAGCCAGCGCACAACACGCCGACTTCTGTTAACAGTGGTACTGATGCCACCCCCGAAAAACCGGTAACCGCCCCACCGCAGAGTGCTGCTGCAGTAGCACTAACTATGAGCTGGCAACTGCTGGTGATTTTGGTAGTGCCTCTGGTAGGTGGCCATCTGCTGGATGTGCACTACAAGACTTCACCGGTCTGGATGTGCCTGGGCATGGCGGTTGCGCTGGTAGGTATCATCGTGGTGGTACGTCAGACGGTGCGTCAGCTGAATGAGATTATGCGCAAGGCTGATAAGGGAGATAAGAAATGATGTCGTTACTAAGTCGGTTTGCAGATAGCGGCCCGAGCATCCATGTGGCGCCGGCTGGTGCCTTCCACCTCGGTGGTTTTACTATTACCAACTCTATCTTGTATGGCTGGATCTGTGCTGTCATTATCATCATGCTGCTCGTGTTGGCGGCTCGCAAAGTCGCGGTGAAACCTAAGGGCGGCTTTGTGCAGGTGGTGGAAGCCGGCGTGGAGTTCATCACTGGCCTGGTGGAAAACGCCTTTGATGACAAATCACGCGGCCGCAAGTACGTTCCCTTCTTCGTAACCGTGTTCTTCTTTATTTTGCTCAATAACTGGTTTGGGCTTATCCCTGGTGTCGGTGAGGCGTTTCACCGGGGTGACAACCCGTTGCTGCGACCTTTTACAGCCGACCTGAACGGTACGCTGGCCATCGGTATCGTTACTATGGTCTTTGTATATGCCTCATCGATCAAAGAAGCTGGTGGTATCGCTAAATACATCCGGCACTTCTTTATTGGCAGCCCGTTGAACCCGCTGTACCTGGTCATTGGTCTGCTCGAAATGTTTACCGACCTCACCCGAGTGTTCTCGCTGAGTCTTCGACTTTTCCTGAACGTCACCATCGGTGAGATTGTCATCGCGGTGTTTAGTTACCTAGGCCACGTGGCCGCACCGCTGGCTGCGCTGCCCTTTACCCTTGTGGAGCTGTTCATCGGTGCCTTGCAGGCTTACATCTTTACGGTGCTGAGTCTGAACTATCTGGCGATTGCCGTGAACCATGGTGGCCACGATGAGCATGCTGATGAAGCTGCCTTGACCGAAGGTAAGCAACCTGAAACAATAGCTTCATCTGGCTCGCAAGGGGTCGCGGCATAATGTATGGTGTCATCCCGATCGAAGCGGAGGGGTCTGCCCAGGTAGATCTTTCGACTTCGCTCGAGATGACGAAAGCAGTAATAACAGTAGTAATTAAGGAGAAATAAAATAATGGTAATGATGTTTGCAGATGCAATCAACACAGCAGTACTTGGTAAGGGTCTGATGATCGGCCTGGGCTTTATTGGGCCAGCTATCGGTATTGGCCTCATCGGTGGCAACTACCTGAAGGCCGTTGGTCGCAACCCAGAAGCAGCTAAGTTCTTTGGCCAGGCGCTGGTGTTCGTAGCTATCGTTGAGCTCTTTGGTCTCTTGGCCTTCGCTAGTACCTTCATCGTTAAATAGTAGGATTTTGGAATATAAATGATTACAAACCTAACACAATTCGCGGCTGACGGTTCGTCCTCTGGCATTGGTGCACTTGGTGTTGACGGTAAGGCCCTGCTGATCCAGCTGATCACCTTCGCCCTGGCCTACTGGGTGCTGCGCAAGTTTGCCTTTAAGCCTATCTTGAAGGTGCTCAAAGAGCGCCGCGAGCTCATAGAGCAAGGTGTGAGTATCGGCGAACAGATGAAGAAAGACCAAACTGAGCTCGAAGCCAAGATTGCTGCCGAGCTACAGCAAGCGCGCAAGCAGGCTGATGGCATCCTTGGTGACGCCAATGAAGCCTCTCGCCAAATGATCCGTGAGGCCGAAGACAAGGCACACGCCAAGGCAGACGGCATCCTCAAGGAAGCTGACGAGCGCATTGCCTCCGAGACTCAGCGTGCCCGCAAGCAGCTCGAGGGTGAACTGGTGGGGCTCATTAGTGAGGCTACCGAAACTATCATCGGTGAGAAGGTTGACGCTACCAAAGACGCCGCTTTGATCGATCGAGCGCTTAAGGAGCAACGCGCATGAGCGCAAGGCAAATAACAATAAACAACAAACAACGGCTCATAAGCCTGAGTGCCTTGGCGCCAATCAGCACATCCGTGAACGAAGGCTGTTTATTGTTTATTGCTAATTGTTCACTATCTCAGCGGAGCATAGTGTAATGAAAACGCCTCGCAATCGCATTGCCACCACCATCGCTGCGCATACGTACTACGACGGTAGCTCTAAGGCATACGCCCGGCAGATCGCTGCGCTATTGCTCTTTGAGGGTAGAGTCGGTGAGCTGGACTCGCTACTCCGCGACATACAGGCAGACTGGGCGCTGCATGGCCACGTAGAAGTGCTGGCTCGTAGTAGCCACCCACTGTCCCAAGCTACCAAGGATGACATCGTTAAGTATATCCGGGCGTTGTATCCCAAGGCCGATAAAATTGTCGTTACTGAAATTGCCGATGCATCGGTGATTGGTGGTGTGCGGATCAGCCTGGCAGATCAGCAATTAGACCTAAGTGTCGAGGCTAAATTGAACAAATTCAAACAGTTAACAGGGGCCAGATGATGAACAATAAGCAAAGAACAATAAGCAGTAAGCGTGGCTCTTCCGGCCTGGGTGTCTGGGCACAGGTCAGCACATCCGTGAACGAAGGCTGTTTATTGTGTATTGCTAATTGTTCATCGGAACGACTAGAAGGAGTGAATCGTGGCTGAATTATCAATAACAGAACTCTCGAGCGACATTCGCGCAGCTATTGCTGAGCTGAAAGCTCGCCCGGAGATTGAAAACGTAGGTGTTGTAACCCGTGTGGGTGATGGTATTGCCTGGATTTATGGTCTGAGTGGTGCCGGCTACAACGAAATGCTCGAGATCGATGGCATTTCTGGGCAGAAAGTTACGGCTTTTGCCTTTAACCTCGCCGAAGACGAAATCGGTGCGGTAATCTTGGGTAATGGTACTGACGTAAAAGCTGGCGCTACCGTCCGCCTGAGTGGCCAGGTGCTAGAAGTCCCCGTTGGCCCAGAGCTGGTTGGCCGCGTAGTTGATCCACTGGGCAATCCGCTCGATGGCGGTGAACCTATCAACGCCAAACAGCGCAGCCGTGTAGAGCGCCCTGCTCCTGGTGTGCTGGCCCGCAAGCACGTGCACGAACCACTAATGACCGGCCTTGTGGCTATCGACGCCATGGTGCCAATTGGTCGGGGCCAGCGTGAGCTTATCATTGGTGACCGCCAGACTGGTAAGACGGCAATTGCGGTTGACACTATGGTGAACCAGGCACGTCAGAAGACTGGCGTGGTGAATGTATATGTCGCCATCGGCCAGAAGATGTCAAAGGTTGCTGCCCTGCAGGAGCGCCTGAAGCGCGAAGGCGTGATGGATCAGACTATTATCGTCGCCACTAGCCCATCTGACCCAGCTGCCATGCTCTACCTGGCTCCATACTCTGGTGCTGCCATGGGTGAGTACTTCCGCGACAACAAGCAGCACGCGCTGATTGTCTACGATGACCTCACCAAGCACGCTCAGGCTTACCGCCAGATGTCACTGCTGCTGCGCCGCCCACCAGGTCGCGAAGCCTACCCTGGTGATGTCTTCTACCTGCACTCTCGCTTGCTAGAGCGCGCCGCTAAGCTTTCCGACGACCTTGGTGCTGGTTCACTGACTGCCCTGCCAATCATCGAAACCCAGGCTGGCGACATTTCGGCTTACATTCCGACCAACGTCATCTCTATTACCGATGGTCAGATCTTCCTCGAGACGAGCCTGTTCTACCAGGGTATTCGCCCGGCTATCTCTGTGGGTCTATCTGTGTCCCGTGTGGGTGGTGACGCCCAGACTAAGGCTATCAAGGCTGCCGGTGGTGGTATGAAGCTGTCCCTCGCCCAGTTCCGCGAACTTGCTGCCTTCAGCCAGTTCTCTACTGACCTGGACGCCGACACTCGTCACGCCATCGAGCGTGGTCAGCGCCTGACCGAGCTGCTCAAACAGCCGCAGTTTGCACCATACGCCATTTGGGAAATGTATAGCGTGCTCTACGCCGCCAACAATGGTGCGTTCGACGTGGTGCCACTCGAGAAAATCGACGTTGCCCGCGAATCACTCCTGCGTGAGCTCAAGAGCAAGCACACTAAGCTAGTTGATGCCATTAACACCGGCGACAAGCCGACAGACGAGCAGAACGAACAAGTCCTCAAAGTTGCAAAAACTGTTGCTGCCCAGTACGAAGTAACTAAAAAGGCAGAGAAATAAGCTAACCGACTATGGCAAGCACAATCGTACTTCGGCGACGGATAACATCCATCAAGAACACCCGGCAGATCACTCAGGCTCAGCAGCTGGTGGCTGCTAGCAAGCTGCGCCGTGCGCAAGAGTACGCGCAGGCTAGCCGTGCATATGCTGACTTAGCCAACGAACTATTGATCCGCCTGAGTGGCGTGAACGAAGTCGAGCAGCAACCATTGTTCGAAAAGCGAGCCGTAAAGAACCGCCTATACATCCTCGTTACCAGCAACACTGGCCTGGCTGGAGCATACAACGCTAATGTGCTCAAGCAGCTTACTAACGCTGTCCAGCAAGACAAAGCCGCCAGAGTAGCTAGCCACGTGATTGCTATCGGGAACAAGGGTGCGCAGTTTGTGCGTCGCATCCACGACATCGACCTGCAGGCTGCCTACCCTGGCTTTGGCGATCATCCGACTGCCAACGATTTGCGGCCGGTACTCAACACTATCGTCGAACAATACAGGAATGGTGAAGTAGACGAAGTGCACGTACTGTACACCAAGTTCAAATCCACCGTTACACAAGTAGCCGTGAGCTTGCAACTGCTGCCTGCTAAACCGGCCACCGGAGTTAGCACCGCAAAGGCTATCACCAACTTTGAGCCGGATATCGAAACGGTGATCGACCAAGTGGCGACTCGGCTGATTGAAGCCCAAGTGTGGCAGGCACTGCTCGAGAGTATTGCGAGCGAGCACGCCATGCGCATGGTGGCTATGAAGAACGCGACCGATAACGCCAAGGATCTGATAGATGATTACACCCTGGAGCTGAACACAGCCCGCCAGGCGGCAATTACCCAGGAACTAGCCGAAATCACCGGTGGTGCGGAGGCTTTGAATGGGTAGCGTAGATGTAATGCACGATAAAGGAGATTTGATATGTCTGGCGAACCGTATCCAATGACGTTGTTTACGCTAAATGGTCCGGACGAAATTGCCGGTATACTTACTCAGCCCGAAAATTTTATGCCCGAGGAGTTGCGTATAGCGAGAGAACGGGCTTTGGCTCTTTTGGGGATTTCGTCGTGGGCGGGTTCTGTAGTGCAAGGTCACGCAGACTCGCTTGAGTATATAGCGTGGGTCGACGATTTCCATGCTCGTGCTGCAATCATGGAAGGTACGGACATTTCGGGTTATGGCCCAACCGGAAAACCACGACAACTGAGAATAGGAGAACAATAATGGCACAAACGACAGTAGAAAAAACTAAAACCGGCAAGATCACCCAAATTGTGGGTGTGGTGGTGGACATCGAGTTCGCTACCGACAGCCTGCCGGCGATTTATAACGCACTCAAGGTGTCAAACGGCGATGTTACGCTGACGCTTGAGGTTGCACAGCACTTGAGTGAATCAAGTGTGCGTGCCATCTCACTTGGTTCGACTGATGGTCTGGCGCGTGGTACCGAAGTAACTGACACCGGCAAGCCTATCAGCGTGCCTATTGGCGAAGAGACACTGGGCCGTATGTTTAATGTTACTGGTGAGCCTATTGACGGCAAAAAGGGTGATTTTAAGACAACCTCCCCTATTCACCGCGCTCCTCCAGCCTTAAGCGACCAGTCTGGCTCGGTCGAAATCCTAGAAACGGGCATCAAGGTCATCGACCTCATTTGTCCAATGACCAAGGGTGGTAAGGCCGGCCTCTTCGGTGGTGCTGGTGTGGGAAAGACCGTGCTGATTCAGGAGCTGATCAACAACATCGCCAAATTCCACTCTGGCTACTCGGTGTTCGCCGGCGTCGGTGAGCGTACCCGTGAAGGTAACGACCTCTACCACGAAATGGAAGAATCAGGCGTTATCGCCAAGACCAGCCTGGTCTTCGGCCAGATGAACGAACCCCCAGGTGCTCGTCTGCGCGTGGCACTTTCCGGCCTAACTATCGCCGAAGGGTTCCGCGATAAGGGCTCCGACGTGCTGCTCTTCATCGACAACATTTTCCGCTACACCCAGGCTGGTGCCGAGGTGTCTGCCCTGCTTGGCCGTCTGCCATCCGCTGTGGGTTACCAGCCTAACCTGGCCGAAGAAATGGGTCAGCTGCAGGAGCGCATTACGTCGACCCGCCAAGGCTCAATTACTTCCGTGCAGGCCGTG
>Ga0070685_10002027_pt1 | contig 10485 bp, 9 predicted proteins | sample KBSS13LmetaG_FD_65651 | JGI IMG/M metagenome (GOLD analysis project Ga0070685, IMG submission 65651) | Switchgrass rhizosphere microbial communities from Kellogg Biological Station, Michigan, USA - KBS S1-3L metaG | ecosystem: Host-associated > Plants > Roots > Rhizosphere ...
TCTTCCTCGGCGCCTTCGACGTCGTCTTCTTCTTCGACTTCGGAGTCGTCCACTTCGGCATCGGCTGCGGCGGCCTGGGCGGCGTCGGCGGCTTCTTCCAGATCGGCGAAGCCGGCCAGGATTTCGCTCAGGCGGCGCTTGCCGTCCAGATGCTGGTCGTACTCTTCAAGCAGCAGTTCGATGGTCAGCGGGAAGCTGGCCAGCGCGGTCTGCACCTGGCCGAGGCCTTCTTCGATGCGCTTGGCGATGGCGATTTCGCCTTCGCGCGTCAGCAGTTCGACCGTACCCATCTCGCGCATGTACATGCGCACCGGGTCGGTGGTGCGGCCCACTTCGGAATCGACAGCCGACAGCAATGCGACCGCTTCTTCGGCGGCAGCTTCATCGTCGGTGGATGCGCCAGGCGCGTTGTCCGAGAGCGGATCGGAATCGGGAGCGGCGTCGTGCACTTCGATGCCGACGCCCTTGAGCACCGCCATGATGTCTTCGATCTGCTCCGGATCGACGATGTCGTCGGGCAGGTGGTCGTTGATCTCGGCGTAGGTCAGGTAGCCCTGCTCCAGACCCTTGGAGATGAGCGCCTTGATTTCAGACTGTTGCTCAGGAGCTTTGCTATTCATACCTACCGCCGCGTATGCAGGAACCGATCAGTATACCTATGTGATGCTTTTTTGACCAGTTTTCAAGGAATGGACTCGGCCGGGCCGGCACGCAAAAATCGCGCCAAAACGGCACCTTCCGAGGATTTCGTCGTCGCTGGTCGAGCTGCGCCGGGCTCACCGTCGTCATGGCGTTTCCAGCCAGAAGGTGACCGGGCCGTCGTTGACCAGATGCACTTCCATATGGGCACCGAACTGGCCGATTTCCACCCTCGGGTGAGCAGCGCGGGCCAGTTCGACCAAGCGGTCGAACCAGCGGCGGCCTTCCTCGGGGGTGGCGGCGCTGGTGAAGCTGGGGCGCATGCCGGAGCGGGTATCCGCGGCCAGGGTGAACTGGCTGACCAGCAACAGCTCGCCGCCGGTATCGGCCAGGCTGCGATTCATGCGGCCCTGTTCGTCGGCAAACACGCGGTAACCGAGCAGGCGTTCGAGCATGCGTCGGGTCCGTGGCTCATCGTCGCCGGGCTGCACCGCCACTAACGCAAGCAGGCCGGGACCGATGGCCCCGACGGTGACATTTCCGACATCGACACGAGCTGACAGGACACGCTGAATCAGAGCGATCATCGAATGATTAACGGCCGGGGATGACGGAAGCTTAGGACCTGCTGTGAGCCTTGTGCAAACCTGCGCCGCCCCTTTGGGGGAGCGCACTCGTGCACGACTGTCACGCTGAATGTTCCGCTTCGTAGGCTTGTCGCGCACGGGTGCGCTCCCACAGGTGATGGGCTGGCCCGTCCGGAGAACGCAGGCCAACAACTGCCCGTTGACCCGCGAACCGGTGCCAGGGACGGTTACACTGCCCCGCTCATGCGACCCGACATCACTCTTCTCTATTGGCTCCTGCGCCTGTGCGGCAAGCTGCCGCTGCGCACGCTGCACGCCATCGGCGCGGGCATCGGCCGGCTCTCGCTGGCCTTGCGCACGCGCACCGCGCACAACACCGCGGTGAACCTGCGGCTGACCCGGCCCGGCCTGGACGAACGCGCGCACGCCGCCTTGTTGCGCGAAGTCATGGAAGACGCCGGCCGCTCCGCTACCGAGATCACCAAGATCTGGGGCACCGACGCCGAGCGCGCGCTCGACATGGTGCGCGAAGTGCGTGGCGAAGCGCTGTTCGACGCCGCGCTGGCCTCGGGCAAGGGCGTGATCATCGCGGCGCCGCACCTGGGTTGCTGGGAGCTGCTCAATTACTGGCTGTGCCGCAAGACCGCCATGGCGATCCTCTATCGTCCGCCGCGCATCGCCGCCATCGAAGACCTGCTGCGCAAAGTGCGCGGTGCGCTGGCGCCGGAACAGGTGCGTGCCGAGGGCGCGGGCGTGCGCACCTTGTACAAGCGGCTGGCGGCCGGCGGCACGGTCGGCATCCTGCCCGATCAGAAACCGCGTGCCGGCGAAGGCGAAGTGGCGCCGTTCTTCGGCCAGAACGCGCTGACCATGGTGCTGCTGCCGCGTCTGGCCGCGCGCACCGGCGCCACCGTGTTGTTCGCCTTTGCCGAGCGCCTGCCCAAGGGCGAGGGCTATCGCATCCATCTGCTGCCGGCTCCGGCCGGACTGGATGATGCGGATCTGGCGATCGGCTGCCGCGCGCTCAATCGTGGCGTAGAGCAGTGCGTGGAGTTGGCCTTCTCGCAGTATCAGTGGCAGTACAAACGCTTTTCGGCTGATACCTGGAAGAGCCCGTACGACTGACGTACCCCTGTGGGAGCGCACTTGGGCGCGACAAACCTACGGAGCGGAAACGACCAGACGCCCCTGTCGCGCCCAAGTGCGCTCCCACAAGGGGATCGGCAATTTACGGCTGCTTTTCCAAGCGCCGCAAAAACACCGCCATTTCCTTCTCAGCCTGCTTGTCGCCACGCGCCTGCGCGGCGCTGATGCCCTGACGCCACGCCTCGGCGGCGCCGGCTTGATCTTCAACAGCAAGGCACGCCTTGCCCAGCAATTTCCACGCGGCGGAATAGCTCGCGTCGAACCCTACCGCCCGACGCAATTCGGCCATCGCGCCCTCACCATCGCCCGCCGCCAACAACGCATTGCCGAGCGAAAAGCGCAGCAGCGCCCCATCGCGCGGACCGCCGCACTGCGCACGCAGATTGGCGATCAAAGCCTCGTTCATTGCAGGGCGCGCACGCGCCACTCGTCGACCTGATAGACCCGCGTGGGGTGCGCCGGCTCGGCCGGCACCCGGCCCGCGCGCAGATCGGCCAGCGATTTGGCCGGCCAGATCACCACCCAGCCGGAACGGAACGGCTGCACCAGCAAGGCATAACGCAACGCTTCGTTGGTCAGCTTGTCCGGATGCTCCACGATCACACCATCGGGATGTTCCTGCGCGAACGTCTGCAGCGATTTGCCTTCGTACAGGCGCTCGATCGCATGGGTCAGGCGGCCGGCGAAATGGAACTGGCCTTCGTAATTGCCGAGCAGGCCGATCGGGCGCTGCTCCGCATCGGCCGAACCCAGCATCTGCGCGGACGGACGCAGATCAAAGTTCTGCCACATGGTCAGGGTGAACAGCGTATTGAGCGCCAGCGTACCGGCCAGGCCGGCGAACGCCAGCCGGCGCATTTCGCCGCGACCGCGCAACAACAGCAAGATGCCCAGCAGCACGAACACCACGCTGAAGAAGCGGCTATAGCGCTGCGTGCTGTCGAACCATTCGCCATGCAAGTCGTTGTGCGACACCAGCACCGGCAGCACGAACAGGAAGATGCCGAACAAAATGCCGCCCACGCCCAGCGGCCAGGTGCCCAGCCACGGGTTGTTGGCAAGCGCCGGCCGCTGATCGCGCAACGCCGCGATGGCGCCGGCAATCAGCAGCGCCGCGCCGGCGAATTCCGGCAGCGGGTAATACAGCTGCTTGCCGCTGATGAAGGAGAACACCACGATTACCGGCAGCAGCCAGCACAGCGCGAAACGCAGACCGCTATCGAGCGGGCGGCGCAAGGTGGCGAGCGCCACCCAGGCGCGCGGCCAGCCGCTGAACGGAAACAGCAGCGCCGGAATCGCCGGCAGATACCACCAGAACGGCCGCGCATGATCGAACGCATTCACCACGCGGCCGGCGGTCTGGGTGAAGAACAGCCGTTGGCGATACGCCTCGCCACCAGCGAAGCCGGCCGGCAGCGCCCAGGCCAGCAGCATGGCGCCACCGAGTAGCAAGCCGAGCACGCCACGGGTATACCAGCGCACGCGGTTGTCGCGCGCCCAGTCGTTCCACAGCGGCCCGAGCAGCAGCGGGAACGCCACGTGCAGCAGCATCACCGGACCCTTGGTCAGCAGGCCCGCGCCCACGCACAGGCCGAACAACCACCAGCGCGGTTCCGCCCGCTGCGGCTTGGGCGTGAGACACAGCAGCGCCGCCAGCACCCATACGGACAGCAGCACCTCGTACATGATCTGCAGGCCGAACAGGAAGGCATAGCCCAGCGCCAGCAGAATCCACGGCGCGCCCTTGGCCACCCACGAACGATTCGGAAACAGCCGCTGCGCCAGCAGCGAGACCAGCACCAGCTGGGTGCCGCCGAAGATCACTTCGAGCACGCGCGGCCAGATGTCGTTGACGCCGAACACCAGCCAGCCGGCGTGGATCATCCAGAACAGCAGCGGCACTTTTTCGCTGTACGGCGCACCGTTGATATGCGGCACCAGCCAGTCGTGGTGAATCCACATTTCCCATGCCACCGCCAGCGTGCGGGTGGAATACAGCGGCATCGGACCATGCGAGAAGATCGCCAGCAGGGCGGCCAACGCCCACAGCGGCAACCACGGCCAGAGGGAGCGCAGGTGTTCGGAGCGGCTATAGCTGCTGGATGCCACGGGCAGTCTTCTTGATGGGAATGAACGGATTCTAGCCCGAGCCGACCCTGCTCCACGCTGACCCAGCCGCCCACACGGCCCCCAGAGGGCTCAGTAGCCGGCCGGGCCCCAGTAGCCGATGCGTCGGCGGATCTTCAGTTTTCGCCAGAGATTCCAAGGCTTACGGCGCCGGTTGCGGCTGCCCGCGGCGATGAAACTGTCGATGGCCTTGAGAATGCGCTCAGCCGAATGGCCGTCGCGGTACGGGTGAATGGCATCGCCGTAATCGCGGATCGCCTGCATCAGTTCGGGCGGCCGCGCCAGCGCGCGCTCGATCGCCGGCTCGAACTGCGCGGCCTCGTCGATGTCGATCAGCTGCGGCCCCGGGCGACGATTCTTGAAGGTCACCACCGGTTTGCCGGTGAGCAGGAATTCGTTGAGCGCGGACGAGGTGTCCGAGCACATCATGTCCACCTGCGGGAACAGCTCGAGAATATTGTCGTTCTCGGCGAACGTGAGGTACTCGTTCTGCAGCGCCTTGTACTTGGCCACCGTCTCCGGATTCATCTTCGGATGGAAGGTGACGATCCAGCGCCAGTGCCCGTCGCGCGAGAGGCGTTTCACTTCCTCGTACAAGGTTTCGGCAGCGCTCCACGACGGCGAAAAGGTGGAGTGATAGAGAATCACCGGCGGCTGGCTCACCTCAGGCAGCGGCCCGCTGATTTCGCGCATGAACGGATCGAGCTTGGGAAAGCCGGTTTCCACCACGCTGAAATGGCCGACCCGATCGGCAATCGCCTGGAATTGCGCGGTATCGCGCGGACCGGTGGTGCAATACAGATCGAAGAAGCCGCGCACATAGATATGCCGCGGCTTGCCGGCGTCGAAGCCGTGGAAAGTCTCGACCTTCACGCCAGGAAAGAAATGCGGCACCGCGTTGCTCGAAGTGATCACCGCTCGCGGCTTCCATGCGCGCACTTCCTGCACGCTGAGCAACCGTTCGCCTTCGAGCAGATCTTCGGCGCCGGGGCCATCGAAGAACCAGGCCGCTTCGTCGCCACGCGCACGGATCGCATCCTGGATCGGGCGCAGGATGGCCAGCGCGTAGCGCTCGGAGCCATACAGAAGGTAATGCTCGGGTTGTCTCATCGATCGATGCCATGGCGGATCAGGGCGTCGGCTGCGGTCTGCAGCGACGCGGGGTTGCGGCGCATTTCGTAGTAACGCATGCGCTTATAGGCGGCGTACGAAGCGGCGGTCTGCGCGATCACGAAGCCGCGCCAGCCGTCGAGAAACGCCAGCCGAAAAAAATAATCCTTGATGAAGGCCAGCAGGTACACGAACGGCGTCTGCCACATGCGCACCGGCTTGTTTTTCTGCAGCCAGTCGCGGCATTTCAGCTCGGCGTAGCGCAGCACCTTGATCTGCTTTTCGGGCAGGCTCGGGTTGTTCTCGTGATTGAAGGTGGCCTTCAAGGTGACCGAAGCGCCGTCGAAACGCAGCGATTCGTGCACGCGCGCGTCGCTCCAGCGAGCGCGCTCGCGATGGTAAAGGCGGGCCATCTTCTCGCCCATCGCAGGCAGGTACCAGCGCATGCGCTCGCCCATGAAGATGGTGGAGCGACGCAGAAAGGCCGCACTGATCTCGCTGGCCATCAGCTCGGGCAAACGCTGCTCGAGTTCCGCCGCCAGCTCGGGCGAGAGGTACTCGTCGGCGTCGAGCGCAAGAATCCACGCATTGCTGCACTGCGTGGTAGCGAAATTACGCTGCGGCCCAAAACCCAGCCAATCCTGCCGCACCACCCGCGCCCCATGCGCCTGCGCCACCGCCACCGTATCGTCGGTACTGCCACTGTCGATCACCAGCTTCTCAGCGGCAAACGGCACGCTATCCAGACAGCGCGCAATGCTCTTTGCCTCGTTGTAGGTCATGACGACGAGGGTGAGGGGAAAGGTAGGCATACGGCGAATTCTAGCCGTTTAAGTGGACCTTCTGGCTCGTCCTGCGTTGATCGACCGGTGTTTCAGTTCGAACGGCCACTATCCCGCTGACTTCGGCCCATTGTGACTTCAGTCGCGAGGCCCTCTCACATGGACGTGCGTGGACTACTGGACAGTGAGCGCAAAAAACGGTGAGTCAGAGCCCTAAGGGCGCCGCTTTGACCGTTTATCTTTGCGCTCCTGTATCAATGTTGACCAGGGCACGATTAATAGGCGCACCTCAACAGGGCTTCTTTTGTTCTTCGCAGATTATCGTGGAGCTGTCGCGCAAAAAAAAGAATGTATTGAAATGCAAAAAATAGCCCCTCCTAATGGGAAGGGCTACCTGGGAACGATCTATTATTTCAAGTGCGCAGATATTTGCAATAATTTGATTCAAAAAGGAAAAGTGATCGGGATTTTCGGCCCTTTGCATGCATCTGGAGTCGGAGTGGTGTAGCAATAACCGCTGTTGTCTTTTCCGGCCGGTCCAGCACCCCAGACGTCGACTGAAGCGTAGTACACGAGGTTGCCATCCGCTTGAAAGGCGACATAGCCGCCTGGGGCTGAGCCGTCATTTTTCATCGACCAAATGGTTATGCCTCTGGCATCGGTGAGTTGAAGACCGCGTGCGCCAATGACCGCTTTAATTGCGCCTTTATTGGAAGTATTTGAGGTCCAAATCGCAGAGCCGTTCTTGTATAAAACAAGATTGCCATCGGTCTGGAATCTGAAATTGAATACGCCACCGGCCTGATAATAATCTTGACCCATAGGCAGAACCTGGTCTTGCTCAAATATTAGGGGCGCGCTATTGGGTGGATTTGACCCATTGGAAGTGTTGCTTGCCCACGATACAACGACCTTTTGTATCCGAATGCCACCCCATAAACTATCAACGTAAAGATAGGGATGTTGATTTCCCGAAGTATTGGATGCCCATACGGGTTGGCTGCGGGCATTGTACAGAACAAGGTTTCCGTCGGTCTGCATTACAGCGCGAGTAGCGCCAGAGCCAGAGGTATTCGTGGCCCAAGTCGAACCGGCTCCGGTCTTGTAGATGACGAGATTGCCATCGGTTTGCAAAATTACGTAATAAGCGTTGCCGAACGAATAAAGTGCTTGACCGGTGATTAGCTGCTGACCTTCCTTCAAGGTTTGACAAAATGCATTTGTCGAAAGAAGAAATAATACACCCGACAGAAAAGAGACAAATGACTTAAATCTCATAGATATCCATCCTTAAATTTGCCAGCAAACAGATGATGGACTCGCGCCTTCGTCATTTAATAGCCCGAATGGGTGCAGTCAGCGGGATGATAGTAAGTGCGAATATCAATATGTATCAGTGGTTACACCTAACATTGTAGGTCGAGCCTGATTTTGTTGACGATCTCAACTGCAAAACGCGGCTCTTTTAAATGAACGGTCGGCTACTAAGTTCTTTCTATATGACCACCCGTTAGAGCGATACAGTCGCAAATGAAGGATCAGGCGATGGAGTTGACGAACATCCATTGCCAGCTTTCAGCGTCAAAGGCACGCTGTTTAGCAACGCTCTCAGCCTCGTTGTAGGTCATTACGACGAGGGTGGGGGGAAGGTAGGAGCGCGACGGACACCAACCGGATTTAGCCGACCCTCGCGTCCCCGAGGCCGCCCCGCCCAGGCGAAGCGGCGATGGTCGGCTCAGTTTCAGCTGGGTCACTGCACTATTCTGCTGACTTTGGGTCGGACAAACCTGAAAATAGAACGGCTTCGGGAAGCCCCGGGGCAGCAGTGACGATCAGGCAAGCAGTCAGTATGAGAAGCAGGACGATTCCATTGAGCACAGACCTCGAGCCGAAGAGCCGGGCCATTGGGCGCACGATTCTGGGCGTCGGCATCGTCTGGATGATGCTGGGCATGGTCATCATGCCGGCGGGGGTGTCGTTCAATCCGGGCAAGGCCTACCAGACCAGCCTGATTCTGCTGCTGTATCTGCCGGCCCTGCTGCTGTCCTTCAGCCAGGGTGCGCGGGTGTGGCGCCAGCTGTGGCCGCTGCCGGTGTTCCGGGTGTTCCTCGCGCTGCTGATCTGGGCCCTGCTCTCGCTGAGCTGGGGACATCTGCAACGACCGGGCAACGAAGTGGGCCGGCTGATCAGTGTGTTCGCCTTCGTGCTGGGCTGGTACGCGTACACGGCGGGCGACGCCACCCGTATCCGCCAGTTGTTGCTGGCGGCCGGATTGGGCATCGGCGCCTGCGCCATCTATTACTGCATCAGCTTCGTGATCGCTCCGGTGGAAGACGGCCGCATCGTCGGCGAAGGCACCATCGCCACCGCCAATTACGCCGCGGCGTTGATGGGAGTGGTGGCGCTGTGGCTGAGCCAGCTGGATCTGGCCGACCGCCGCTGGTCGGTGGCTCGTTACGCCGCCATGTTCGTGCTGTTGCTGTTCGTCGGGCTCACGCAGACGCGCAGCGTGTGGCTGGCGGTAGCCCTGGCGGTGATGCTGATGCCGCTGTGGCAGCCCGGTCGCGCGTATCGCTGGATCGCCGTGACGATTCTCGCCATGGCCGCGCTCATGCTGCTGTGGCCGGCTTCCCTGTTGACCGAACGCGGCACGTCCTTGCGCCCTGAGTTGGCGACGCAGGCGATGCACTTGATCGTGCAGCACCCGCTGCTGGGCCTGGGCCAGGGTGCCCCGATCAGCCTGCTGGTCAACGGCGCGACTTACACGCATACGCACAACCTGCTGACCCAGGTGACGGTGGAGCTGGGCCTGCCCGGCCTGTTGCTGACCATCGCCATGTGGCTGATGCTCGGCTGGCAGGGCTGGCGCCATCGCGATAGCCTGCAGGGCCGGCTGGTGCTGACCATCTGGGTTTACGCCTCGGTGGTATTGCAATTCGATATGCCGCAGATGCTCGACAGTCCCCGTCCGGCATGGCTGCTGATCTGGCTGCCGATGGGCCTGGTGCTTGGCCTGCTGGCGCGCGATCGGCAGAAGCCGGCAAACTCCCTCCATTGAAACTGAAGGTCCCCGACGTGTTCGGGGATTCGGGGCTAAGCGATGAACAAAGTGCTGGTAACCGGTGGCGCCGGCTTTCTGGGTTCGCATCTGTGCGACCGACTGCTGCGCGACGGCCATGATGTGTTGTGCGTGGACAACTTCTTTACCGGCAGCAAGCAGAACATCGCGCATCTGCTCGATCACCCGTACTTCGAGATGATGCGCCACGACGTCACCTTCCCGCTGTACGTGGAAGTGGATCGCATCTTCAATTTCGCCTGCCCTGCTTCGCCGGTGCATTACCAGCACGATCCGGTGCAGACCACCAAGACCAGCGTGCATGGCGCGATCAACATGCTGGGTCTGGCCAAGCGCACGCACGCACGCATCCTGCAGGCGTCGACCAGCGAGGTGTACGGCGACCCGGAAGTGCATCCGCAGCGCGAGGAATACTGGGGCCGGGTCAACCCGATCGGTTTTCGCAGCTGCTACGACGAAGGCAAGCGCTGCGCCGAAACGCTGTTCTTCGACTACCACCGCCAGCACAACCTCGACATAAAGGTGGTGCGCATCTTCAACACCTACGGTCCGCGCATGCATCCGAACGACGGGCGGGTGGTGAGCAACTTCATCGTGCAGGCGCTGCGCGGCGAGGACATCACCATCTACGGCGACGGCAGCCAGACGCGCAGTTTCTGCTACGTCGACGATCTGATCGAAGTGATCGTGCGCATGATGAACAGCGAGGCGGGTTTCACCGGTCCGGTTAACATCGGCAATCCGGTCGAGCACACCATGCTGCAGCTGGCCGAGCGCGTGATTCAGCTGGTGGGCGGCAGTTCCAAGCTGGTATTCCGTCCGCTGCCTTCGGACGATCCGCGCCAACGTCAGCCGGATATTTCGCTGGCCAAGGAAAAACTCGGCTGGCAGCCGCGGGTGAGCCTGGACGATGGCCTGCGCGAAACCATCGCGTATTTCCGCAAGCTGCTGAAGGGAGAGGTGGCTGCATGAAGGCACTGACCTTCAGCGTCATCATCACCAACTACAACTATCG
>Ga0070685_10002033_pt1 | contig 10475 bp, 6 predicted proteins | sample KBSS13LmetaG_FD_65651 | JGI IMG/M metagenome (GOLD analysis project Ga0070685, IMG submission 65651) | Switchgrass rhizosphere microbial communities from Kellogg Biological Station, Michigan, USA - KBS S1-3L metaG | ecosystem: Host-associated > Plants > Roots > Rhizosphere ...
GCATCGCCGAACTCAACGGCGAAGGCGAAGTCGTGGGCGGCGTGATCCTGATGCGCCAGGGCAAGAACGCCCAGGCAACGATCGCGGCGGTCAAGGAAAAGCTCAAGAGCATCGAAAGCAGCCTGCCGGCCGGCGTGGAGCTGATTGAAACCTACGATCGTTCGCAACTGATCGGCCGCGCGATCGACAATCTGCGCGGCAAGTTGATCGAGGAATTTCTTGTCGTCGCGCTCGTCTGTGCGGCTTTCCTGTTCCATCTGCGCTCGGCCTTGGTCGCGATCATCGCCTTGCCGCTGGGTGTGCTTACCGCGCTGATCGCGATGCATCTGCAGGGACTCAACGCGAACATCCTTTCGCTCGGCGGCATCGCGATCGCGATCGGTGCGATGGTCGATGCGGCGATCGTGATGATCGAGAACGCACACAAGCACCTGGAGGCATGGCAGCACGAGCATCCGGACGGCATATTGAGCGTGGACGAACGCTGGCGCCTGATTGCCGATGCCGCTGTCGAAGTCGGTCCCGCGCTGTTCTTCAGTCTGCTCGTGATCACGCTGTCGTTCGTGCCGGTGTTTTCTCTCGAAGCCCAGGAGGGCCGTCTATTCGCGCCACTGGCCTTCACCAAGAGCTACGCGATGGCGGCGGCGGCGGGGCTGTCGGTCACGCTGATTCCGGTACTGATGGGCTACTGGATTCGCGGACGCATTCCCGAAGAACGCGCGAATCCGATCGCACGCGGCTTGATCGCGATCTATCGACCCGCGCTAGATGCCGTGCTCGCGCGGCCGAAGATCACCCTTGCTGCCGCGGTTCTGCTGATGCTGGCGACCGCGTGGCCGATCTCGCAGCTCGGCGGCGAGTTCCTGCCGCCGCTCGACGAAGGCGATGTGCTCTACATGCCGACCGCGCTGCCCGGTTTGTCCGCCGGCAAGGCCGCACAGATTCTGCAGCAGACCGACGCGATGATCCGCACCGTGCCCGAGGTGGCGAGCGTGTTCGGCAAGATCGGCCGCGCCGAAACCGCGACCGATCCGGCGCCGCTGGAAATGATCGAAACCACCGTCCGCTTCAAACCGCAGGATCAATGGCGGCTGGGGATGACCAAAGACAAGCTGATCGAGGAACTCGACCGCGCCGTGCACGTACCGGGTTTGACTAATCTCTGGGTGCCGCCGATCCGCAATCGGCTCGACATGCTCGCGACCGGCATCAAGAGCCCGATCGGCATCAAGGTCAACGGCAATGATCTGACGACGATCGATCGCGTCGCCACGCAAATCGAACATGTCGTCAAAACCGTGCCGGGCGTGACCTCGGCATTGGCCGAGCGGCTCACCGGCGGACGCTACATCGACGTCGATATCGATCGCGCTGCCGCCGCGCGCTACGGACTCAACATCGCCGGTCTGCAGAGCGTCGTCACGTCCGCGATCGGCGGCGAGACGATCGGCGAGACGGTCGAAGGGCGGCGGCGTTTTCCGATCAGCGTGCGCTATCCGCGCGAGCTGCGCGATTCAGTGCAGAAGCTGCGCGACCTGCCGGTAGTGACGCCGACGGGTGCGCAGATTCCGCTCGGTGCAGTGACGAAGATTGGCATCGCCGACGGTCCGCCGATGATCAAGAGCGAGAACGCGCGGTTGTCGGGCTGGATCTACGTCGACGCACGCGGTCGCGATCTCGCCTCGGTCGTGAACGACATGCGTGAGCGCGTCGCGCGCGAGGTGACCTTGCCCGCGGGCGTTTCGGTCGCCTGGTCAGGTCAATTCGAATACTTCGAGCGTGCCGTCGCGCGCCTGCGCCTCGTCGTGCCAGCGACGCTGCTGATTATCTTCGTGCTGCTCTATCTAACCTTTGGTCGCTTTGACGAAGCGCTGTTGATTCTCGCCAGCATTCCGTTCGCACTGATCGGTGGTTTCTGGTTCATGTATCTGCTCGGCCACGCAATGTCGATTGCGACCGCGGTCGGCTTCATCGCACTCGCCGGCGTCGCCGCGGAGTTCGGCGTCGTCATGCTGCTTTATCTCAAGCACGCCTGGGAGCGGCGGCTCGCGGCAGGTGAGCCGGCGACAGAAGAGACGCTGCTCGCCGCGATTCGCGAAGGCGCCGTCCAGCGCGTGCGCCCGAAAGCGATGACCGTCGCCGTCATCCTTGCCGGTCTCGCGCCGATCATGTTCGGCGCAGCGACCGGTTCGGAAATCATGCAACGCATTGCCGCGCCGATGGTCGGCGGGATGATCACCGCACCGTTGCTGTCGATGTTCGTGATTCCGGTGATCTATCGGCAGCTGCGGAGCCGATCGCTTTCCTCGAGGATCTCGACGATTGCCGCGGGATTCCGTTTGCGAGCGGGCAAGAAAAAACCGCGCCGAGGCGCGGTTTGAATGATGTTGCGGTATGCCACTGCAGGAATAATGGCGTCCCAGAGGAATTCGAACCGAAAGTCCTATTCGAATCTCTGACGCAACGAAATCACTGCGCGTGCACAATGCCGCTCGCATAGCCTATCTGGAAATACGCGCCGACGGCAAAACGCTTCGCTATAGCGAAGTGCACTTTCAAGATCGCTGGGGAATGTTGCCGGATGGCGTGTTAGTCGAATCAGAATCGATAAAGCCGCACTGAATCGGCTTGGTCATCGGCGTGGTGCGTCAATGAGTTGGGTTGATAGCTGCGCGGCTGCTGATCAGTTGCGCTACCATTTGCGCTTGGCGGCGGCAGCCGTATATAGGCAGCTCAAAAGCGTTCGGGTCTACAAAAGGGGGCGTCATGCGTCGAATCGCACAAACGGTTTTCGCGGTCATTCTCACTTTGATGGTTAGTGGCATTTGCGCTCAGGGCTCTGAGTCGACTAAGCAACCACCGGTTCCGGAAGCCAGCGTTAATGACCAAGAACTGCTGGTCGCTAAGCAGCAAGTGAAGTTGCTTCAAGCCCAGTTGGACGTTACCCATAGATATCAAGATTCAATGGTTAACACGGTCTATTGGGCATTAGGAGGGGTATTTTTGATCGCGAGTGTTCTTGTCGGCTTCGGTTGGTTCGCCAATTTTAAAGTATACGAACGAGACAGGGACGCAATGAAGTCTGAGATACAATCCTTCCTGTCGAGCAAGGTAAAAGATCTCGACATTGCCATATCTGCAAAGGCATCTGAACTATCGGATGGGGTATCTACAAAAATCGAATCTGCTGTAGAAAATTCAGAAAACTCTACATTGATTCGAATGGAGCAACTGTCGCGGAGAATATTCGATATCGAACTAGTGAAAGAGCTGGAGAGAGTGACCGGAGCCGACACACCTAGCATGGCGTTGACGTATGCGCTCTCAGCACTAGAACTTTGTATAGAAAATGATTCGAGCGAGCTTCCAGAAATCATTCAAATCATGATTCAAAAAATTGATGCTGGTGGAAAACTGACAGCAAAGGAAATTGTTCGAGTGAATAGGTTATTGGATGCAATACAGCAGGAGTATAGGGCGCTCAGCGAGAGACTTCGCGCAAAAATTTCGGCGTCTGACATCTACAACATGCAGACTTGACGCCAACGGGCTAGCCGTGTCTATCAGTTTCTCCATAGTCCAATGAAAACACTACTTGGCGACTTTCAGCCTCTTTCCGATCGACAAACAGCCCCGCGTGCTTGCCCAGAAGCTCTAGAGCCTTCATCTTGTTGCCCGGGTTGAGCTTGACGGCATAGTCGCCCTCTTTGTTCAACACGACGATGTCGAAATTGACGAGGCCGCGCGCATCCTCTTCGTCTATCTCGTGCGGGTTACCAGCAGAATTACCAGCAAAGAGCTGTGGTCCAAGGTGGTAGTGGGAGGCTCACAGAGGCAGCACTCTTGCGAAAACCCAAATAAAAACGCGGCCTTAAGCCGCGTTTGAGGATTACAGCGTGATACAGAGTTATTAGATTGGCGTCCCCAGGGGGATTCGAACCCCCGTTACCGCCGTGAAAGGGCGATGTCCTGGGCCTCTAGACGATGGGGACGCCGAGAAAACCGTGGGTTTGCACGCAAACCCGAATTTCGAATATCAAGTGGTGGAGCTAATCGGGATCGAACCGATGACCTCCACAATGCCATTGTGGCGCTCTCCCAGCTGAGCTATAGCCCCACTTGATTCGCCCGCGGAAAGGCCAGGGATTCCGCGAGACCGGGCGGATTGAAGGTCCGCCAGGCTACCCCTTTTCGGCTACGCCGATTCAGGGAGCCGCAAATTATAGCGGTAAATTTGTTTTGAGCAAAGCCCGGCTGCGTGGTTCGACGAATCGCTTGCCCTGTGGCTTCGATCGGGTCGGCACGATGCAGGCTGCACCCCTGATCCGCCGGCTATTTCAGCAGTCGCCGATACTGCGCCATGTGCCGCAACGCTTCGCGTTTCCTGCCGGCGTGATCGTGCAGCAAGGACAGGTTGTAGTGCGCGTCGGCCATCTGAGGATCGCGGCGCAGCGCGGCGTTGTAGGCGCTGATCGCGTCGGCGCGGCGTCCGCGGTCTTCGAGCAATACCGCGAGGTTGAACCAGAGCAGGGCATCGTCACCCCGCAGCTTGATCGCTTCGCGATAGACGCGCTGTGCTTGTGCCAGGCGGCCGCGCTCGTGCAGCAGGCGCCCGAGATTGAGCGCTGCCTCGATGCGATCCGGTTCGGCCTCGATTGCGCGCTCGTAGGCCTCGATCGCCGCATCGACGTTCTCGCTTTCGAGTTGCAGCGCACGCTCGAACCAATCTTCGTCGCCACGCTGCGGCGGTTGTCGCTCGATCACGGCGAGCTTACCCGCCTCGGGTTGACCGTCGAATGCGAGCAGATACTGGCCCGAACCCGCCTGCCAGCGGGCCTTGCCTTCGCGTACGACGACGCGGTCGGCTTCGGCGGTGATGCGCAGGCCGGAAAGCGGCATCGATTCCGGTAATTGCTTGCGCAGCTCGCGCAACGATTTGGCGATGCGGCGATTGGAGATATTGGCCGCAGACAGCGCCTGCGCGGTGCGCAGCAGAATCAAATCCTGGAACGAAAAGCGCAGCGTTCCGCGCGCGCCACGCACGGGCGCGACATATCCGGCGGCGATGAGTACGCGTATGGTGCTGCGCGTGATGCCCAGCAATTTTTCGACGTCGGCGACGCCGTATTCGTTGGGGATTTTCTTGATGGACATGAATTCACATCTTCCACCGGGGAAGGTCTGCGCGCGCAGCGCGACGGGAGGAAGCGACTTGCAAGTTGCTATGCACCCGCTCGGAAGCGCTCGAAAACAGACTCTTTCCCCAGAGGGGGTGGTCAGCCGGATAGCTACTTCTTCGCGTTCTTGCGCGGGGCGGCTGCGGCTGGCTCGGCGCGTTCTGCGCGCTTGGCCGGCTTGCGTGCCTTGCTCTCGTCCGCGGCCTTGGGCGTACCGCCTTTCTTTTCCAGGCTTGCACGCAGTGCTTCCATCAGGTCGATAACCTGGGCGCCGCCTTCGGGGGCGTCGGCAACGGTGATTTCCTGGCCGTCGACCTTCTTCTGGATCGCCGCTTCAATGCGCTCGCGCACGTCGTCGGTATAGTCGCCCGGGTTGAAGCGATCGCTGGACTGCTGCTCAATCAGTTGCTTGGCTAGTTTCAGCTCGCCGTCGCGCACGTCGGTCGCCGGAATATCGATGTCCTTGATCGAGCGAACCTCGTCCGAGTAGAGCAACTGCTGCATGACGAGGCCGTCTTCGACCGGACGGACCATGACGATGTATTGCTTGCCGCGCGTCGCCCAGCGGCCGAGCGCACAGCGCTTGGACTCGCGCAGGGCCTTGGCGAACAGCGCATACGGCTTGGCTCCGCCCTTGTCGGGTGCGAGGTAATAGGCTTTGTCGAAGTAGACCGGGTCAACGGCGGCGATCGGCACGAATTCGCTGATATCGGCCGCGTGCGTGCCGACTTCCTCGAGCGCCTTCATTTCCTCGGCGCTGAACATCACGTACTGATCCTTGGCGAATTCATAGCCCTTGACCATGTCCTCGCGTGCAACAGGCACGTCTTCTTTTGCGCAGAAATACTGCTGGCGCAGGCGCGAGCCGCATTCCTTGTGCAACAGATTGAACGAGATCGTGCGCGAAGCTTCAGTCGCCGAGTACAACTTGACTGGAATGGCCACGAGGCCGAAGGAGATGGTCAGACTACCTATCGAACGAGCGCCCATGATGTGCCTCCGAGGTTCAACTCTTCGTCTGTTTTTTTGCCAGCGCCGCCTGCAGATTCTGTTTATCTTTTAAGGCGTTGCGCCAACGATCTGCGGTTTTCTTGAGCTTTTCTACCACATTCGTCAGGCGAAAGTCGAGCGGATGGGCTTCGGCGAGCTCGTCCCAGGTCAGCGGCATCGACACCGGCGCGCCGGTCACGCCGCGCGGCGAATAGGCGCTGTTGAGGGTTTTGCCACGCACGTTCATGTTGTAGTCCATGAAAATCTTGCCGGTGCGTTTGGGGATGCTCCACTCCATCGTAATAATTTTCGGGTGCGCGCGCATTAGGTGTCGACCGACCATTTCCGACACCGTGCGCGCGGCGTCGAAGTCGAGCGTGCGCTTGATCGGCACGAACACGTGCAACCCGGTCTTGCCCGATGTCTTCACGATGGCTTCGAGCGACATGCTGGCGAGCAGTTCGCGCAGCCAGAACGCAACCTCCTTGCCTTTTTCGAACGCGACCAGGTTTAGTTCGGGTTCGTCGCCCGGCTTCTCCTTGCCCGAGTAAATGTACGGGTCGATATCGAAGACGACGTAGTCGGGGTAATTGAGGATCGATGCTTCGAGCGATTGCAGCGACGAACCATAGTCCGAGCCCGCCTTGGGTGCATCGACACCGGGCTTGGCGCGCGAATGCCAGACGTGGAATTCGAGCGTGCCCGACTGGGCAAGCCAGAGCAGAGTGGGCAAGTTGTTGCAGAGCAGGTAATCGTGATGCTCGTCCTTGCTGCTCGAGAACACGGTAATCGTCTCGACAAAGTCCGGTTTCTCCTGCTCCCAATGTTTCTGGAAAAAACGCTGCTTTGCGATGCCGTCGGGCATGCGGATCATCGTCAGCGGGCGGTCGGCGAGATGCGGCAGCATGTACGCTGCGACCTGAGCGAGATAGCGCAGCAGCTCGCGCTTTGTGATCGCTTGCTGTTGCAACGCCGCGTCGGCGGGCCAATACACCTTGTCGAGATGAGTCAGGCGGATGCGATCAGGGCCGACTGCGAGTTCGAATGCGTTCTTTTTGTTCTCGAGCTGGGCGAGCAGGGCGTCGGCTGCGCTGCCTTCATCGCTTGCGTGTTTTGATTTCTTCGCGGCGCTCGGTTCGACGCGGCGAATTTTTTTCGCGTCGAGATCATCGCGCAGACGCAGGAAGATCGGCGCGCGTAACGATGCGTCCTCGGTCCAGCGCTGGAATTCCACTTCGACCGCGAGTTCCGGTTCGACCCAGGTCACGGGACCGTTGACCTCGGGCGTCTCGCTGAACGGGCAGGTTTTGCGTCGCAACGGTTCGAGCTTGCGCAGCAGCAGCATCAGCGACTTATCGTCAAAGCCTGAGCCGACGTGGGAGGCATAACGCAGTTCCTTGCCCTGCCAATAACCGAGCAGCAGCGCGCCGAGTGCAGCGCGCGCGCCTTTGCCGCGCGTGTAGCCGCCGACGACGAAGTCCGCGGTCTGCGTCGGCTTGACCTTGATCCACAGTGGCGAACGTTCGCCGGATTTATACAGGCTGTCTTTGCGCTTGCCGATCACGCCCTCGAAGCCGCTCGCGAGTGCGGCTTCAAACAGTTCCTCGCCGTCGTTCGCGGTGTGCACGAGTTGCACGAGCGGTGAGGGCAGCAGGCATTGCTCGAGATAACGGCGGCGTTCGCGCTGCGCGGATTTGCGCAAGTCGACGCCGGCAAAGTAGAGAAGATCGAATGCATAGAAGATCACCGCGGTCGAACGATCGGCCGCGGCGATTTCGCGCTCGGTCTTCAGTAGTGTGCGGTTTTGCAGCACGCTGAACGAAGGCTTGCCCACGGCATCGAATGCGATGATCTCGCCGTCGAGGATCAAGCCGTCGACCTGTTGCTCCCCGAGTTCTGCAACGAGACGTGGAAACGTCGCCGCGTAGTCCAGGCCGTTGCGCGACTGCAGTCGCACGCCGCGGTGATCGACAAAGGCAAGCACGCGATAACCATCGAGCTTCGGCTCCCAGCTCCAACCTGCGTCATTGAATGCGGCGGAGCCGATCTCGGCCTGCATCGGCTGCAGCTTGTCCGGCATCGCTGTGAGCTTGCCCTGCGGCACCAGGCGCTCGGCCGGCATGCGCTGCACGGGAAGGAATTTGAGTTGAGCGACCGAAGCCCCGGACAGGGTCGAGCGATCGTGCAGCGCGGCCTCGCCGCTGGTCGCAAAACGATCCTGATGTTTGATCAGAAGCCAGAGCTTCGTTTCCTTCGTGCGTACGAGCGCGAAGGAACCTTTCAGCTTCGATCCGCGCAGGAGAAAACTCAGCTTGCCGTTTTCCAGGCCCGCGCGCACGCGGCGCTCGGCCTCGGCGCGATCATGGAAAAACGTTTCGCCGCGGCGGCCACGTGCGTCCTCGTCGGGTGAGTAGACGCCGCAATCCCAGACGATCACTTCGCCCGCGCCGTACTGTTTTGGCGGAATCACGCCCTCGAACGAGGCGTAGTCGAAAGGGTGGTCTTCGACTAATACGGCCAGGCGTTTTTCGCTGCGTTCCAGCGAGGGGCCTTTGGGCACCGCCCATGACTTGAGCACGCCGTCGCATTCCAGGCGCAGATCGTAATGCAGCTGCCGCGCCGAATGCTGCTGCACGACGAACAACAGCGGGCCGCTGCGCTCGACCACCGCTGGCGCCGGTTCGGGGGTGGTATCGAAGGCCCGTTTGGCGGAATATTCGCTGAGTTTCGTTTTGGCCATTGGGTGGAGATGAGAAATGGCGACGAAGGTTTGGGTCGGTGCGAGCGGCTATTCGTACAAGGAATGGTGCGGCAATTTCTACCCGGAAAAAATGAAACCCGAGGCGATGCTGGCCTGGTACGCGGAGCGCCTCGCCACGGTCGAGATTAACAACACTTTCTACCAGATGCCCAAAGTTTCGGTGCTGGAGAACTGGGCGAACGCGACACCCGAGCATTTTCGCTTCACGATCAAGGCCTCCAAGCGCATCACCCATGATGCCAAACTCAAAAGCGATGAGGCCAGGGATTCGGTCGAATACCTCTACAAGAATCTGGCTGCGCTCGGCGCGAAGCGCGGCGCCGTGTTGTTTCAGCTGCCGCCGTATCTGAAAAAGGATCTGCCGCGCCTCGCCGATTTCCTGGGTATGCTGCCAAAGGATCATCGTGCGGCGTTCGAATTTCGCTCGTCGAGCTGGTTCTGCGAAGAAGTCTACGCGGCACTGCGCAGCGCCGGTGCGGCTCTGGTGTTGTCCGAGCGCGAGGACAACGAGCCTCCGCCACTGGTCGAAACCGCATCCTGGGGTTATGTACGGTTGCGCCTCGAAGAATATTCCGACGACGATCTCAAGCGCTGGGCCGATCGTCTGCTTGCGACCGGATGGAGCGAAGTCTTCGTGTATTTCATGCATGAGCCGACCGCGCCGCCTTACTCGCTCAAGTTGCAGGAGTATGCGCAGCAATGAAGGAGATCGCGACGCGTGCATTGACGATTGCGGTCGATGCAGGCAATCGCGTATCGGCGCTGTTTCAGGCGCCGGCCGACGCACGTGCGTGCTATGTGCTTGCGCACGGCGCAGGCGCGGGCATGACGCATCCGTTCATGGCTGCACTAGCCGTTGAGCTTTCGCTACGCGATATCGCGACCTTGCGTTATCAGTTTCCTTACATGGAGAAGGGAAGCGGACGCCCCGATCCGCCGAAGTTGGCGCACGCGACCGTGCGTGCGGCGGTCGCCGCTGCCACAGATATGGCACCGGAACTTGCGCTGATCGCCGGCGGCAAGTCGTTCGGGGCGCGCATGACCTCGCAGGCGCAGGCCCTGGAACCGTTGCCGCATGTCGCCGGTCTTGCCTTCGTCGGCTTTCCGCTGCATCCGCCGAAGAAGCCCTCGAACGAGCGCGCTGAGCACCTGTTCGGCATCCGCGTGCCGATGCTGTTGCTGCAAGGCACGCGCGATGAACTTTGCGATCGTCGCTTGATGACCGAGGTGGTGGACAGGCTCGGTGCGCCCGTCGAGCTCAAGTGGTTCGGCGACGCCGACCACGCATTTCATGTGCGCAAATCCAGCGGCAGCAGCGACGCGCAGGTACTCGCCGAATTGGCACAGGCGATTACGGACTTTGCCGCGCGACTCCATCAGGGCTGAGCGTGCTGCTCCTTGCTCTTAGCCAGGTGCAGCCAGGTGTCGACCACGGTGTCCGGATTGAGCGACACGGATTCGATGCCCTGATCGAGCAGCCACTGCGCCAGATCCGGGTGGTCGCTCGGCCCCTGACCGCAGATGCCGATGTACTTGCCTTTCTTCTT
>Ga0070685_10002035_pt1 | contig 10469 bp, 10 predicted proteins | sample KBSS13LmetaG_FD_65651 | JGI IMG/M metagenome (GOLD analysis project Ga0070685, IMG submission 65651) | Switchgrass rhizosphere microbial communities from Kellogg Biological Station, Michigan, USA - KBS S1-3L metaG | ecosystem: Host-associated > Plants > Roots > Rhizosphere ...
TGAGGCCGCCCTTGGTGGGGTTGTGGAACCCGGAGCGCCTGAGGTCGGCGTAGTAGCCGGGCTGCAGCTGGGTGAGCGTGAGCATGGACTGGAACTCACCGGACCAGCCGTCCACCGAGACCGTCGCGCGTCCGCCGCTGGCCGCCAGGGTGATGAAGAAGTCGCGCGGCGTGTACGTGTACGTCTGCCCCCCGCCGATGTAGTCACCCCCGTCGCTCTGGAGGTAGACGTAGTTGCCGGTGGCCGGAAGCGAACCGGCGGGGGGCTGCCACAACCCCGCCGGAACGGGGGAGACCGGGCCGGGCGGTGCGGTCCTGTCGTCGGCCCTCCAGTGGATCGTTCCGCGGAGCGCGGCCGGTTTGCCCTCGCAATGCTGCTCGAAGCGCAGGTCGAGGGTCGTCAGGGCACCCGCCGCGTAGGTGACGCTGTCGACCGTGACGGATCCCGAGACCGTGTTGCAGCCGCGTCCCTCCCCGGACCAGTTGAGCCCGCCCGTGGTCGCGTCGCGGAACCGCTTGAAACCGGTGTAGGTCCCGGGCTGGATCGTGCTCGCCAGGAACTCGAAGTCCCCGCCCCAGAATTCATCGCCGTTGATCCCGACGCGGAGCGTGCCCCCGGTCGCGGCCACGGAGATCAGCGCGTTCGCCTGGGTGTAGTTGTAGGTGCGCCCGTCGCCGACCCAGTCACCCGCCTCACTCTCCAGCTTCACGAAGTTGGGAGCCGGCGTCCCCGGCGTCACCGGAGGCGGTGGCTCCGTGATGCCGGGGGAATCCTTCCCGCAGCCGGCGCTCGCCGCGGCGATCCCGAGCAGCACAAGGGCAAGCGGACGTGCAAATCGCATTGTCATCCTCTCGTTTGATACGTGTCCGAGCCGGACCTCGCGGCTCGACGGGAGCGGGGTTGGGTACGGTGACAGTCGTCGGGGAATTCGGACGGACGGATCGCGGTGCTTCAGGAGACGGATGAGGGCTTTATCAAGGCCACACACCAAACCGATAAGGCACCACACAGGCAGAGACGTAAAACGCGCCATTCAATATTACAATGTTGCCGCGCTGCCGTCCACCGTCTGTTTCTGATCGGCGATGAGCGATCCGGAGCGCATCGACTCCGACATCATATCGCCTGCAACCCGGTGCGGCTCATCCTCGCGATTTGACGCCGCCCGTCCTTCCGCCCATCCTCAGCACGCCACCAGCCCCGACAGCCGCGTCTCCCAACCGTGATGATCCCGATGCACCGTCTCCCGATCGTGCGCGCGGCCGCCGCGCTCATCCTCGCCGCAACGCTCGTTGGGCCCGCGCGGGCGCAGGAGCGGCGACCGGTCACGCCGCTGGACCTGTACCACCTGCGCACCGCGTCGCAGACCACGCTCTCGCCGGACGGGCGCAGCGTCGCGTACGTCGTCCTGCAGGCGGACTCGGCCACGAAGAAGTACCGCCGCGAGCTGTGGATCGCGCGGACGGACGGGAGCGGCGCGCACCGGCTGACCTGGCTGAACCTCTCGGCCTCCGCGCCCGCGTTCTCGCCGGACGGGCGGCAGCTCGCGTTCGTCAGCGCGCGCGAGGGAAAGCCGTCGCAGATCTGGATCCTCCCGCTCGCCGACGGCGGCGAGGCGTGGCCGCTCACCTCGCTGGAGCAGGCGGCCGGCAACCCGGCGTGGAGCCCGAGCGGCGACCGCGTCGCCTTCACCGTGGCGCTGAAGCCCGCGGACCTCGACTCCGCCGCCGCGAAGCGCGACACGGGGAAGGCCGACCCCGCGGCGATCCAGCGCATCGACCGCGACCGCGCCGCCGCGCTCCGCGCCATCCGCGCACGCCTCCGCGACGACGCGAAGGACGACGACCCGCAGGTGGTCGGCCGCCTGGGCTACCTGGGCGAGACCGACATCCGCACCGGCGACGAGTGGACGCAGGTGTACGTGGTCGACGCGCGGCAGGGCGCCACGCCGCGCCGGCTCACCTCGAACCTGTGGGACACCGGCGCGCCGCAGTGGTCGCCGGAGGGGCGCACCCTGGTGGCCGTCTCCGGCCGGCCGCGCGGCGGGTACCATCCCGACTACGAGCGCGAGGGCCAGCTCGTCCTGATCCCCGTGGACGGCGGCGCGCCGACGGTGCTGCACGAGGCCGGCTACGGCGAGGGCTCCCCGCGCTTCTCACCGGACGGGCGCTGGATCGCGTACACGCGCCAGGCCGACGCCACCCCCTTCCGCACCGCGGTGAACACCGAGCTCATGGTGATGCGCCCGGACGGCTCCGGCCGCGCCTCCATCACCGGCGCGATGGACCGCTCCGGGGGGTCGCCGCGCTGGGGGCCGGGCGGCTGGCTCTACTTCACCGTGCCCAGCGACGGCGCCATCGCGCTCTACCGCGTGCGTCCGGGCGAGGGTGCGCCGCAGCGCGTCGTCACCGGCGCGCGCGGCGTGCTGGGGTTCGACGTGGCGGGCACCACCGTCGCCTGGGCGCAGATGAGCCCGCAGCGGCCGAGCGACGTCTACGCCGCCGCGCTGGACGGCGGGGGCGAGCGCCGGCTGACGGCGCTGAACGACCCGCTGCTCGCGCGCGTCTACGTGGCCGACTACGAGGAGATCCGCTACCGCTCGTTCGACGGGAAGCCGGTGCAGGGGTGGTTCCTGCGGCCGATCGGCGGATCGACGGGGCGGCGCCCGCCGCTGGCGGTGGAGATGCACGGCGGCCCGCACGTGATGTGGGGCCCGGGCGAGGCATCGATGTGGCTGGAGTACCAGTCGCTGGCCGGCGCGGGATACACCGTCTTCTTCGCCAACCCGCGCGGGTCGGACGGCTACGGGGAGGCGTGGCTGCGGGCGATCCACCAGAGCTGGGGGTCGCCGCCCGCGCGCGACATCCTCACCGGCGCCGACAGCGTGCTCGCCCGCGGCCTGGCGGACCCGGCGAAGCAGGCCGTCACCGGCGGCAGCTACGCCGGGTACATGACGGCGTGGATGGTGGCGAAGGAGGCGCCGGAGCGGTTCCGCGCCGCGGTGGCGCAGCGCGGCGTGTACGACCTGACCATCTGGTGGGGATCGGCGAACACCTGGCAGCTCTTCGAGGGCGAGTTCGGCGGGCGCCCGTGGGAGCAGCCCGAGCTGGCGCGCGCGCAGAGCCCGCTGACCTACGTGGCCAACGTGCGCACCCCGCTGCTGATGCTGCACGGCGCGCAGGACAACCGCGTCGGCGTCGCCAGCGCGCAGGCCTTCTACCGCGGGCTGAAGGAGGAGAACCGCGAGGTGGAGCTGGTGCTCTATCCCCGCGAGGGCCACGAGGTCACCCGCAGCGGCGAGCCCGAGCACCGCATCGACCACATGCTCCGCATCATCGACTGGTTCGAGCGCCACATCACGCACTGAGGGCGTTCGACGCGCGCCCGCCGCCGCCCTCTCCCTGCGCCTGAGAGCGCAAACCCTCTCCCGTACCGGGCGAGGGTGGGCTCGGCCTGCATGGAACCGTGCAGGGGGCGGACGCGGCGCGGCCGGTGCGGGCGGCCCGGCGCAGGAGAATCTACCTCGGCCGCGCTAGCCTTTGCGCTTGAAGTACTGCACCGCGCGCTCGTGCTCTTTCGCCGCCTCGCGGGTCTTGAAGGTGCCGAGGTTGCGGCGCTTGCCGGTTTCCGGGTTCTTCTTCTTCGAGTACAGGCGGTATTCTCCGGACTTCAGCTTGCGGATCATCGGACCTCCTCGTCGATATCGAGCCAATGAGGCTGACGCCAGGGGGTGAGCCGCGCCGCAAGGCCAGGGCCAGGCGCGGCCGCCGCCGGGGCGCAGCAAGCAGGCCCCCCGTGCGAAAACAGCGCGAAACGGGGGCGCTTGCTCCGTCTGATGTTTATTTCTAAATTCAAGCCGCCGCACAGCTTTCTCCACAGATTCCCTCCGCTCACCCGTTCTCCATCACCTGATGAAGATCCGATTCGTTGCCGTGCTCGCGGCTGTGGGCGCGCTTGCCGTCGTGGGCCCCGGCCGGCTGGGCGCCCAGTCCGCGGCGGCTCCCACGGGGAGCATCGTCGCCTTCTCTTCCATCCCGTGGGGGAGCTCCGAGGCCGCCGTGGTGGCGCGCGCGGGCAGGCCGCCGGTCATCCAGTCCGTGCGCGGGCTCAAGGCGCTGGCGTACACGGAGGAGTTGCTCGGCCAGACCGTCACCACCCTGTACGTCATCCATCCGCAGCACGGCCTGATCGCCGGGGGCTACTCCGCGCCGTACACCTACGGAAACAGTTGCTGGGAGATCTACTCCAGCTTCAAGGCCGCGATCATGGCGCGCTACCCCAACCTCATGCCGGACGTGACGGAGAGCAACGAGTCCCGCTCGCTCGACATGTGCGCCGCCGTCGGGATCCATCGCGCGACCGCGATCATCACCTGGAACGATCCGGTGAACGGCGCGCGCGCGTACGTGCAGATCAAGGACGACCCGCGGGAGGTGCAGACGATGTACGTCTCCGCCCAGGGGTTGCGAGACTTCGGGACCATCAGCGAGGGCGAGGTGCGCGACCGGTTCTGATACCATCTCCACCGCTCGATTGTGCATTCGGACAGGAAAGACGATCTCACCCGGAGGACCAGGGAACCGCACCCGCTCCCGGCGCGCCACGCGCCGGGCTTCGTTTCAGACCGGCCCCACCGCCCGACCCTCTTCGAACCGATGCGACCTTCGCTCCTGGCGTTGCTGTGCCTCGGCGGTGCCGCGGCCGCGCCCGCCGTCCATGCCCAGCCGCCGCACGCCGTCTTCCGCGTCACCCTGCCGGCGGACAGCGCGCTGACCCACGGCGCGCCCGCGAGCGGGCGCCTGATCGTGCTCATGAGCGCCAAACGCCCAAGCGGACCCGACGCGCGCCTGGCGCCGGGCCTCGACCCCGAGGAGGTGTGGATCGCCGCGCGCGAGGTGGCCGGGCTGGCGCCGGGCGCGAGCGTGGAGATCGACGCGGACTCGCTCGCGTTCCCGCGGCCGTTCTCCGCCGCCGGGGCCGGGCGCCGCTGGGTGATGGCCCTGCTGGACGTGGACCACAACGCGAACTGGCGCCCCTTCTCCGGGGGCGACCTGGTGAGCGCCGTGGATTCCGTCGACGCGCCGGGCTCCCGCGCCGCGCCGACGCGGCTCACGCTGCGCGCGCGCATCCCCGCGCCGCGGGTGCCGAGTGTCCCGGGGGTCGAGGCGGTGGAGTTCACGTCGCCCCTGCTGTCGGCGTTCTGGAAGCGGCCGGTGGTGATGCGCGCCACGGTTCTCACCGTGCCCGACAGCGAGGCCATCGCCACCCCTGCCGGCCCGGCGTTCCGCGCGGTCTACCACATCCCCGGGTGGAACGGGAGCTACCGCCAGGGCTTCACCCGCGGGCGCGACGAGCTGCGCATGGCGCACGCCGCGGGGGAGCGCGGCGCGGTGCACGTGTGGCTCGACCCGGAGTTCCCCACCGGGCACCCCGCGTTCGCGAACTCCGCCAACAACGGACCGTGGGACGATGCGCTCGTACAGGAGCTGATCCCGTACCTGGAGCGTCGCTTCCACCTGCTCGCCGAGGCGCGCGGCCGCTTCCTCACCGGGCACTCGTCGGGGGGATGGGCCACGCTCTGGCTGCAGATCCAGCATCCGGACTTTTTCGGCGGCACCTGGAGCACCTCCCCCGACCCCGTGGACTTCGCCGACTTCATCGGCGTGGACATGCGGCCCGGCTCGCGCGACAACCTCTACCGCGCGGCCGACGGGTCGCCACGCCCCTTCGTGCGATGGGAGGGGAAGGAGGTGCAGAGCCTGGAGGCGTTCACCCGGATCGAGACGGTGCTGGGCCCGGGCGGGCAGATGCAGAGCTTCGAGGCGGTGTTCGGTCCGCGCGGCGCGGACGGGACGCCGGCGCGCGCGTTCGACCGCGAGACCGGGGCGCTGGACCCGGAGGTGCTGCGCGCCTGGGCCGCGTACGACATCCGCGCGCTGCTGGAGCGGCGCTGGGCCGAGCTGGGCCCGAAGCTGCGCGGCAAGCTGCACATCCTGGTGGGCGGCTCCGACACCTACCACCTCGAGGGCCCCACCCGGCGGCTGTGCGACTTCCTGGCGCGCGCCGGGAGCGACGCCACCTGCGAGGTCGTCCCCGGCCGCGGCCACTTCGATCTCTTCGGCGCGTACGAGACCTATCCAGATGGCCTCGTCCAGCGCTTCGGGCAGGAGATGCAACGCACCTTCGAGGCATCGCGGTAGGGCGGACGACGCCACCTGCGCACTAAAAACGCTTCTCACGCAGCGCCGCGGAGCCGCAGAGACCCTTGGGGTGCCTTCTCTGCGGCTCCGCGGCTCTGCGTGAGTCGATCTTTTGCGGTTAGTCCGCTCCCGCGGCGGCGCGGCGGATCTCGGCGATGTCGAACTTCTTCATCCGCAGCATCGCCTCCATCGCCCGCCCCGCGCCCGCCGAAGCGTCCGCGAAGATCTCGTCCAGGAAGTCGGGGATCACCTGCCACGACACGCCGTACCGGTCCTTCAGCCAGCCGCACTGCTGCGCCTTCGGATCGCCGCCGTCGGAGAGCTTCTCCCAGTAGTAGTCGATCTCCTCCTGCGTGACGCAGTTCACCTGCAGCGAGATGGCCTCGTTGAAGGTGAACGCCGGCCCGCCGTTCAGCGCGGTGAACGCGTGCCCGTCGAGCTCGAACGCGACCGTCATCACCGTGCCGGGCGCCTGGCCGTGGAACTCCTTCCCCGCGTCGCCGTAGCGCGTAGTGGCCGTGATCTGCGAGTTGGGGAAGATGCCCGTGTAGAAGCGGGCGGCTTCGTCGGCCTGGTCCGTGAACCAGAGGCAGGGGCTGATGCGCTGGGTCGTCGCCATGGTTCCGTCTCCTGTGGATGGGGGGTGCCGGCCCCGCCTGGGCCGCTTGCATACAGGAGTCGGAGCCGACCCTCGCGTTCTCTACATCATCGGGAGAAGACCCCTGCAAAGTTGATCGACCCGCTTGAGCAAGGTCGGCAGACGATGGAGCCCGTGCATGCTCTCGACGTGGCGCGCAGCCTCCTGCTGATCGATGCCGGCGGCGGAGACGTACAGCGGCCGGCGACTGCCGCCCCGGAGCACCTCCACGGCTCCATCCCCGTCGCGAAACCGGTTCTTGGCGACGCCGACGACGGGAACGCTCCGGTTCAGCGCCTCGAACAGATGGGCCCCGAGGCCCGGTTCCTGGTTGGGTCCCAGCCACACGTATCCGTCGATGACGATCATCGAAGGCGCAGCCGGCAGCTGGTCGAGCGCCGCTCGCAAGCAGGGAAGCTCTCGCTTGAAGAACTGGCCCGGGACGTACGGTTCGACCTCCGCGATGGCGACCGTGGCCTCGTACAGCACCCGGTCTGAACGCCAGTCGGGCGCCAGGACCGCCGCCGCAACGGCGCCGTCCTCCTTGTAGTGTACGTCGAGACACGCGATCACGTTGTCGACTGTCTCGGTGGGAGCCTGTCGATGCCGCTCGGCTATGGGACGCGCCGCGCCGCGCTACCGGCAGGGGCGCCGTACGAACGGAACAGGTAGTCCTTGTCCCGCGCGGAGGCGTGGCACCCCGCGCACCCGGCCAGGCGGCCCCGCGCCACCTCCGGCTCCGCGCCGGGGGTGACGAAGGCGTACTCCCAGTCGCCGCCGGCGGGGTCGAACCCGGCCGTCCGCTTGGTCATCAGCGCGTACGCCAGCATCGGTCCCGTCGCCGACGCGTTCGCATATTTCTCCTTGACCACCACCGCACCGCGCGGAAGAGGCCGGCCCTCGCGATACGCGTCGACACCGTCCGCGCTTACCCTCACCACGATCGCGTAATCGGCGTGCGGATCGGCCGCCTGAGCGCGCCTCCTGGGGTCGTTTGCCGGGGCTATACTGCACAGGATCGCCAGCTCGTGGCTCACGCGGATGGGCCGCTCGGTCACGCGCGGCCAGGTGGCGAAGACGGCCGGATCCACCAGCGCGGGTGGGGGAGATGGCGAGGCGGGCGGCTGGCAGGCGCCGAGGGCGGCGGCCACCAGCGTCCATCCAAGCTGCCGCGTCCTCCTCGCCGCGACGCCGCGACGGCTGGCCTGCTCTACGACGTCGTGCTTCATGGACTCCTTCGCGAGTTGCTGTGTCGACGACTGCGCCTCATCCACAACGCCTCACGAGCGCTCGGCAGGACGGCGGGCAGAGCGTCCCCGTCAGACACTACTGGAGTATTTAAACACTACGTTCGGCGCTCAATCGCTTGCTTCAGAGCATCCTTTCATCAACGTCGAGCGAGCCAGCCGAGCAGGGTGGGGATGTAGTCCGGCGCGGTGACAGGCCAGCCGCTCGGGCCGGGCGGCAGGCGGAACGTGTGGCCGGCGCCGGGAAAGATCCGCGTCGTCACCCGCCTGTTCCCCGCCGCCCGCAGCGTCGCGCCGATGCGGGATGCGCTTGCCGCGGCCGGAACGCGCTGGTCGTCGCCGCCGTACAGGAGCAGGACCGGGACGCGGACCCGCGCCCACCACTCGAGCGGATGATACGCCGCGAACGCCGGGGAAAAGGTCCAGTACGGATTGTCGGGCGGCGGGGGCGGAAAGAACCACGGCCTGTCCCGGTAGCGCGCGGCGAGCGAATCGACCCGCAGCCGCGGCTGCCCTCGATAGGCCGCCGCTACGACCGCCTCCGCGTACCGCGTGGCGCTCGCCGAGTCCTCGGCGGTCGCGGCGTCGGGGAGCACGGAGTTGAGGATGCTGTAGCGCTCCACGGAGTCGGTGGGGAGCCCCGCCGCGGCCGAGGCGACGACGAAGGCCACGCGCCGGGAGCGCACCGCGACCATCGGCGCCAGCGTGCCACCCTGGCTGTGGCCGTGGATGCCGATGCGCGCCGGGTCGATGCGTGGCTCGTCCAGGAGCCGGGCGACGGCAGCGACGGCATCTCCCACCAGGACGTCGGGCGTGGCGGTCCGCCAATCCCCCGTCGACGATCCCACGCCGCGCTTGTCGAAGATCAGGCTGGCGAAGCCGTGCGCGGCAGCCTGGGTCGCGAGAAAGCGGTTCGCCCAGCGGCCCTCGGGTCCGGAGCCGTGCAGGAACACCACCGCCGGCACCCGGCCCTCGACGTTGGGAAGGAGAAGCGTTCCGGCGAGCGTGGCGTCGCCGCTGCGAAAGGTGATCTCGCGCTCGGTGTATGGCGACGGGGCCGACGCGGCGCGGTGGAACGCGAACCGCCCGTCGTCCGAGCCCTCCCGGAAGACACCCGTCAGCGAGTCGCCGCGGACCGATCCCCTGAACTCCGTGGTGGTCCGGTCGCCCTGGAGGACCAGCGTCACCGCGCAGCAGCCCTCGACGCTCACCTCGCGGAACGGCACGCCGCTGACGCGCAGGCGATCGGAATCGAACGTCGCCGTGTAGCGGCCGGCCGCCGCGTCGCGCCGCACGATCATCGTGACCGGCAGCGAATCGCCGGCGCGGGACCAGGCGCCCTGCCACGTGCCGGCGATCAGGTCCTGGCCATGGGCGGCCGCCGGACACAAGCAGCCGAGCATCACGGCCGCAACGGGCAGACGCATGCGTACACCTTGGTTCAGGGTCGTCCGATGCGACGCCGCCTGCGTCATCCGGCGTCTTCGCCGCTCGACGGCGGGCGCGACTGGGCCGCGTCGCGGGGGGCGCGCACTTCCACGGGGATCGAATCGGGGCCGACGCACATGAAGTAGAGGTTGGGGCCGCCGATCGCGAGCTCGGCCTTCATCTCCACGCCGGCCCGGGTCAGCCGCTCGTAGTGCGCGCGCACCTGCGCTTCCGTCTCCAGCACGAACCCCACGTGGAAGTCCGGAGGATAGACGGGCGCGGGAGAGCCGAACAGGTTGCTCACGCCGAGGGAGAATCCGGCCTCGTCCTCCAGGATCGCCAGCTCGGCGCGGCGCTGGAAGACGCACCGGAAGTCGAACAGCGTCTCGAAGAACTCCCGGGCGCGGTCGACGTCCGACACCTGGAGATCCACGTGGTTGAGTCGCATCGCAGCTCGCTCGTCGTCGGTGGGACCGTGCGGCCGACGCTCAGGCCGGCCATGCGGCGTCGGTCGGATCGCCCTGTGCCGCGTTCAGCGCGACCGCTTCAGCGGTCAGGCGCTGCACCGTCTCCGGCGCGAGGCACTCACCCGCGCGCAGCTCCGCGGTGGCCATCTCGTATTTGCCGCCGGGCTTGAGGCGCGGCTCGATCTCGCGCAGGCGCCGCCCGCGCCAGAAGCCGAGGAGCACGCGCTCCTCCTCGGCGCGGATCAGGAGCACGGGCCCGTTCGCGAGGTAGACGAGGTGGCCCCACTTGATCACCTCGTCCAGCTGCGCGGCGCCGCGCACCGCCGCCCGCAGCTCCTCGACGCACGCGCGGCGCCACCCCGTCAGCGCGGCGACGTAGGCGTCGGGACTCTCGGCAGGGACTGACCGTTTCACGCTGATCTCATTCGTTCGGGGGATCGATGGGACGACGGGGCTCGACCCGCGTGCCGGTGGCCGCCGGCGCCGTCGC
>Ga0070685_10002036_pt1 | contig 10463 bp, 7 predicted proteins | sample KBSS13LmetaG_FD_65651 | JGI IMG/M metagenome (GOLD analysis project Ga0070685, IMG submission 65651) | Switchgrass rhizosphere microbial communities from Kellogg Biological Station, Michigan, USA - KBS S1-3L metaG | ecosystem: Host-associated > Plants > Roots > Rhizosphere ...
TTCGTGGGCGACGTGGGGCGGCCGGACCTGCTGGAGCGCGCCGTCAACCAGGCGGGGACGATGGAGGCCGGCGCGCGTACCCTCTTCCGCTCGCTGCGCCGCTTCGCGGGGGCGCTGCCGGACTGGGTGCAGCTCTGGCCCGCGCACGGCGCCGGCTCCGCCTGCGGCAAGGCGCTGGGCGCGGTGCCGCAGACCACGCTGGGCTACGAGAAGCTCTTCAACTGGGGATTGGCGGAAGCCGACGAGGAGGCCTTCGTGCGCGCCGTGCTCGCCGGGCAGCCCGACCCGCCGATGTACTTCGCGGAGATGAAGCGCATCAACCGCGACGGCCCGCCCGTGCTCGGCGGCTTCCGCATGCCCCGGCGCCTGCCGGACGAGACGCTGGCCGGGCTGGCGTCCGCCGGCACCGTGGTGGACACGCGCCGTGGCGACGCCTGGGCCGCGCGCCACGTTCCCGGCACCCTGAGCGTGCCGCTGGGGAAGTCGTTCACCACCTGGGCGGGCTCGGTGGTCCCCTTCGGCCGCCCGTTCGCGCTGATCGTGGAGGAGGAGTGCGCCGGCGACGCCATCCGCGACTTGGGGATGATCGGGCTCGACCAGTGCGAAGGCTTCTTCGCGCCCGAGGCGGTGGACGCCTGGGTGCGTGCGAACGGCCCCGCCGGCCGTGTGGCCGACCTCTCCCCCGACGAGCTGGAGTCGCGCCGCCCCACGGGGACGATCGAGATCGTGGACGTCCGCAACACCTCGGAGTTCGACGCCGGCCACCTTCCCGGCGCGGTGAACGTGCCGCTCGGCCGCCTGGCGGAGCGGTTCGGCGAGCTTCCGCGCGACCGGGTGCTGGCGGTGCACTGCCAGAGCGGCGCGCGCGCCGGCGTGGCCATCTCCCTCCTGCGCGCCCGCGGCTTCGACGACGTGGTGCACATCAGCGGCGACTTCGCCGGCTGGAAGGCCGCCGGGCGCCCCATCGAGACCGGCGCGCCCGTCACCGCCTGAAACTGCAATTTCACACAGAGACGCAGAGGCACAGAGAGTGGTTCTCTCCGTGTCTCCGCGTCTCTGTGTGATATGAGATTCAGTCTTTCACGAGGTCCGTGCGGCGGCGGCCGGGGCCGATGTCGGAGCCGGTGCGGCGGGTGGGGATCTGCAGGAGCGGGATGATGCAGAAGCCGAGCAGGTTCGGCATCCAGAAGGCGATCACCCGGTAGGCCAGCACCAGCGACCCCGCCGTGGCCGTCGGCACGCCGAAGCCGGTGTAGAGCAGGATCATCGTCCCCTCCACCACCCCGATGCCGCCGGGGATCACCGCCACCTTGCCGAGCAGCAGCGGCAGCGCGTACCCGGCGAGCACCTTTCCCGGGGTGAGCTGGTGCCCCGCGGCCACGAAGAGCCAGTACATCGCGCCCATGTCGAAGAGCACGCCCAGCGCGGCCGCGGCGGCGGGCGCCTTCCACCCGCGCGTCTTGAGCACGTGGAAGGCGTCGAAGAGCCGGTCGACGGACGCCATCAGGTGCTCGGGGTCGGCCTTCTTCTTCCGGATCCGCGCCCACGTCTCCTGCCAGCGGCAGAGGATCTTCTTCGCCTTCTCGCGGTGGCCGCTCGCCCAGAAGAGCGCGGTGGCGACCACCACCAGCAGCCCCAGCGACAGGCTGAACGCGATCCAGAGCCCCCGCGAGAGCCGCTGCACCAGCACCAGCTGTATCATCCCCAGCAGCGCGAATACGGCGATGGAGCTGGCGTTCAGCAGCGTGGGGAGCCACCCCGCGAGCAGCGCTCCCTCCGCCCGGATCCCCGCGTCGCGCAGCCAGCGGAAGCTCGACCCGCCGATCCCCGCCAGCCCGCCCGCCACCAGCCCGACGGAGCCCGACGCCAGCGTCACGCCGAAGGCGCGGTGCAGCGTGAGCACCTGCCCGGTGAGCCCCACGATCCGCCGCATCATGAAGCCCAGCGCCACGTAGCTGAGGATCTCGGAGAGGATGGCGAGCCCCACGGCCCAGGGGCGGAGCGTGCGCAGCACCCGGGCCTGCTCCCTCACGTCGCCGAGCTGGGGGATGATGAGGTGCACCGCGAGGCCGAGCAGCACCAGCACCACGATCCAGCGCACCCACTTCGTGGGCCCCGCGCGCTTCGACTCCTCCTCGACCGCCTCGACCTCTTCCTGCCAGCGCGGCTCGAAGTCCGCCTCCGCCGGCTCTGCGGCGGCGGGCGCGGCGCGGTCGGGAGGGAGGGTGGGTGGTTCCATCAGCAATCCATGTCGGCGGTCCGGGCTGCAATTACGCATGCTCCACGCCGTGCGTAAAAATACCTCACACAGAGACGCGGAGACACGGAGGGCCGCTGCGGGCCCTCCGTGTCTCCGCGTCTCTGCGTGAGACGATCTTTTTCGGCGTCAGCGCCCGCGGCCCCAGCCGCCGCGGAAGTCGCGCCCCTGGTAGCCGGGCTCGCCGCCGATGCCGCCGTTCCAGCCGCGGTAGCCCACGTCGTAGGGGTCGGGCCCGCCCTGCCGCCACGCGCGCCGCGCGCCGCCGAACTGGGTGCGGCCCAGCATCCCGCCGCCGCCCATTCCCCGGTCGTAGCCGCGCATCCCCTGGTCGTATCCGCGCATCCCGTAGTCTCGGCCGTACCCGCGCAGGGTGTCCTGGTCGTAGGGGCTGCCGCCGGCGCGGCGCCAGTCCCACTGCACGTCGTGGGCGCCGCGGTTGCGGGCCGTGCTCCAGGCGCCGTCCAGGCCGCGGTAGGCGAAGTCGCTCGCGTCGTAGCCGCCGCCTCCGCGCATCCCCCGGTCATAGCCGCGCATGCCGCGGTCGTAGCCGCGGCCCATCCCGCCCTCCAGCCGGTCCTCGAAGCGGTGCCAGGCGCCGCGCAGCCGGTCGCCGAGCCCGCGGCCCTCGCCGCGGTAGTCGCGCCCGTAGTCGTTCCGGTCGAAGAGTCCCATCGAGCCCTCCATTCGTTCGGGTCCTGTCGCGCGCCCCATCCCGCGCGCGGCGGGGGAGGGAGGGGGGCAATCTCCGTTCCAGACAGGGAGTTGGCGCGCGCTTGTCGCATCTCCCCCGGCCCGCTACGTTGCGCCGCCTTGGAAGGCGATTTCTCTGAACGAGGGCGGGGAGGAGGGGCGAGGATGGCGACGACGGGCGGCGGCACCAGGCTGGAGCACGACCTGCTGGGCGAGCGCGAGGTCCCGGCGGACGCGTACTACGGCGTGCAGACCCTTCGCGCCATCGAGAACTTCCCCATCACCGGCATCCCCATCTCGCAGTACCCGCACCTGGTGAACGCGCTGGCGGCGGTGAAGGAGGGGGCGGCGCTCGCCAACCACGAGCTGGAGCTCCTCCCGCACGACGTGGCCGACGCCATCGTCCGCGCCTGCCGCGAGATCCGCGCGGGCGCGCTGCACGAGCAGTTCGTGGTCGACGTGATCCAGGGCGGGGCGGGGACCTCGACCAACATGAACGCCAACGAGGTGATCGCCAACCGCGCGCTGGAGCTGCTGGGGCACGCGAAGGGCGAGTACCCGTTCGTCCATCCCAACGACCACGTCAACCTCGGCCAGAGCACCAACGACGTCTACCCCACCGCCGTGAAGCTCGCGGGCGTCTGGGCGCTGGAGGGGCTCACCGCGGCCCTCGGCGCCCTGGCCGACGCCTTCCGCGCCAAGGGCGCCGAATTCGCCGACGTGCTGAAGATGGGGCGCACGCAGCTGCAGGACGCGGTGCCCATGACGCTGGGGCAGGAGTTCAGCGCCTTCGCCGTCACCATCGGCGAGGACATCGACCGGCTGCGCGAGGCGGCGGCGCTGATCCGCGAGACCAACATGGGCGCCACCGCCATCGGCACGGGGATCAACACCGACCCGCGCTATGCCGCCCTGGTCTGCCAGAAGCTGTGCGACGTCACGGGCCTGGAGCTCTCCACCGCGCCGGACCTGATCGAGGCCACCGCCGACACCGGCGCCTTCGTGCAGCTCTCGGGGGTGCTCAAGCGCGTGGCGGTGAAGCTCAGCAAGATCTGCAACGACCTGCGCCTGCTCTCGTCCGGGCCGCGCACGGGGCTGGGGGAGATCAACCTGCCGCCGATGCAGCCGGGCTCGTCGATCATGCCGGGGAAGGTGAACCCGGTGATCCCCGAGGTGGTGAACATGGTCTGCTTCCAGGTGGTGGGGAACGACCTGACCATCACCATGGCGGCCGAGGCGGGGCAGCTGCAGCTCAACGTGTTCGAGCCGGTGATCGGCTTCAACCTCTTCCAGAGCATCGACATGCTGGCGCGCGCGGCGGGGGTGCTGCGCGAGCGGTGCGTGGTGGGGATCACCGCCAACCGCGAACGCCTGCGCGACATGGTGTACCACTCCATCGGCCTGGTGACGGCGCTGGTGCCCTACCTCGGCTACGAGCGGAGCGCCGCGCTGGCCAAGGAGGCGCTGGAGACCGACCGCGGCGTCTACGAGCTGGTGCGCGAGAAGGGATGGCTGACGGAGGAGCGCCTCGCCGCGATCCTCACCCCCGAGGCCATGACCCGCCCGCGCCCCATGCCGCACGCGGTGGAGACCTGAGCTGCATCTCACACAGAGACGCAGAGACACGGAGAGGTTCCTCCTGCAGATGGTGCAATGATTCGCTCCAGACTTCTCGCCGCCGGCCTCGCGGCCGCCGGCCTCGCGCACGCGCCGCTCGCCGCGCAGGCGCGCCAGAACCCGTTCTTCGCCGAGAGCACGCTGCCGTACCATGCGCCGCCCTTCGACCGCATCACCGGCGCCGACTACCAGCCGGCGCTGGAAGAGGGGATGCGGCAGCGCCTGGCCGAGATCGAGGCCATCGCCGGCCAGCCGGCCGGGCCGACCTTCGAGAACACGATCGTGGCGATGGAGCGTGCGGGGGCGCTGCTCTCCCGCGTGCAGGCCGCCTTCAACGCGGTGACGGGCGCCAACACCGACAGCACCCTGCAGGGGGTGGAGCGGGAGGAGGCGCCGCGCCTGGCCGCACACCGCGACGCCGTGTACCTGAACGCGGCGCTCTTCCGCCGCGTGAAGAGCGTGTACGACCGCCGCGCCGCGCTGGGGCTGAACCCGGAGCAGACGGCGCTGGTGGAGCGGTACTACCGCAACTTCGTCCGCGCGGGGGCGGAGCTCTCCGAGGCCGACAAGACGCGGCTGCGCGCGCTGAACCAGGAGGAGAGCCGCCTCACCACCGAGTTCAGCAACCGCCTGCTGGCCGCCACCAAGGCTGGCGCCGTGGTGGTGACGGACCGCGCCGAGCTGGCCGGCCTGAGCGACGCCGAGATCGCGGCGGCGGCCGACGCGGCCAGGCAGCGGGGGATGGAAGGGCGCTGGGTGCTGCCGCTGCAGAACACCACGCAGCAGCCGGTGATGGCGTCGCTCCGCAACCGCGCGCTGCGCCAGCGCATCTTCGAGGCATCCACCCGGCGCGGCGAGCAGGGCGGCTCCACCGACACGCGCGAGATCGTCCGGCGGCTGGCGCAGCTGCGGACCGAGCGCGCGGGGCTGCTCGGCTTTCCCAACTACGCGGCGTTCTCGCTCGACAACCAGGTGGCCAGGACACCCGAGAACGCCACGCGGCTGCTGACCCAGATCGCCCTTCCCGCCACCGCCCGCGCCCGCGCCGAGGTCGCGCGGATGCAGCAGCTCATCGACCAGCAGGGCGGCGGGTTCAGGCTGGCGCCGTGGGACTGGCAGTACTACGCCGAGCAGGTGCGCAAGGCCGAGTACGACCTGGACGAGAGCCAGGTGAAGCCGTACTTCGAGCTCGACCGGGTGCTGCGCGACGGGGTGTTCTTCGCCGCCAACCGGCTCTACGGCCTCACTTTCCGCGCGCGCACCGACATCCCCGTCTACCACCCCGACGTGCGCGTGTTCGAGGTGTTCGAGGCCGACGGCACCCCGCTGGCGCTGATGTACTTCGACTACTTCAAGCGCGACAACAAGGGCGGCGGTGCGTGGATGGACAACTTCGTGGACCAGTCGGGGCTGATGGGCACGAAGCCGGTGGTCTACAACGTGGCCAACTTCACCAGGCCGGCACCGGGGCAGCCCGCGCTGCTCAGCTTCGACGACGTGAACACGATGTTCCACGAGTTCGGCCACGCGCTGCACGGCATGTTCAGCCGGGCGCAGTACCCGTCGGTGTCGGGGACCAACGTGCCGCGCGACTTCGTGGAGTTCCCGTCGCAGTTCAACGAGCACTGGGCGCTGGAGCCCACGGTCTTCGCCCACTACGCGAAGCACTGGCAGACCGGCGCGCCCATGCCGCAGGCGCTGGTGGACAGGATCAAGCGCGCCCGCACCTTCAACCAGGGCTTCGCCACCAGCGAGCTGGTGCAGGCGGCGCTCCTCGACATGGCGTGGCACAGCCTTCCCGCCGGCACGCCGCAGCAGGACGTGGACGCCTTCGAGGCGCAGGCGCTGCAGCGCTTCGGCGTGGCGCTGGCCGAGGTGCCGCCGCGCTACCGCACCAGCTACTTCGCGCACGTGTGGGGCGGCGGCTACGCGGCCGGGTACTACGCCTACCTGTGGAGCGAGGTGCTCGACGACGATGCGTATGCCTGGTTCGTGGAGCACGGCGGGATGACGCGCGAGAACGGCCAGCGCTTCCGGGAGATGGTCCTCTCGCGCGGCGCCACGCAGGAGGCCGGCGCCCTCTTCCGCGCCTTCCGCGGGCGCGACCCGCAGGTGCAGCCGCTGCTCGAGGCGCGCGGCCTCACCGGCACGCCGCCATCGCGCTGACGGCGGCCCGGGCGGTAGATTCGCGGGAGCCCGCGGCCGGGTGTGGCCGTGGGCTCCCGCCTTCGTTTCCAGGGATGATGGGCCCCACCGTCCGCTTCGACTCGCTCGACCCTCAACGTGGCCCGCGCTCCTTTCGCTTCGCGGGGCTGCGTGCGGTGGTGCGGGCGGATGCCATCGAGGACGTGCTCCCCGCCCTCCACGCGGTCGAGAATGCGGTCGCGGATGGCGCGCATGCCGCCGGGTTCGTCGCCTACGAGGCGGCGCCGGCGTTCGATTCCGCGCTCGCCACGCATCGGCCCGATCCACGCCTGCCGCTGCTCTGGTTCGCGCTTTTCGACCAACGGATCGAAGCTGATGCAGGCGATCCGTCGACAGGGGATGGTGATGCCGTTCTCGGCGATCTGCAGCCGGACGTGTCGGAAGATGACTTCGCCGCCCGGGTCGGCCGCATCCGCGGGCTGATCGCAGCGGGGGATACCTACCAGGTCAACTACACCTTCCGGCTGCGGGGCGACTTCCGCGGCTCGCCGGAAGCCCTCTACCGCCGCCTCTGCGAAGCACAGCAGGCGGCGTTCTGCGCATACCTCGACTTCGGCGATGAGGTGGTCGTCTCCGCCTCGCCCGAGCTGTTCTTCCGCTGGGAGGGGGGCGAGCTGGAGCTCAGGCCGATGAAGGGGACGCGGCCGCGCGGACGGTGGCTCGAAGAGGACCGCGAGGTGGCGCGCGAGCTCGTCGCGTCGGCCAAGGACCGCGCCGAGAACCTGATGATCGTGGACCTGCTGCGGAACGACGCGGGGCGCATCGCCGAGTTCGGCAGCGTGCGCGTGGAGCGGATGTTCGAGGTGGAGCCCTATCCCACCGTGCACCAGATGACCTCGACGGTGCGCGCGCGGACGCCGCCGGAGACGCGGCTCACCGACGTCTTCCGCGCGCTCTTTCCCTGCGGCTCCATCACCGGCGCGCCCAAGGTGCGCACCTCGCAGATCATCGCGGAGCTGGAGAGCTCGCCGCGCGGCGTCTACACCGGGGCCATCGGCTTCGTATCGCCCGGCGAGGCGATGTTCAGCGTCGCCATCCGCACGCTGGTGATCGACCGCGCCACGGGCCGGGCCGAGCTGGGCGTCGGCAGCGGTATCACTTACGATTCGAATCCCGCGGACGAGTACCGCGAGTGCCTCTCGAAGGCCGCCTTCGTCCGCCACGAGCCGCCGCCCGCCCTCCTCGAGACCTTCGGCTGGGCGCCGGAGACGGGCTTCGTCCGGCTCGACGGCCACCTCGCGCGGATGGCGCGCTCCGCCGAATACTTCGGCTACCCGTTCGACGCGGACGCTCTCCGTCGCCGCCTCGACGCGCTCGCGGCCGGGCTCCCCGCCGCGCCGCGCCGCGTGCGCGTCGAGCTTTCCCCGCGCGGCGAGGCCGCCATCGAGCATTCGCCCGCGCCGCGCTGGGAGGAGCCCGTCCGCCTCGCGCTGGCGCGGCGCCGCGGCCGGAGCGATCACCCGTTCTGGTACCACAAGACGGCGGACCGCGCCCGTTACGAGGCGCACGATCCCGTCGACGTCCCGCACGACCAGGTGCTCCTCGTCAACGAGCGCGGCGAGCTGGCGGAGACCTCCATCGCGAACCTCGTCGTGGAGCTCGACGGCGCGCTCTGGACGCCGCACGTCGACGCCGGCCTCCTCCCCGGCGTGCTGCGCGCCGAGCTCCTGCGCGACGGCAGGATCCGCGAGCGCGTGCTGGCGCCCGCGGATCTCGGCCGGGCAACGGGATTGTGGGTGATCAACTCGCTGCGCGGGTGGGGTCGCGCGGAAGTCGGGTAAATGCGATATCACGCAGAGACGCGGAGGCACAGAGAGAACTGCCTGATCTCTCTGTGCCTCCGCGTCTCTGTGTGAGATAATGTCAGTAGAGGTCGATGTAGATTCCGCGATCGTGCCGGACGCGGCGGCCACGGTGGCCGTGCCGGTCGTGGTACCGGGCCTCGGAGGCCGCGATCAGGATCAGGTCGACCAGGTTCGTGTGGCGGCGGCGGTACTCGTACCGGTAGCGATCCCGGTCGCGGTACCGATATTGATCACGGTAGCGGTACGCGTCGCGATAGCGGTAGTCGTCTCGATAGCGCCGGTCGTCGTACCGGTACCGCGCCGACGGCTCCTTGTAGCGGTGGCTGGGGATGTAGATGCGGTCGCGGTAGCCTCGGCCGTCGCGGTGCACGCGAACGACGCGGTCGCGATGGTGGCGCTGGGCCGCGGCGTCGCGCGGGAGCGCGGCGGCGAGCACGGGGACGGCGAGGAGAGCGAGGAGCAGCCGGGTACGCATGGGGGATCCTCCGCTGGCGGGTTTCGGACGGCACTCACGAATGCACTGACGATGGCGGGTCCGCAACGATTTCGATTCCGCGAACGGGCGATGGGTTTGCTCCGGCCCCCGCGCCGCCGCACGGCGATGCTCGGGGTGGCGCTCGCCGCCGGGCTCGTGTCCTCGTGCTCGCCCGGCTACGTGCTGCGCGGCGCGTGGGAAGAGGGGAAGATCCTGGGCCGGCGGCGCCCGATCGCGCAGGTGATCGCCGACCCGCGGCAGACGCCCGAGACCCGGCAGAAGCTGCGCCTGGTGCTCGCCGCGCGCGAGTTCGGCCGCGACGCGCTGGGCGAGCGCGTGGGCGACAGCTACACCCTGTACGCCGAGAAGAAGTCGGATACGCTCGCGACGGTGCTCTCGGCGGCGTACAAGGACCGCTTCGCGCCGAAGACGTGGTGGTTCCCGATCGTGGGCCGCGTGCCGTACAAGGGCTTCTTCCACGAGGAAGACGCGCGGCGCGAGGCCGCGAAGCTGGAGGCGGAGGGGTACGACACCTACATGCGTCCCACCTCGGCGTTCAGCACGCTGGGGTGGTTCAACGATCCCGTGCTGAGCACGCTCCTGCGTTACGACGACGTGAGCCTTACGAACACGGTGCTGCACGAGCTCTTCCACAACACCTTCTTCGCGCCGGGGAAGATCGCCTTCAACGAGAGCATGGCGAACTTCGTGGGCGGCCGCGGCGCCATCGACTTCTTCTGCGGCCGCGACGGCCAGGACGCGCCCACCTGCCGCCGCGCCCGCGACGAATGGGACGACGACCTGGCGTTCGGCTACTTCATGAGCGAGCTGGTGCACGACCTGGAGTCGCTCTACGCCCGCACCGACGTCACCCGCGAGCAGAAGCTGGCGCTGCGCGAGGAGGTGTTCGCGCGCGCGCAGCGGCGCTTCGCGCAGGAGGTGCGGCCGCGGCTGAAGGTGACGACGTTCAGCAGCTTCACCCGCGAGCCACTGAACAACGCCACCCTCATCTCGCGCCGCATCTACTACGACCGGCTGGACCTGTTCGAGCGCGTCTACCAGAGCCGCGGCGGCGACCTGCGCCGCACCATCGCCGACATCGTCGCCGCCGCGCGCGCCAGCCGCGCGGACCCCTACGCCGGCGTCGCGGCGCTGGTGGAGTAAAAAGATCGCCTCGCACAGAGGCGCGGAGGCACGGAGAGAACCGCAGCAGTTCTCTCCGTGCCTCCGCGTCTCTGCGTGAGATGATTTCGCCATCGGCGCACGCGTGATAAAATCATCCGCCCCATATCCCTCGACCACGCCCCTCCGCCGATCCCATGACGCTACCGCGTGTATCCCTCACCGCGGCGCTGCTGGCGCTCGCGACCTCGCTGCAGGCGCAGCAGGCCACGCCCGGCTACTCGCCCGC
>Ga0070685_10002037_pt1 | contig 10461 bp, 9 predicted proteins | sample KBSS13LmetaG_FD_65651 | JGI IMG/M metagenome (GOLD analysis project Ga0070685, IMG submission 65651) | Switchgrass rhizosphere microbial communities from Kellogg Biological Station, Michigan, USA - KBS S1-3L metaG | ecosystem: Host-associated > Plants > Roots > Rhizosphere ...
GGCGCAGGCGGCAATCTCATGCTGACCGGGGACGAGAACATCGTCGACATCGACTTCGTCATCACCTGGCGCATCATCGATCCGCGCAAATACCTCTTCAACGTGGTCGACCTGGCGCCGCGCAACCCGGAACGGCACGAACTGCTGGAGCAGATCGGCGCGAGCGCAATGCGCGAAGTCGTCGGCACGTCGGCCTTCGAGCCGATCATCACCGGCAACCGTACGGGCGTTGAAACGCGCGTGCGCGACGTGATGCAGCAGACGCTGAACAGCTACCAGGCCGGCATCCAGATCGACCAGATCTCGATGAGCAAGTCGAGCGCGCCTGAACAGGTCGTCGAGGTTCAGCGCGAGGTATCCAGCGCCGAACAGGACAAGGCCAAGAAGGAAGCCGAAGGCATCGCCTACGCCAACAAGGTGGTTCCCGAGGCCCGAGGCGAGGCGCAGAAGATGATCCAGGAAGCCGAAGGCTACAAGCTTTCGCGCGTCGCCGACGCCACCGGTGAAACCCAGCGCTTCAACCTGATCTACGAACAATACAAGTCAGCCCCCCGGGTGACGCGCGAGCGCATGTTCCTCGAAACGATGGAACGCGTGCTCGGCCGTACTGAAAACATCATCATCGACACCAAGTCGGGCACGGTTCCGATCCTGCCGCTCGACCAGCTCCGCGGCCGCACGCCGGCTCCGGCGGGACAATAGCCATGCAACGCACCCTCATCATCGCAGGCGTTCTCGCCGCCGCCGCCCTCATCATCCTGGCGAACTCGTTCTTCATCGTGCCGGTGGAGCGCCAGGCCATCGTCCTGCGCTTCGGCCAGGCGCAATACGTGGTCAACTCCGACACCTCGCAGGGCAAGGCCGGACTCTACCTGAAGGCCCCGTTCGTCGAGAACGTCATCACCTATGACCGCCGCAACCTCGGCTTCGACCTCGAGCCCAAGGAGATCATCGCAGCCGACCAGCAGCGCCTGATCGTCGACGCTATCGCGCGCTGGCGCATCAAGGATCCTCTGCAGTTCTTCCGGTCTGCCCAGACCGAGGACAACGGCCGCTCGCAGCTTCAGACCTACATGACGTCGACCCTGCAGGGCGAGCTCGGCAAGGTGAACCAGCCGGACATCATCTCCGGCCAGCGCGTCAGCGTGATGCAGCGCATCCGCACCGAGCTGCAGATCAACATGCAGCAGTTCGGCGTGGAGATCGTGGATGTCCGCATCCGCCAGGCCGACCTGCCGAAGGAAAACTCCGACCGCGTGTATGAGCGGATGAAATCGCAGCTCCGCCAGAAGGTGAACCAGTACCAGGCGGAAGGCGAACAGATCTTCAAGACCAAGGTCGGTGAAGCCGACAAGGAAGTGGCCGTCATCCTCGGCGACGCGCGCAAGCTCTCCGAGCGCACGCGAGGCGAGGGCGATGCCGAACGGAACAAGATCTACGCGGCCGCCTACAACAGGGACGCGGAGTTCTTCTCCTTCTATCGTTCTCTGATCGCCTACGAGACGGCGATCAAGGCCGGCACGCCCATGGTCCTCTCCCCGGATTCCGATTTCTTCCGGTATTTCGGAGACCAGAGTGGACGCAGGTAGGCTCTAATCTGATAATGACGAGGGCGGCGGACCAATGGTTCGCCGCCCTTTTCGTTTGCGCGGTGGAGCCCGTCACGCGTGCCTGCTAGAACCGCGCTTATGACCCTGTTCCGAGCAGCCGCTTTCCTGTTCGCCCTGGCTCTGGCCGCCTGCGCCTCATCGCCAGGCCCGAGCGCACAGCCAGTGACCATCCTCATCTCCATCGATGGCTTCCGCACCGACTATCTCGACCGCGGCGCGACGCCTGTGATGGCAAAGCTTGCGCGCGAGGGCGTGCGCGGGTCGATGCGGCCCAGCTTTCCGAGCGTGACCTTTCCCAACCACTACGCCCTGATCACCGGCAAGACGCCGGACCATAACGGCATCGTCTACAACAGCATGGAGGACAAGGCCCGGCCAGGCGTGACCTTCTCCATGTCGCCCACTGTGGCGTCCGATCCCTACTGGTGGTCGCAGGCAACGCCGCTGTGGGTGAGCGCCGAGCGCCAGGGCGTGAAGACCGGCACGATGTTCTGGCCCGGCTCGGACTATGAGCTTCAGGGCGTGCGGCCCAGCAAGTGGCGCCTGTTCGACGAGGACATGCCCTCGTTCGCGCGCGTGGATCAGCTGCTCGGCTGGATGGACGGCCCGGACGCCCCGCGCCTGCTGACGCTCTATTTCGACATCGTCGACACCGCCGGGCACAATTACGGACCCGATGCGCCCGAGACGGTCTCTGCAACAGCGGAAGTCGATGCCTCGATCGGGCGGCTCGTCGATGGCCTGCGCGGGCGCGGGATCGCCGCCAATCTCGTGATCGTCGCCGACCATGGCATGGCCGCGCTGTCTGAAGACAAGATCATGGACATGCCGAAGCTTGTCCCGCCTGATGTCGCGCGCGTGCTGTGGGGCGGCGCCACCGCGGGCGTCTATCCGTTGGCAGGCAAGCAGGCGGAAGCCGAGCGCGCCTTGCTCGGCCGCAAGGATCACGGCGAATGCTGGCGCAAGGGCGAGATGCCGGCGCGCTTCGGCTACGGAACCAATCCGCGCGTACCCCCGATCGTGTGCCTCGCCGACATGGGCTGGCGCTATCGCACCTGGACGCCCAGGCCCGGCGACAAACCGAGCCTCGGCGGGCACGGCTATGATCCCGATTCATCCGAGATGGCGGCGGTCTTCATCGCCAACGGCCCGGCATTCAAGGCTGGTGCAAGGCTCGGGAAATTCCCAAACGTCTCGGTCTATCCGCTACTCGCCAAGCTCGCAGGCGTGACGCCGGAGGCGGGGGATGGCTCGCTGAGGGATACAGCGGCGGCGTTGAACTAGCTCTTCAACCACCCCGGCTTGCCGAACGGCAGGTCCAGATCCCGCGCCACAGCCTCGTGCGCGATCTTGCCATCCGCGACGTTGAGCCCCTCTGCGAGGAACGGATCAGCCTTCAGCGCCGCTTTCGTTCCCTTGTTCGCAAGGTCCAGCGCAAACGGCAGCGTCACGTTGTTGAGGGCGTAGGTGGAGGTGCGTGGCACCGCGCCGGGCATGTTGGCGACGCAATAGTGCAGGATGCCGTCGACCTCGTAGATAGGATCATCGTGCGTGGTGGGGCGCGAGGTCTCGAAACAGCCGCCCTGGTCGATGGCGATGTCCACCAGCACCGCGCCGGGTTTCATGTCCTTGAGGATCGCACGCGTAACCAGCTTGGGCGCGGAGGTGCCTGGGATCAGAACGGCGCCGATGACGAGATCGGCCTCGATCACCGCACGGTCGATCGCGGCCTGCGTGGCGTAGACCGTGTCGACGGCGCCGGCGAACTGCACGTCGAGCTCTTCGAGGCGCGGCATGGAACGGTCGAATACCGTCACATTTGCGCGGCAGCCGATCGCCATCTCGGCAGCATGCGTGCCGGAAACGCCGCCGCCGAGGATCACCACGTTCGCAGCCGGAACGCCGGGCACACCCCCCAGCAACAAGCCGCGGCCGCGCTTCGTTCGCATCAGCGCGTTGGCGCCGACGAACACCGACATCCGCCCCGCCACCTGGCTCATCGGCTGCAGCAGGGGCAGGCGCCCGGCGCGGTTGGTCACGGTCTCATAGGCGATGCAGGTGGCGCCCGATTTGATCAGCGCCTCTGCCTGCGGCTTGTCGGCGGCAAGGTGGAGATACGTGAACAGCGTATGATGCGGCTTCAGCATCGCGCATTCGGCGGGCTGCGGCTCCTTCACCTTCACGATCAGTTCGGCTTCTCCGAAGACGCTTGGCGCATCGGGCAGGATCTTCGCGCCGACTTTTTTGTAGTCTTCATCCGCCGCGCCGCAGCCCAGCCCCGCACCCGTCTGCACCAGCACATCGTGTCCGGCGCGCGCAAGCTCGTGGACGCTTTCGGGCGTCAAGCCCACCCGGTATTCCTGGGTCTTGATCTCCTTGGGAACGCCGATCTTCATTTTGGTGAGCTCCTGACCGCTGCGGTGAATGTATGCCAGAGCGGAGCCGGGCCAAGCCAGACGGGTGGGCGGACAAAACGGGGAAGGACTTGCCTATTTGAGCCGCGCGGCGCGGCGCGCGCGCGTCTTCATGCCTTTAGCGCGTGGGCTCAAAGCCGCCATTGAGCGCCGTGATCACGGCGACGACGATCACCGCGAACAGGACGACAGCGCCCGTTGAAAGCACCCACGCCTTGCTGCGGAGCAGGTGCCTGCGGCGCAGCAGGGGCTCACGGCGAGGTTGGGAGTCAGACGGCATCGGGATGGCTTGCCGTGTTTGGGCATCGCGCGCAACGGCGTTCGTCTGTAGGCTGCGCCCCTGTCTTGCGAGATCATGAGCCCATGAAAACCAAGGACGTGACTGCGCTGAAGTCTTCTCTGGAGTCCGCGGCGCCGCTGGCTGCGCTGCCGCTCATATGGCGCGCGGGCGTTCTCGTTCTGGGCGTCGCCCTGATGAGCGCGTCGTCATGGCTCGACGTGCCGATGTACCCGGTGCCGATGACGCTGCAGACGCTGGCCGTGCTGGTGATTGCCGGTTTATGCGGCGGTGGACTCGGCGGGTTGATCGTGGCGGCGTGGCTGGTGTTGGGCGCGGTGGGCGCACCGGTCTATGCGGGGGGCGAGAGCGGGGTAGATGCTCTGAGTGGGCCCACCGGTGGATACCTGGGCGGGTTCCTGCTGGCGGCGGTGGCGTGCGGTCGCCTGATGGACCTGCCGCGCTGGCGCGGATGGGGCGCCATGCTGGGCGTGAGTGCGCTGGGCCACGTGCTGGTGCTGGGCCTGGGCTGGGCGCGGCTGGCCCAGATGATCGGCGCGCGCGAGGCGTGGTCGAGCGGGGTTGAGCCGTTCCTGCTTGGGGCGGCGTTGAAGACGGTTGCGGCGGTTGTGCTGATCAAGCTGGCGGAGCGGCTGCTGCGTCGCCCCGCTAACGCGGCGGGAGAGACTTGAGAAAGTCGCGCAGGTCCTTGGCCGACTGATCCGGCAGCTGTTCCATCGGCAGGTGGCCTCCCTCGGGAAAGGTGACGATCCTCGCGCCGGGGATCGCCGCGGCGATCGCGCGAGCGTCTTCGGTCGGGATCAGCTTGTCCTTCTCGCCTGCAAGCACCAGCGTGGGCATTGCGATCTTCCGGAAATCGTCACCCGTGACCCGCTTTGCCGGGCGTGATTGCTGCGTGAGCAGGATTTCGCGGTGGCCGGGCGCGAGGGCGAGCTCGGCATAGCGATCGACCACCGCATCGGTGACCATCGTTTCGTCGAGGTACGCAGACTTGAGGCCGCCGCCTGCGAACAGCCGCGGGTCGAACCATTTCGCGATTGTGCGCCCGACCGGATTGTTGATGAGCAGCTGAACGAAGGCCGGCGGCCCACTGGATTTCCTGCCGTCCTCGCCCGGCCAGCCGGCGCTATCCACCAGCACAAGCGCATCGAGCCTTTCCGGTCGGCTCATCGCATAGCCAAGCGAGACCGCGCCGCCCATCGAATGTCCGGCCAGTACAAAGCGCGAGACGTGGGCATGATCGGCAAGGCTGTCTATCAGCCCGGCATTGCCCTCCAGCGTTGCACGGTAACCCTTGGGCGCCTCGGTCAGTCCGTGGCCAGGGAGGTCGATGGCGATCAGGCGATAGTCGGCGGCCAGCCGCTCGATCCACGGCCTCCAGGCATGAACGGATGCTGCAAAGCCATGAACCAGGATCAGCGTGCGGCCCGCTGGGTTTCCCTCGTCCGTGTAATGGACGATCAGGCCCGGTTGCGGCTCGAACCGGTGAGAGGCGGGCAGGCCATAGCGCGTATTGAGTTCTGCGAAGGGAATCTCGCGGGTCACGCATGCCCCGAGCGGGGCGGCGGCGAGGAAGATCGCAGCAAGGGCAGGCAGGAAAGATCGGCGCATGCTCCTAGTACGCGCATGAACGCCAAATCGATCAAGCCGCTTCCGGTTCCGGCGTCTTGTCCAGCAGGCCGCGGCGGTCGGCCTGGTCGGTGATCCACTGGGCGATGGCAGGTTGGGCTACGCCCAACGTGGTGAGGAGATCGGTGGCAAGCTCGATGCCGCGCGGTTCGGCGTGCGCCAAGTGTGCGCGCAGGCCGAGGCCGGTCTGTCGTGCGCGGTCGGCGCTGTCTGCGACTGCGATGAAGCGCGGCTGGCCGTTCGCGGCGAAGAGCGGGGGACTGGCGAAGTCCGCCCCACCGAGGACGATGGCGCGCGCCTTGGCAGGGCCGAGGGTCTCGAGCAGCGCGCGGTCGCGCGCATCGCCATAGACGACGTTGTAGCCATCGGTGGCGGCAGAGACGAAGCGCTCGGGATCGCTCTCGATCGCGATGTAGGGGATGCGGTTGTCCTTGAGCGCCTCTGCAGCAAGACGCCCCTCGTCCGTCATGCCGAAGACGAGGACGGGGTGGTCTTCTTCCACCTCTTCGGCATCGACGCGTGCCGCTTTCGAGCGTTCGGCCAGCAGCCTTGCGATGTGCAGGCCGAGGGCGGTCCAGATCGGCGCGGCAACGAGGGTGACGGCGACGGCTGCCGTCAGCACGCCGGCCCAGCCGGGCGGCATGGCGCCGGCGATGGTTGCGATGCCGACGACGACAAGGGTGAACTCGGAGCCCTGGCTAAGCAGGAAGCCAAGCTGGGTCGCGCCCGGCACGCCCCAGCCATTGAGGCGGGCGGAGATGAAGATGAACACCGTCTTGAGAATAACGATCACCAGCGCGGTCGCGAGCACGGCCGGCCAGATCGCTGCGACGGCGGGGATGTCCACGCCCATGCCGACGGACATGAAGAACAGGCCGAGAAGCAGGCCCTGGAAGGGCTTCACCTCCCTCTGGACGATGTGCCGGTAGGGCGTGTCGGAAATGGCCATGCCGGCAAGGAAGGCGCCGAGCGTGAGCGAGAGATCGGCGCGCTGGGTGGCCGCGCTGGCGGCCAGCACGATGAACAGCGCGACGACAGTGAAGGCTTCGGAATTGTCCGTCGCGGCCAGCGACTTGAATAGCGGACGTACGACGAACCGTCCTGCCAGCAGCGCTACGACCAGCGCTATCACCGCCTTTGCGAGCGTGACGACAAGGTCAAGGCCTACCATCTGTAAGTTCGTGCCGAAGGACGCTGCGAAGACGAGCAGGAAGATCGCAACGATGTCCTGCGCCACGAGCACGGCGGTGGCCGAACGTCCCATGGGGCAGGCGGGCTGTTTGCGGTCTTCGAGTATGCGCGCGACGACAGCAGTAGACGAGAGCGCAAGCGATACGCCGACCATGATGGCGACGGGGATCGCAAAGCCCAGCGCCCAGCCGATCGCCGCGAAAGCTGCCCCGCACAGAATGATCTGCAACGGGGCGAGGGCGAGGATATCGCTCCGCCGCGTGCGGATCTCGCGCAGGGAGAAGTGCAGGCCGATGTCGAACAGGAGGAAGACGACGCCAAGCTGGGCGAGAAACTTCGCCGTGTCGCTGTCTTCAACGAGGCTGAAGCCCGAAGGCCCGATGACGAGCCCGGCGACAAGATAGCCGACGATGGGAGAGAGCCGCACGGCGCGCGAAGCAAGCGCAGAGGCAAGCCCTGCGCCCAGGAAGATGATTGCAGGTTGCAGGACTTCTGCGGCGGTCAAATGGTCTCGCGTCCCCTCATTGGGGTATGTCTAGCCTGTCCCCCTGCCGGACTGCTTAACGTGTAGCCACAAATTGGAGTTGAGCCTGAATTGGCCCAAACGCAAAGAGCCGGCGCTGTCGCGCCGGCCCCCTGTAATTCGTGTTCTGCAAAAGCCTACAGATACCGGCCGATCGAGATGACGACGCCATCCTGGTCGAAGCCGGGGGTGTCGAGGTCGTTGGAATACCAGCGGGCGCCGAGCTGCGTGCCCAGGATCGTGTAGGTCGCGCCGATGCCGTAGCCGGTGTATTCGCCCATGCCGTCCAGCCACTTGCCGACATTGGCCGAGATGGAGAACGAATCGCCGAAGTTCAGCGCGCCGGAGAGGTCGGTATAGAGCGCCTCGTTGTCGGGGTTGTAGTTGGCCGACGCTCCGAGCGTGAACCCGCCGAAGGAGCGCGAGACCTTGGTGTAGACCTCGTAGAAATCGAGATCGTCCGCTTCTGTGTCCGGATAGGCATAGTAGATCGCGCCGAGGTCGACGCCGATCCCTGCGAGGTCGAAACGATATCCTGCGTAGACGTCGACCTCGAGATTGGCGTCGCTGGCGTTGTTGAAGTCGACGCCTGAGGCCCAGGTTCCAAGGTAAAGACCGTTGCCGGCGTTTAGGTCGATCCCCCCCTGCACGGTCATGTCGTGGTTGGACTGGCTTAGGTTGCGCCACTGATAGTCGCTAACCAGGGAGACGTTGCCCGTGATCCCGGCCTCCTGCGCAAAGGCTGGCCCGGTCACGGCAGCAGCAAGAGCGCCTAGAATCAAGATGTTACGCATGCCGATTCCCCTTTTCGGAAATGAATACCCCCGGACAAGCCTGTTGGGCCAGCCGGGGGTACACGGTGATGCGTTGAATATCGGTTACAGTGACTTTTTGACCGACAGGATGAACCGGTCGTCCGAGTCGATCACGTTGGTAAAGCCGTTGGTGATGATCGGATCGCCGTCGTCGATCGAGGTGCCCACATAACGGAGGTCCCAGCCCAGGCCGCCCAGGGTGTAGGTCGCGCCGATATTGTAGGTCGTGTAGTCGTCATCGACTTCGGCGCCCGGAGGGCCGTTGACGTCATCGATCGACTGCTGGCCGAACGCGCCCGAGATCGAGAACACGTCGGAGACGGCGTAGGCGCCGTTGATCTCGAGATAGGTGGCTGCGCCGGTCTCGGCGGTGAATTCCGGTGAGTAGTAAGCCGCGCCGCCGAGCGTGAACCCGGTGGCCGGCGTGAACGAGCCCTTGATGTAGCCTTCGTAGTAGTCGAGCTCGGCCGCGTCATCCGACGCGCCGGGATAGAGATAGTCGATGACGCCGATGTCGAGGCCGACCGGGCCGAGCGTGGTTTTCCAGCCGCCGTAGACGTCAAGTTCGAGGCTGCCGCCGAAGGCGACGTTGGAGCCCCACGTACCGGCATAGAAGCCCGAGGAGCCGAAGGTCGCGTCGAAGCCGCCCTGGATGGCGGGGTTCTGCGAGGTCTGGGAAATGCCGCGGAAGGCATAGTCCGTGGCGAGCGCCACGTTGCCGGTGATGGTCACGGCTTCCTGCGCCATTGCAGCGGGAGCGACCGAGGCCATCAGTGCGCCTGCAATCAGGAGATTACGCATTATCTAAAACCCTTTCCCCTCGTGTTGAACGGCCCGCGGGACGCGGCAGTGCTGACCCGGCGCGGGGGACGCCATCGGGTGCGCGAAAGATGCGGAAGGGATCGGACACAGGCGAAGCGCTTCCCCCTCTGGGTTGTGCGCCGCAGCGCATCCGCACAAATTCATGACAGCACATTGGGCAGCCGCCTGAAGATTGGGCGCCCGAGGGGCCTTCGGTCGCCTGGAAGGCGAGTATTCCGGCCTTCGAATTACAGCGGGTTCAGGAAGAATCCGCTGGAAAGCATGTGAATCAGGCGGGCGGCATTGCAGGCCCGGCCCGGGGGCAGGGCGATGCTGCACGAATTCACCTTGCGCCTCTCCCATGCTGGTCCTGAAGCTCGTCACAGTCATTGTTTGCGGGCGCCGCCTGCCAGATAGGCGCCGGTTCGGGGGAAAGCTGCCCTTGTCCGCCTTAAGGATCGAGGGATTAGGACGGCCGCTCCCATGAAGATTCGGGAACGGGTTTGGCCTTTTTCATTGCGGACCAGCTGGCGGGGCGCGATTAAGCGCCTTCAAGAGTGATGTCATGGCCAAACCCGAAGACCTGAGCCAGCTGGGCCGCCCTGCCGCAATCCCGGAGAGCCCTGACAAGGCCGTGCTGGAGCGCGTGGCCAATCCGCATACCGGTACGCTCTATCTCGCGCGCTTCACCGCGCCGGAGTTCACCTCGCTCTGCCCGGTGACCGGCCAGCCGGACTTTGCGCATCTGGTGATCGACTACGCGCCCGAGGCGTGGATCGTCGAGAGCAAGAGCCTGAAGCTCTATCTTACAGCGTTCCGCAATCACGGCGCCTTCCACGAAGAGTGCACCGTGGCGATCGGCAAGCGACTGGTCGAAACGCTGTCGCCGAAATGGCTGCGCATCGCCGGCTACTGGTATCCGCGCGGCGGCATGCCGATCGACGTGTTCTGGCAGACCGGCAAGGCGCCAGACGCGCTCTGGGTTCCCGACACGGGCGTTGCGAATTATCGCGGGCGGGGGTGAAGCGTTTTTCCTCCCTCGACCGAAGGTCGGGGGAGGTGGATCGACGCGAAGCGTCGAGACGGTGGGGGCAGCCTCGGAACGTTCGTCGGGAAGATTGTTGGAGTTAAGCCGCTTCGGGTTCAGCGGCTGCCCCCATCGTCTCGCGACTTCGTCGCG
>Ga0070685_10002038_pt1 | contig 10461 bp, 15 predicted proteins | sample KBSS13LmetaG_FD_65651 | JGI IMG/M metagenome (GOLD analysis project Ga0070685, IMG submission 65651) | Switchgrass rhizosphere microbial communities from Kellogg Biological Station, Michigan, USA - KBS S1-3L metaG | ecosystem: Host-associated > Plants > Roots > Rhizosphere ...
CCGGTCTTGATCAGAATCGGCGAGCAACCGCTGCCGCCGTTGAATGTGCAGTCGTCGTTCGACGGGTCATGACCACTGCCGGGGGGGCTGTAGGTCTCGCACTGTCCGCCCCACAGAGAGCAATCGGCAGCAAATGCCCCTTCACTGCCAGAGCATTGAGCGTAGCCGACGGTCTGGTGGTCGTTCGGCGTCTGCACACAAGTCGCCAAAATGTACGGCTCACCAAGGTCACTCGCTGAGCGCTGACAGACATAGCATGTTTGGGCGACGACTGGGTACGTCGCTATCACCGCCAGAAGAAGCGCGTAAAACATCAACTTCATAATCATCTCCTTTCGCGCGCATTATACAGTCTGTGTTCCGGCCGTCAACGACTTCGAGTAGTACAGCGCTCAGCGAGTGACCTTGGTGAGCCGTACATTTTGGCGACTTGTCGCGATGTGGCGGGCGCCCACCGTCCCGACGTTCACCTGCACCGTCATTTCCACGATCCTCCTGCGAATCGGTTCAGCCGTGTTCGGATCGTAAAACCGCGCGCAGATTTCATCCGGCGAATAGTTGCTCGCCATCCAGAGCGGCCGATTCACTCCATCAACATGTTGACGATACCGACCATCGAGCACCTGGTAGATGATTCCAGCCGCATGATCCGAAGCCTTCTCCTTCCCGAGGTCATCGAGCACGAGCGCCTGCGCGTCAATGAGTCGCGTCACGATGTCGGCCCGCGTGAGTTCCGCGCCTTGCCGGTAGGTCGCCTGAATATCGGTTATGAGATCGAGGCAGTTGACGTAAACGCCGGATCGCGGGTTGTCGATCGTACTCGAGCGAATCCATGCCGCCAGCGCCGAGCAAACAAGCGTGCTCTTGTCCTCGCCGGCGAAGCCGTAGACGTAGACGCCCGGAGCGTCGCCCGCGAGCGAGTCGCGAATGGCGTTCGCCGCAGAGGCGTACCGCTCGCGCACGGACGACGCGTCACGGTTGCCCATCCGGTACGCCGCCGGCAGTCCGCTACGGCGCAAAAGTCCCTCGATCATTCCGTCGAGGCGTCGTCCTTCGACGGCCTGACGCTCGGATTCAACTCGTGCCTCGCAACCCTCGTCGAGAAATTTACGATTCTCCGGCAGGGGGTTTCGGCACCGGCGGCACAGCCGCGGGCGTTGTTCGCCGTTTATTGCTGACGACGACGGTTGACCAGTCGACGGGCTTCTTCCATCGCTCGCGCATTTCGTCGGTGACGACTTGCTCTCCGGCGTAGTGCCGAGGTTCTGGCGCTTTCGCGCTTCCTCCAGTCTCGCCCGATCCGCCGCCTTCTGTTCGTCCGTGTACTCGTTCGCCTCCATTGCCGTTCGTCTCCTCGGTGAAAGTCACCCAATCGCGCCAGTTGCCGAACCACGTCGAGCCGTTCTGTGGATGCTTCCACGTGTTCGCGGCGAGGTGGAGTTTGTATCGTCGCAGCGCCTCGACGATGTCGGCGCGGTCCTGCTCAGTCTTGACGCTTTTGGCGAACGCCTTCAGTGCCCGGGCCTTGCCTGTCGCTGATGGGTATTCGGTCCAGAGCTTCGCGAAAAACTCGGATTTTTCGGGTTGTGTTTTCTCATCCGCAGCCGCATCCCATCCCAAACCATACTCATACGTACCGTTACATGAGCGTTTCACATCGTTACCAAGCGTTACATCTGACGCAGACGGCTCAGGTTGAGCACCCTTCTTTTGACGAAAGGCAGCGACCCGGGCACGTGTCTGCTCGCGTTGCTGCTCGGCGCGGATCAAGGCGGCGTAGTCGTCGTAATTGACCAACCGCCAGCCCCGCGATGAGTCGTCTCGAATAGGAACGAGGCGTCGTCCTTCTTCTTTGTCTGATCGCGACTCGGGATCGGGCGCGCAGAGGATGGAAAGTCCCTCGTTTGTTTGACTTACGGATAGGCCAGCTCGGGCAGCAAGTCGCTCGATTGGCATATCGACGATACCTGTTCGCGATTTGTCAGCGATGAGGAGCATCGTGATCCAGAGCCACCTCGCCGAGGCCGGAACAGACTGGACGTTCAGGGACGAATCGAGGATCGATTCAAAGACCCGCGTGTACATAAGTAAGTAGCCTGCGCACGAGATTTACAGACGTTACTGTAACGCATCTGCTCACCGCGCGCAACGCTCATTGCATGTCCATCGGGCGTTCACGGCATACTCATCGCCACGTCACCCCGTCCCGGATCTGGCAGATTGTCTGTCTGCTCACGCCGTACGCACGCGCGATTGTGGCCGGCGCCACGCCACGCTTCAGAGCTTGCCGGATGGTTCGCACCTTCGCCGCGGTGAGCTTCGCGCTGTGGTGCCCTGCGCCGCGCTTGCGGGCGTCTCCGGCGGTGACGAGAGAGGCGAGGGTTGGCGCCTTCATCCGAGCACCACGTCCGCGAGCTCGGCGATCGAGCCGACACCGCGCAGCGTTTTGCGCTTCCCGGCGAGGACGAGTTCAATGCGTTCGTTTTTCGCCTGTAGGAGCTGGTCAATTGCTTCGTCGGCGCCGTTCGCTTGCAGCCACACCGCAAGCACGCTGCCGTGTTGTCCGATGCGGTGCAGCCGGTCCTCAGCCTGGATCGCGTCACCCGGCGTCCATGGCCGGTCAACGAGAATGACGGTCTGCGCCGCAGTGAGCGTGATGCCGACGTTCCCGGCGCCGAGCGTGCAGACGATCGCCTTCGATGTGCCGGACTGAAACGCGTCAATTGCGGCCTGCCGTTGTGCGGAATCTTCGGCGCCTGTGATGCGACCGGCGCCGAGCGCATCCGCGATCTGTGCGGCCGAGTCGGTGAAGCCAGTGAAGAGCACCACTTGTCCGCCCTGCTCGAGGATTTCTTCGGCCATCTCGACGGCGCTTTCGATCTTCGCGATCGAGCCGGCGTGACGAAGATGGTTCATCAATACGAGCGTATCCGCCTCGCCGATTTCGCCGGCGGCTTTGCGGCGGCGATACTCCGATTGCTTCTCATGCAGCACCGTCTCGTACATCGTGCGTGCTGCGTCGCTCAGCTCCGCCTTGCGCGTGACACGGATTTTCTCGGGCAGATCGAGACATTCAGACTTCATCCGCCGGAGCATTCCGTCGCTCACCTTGCGATGCAATTCGTCGAGATGTGCGGCGCCGGTCGCATCCCACTTGCTCCAGCGTGTCGGTCCGGCGTTGCAAAAGCGGCGCTCGTACGCGCTCCGGTCTGCGGCGAGCGGATGGCGCGTCGCGAGCAGGAGTGGAAAGAGATTCACCGGGCGGCCGTTCTTGATCGGCGTGCCGGTGAGAGCGAAGATCGCTGCGGCTTTGTCGGCGAGTGCGAGGAACTTCTTCGTGCGCGCGGCTTTGAGATTCTGCGCGTAATGCGCTTCGTCCGCGATCAGCGTGTACGGCTCATCGATCGGCTCGGGACATTTCGCCCATGAATAAACCTCGATCGTGACCTCGGCCATCTCTGCCTCGCGAAGCCAGTTGATCCGCAAGCCAGCGGGCGCGATGACGATTACGCGATGGCCGAGAGCGCGCGCGGCGATGAGCGCCTGAAAGGATTTGCCGAGCCCCATGTCGTCGGCGAGGATCGCCGCACGACGTTCGACCAACCAACGCGCACCGGAATCCTGATGCGCGAACATCGGTCGGGAGAGCGTCGGAATGATCGCATCAAGCGCGGCGATGTCGGCCGCGAGTCGCGCCGCCGCGCCTTGCGCATCGGCCGCTTCTTTCGCGCGCGCGGCTTCGACATCAGCAAGGATCGCCGGATCAATCGTCGCCTGCGGGAAGGCGGCAATCGCCGCGTCAAGCGCGCTCGCCGGAACGGTCCATGATTTTGTCTCGCCATCAAAGCGGCGACCCGGCAAGCCACGCGCGATCTCGACGAGCGCCGGATCGTACGGAAACGAAATCGCGATGAGCGATCCGCGCCGCGAGATCGTCAGCCCGGCGCGCGGCGGCGCGGTCTGAGCTGGCGCGACGGTTGTCTTCGGCGTTGGAGTTTCGGCGATCAGCGCGTCAGCGGTCGGGAGAATGATGCCGCCGCGTTCGAGTTGCTTCCGGTATTTCGTGCAGACGCGGAGCGCGCTTGCCAAGTTGAGCGGCTGGCCCGCAGCGATTCGATCGGCCGCCTCATGGCCCCACCCGGAATCCCATTTCGAAAATCCCGCGCCGTCATTCGTTCGCGCGCCGTCGCAGCGGCCGGCGAGAAAGAGGATCGCCTGATGGATACATTCTGTGTTTGTCATGCGCGTAACTTATGCGCGCGTAACCAAGTTGTCAAGCTATTTGTTAATCGCTCAGCCGCCGCACAACCGTACACCTCGGCCGACAATCCCGGCACGGGTCCATCAACCTTGCGCGTTGCGCGTCCTCGCCGTTTCGGTGGCGGTCGAAGAGATCGGCCGCGACGTCGAGCGCACAGCGGAGGAGGAAGCCGAAGGCGGTGAAGATGACGGCCGAGGTCATCGTCCATCCAGAAACAGAACCGGCAGCGCGACGACGCCGAGCCATGCGAGCTTTTGCGTGACCACGTCAAGCGGCAGCGAGAGATGCGACGAGAGGGCGAGGAGGGCGCCGATCATTTGGACCGCTTCCTTGCCCGGCGTATGCGCTGCCTCATCGCGATTTCATCGATCTCCTTCGCGATCAGGGTCAAAAGTGGATTACCGGACGCGAACGCGCCATCGTTCCTCGCATTTCGAATCAGCGTGTCGAAGTGGCTGGCGGCGCGGCCAACGCTGCGGTCGTCTAGAAATTTACTCATCGTCCAAGTCCTCTCAGAATTTCGCGCGACGCTTCCGGGTGGCCAAACTTACGCCGGCCGCCACGTCGACTACTCGGTGGCGCGGGCCGTCGTGCCGCATCCTCGATCGACGTAATATCGCCGTCCTCCATGTCGACGATCAGCGACCAAGGTGTGACGCCGTAAGCCTACGCGAGTCGCACGAGCTGCCAGACCTTTAGCGACCGCGTGCGCCGTCCCGACTCCCATGCGCTGATCAGCTTCACGTGCAGGCCGGAGCGTCGGGAGACTTCCGATTGCGTCATGCCGCTTACGCGACGGGCGGAGGCGAGGCGTTCGTGGAGGGTCATCGTTCACCACGCCCGCGCAGGATGGCCTCGGCTTCAATAACATACTCGTTCAGGACAATACTGACGCTCTGTTGTGGCGTGGCCGGCGTGTTCGCTACCTCGCGCACGAAGCGGAGCAATGCGGCATCGCTGGCGCGCACATTCCAGAGGTGCGTGACCTCTCTGCGGTCCGCAGTGTTGTGGTGCGGCCCATGCGCGCCGCAATCCAGGCAACAGGCATACATGATGAAAGTGCGGGCATCGACCTGCTCGTCCTCGATCGTAATAGTAGGGTTGCCGCAAAACGGACACTCACTTAGTTCCGTGGACGACACCTCCGGCGGCGAGTTGCGAAGTACGCTGCGCATCGCGGCGACCCACCTCTCGCGCGTGCCATCCGAAACAATGCCGAGGACTTCGGCGCCTACCAGTCCGAAATCGAATTCCGCAGTGGCCTCCATGGGATCGAATCCGACGCCAGCGCCGACGCGCGATATGCCTGCGCGGATTTCCCATCGAATGGCAGTAACCGGCAAATGCAAATCCTCACCGGTCTCGGCGTCAACGATCTTTGTTCCGGCGCTCGTTCCGTTGGATACAACCTTCAACTTTCGCATACACAGACTGTATCACGTTTTGAACAGCGAAAGCGAGGACTCGGAGCCGGGCGCCTCGTCTTCCGTGAGAGTGCGGATGGTCACCTCGGTGCGTGGGTTGTCGCCGTAAATCTTCACGGCATCCGGCATGCGGGCGATCTGTCCGTCATTCTCGAAAAGGTAGCCCTTTAGCGCGTCTAAAACCAGCTTGATATAGTTGTCGATATCAGGCAACTTATCGCACCAGGTTGGGAGCACCTTCAGCTTCGCGTGGTACGCCGGACGCTCGATCACGAAAACGAGCGCGACCGAAAGTGGGCCAGCGAGCAGCGTGCGCGGCTTGACATTTCGCGCGGCGAGGCGAACGAGCTTCTCAGCCTCAACGGTTTCGGCGGGCGTGTAGGTCGAGACTTTCGGATGGCCGCGCATCATGAAGACGCGGAACTTAGGGCGGCCTTTCGGGACCGGCGGGCCGGGGATGGTGAAGCGGAGTTCGGTCATTCGGTGACCGGGAACAGCTTCCGCTCTTCGCGTATGAGTTGATCCATATGCGTAACAACCTGGGCGAGGCATTTCGATATGTCTTTCTTCACGTTAATGACCTCTTTTAAAAGTTGCCGCAAAATGGGAAGCGAAATGGGGATATGTCGATCACGAGAATTCCTGACCGATATGCCACGGGTCATCGTCATCTTCGACCACGCGCGACGCCACCTTCCCGCTTCGAATCCGCGCCGCCCATCCCCGCGCCCGCGCCGCGTCCTTCCGCTTGTACGGCGCCGTCGGTTTGCCGTTGTAAAGCTCGCCCGTTTCCTCGGCCTTTTGCGCGAAGTAATCGAACGTCTCCGCGAGCATGTCGAGAAACTCGGACGGGCACTCGGACATGCGCAATCCCTTGCAGCTCGGCCCCGGCCAGTCGCGCGGGTTGAGCCTCACCTCTGGATTGCCGTACTTCCCGTCAAGATCCGCATCGCTCGCGACTTCGTGATCGGTCTTCTTCGCTGTGCGTTGACGCGATAGCACGAGGAGTTGCTTCAGCGTCGCGTCGATCGACTTCAGGTAATCGAGCGCCGTCGGTTCACCCATTGCGGATTTCCTCGAGTTCGTCCGGTGTGTACAGGCCGCCGATCAGATCGGGATAGACGAGACGGCAGAGGCGAGACTGCGCGCGAGCAACGAGCATGTCGGTAGGGATCTTGAGCCAGTTGCTTTTCGGTTTGACGAGTTCGGCCACCTGGGCCATCTCGATCGTGTGCGTGAGCGAGACTTCCTTCCGCGCGCCGTGGCGCTTCGTAACGAACGTGGCCGACTTATCATCGAAGCTGACCGGCTCGAAGAACTCCGCGAAGCCGGACTTGAGCACGATCGCGACCATGAGTTGAGCGGAGAGTGCATGCTTCCCTTCGATGATGTGAATCCCGCGCAACGATGCCATCGCCGGCAGGCCGAGCTCGCGCCCGACCATGATTGTAGAGAGGACGCCTTGCGGCGTACCGTATGCCGAGAACAGCCGGCTCTTGAACAGGTCCGTTGCCAGCGCGCGAACCTCGGGCATCGACCGCGGATCAAGCTGCCGCTCCCACGTCGTCTCGACGGTAATCTCGGGTCGGCGAATGAGCGAAGTGGGCGCGGCCGGATCGGGTTCGGCGTGGCCCTGCCAGCACCTGGGATCGGCGCACGGCGGCGCGCCGTGGTTTCCGTCGCACTTGGTCGCGGTCACCGGCCGCTCGGCATCCTGGGCAGTGGGAGGTGCGGTTTCAGGCGCATCGACGATCTCGCCCTCCTCGATCTCCGCGAAGTCGTCGAACTCCTCCGCATCCTTCGGCACGCGAGGCGCCTTCACTTCGTCGAACGGAATCTGCGCGTCCGTCTTCAGCGTGATGAGCGAGCAGACCGTCTCGGCGCGTTTCCTGAAGTCCTGAAGCGAGGTGACAATCGACGGCGTTCCGATGCGCGTGATATCTCGGTCCATCGACGCGAAGAGCACACCGAGCGAGCCGTGTTTCTTCAGCAGCTCAGCCGCGGTCTTCGGGCCGATGCCTTTCGCGCCCTTGACGTTGTCGGACGCGTCGCCGACGAGTGCGAGGAAGTCGCGCATCTGCGAAGGGTTCACGCCGAACTTCGCGAACACGCCATCCGCGTCGACGATCTCGCCTTTCGCCGGGCTCATGGCGCGGACGCGCTGGCCTTCGTCGCCTTCGGACACGAGCTGCAGAAGGTCCTTGTCGGCCGACACGATCAACGCATCCATCTCCGACTCGTTCGCGAGCTTGACGGCCGTGGCGATGATGTCGTCGGCCTCGTAAGTCGGCACGCCCCAGATCGGGAAGCCGTCGGCGCGCAGCGTCTCCTTCGCCAGCGTGATCTGATGTTGCAGCGTCGCGAGCGATTCGGGACGGTTGCCCTTGTAGTCGGGATCGATGTCTTTGCGGAACGAGCGGCCCTCGTCGCAGCAGATCGCTACGTGTTCCTTGCCGGATGCGATGGCGCGGATCTTTGCCACGGTTCGGACGGATGTTGCGTTCGGGTCAGGGTCGTCCTGCGAGGTGTGCCAGATCGGATGAGCGATCGACGAGAGGTCGATCAAGATCACTTCGGGAACGGCGGACTTCTCAGACATTCGCAACCTCCATCGTCGTCTGAAGCATGCGCGCGAGTCTCCCCGCCTGCTCGATCGGCGGGACGATCGATTGCAGCGCGGCCACGATTTCGAGTTTATGCGCGCGTAGGAATTGGTTGAGGTGAATCCCGGTCGCGTCCTTGAACCAGGAGAGACGCGTCGGCGAGGTCAGGACCGGAACGAGGATGTCGCCCTTCGCGTTGACGAGTTGCAGCGCGGGCGAGCCCGGAACTGCATCGGTCATCAGTAGGAGGACGGCGGCCATCGCGACCTCGGATTCGGCGGTGATGGTGTGGGGCTCGGTGAGCCCCACGATGGCGAACGCGGTCACGACGGGTCTTCCTCGATCACGACTTCTTCCTCGGTCCCCTCGTCGCCGCCGACCGCCGCCTCGTCCTCGTCCTCCATCTCGTCGCCCATGATCACCTTCGCCTTTTCGGTGATGTTGAGCTTCACGATCATGGCGCCCGGCCGGTGGTAGACGAGATAGGTTTTGCCGCCTTCGTTTTTGACGTTCGCGCCGCAGTGCTCGTGCATCAACTCCTTCAGCTTCGCATGCTTGTTTTTCTCATCGGCGGCGGCCGTGAGTCGCAGCGTGATCGCCTCGCGATAGCGCCGTGCGGCGTTCTCCAGCTTCGCGATTTTCGGCTGTTCCATCGTGGGCAGCTGATCCTGATCAGGGCTCTTTGTTCGTTTGGCCATTTATGATTTCTCCTTGAACACAGACTGTAACACGTGTCGCCGCGCTCGGGAAATAAAAAAGCCGCCCACGAATGAGCGGCCGAGGATGCGTGCCGAAATGAATTCGAGCACTACGCCGCTTCTGCGGCTGCACCTTTCTCGATCTTGTTGCGACCCGGCGGTGTCACCGCGCGGAACTGTCGAGGCGTCGGACCCTTGCCGAGCGAAGCCGGGATCACCTTGCCCTTCGCGTCGAATTCCGCGCGCCCGAACTCGACGAGATCCTCGTAAAACTTCGGGCTCGAATCGTAGCTCGGCCGGCGAGTGAGCGCGAAGAATGCGCGCATCGACAGCCCGCCGTAACCCCACCGCGCGCCGATCTCCGACTGGCAAAACTCGCGGAACTCGCGACCACCTTTCTTGCCGCGCACGAGCCCGAGATGCCGCACCAGGTTGTCGTACACGCGCCGCGCCCAACGTGTCTCGACGACCTCTTTCGCGACCGCTTTCGAGACGCCCCATTCTTTCGCGGCCAGCGTCACAAGTCTCGCGTGAAAGTCGGCGACCGAATCGCGTCCTCGCTTCACGCCGAGTGTTTTCGCGAGCTGCTCGTATGCCGCCGTGTTGTCCTGTTCGACTTCGCTCATGCGGGACATGTTACACAAAGTGGCGCAGGACGGCAACGAGCGAACGCGGTCACGCCGGCAACCCCCTCCACCCCTGCCGCATCGCACGCGGCAGTCCGCAGGGGCGGAGCGCTACGCGTGTGCCGCCATACAAGTGAACGGGATGTCGAAGCCCGCAGGCCACAGCGATCGACAGTTATGGCACTGGAAGGCGTTAGGTCCGGCAGAGACGATGCGATGTTCGGTCGGCAGATACAGGCGCGGCCCGCCGCGTGGCGGTTGCCATCCGAGAGCGCCGCCGGCCCTGACGTGCTTGAAGCAGTCGGGTCCGACTTTCACGACCTGATCATCGCGGGTATCGGCCATGAATTCGCGGCGCAAGGCTTTATCGCATGCGAAGCACGTTGGCCGTCGTGTAGGGAAGTATCCGCTGCACCTACGTGGATTGCGGCAGCTGGAGCAGGACGGCGCTCGACATAGCCAGTCTCCGGCCGCAGCGCTGTACTCATGCAACGTTTTCGGGTGGCCGCATTCACACGGCAGTCCGGGCGACATCGGCATATTCATCACCTCCACAAGCGCCACCTGTCACATGGCGCCTAGCAGGTCAGGAACGCCTACCGAACCGCCGCCTTCATATTCAACTTCGTCCGGTCGTACATGCCGAGCCGTTCGCAGATGCGCATCATCTGATGTGAGCGATTCCGCTTTTCGAGATAGATCAGCGCGCCCGCGCAATGTGGCGTCGTTTCGGTCGGCGTGAACTCCTCGCCGCCATCCTCGTCTTCGGTGATCTCGCACGCCTTGTGACATCCGAACTCGCCGGCGGCATGCATCTCTAGTTGCTGAATCGTAAAGCCGTGCGCCATC
>Ga0070685_10002041_pt1 | contig 10454 bp, 8 predicted proteins | sample KBSS13LmetaG_FD_65651 | JGI IMG/M metagenome (GOLD analysis project Ga0070685, IMG submission 65651) | Switchgrass rhizosphere microbial communities from Kellogg Biological Station, Michigan, USA - KBS S1-3L metaG | ecosystem: Host-associated > Plants > Roots > Rhizosphere ...
GTCCGTCCAGCGGGCGAAGTGGATCGGGTAGGTGACCCACACCGGCACCGGCTCGCCGCCGAGGGTGGCCGGCCGGAAGCGGAGCTTCAGCGCCACCTGGATGGCCGGGGCCTCGAACGCGGGGTCGGAGCTCTTCTCGATCGAGATGGTGGTGCTGTCCACCCAGCCGTTCTCCAGGATCTTCATCCGCACGTCGGCGCTCCCCGGGATCGGGTGCCCGCGGAGGTACACCGGGTACGCCGCGTTGGTGAGCTGCGGAAGGTTGCGCGTGAGCAGCGTGGGCTGCGTGTCGGGCTCGTTGCGCGCGGCCTGGCCCTGCGCCCGCGCGGGCACGGCGGCGAAGAGCGCGGCGGCGAGCAGCGCCATGCGTGCGACGGATCGGGAGAGTGTCGGCATGTGCGGATCGGTGGGACGGGTGGGGATGGAGATCGGCGGCCGTTGACCAAATCTAACGTTTTCGGGGGATGAAGGGAAACAGATTCGATCGCCGACTGGACAAATCGCGACCTGATCTGGGAAAGATCGCCTCACGTAGAGCCGTCCAGACACAGAGAGAACCACCCGCCTCTCCCCGTGCCTCTGCGTCTCTGCGTGAGGCGCTGTTTTACCAGGCCCGATCCAGCACCCGCTCCGCCGCGCGCAGCCCGCTGACCACCGCGCCCTCCACGTTCGGCGCGACGAGATAGTCCCCCGCCAGCGCGATCCGGGGGTGCGCCCCGGCCGCGGGGAAGCGGGCGAGGTGGTGCAGCATCCCGGCCCGGAACACCGTCCACGCGTGCTCCCAGCGATAGACACGGACCGCGCGGACCATCCCCTCGATGCGCGGGAAGGGCTTGCGCAGGTCGGGGAGGATGGCCTCCATCGCCTGCTCGGCGGTGGCGTCCAGCAGTCGCGGCCCGGCGTGGGGGAGAGGGAGCGCGAGCAGGGCCCCGCGGCCGGGCGGCAGGCTCCCCGGCAGCTTCGCTTCCTGCGAGCAGACGGCGGCCAAAGCGCGGGACTCGCCGCGCGCATAGGAAAGCCCGAACCACCTCGTCCCCACCGGCCGATCCAGCACGATGCCGACGGTGATCGACGGGCGCACCTCCACCCCCGCCAGCCATTCGCCCGCACTTGGCCACGCGGCCCCGACCAGCGCGCGCGCCGCCGGTGCGGGGACGGCGGCCACCACGGCGGCGAAGCGCTCGCTCCAGCCGTCGCCGCGCAGCTCCACGCCGGCCTCGTCCGCGTGCAGCTCGCGCACGGCGGCGCCGGTGCGCACCTCGCCGCCCGCGCTGGCGACCGCCCGGGCGACGGTCTCGCAGAACCCGGCGGCGCCGCCGCGCAGCGCCAGCACGTCGAGCGACATCCCCGAGCGCGCCAGCGCGTGGTAGAAGCCGGCGCTTGCCTCCTCGGCCGTGGTGCCGTAGAGCGTCTGCAGCAGCGGCGCGGCGAGCAGGTCCACGAAGCCGCCGCCCACCTCGCGCTCCCCCCAGGCGGCGATGGGCTCGCGGTCGAGCCCGGCCGCCGCGGCGCGCTCCAGCGCGTCCATCCGCAACGCGTCGGCGTGGCGGTGGAGGTAGGGGAGGTAGTGCGCGCCCAGGCGGAGCTTGAGGCCGAAGGGAAGCGCCCCCGAGGCCAGCATCGAGGTCGGCGACCCGTACACCACCTCGTGCGCCTTCCCGCCGCGCCAGAGCGCGTCGCGCCCCTCCGCCCGCTCGCAGAGCGCGGCCCCGCCCGCCTCGCGCAACACCCGCAGGAAGCGCGTGTACACCGAGCCGAACAGCTGCGCCGCGGCGTCGATCCGGCAGCCGTCCACCTCGTCGGTCCGGGTGCGCCCGCCCACCCCGGGCGCCGCCTCCAGCACGGTGACGGTGGCCCCCGCGCGCGCCAGGGCGAAGGCCGCCGCGAGCCCCGCCGGACCCGCCCCGACCACCGCGATCCGTGCCGCCCCGCCGGGCGCCCGACCCGCCTCAGCCACTGCCGCTCCCGCCGCGGTTGCTGCGGGCGGGAACCCGCTCTAGGTTAGCCGGCATCACCGCCACCTCCCGTCCTGGAGTTCCCATGAAACGCAGAGACTTCGTCCTGCAGGGCACCGCGCTGGCCGCCGGGTCCACGCTGCTGCCACGCATGCTCTCGGCCGCGCCCACGCGCGAGGACTGGCTGGCCGACCCGGCCACGAAGGAGCTCGCCATGCGCGCCATCGACGCCGCGCGCCAGGCGGGCGCCAGCTACGCCGACGTGCGCATCGCCCGCTCGCACCAGCAGGCGCTCGGCACCCGCGAGCGGCAGATCACCTTCTTCAACGACGGCGAGACCTTCGGCTTCGGCGTGCGCGTGCTGGCGGGCGGGGCCTGGGGCTTCGCCGCCAGCCGCGACGTGACCGCCGACGAGGTGGTGCGCGTGGCGCGCCAGGCGGTGGCGCAGGCGCGCGCCAACGCCGCGGCCATGAAGCGCCCGGTCGAGCTCGCGCCCACCGAGCGCTACCCCGACGCGAAGTGGTCGTCGCCGATGGAGATCGACCCCTTCAACGTGCCCATCGAGGAGAAGGTCGACCTGCTGCTGCGGGCCAACGCCGAGGCGCTCAAGGTGCAGGGCGCGCGCTTCGTCAACTCCAACATGTTCTTCCTCAAGCAGGAGAAGGCCTTCGCCAGCACCGAGGGGTCGTACATCGAGCAGACCTTCTACCGCGCCTACCCCACGATGAACATCACGGCCGTGGGCACGGGCGACTTCCAGAACCGGCAGAGCACCGACGTGGCGCCGCGCGGGCTGGGGTACGAGCACGTGCGCGACGCGCGCCTGGTGGAGAACGCCGGGCGCTGGGCCCAGGAGGCCGTGGCCAAGCTCTCCGCCAAGCCGGTGCAGCCCGGCCGCTACGACCTGGTGCTCCTTCCCACGCACCTCTGGCTCACCATCCACGAGTCCATCGCCCACCCCACCGAGCTCGACCGCATCATGGGGTTCGAGGCGAACTACGCCGGCACCTCGTTCGTCTCGCCCATCGGCGACTTCCTGGGGAAGTTCCGCTACGGCCCCGACTTCATGAACATCCAGGGGGAGCGCAGCACCCCCGGCGCCCTCTCCTCCGCCGGCTACGACGACGAGGGGGTGCGCCCCGACGAGTTCCTGATCATCAGGAGCGGCATCGTCAACGACCTGCAGACCACCCGCGAGCAGGCCCCCTGGCTTGCCGACTGGTACCGCAGCCAGGGACGCCCCGTGCGCAGCCACGGCAACTCGTACGCCCAGGGATGGGCCGACGTGCAGTTCCAGCGCATGCCCAACGTGAACCTCCTCCCCAACGCCGAGCGCGACGTGAGCGTCGACGAGCTGATCGCCGACGTGAAGGACGGCATCCTGATCGACGGCGACGGGAGCTTCTCCATCGACCAGCAGCGCTACAACGCGCAGTTCGGCGGGCAGGTGTTCAAGGAGATCAAGGACGGCAAGGTGGTCGGCCTGCTCAAGGAGGTCGCCTACCAGATGCGCACCCCCGAGTTCTGGAACTCGATGGACGGCCTGGGCGGGCGCAGCACCTACTTCCTGGGCGGCTCCTTCTTCGACGGCAAGGGGCAGCCCAGCCAGTCCAACGCAGTGAACCACGGCTCGCCCGCGGCCCGCTTCCGCCGGGTCAACGTGATCAACACCGGACGCAGAGCGTAACCGCCGATGCCCGACCGCAAATTCATCTCGCGCGAAGACGCCGAGGCCATCGCCCGGCGCGCGCTCTCGTTCAGCACCGCCGACGACGCGCGCGTGTCGCTGCAGAGCGCCACGCACGGCAACACCCGCTTCGCCCGCAACCAGGTCTCCACCGCCGGCGACGCGTACGACGCCACCCTGGCCCTCACCAGCGCCTTCGGCAAGAAGGTGGCGAGCGCCACCACCAACCGCTTCGACGACGCGTCGCTGCGCGCGGTGGTGCAGACCAGCGAGCGGCTGGCGCGGCTGGTTCCCGAAGACCCCGAGTACCTGGGCGAGCTGGGGCCGCAGCAGTACCCCGAGAGCCGCGCCTTCTTCCAGTCCACCGCCGACCTCACCCCCGAGCAGCGCGCGTCGGCCGTGCGCGCCATCACCGAGCCGGCCGACCGGCAGGGGCTGATCTCCACCGGCTTCCTGGACATCGTGGTCGGCTCCCGCGCGGTGGCCACGAAGAAGGGGCTCTTCGCCTACCAGACGGGGACCAACGTCAACCTCACCACCACCGTGCGCACCCCCGACGGGACCGGCTCGGGGTGGGCGGGAACGGGGCAGAACGACTGGGCGAAGCTGAACCCGGGCGAGCTGGCGGAGCGCGCCATCCGCAAGGCGCAGCTCTCGCGCAACCCCAGGGCGGTGGAGCCGGGGAAGTGGACCGTGGTGCTGGAGCCGACCGCCGTGGCGAACCTGGTGCAGCTCATGGTCGGGGCGATGGACGCGCGCCAGGCCGACGAGGGGCGTTCGTTCTTCGCCAGGGCCGGGGGCGGCAACAAGCTGGGGGAGAAGTTCCTGGACCAGCGGATCAACATCTCGACCGACCCGGGGAACCCCGACGCGCCGGCCGCGGCGTTCAGCGGCCAGGGCCTCCCCAACCGGCGGATGAGCTGGGTGGAGAACGGGACGGTGGCGAACCTGGTCTACTCCCGCTTCTGGGCGCAGCGGCAGGGGAAGCAGCCCACCGGGTTCCCCGACGGGTTCAGCATGGCCGGCGGGAGCAGCAGCGTGGAGGAGATGATCCGCTCCACCGAGCGCGGGCTGCTGGTCACGCGCTTCTGGTACATCCGTCCGGTGGACCCGCGCACGATCCTCTACACGGGATTGACGCGCGACGGCACCTTCCTGATCGAGAACGGGAGCATCACCAGCGCGGTGAAGAACCTGCGCTGGAACGAGAGCCCGGTGTTCATGCTGAACAACGTGGAGATGCTGGGCCCCGCCGTGCGCGTGAGCGCCAACGAGAGCGGCGACGCCGACAGCGCCGTGGTCGTCCCCGCGGTCAAGGCCCACGACTTCACCTTCACCTCTCTCTCGGACGCCGTCTGAGCTGAGGCTGAACGTCCGATCGAGACCACGCCCGGCCGGAGCAACCGGCCGGGCGTGGCCGTTCGGATTGTGCAGTTTATCCTCTCGTCTTATTGTTCATCTTCCCCGCCCCAACTCCCCCAGGACGAAAGAACGCCGTGGGCCAGCGATCGGCGATCGAGTGGACCGACGCCACCTGGAACCCCGTCACCGGGTGCACCCGGATCAGCGCGGGGTGCGACAACTGCTATGCCGCCACGCTCGCGTCGCGGTTGTTGAAGGACATCTACCTTGCCCGTGCGCCCGAGGTCGACTCGGACATCACCCGCAGGGACCCGTTCGCGGTCCGGCTCTGGCCCGAGCGCCTGCACGATCCGCTGAGGTGGCGCGACGCGCGGCACATCTTCGTCAACAGCATGAGCGACCTCTTCCACAGGGACGTTCCGTCGCCCTTCGTGCGTCAGATCTTCGAGGTGATGCTGCAGGCACCGTGGCACACGTACCAAGTCCTTACGAAGAGACCGTCCCGGGCCCGCCGGTTCGTCGAGCAGAACCACGATCTCTTCGAGAACGGCTTCGTGCCGGCGCACGTCTGGATCGGCACGTCGGTCGAGAACCAGGCCGTGGTTCACCGGATTCGCCAGTTGCGGCAGGTGCCAGCCACGGTGCGCTTCCTCTCCTGCGAGCCGCTCATCGGCCCGCTGACCTTCGATCCCGTCGGCCTGGACTGGGTGATCGTCGGCGGGGAAAGCGGGATCCGGAGGCGCTTGATGGACTCGGAGTGGGTGCGCGCCATCCGCGACCTATGCCAGCGCGCGGGCGTGCCGTTCTTCTTCAAGCAGTGGGGCGGGCGCACGCCCAAGGCCGGCGGCCGCGAGCTCGACGGCATCGAGTGGAACGAGATGCCCGGCAGGGCCGAGCTGTCGCGGAAGGGGGCCTGAGTGGAAGAAGACGGGCTATACCGTCCCGAGATCAAGCGGCACTCTCTGGAGAAGATCCGCCGCCACAATTTCTACGCGGCGCTCTTCTCGAAGGCCATGCACCGCAGGTGGCACCACCGCGTGTATATCGGCCTGTACGCCGGTGCGGGGCGCGCCCTGGTCCAGCCCGGCGGCGAGCTCGTCGAAACCTCCGCACTGGCGGTGCTGCAGCAGGAGCACCCGTTCACGAAATACATCTTCGTCGATTCGGACGCGCGCTGCATCGAGGCTCTCGGCGCGCGAATCGACGCACTCCCCGCGAAGTTCGACGTGACGCTGATCGCGAAGCCCGTGAACGATGCCGTTCCTGACATCGTCGGGGCGCTGCCGCGCTACGACTCCACGCGTCGCGAGGGGATGATCGTGCTCTGCTTCGTCGATCCGTTCCGGGTGGACCTCGATTTCGACGTGATCCGGCGGCTCGGCAGGTACAAGATCGACTTCCTGATGATGCTGCCGCTCGGCTACGACGTCCGGCGCAACATAAAGCGCTACCTGGAACGCGAGGCAGAAGACAAGCTCGGTGCGCTGATCGACGCGCCGGACTGGCGCCAGCAGTGGCGCGCCGCGAAGCGGCCGGACCGGCAATTCATCCGGTTTGTCATGGAGAAGTTCGACGAGGCGATGGAGCGGCTGGGATTTCGTCGGCGGGAGATGAAGGATACCGTGTCGGTCAAAGTCACCGGTATGGGGGTGTACCTCTACTCACTCGCGTTGTACACGCGTCACGAGCTTGGCGAGCAGTTCTGGAAGACGACGATAGCGGGTACGGAGCCCCAATACGACATGGGTCTGTAACGCGGTTCCCGGCGGCGGAAAGACCGCGACTCACGCAGAGACACCGAGACGCAGAGAGGCGCGGCGGCCTCCCTGCGTCTCCGTGTCTCTGTGTGATATGAGACGATCTCAGCCGGCGACGGGCGAGCCGTTCTCGTCCACCACCTGGACGGGGAGGTTCAGGGCGCGCAGCCCGGGCTCGATCACCCGCCGGTCGCCGACGACCACGATCACCGACTGCTGCGGGTCCAGGTACTTCGTCGCCACGGCGCTCAGCTCGGGCCCGGTGAGGCGCCCGATGTTCTGCGCGTAGCCGTTCCAGAAGTCGACCGGAACGGCGCTCGCCAGCAGGTTGGCCACCTCCTGCGCCACCTGCGTGACCGTCTCGAAGCGCAGCGGCAGCCCGGCGGTGCGGTTGGTCTTGGCGAAGTCCAGCTCCGCCGGCGTCACCGGCTGCTCGCCGCGGATCCCGCGCAGCTCGCCGATCCACTCCGCGATCGCGCTGTCGGTCTTCGCCGCCACCACGTCGCTCTGGCCGCGGATGGTGCTCACCTGCGGCACCCGCCGCCACTGCAGCCCGGCGAAGGCGCCATAGGTGAAGGCGTGCTTCTCGCGCAGGTTGCCGTTCAGCCGGCTCCCGCTCAGCCCGCCGAACACGGTGTTCATCGTCTCCAGCGCGTAGTAGTCCGGCGTGTCGCGCGAGGGGCCCGCCTGCCCCACCAGCACCGTGCTCTGCGGCGAGTTGGGCCGGTCCAGCAGGTAGATGGTGGTCGCCGCGGCCGGCCGGGGCGCGGGCACGTCGTAGCGCGCCGTCTTCCCCCCCGCCGCCCAGGCGCCGAACACCCGCTCCACGCTGCGCACCGCGGCGTCGGGCGTCACGTCGCCCACCACCACCAGCTTCACGTTCTGCGGGCGGAACCAGTCGGAGTGGTAGGCGACCAGGTCGCCGCGCGTGATCCCGCCCACCGTCTGCTCCGACGCCACCCGCGCGTAGGGGTGCGCGGCGCCGAAGAGCACGGAGTTGAACAGGTGGTCGGCCAGGAAGCTCGGCTGCTCGCGCAGCCGCCGGAGCTGCGCCACCGTGTTCGCCTTGGTGCGCGTGAGCGCCGCCTCGGGGAAGGCCGGGTGCATGAGCAGGTCGCCCATGAGCTCCAGCGACCGGTCGAGGTTGCGGGTGATGGTGGTGAAGCCCTGCGGCGTCACCTGGTTCCCCAGGTCGGCGAAGGCCTCGGCGAGCTGGTCGGCCGAGCGGGTGGTGGTGCCCTCGGAGAGCATGGTGTTCACCAGCTGCGCCAGCCCCGCCTTCTCCGCCGGCTCCAGCAGCGGCCCGGCGTCGATCACCGCGCGCACCGACACCACGGGGAGCTGGTGGTTCTGGATCACGGCCACCGGAATGCCGTTGCTGAGCCGCCGCATCTCCACCGCCGGCAGGCGGAAGGGCGCCGCGGGAGGCGGCGTGGGGCGGCGCGAGCGGTCGAGCGGCTGGGCGTGCGCGTCCACGGCCGGGAGCGCCGCCGCCAGGAGAGCGGCCGCCGCCAGGGTGCGCCGCGCGCGAGTCAGGGTGCTCATCTTCAGTTCGTCCCTCGGGCGGGGGTGGCGGGGGCCGCCGGGGCGGCCGGGGTCACGTTGGTGAAGGGGAGGGTGGGCTTGCTCACCTGGTCCAGCTTTCCGGCCGGCACCATGCTGAGCACCACCCGCCCCGCGCCCAGGTACCGGCGCGCCACCCGCTGCACGTCGGCGGGGGTGACGCCCTGCGCGCGCTGCAGGTCGCTGCGGTAGGAGAGCGGATCGCCGTCGAACACCATCCCCGAGGCGAGCTGCTCCGCCCGCGCGATGCGCGACTGCAGGCCGGTGACGGTGCTCACCGCCGCGTAGTTCTTCACCCGCTGCACCTCGGCCTGGGAGAGCGGCTCCGTCTTCACCGCGGCGAGCACGCTGTCGATCACGTTCTCGATCTCGGTGAGCGAGGCGTTGGGGCGCGGGGCCACGAACACCTGGAAGTAGCCCGCGTTCTCGCTGGTGTTGTTGAAGGCGAAGACGTTGGTGGCGAGCTGCCGGTCGTACACCAGCACCTTGCGCAGGCGGCTGGTGCGGTCGAGGGTGAGCACCGACGACAGCGCGTCGAGCGCGAAGCGGTCGGGCGAGTCGTTCCCCACCGTGGGCCAGGAGATCTGGATCTGCGGGAGCCGCGCGCGCGAGTCCTCCAGCACCAGCCGCTTCTCGGCCGCCAGGGTGGTGGCCGGCACCCGCGGCCGCTCGATGGCGGGGCCGCGCGGGATCGGGCCGAACCACCTGTCCAGCATCGCCTTGGTGCGGTCGATGTCGATGTCGCCGCTGATGGAGATGGTGGCGTTGTTGGGCGAGTAGTAGGTACGGAAGAAGTCCTTCACGTCGTCGAGCGAGGCGGCGGAGAGGTCGGCCATCGACCCGATCACCGGCCAGGAGTACGGATGGGTGGAGGGGAAGAGCGCCGCCGAGGTCGCCTCGTCCGCCACGCCGAAGGGCTGGTTGTCCACCCGCAGCCGGCGCTCGTTCTTCACGATCTCGCGCTCGGCGTCGAGCCGCTCCTGGTTCACCCGGGTGAGCAGGGTGGCCATGCGGTCGGCCTCCATCCAGATCGCCGTCTCCAGCTGGTTGCTGGGGACCGTCTCGTAATAGTTGGTGCGGTCTTCGTTGGTGCTGCCGTTGAAGGTCCCGCCCAGCGACTGGATCAGCCGGCGGTGCTCGCCGGTCTGCACGTTCTGCGACCCCTCGAACATCATGTGCTCGAAGAGGTGGGCGAAGCCGGTGCGCCCCGGCTTCTCGTTCTTGCTCCCCACGTGGTACCACACGGTGACCGCCGCCACCGGCGCCGAGTGGTCCTCGCTGAGCAGCGCCGTCATCCCGTTGGGAAGGGTGTAGCGCACCAGGGGGAGGGTGGGAACGTCGATGGCGGGCGAGGAGCGTCCGCCGGGCTGCGCCTGCGCCGCGCCCGCGTACAGCAGGGAGGCGGCGAGCAGGGCGCGGTGAGCCAACCGGGCCGTTCGTGTCATGGGCACTCTGGGGCTTGGGGTGGGCTGGATTGCGGGGGCAGGAGCGCGCGAACCGCGCAGTCCCTTTGGACCCCGTACACGCCGGAAAAGTTGCGCCTCGCCCAAAACATATGGCGTCTCACGCGGAGAGTGCAGTCAGGGAGGGGTTTCTCTCCGTGCCTCTGCGTCTCTGTGTGTGACGAATCTTCTTCCGGAGCCCGTGGGCTTGCGTGCGCCGGGGGCGGGTGGCAACGTCAGCGGCACGCCCTTCGCAAAGGGCGCGGGCAATCACGCGGGTGGACGAACGGCGGACGGCGAGGGCGGGAGCACGTGCCACGGAACCCCTGGAGGGCGAGAACCAAGCTGATCGCGGCGGTCGCGGCCGGCATCGTGGCGGGCATCCTCATGGGGATCCTCCTCGTCCACCTCCTGCTCACCCCCAACGCCCCCCGGCCGTAGCGGCCCACGATCCCGCCATCGGTGGAACTGCCGTAATCGCTTGCGATTGATTAGCTTGTTCCCGGGCGGCTCCGACAGCCCGGCGAACGGGCCGCCCCCCTGAATCTTTTTCGAAATCGAATCGTATCAGGACTCGGCCCGGGACCCCGCGCCCGCGCCCATCCATCCGACCGCTGAATCGACGCGCCGCGCCCGCCGCGGCCGGGAGTGTGCCCATGTATTGTTCCACCTGCGGGTCCAGGGTCGC
>Ga0070685_10002043_pt1 | contig 10449 bp, 9 predicted proteins | sample KBSS13LmetaG_FD_65651 | JGI IMG/M metagenome (GOLD analysis project Ga0070685, IMG submission 65651) | Switchgrass rhizosphere microbial communities from Kellogg Biological Station, Michigan, USA - KBS S1-3L metaG | ecosystem: Host-associated > Plants > Roots > Rhizosphere ...
GTCTCCACGGGGACGCTGACGATCACGGTGCCGTCCTTCGCCACGAGCCTGCGCAGGTCGGCGACCACGCGGTCCACCGCGTCTGGCGTGCAGTGCTCCAGCACCTCCATGCAGACGGCGACACCGAAGCTCCCGTCCGGCTCCTCCGCCAGCGCGGAGGTGTGCACGAAGCGCAGCCCCGCGCCGGCCTCCAGGCGCCGCGCGGCGTCGGCGGCGAGGGCGGCGTCGACCTCGGCGCCCACGGCGCGCGGGAAGAGGTCGTGGACCATGGAGAGGAAGGTGCCGTCGCCGCAGCCGTAGTCGAGCAGCCGCGCACCCGCGTGCGGCGCCACCAGCTCGCGGGCCACGCGGAAGCGCGAGCCGTGGCTCCAGCGCAGCAGCCGGAAGCCCCCGAAGAGCTGGCGGCGGGCGTAGGCGCCTTCGCGCACCCGTTCGTCCGTCATCTCTCCGTGCCTCCGCGGCTCTGCGTGAGATCGAGAAGCTCTTCGAAGAACTGGAGATGCCGCCGCGCGACCACGTCGAGGGCGAACTCCGTCCGCGCGCGCGCCAGCCCGCGACGGGCGAGACCGCCGCGAAGCTCCGGATTGGCGATCAGCTCGCCGAACGCCGTCGCCCATCGAGCGGCATCTCCCTCCGGCGCCACGATGCCCGCATCGCCGATCACGTGCGGGATCTCGCCGCTGTCGCTGCCGATCACGGGCACGCCGCAGGCCATCGCCTCCACCAGCATCCTCCCGAACTGCTCGCGCCAGCGCGGCGTGGTGAGGCTCGGCGCGGCGAGCAGGTCCATCGCATTGAGGTAATCCGGCACGCGGTCGTGCGGAACCCCGGTCACCACGCGGACGCGATCGTCGGACGCCGCGGCCCAGGCGCGCAGCTCGGCCTCCATCGTCCCCCCACCGACGAGCAGCAGGCGCGACACCGGGGCCGCCTCCCACGCGCGCCGCAGCACGCCCAGTCCCTTCGCCTCCACGAAGCGGCCGAGGAAGCCGACAACGGACGGCACATCGTTGGCCCAGCCCAGCATTTCACGAATGCGGCGGCGTGCATGGGGGTCCGGGCGGAAGCGCTCCAGGTCGACGCCCGGGGGGATGACGGCGTGCGGGCGCTCGCGGTAGCCGGGGCGTGCGGCCAGCGTCTCCTCGACCGTGCGGCCGAAGGCGATCCAGCCGGCGGCGCGGCGCATCACCGCGCGCTCGGTCTGCGCGAAGGGCGGCGGGTAGCGCTTGGGGAGATTCTGGAAGGTGGCGTACACCAGCGCCGCCTCCGGCCGCGTCCAGCGCGCCACCTGCCAGGCGGAGAGCACGTACGGCTCCTCCCAGCAGTGCACCACGTCCCACGGCTCGCGCAGCAGCTCGCGCAGGCGCCGCCCGTAGAGCATGAAGTGCGGCTTCCGCGCGTACTGCACGGGGACGGCGACGGTGCGGCACGCTTCGCCCGCAATCGGTTCCAGCTCCACGTCGCGCAGGTCGCCGGGGTAGCGCTCCGGGGCGGCGGCCGTCACCTCCCACGCGCCGGCGCCCGCGCGCGCCAGCTCGTGCGCGAGCCGCCGGTTGGCCGCCACCACGTAGCTGTGGCCGATGGTGAGCAGGCGCCGCGGACGAGTCATGGTGCATGCTCCAGGCTCGCGCCCTTTCCGGCTCGCTCAGGCTCGCCACCTCTCCCGTACCGGGAGAGGTAGAATGCCTCCGCGCCTGCGCAGACCCAACCGGCAACGCTGCCGCTGTCTCGCACGGCCGCGTGCAGGCCGCACCGCGGCCGCGTCCACCCCCCTCTCCCGGTACGGGAGAGGGATTGCGCTCTCAGGCGCAGGGAGAGGGCTCCGCGGCCCACGGCTATCGCGTAGCTGTGGCCGATGGTGAGCAGGCGCCGCGGCGCGCTCACCCCTGCCCCTCCCGAGCCAGGGCCGACGCAGGCCGCAGGTCGTATGGCTCCGGCGGCGACTGCGTCATCTGGCGCCAGCGCTTCCAGGTGGCCCAGCGCACCGGGCGGCGCTCGTGCATCACGGCCGGGAGCTCGCGCGCCAGCCCGCGGACGATCGTGCCGAAGCCGCCCGGGTCGTGCACCTTCCACCCGCGGCGCATGGCGAAGTAGCTGTAGAGGCGCTTCGCCGCGCCGCCCAGCACCAGGGGGAAGGGCTCGTTGTAGAGGCCGCCGAGGGTGCTGTTGCGCACCGTCTGGTGCAGGTAGCGCCGCGGGTCGCGTCCGGCGGCGGCGGCCACGTGCCCCACCACGGCGCCCGGGAGGTAGACCACGCGCAGCCCGCGGTCCAGCATGCGCAGGCAGAGCTCCTTCTCCTCGCCGTGGATCCCCAGCCGGTCGCGGAAGCCGCCCGCGGCGAGCAGGGCATCGCGGCGGGCCACGAAGCCGTAGCCGGTGAAGGCGGGAACGTAGCAGGGAAAGTCCACCGACGCGGGCTGGGCGGCCGGGGGAAAGGGAGCCCCCTCCGCGTCGCCCTGGGCGAGGGCGACGGCGAAGACCGCGGGGTCGCGCTCCAGCACCGCCACCGCGCGCTCCACCGCCTCGCGCGACAGCACGAAGGCGTCGTCGTCGAGGTTCAGCAGGTACGGCGTGCCCGCCGCCCGCGCCGCCTGGTTGCGGCACGCCGAGGGCCCCAGGCTTTGCTCGTTGCGGATCCAGCGGACGCGCGGCGGCAGGTCGGCCGCGAGGGCGGCGCAGACGGGGCCCTCGGCGGGGGGATCGGAGGCGTCGTCCACCACCACGGCCTCGGCCAGCACCCCCTCCAGCAGCCGCAGCGAGCGCAGGCACCGCTCCACCGCCTCGGGGCGATCGCGGGTGGCGACGATCACGGTGAGCGGGGGCGGGGCGGCGGCCGGGTCGGGGAGCGTCATCCGCGCCTCGCGAAGGCGTTCACGTTCGCCTTGTACCAGGGCTCCAGCTCCAGCGCCGCCACCTCGCGGCGGAAGGCGTCGTTCTCAGGGTGGAGTTGGTAGCCCAGGCGGCGCAGGCGCCCGGCCCAGTACTCGGGCGGCCGCTCGTTCACGTGCATCGTTCCCCCCTGGTCCGGCCGCGCCGCCGAGAACACCACCACCGGCGCCACGGCCACCAGCCGCAGGAGCTTCCCCGCGTGCCAGGGGGGAAAGTGCTCCACCGTCTCCAGCGAGACGGCCAGGTCGAAGGCGCCCAGCCCCGCGGCCGTCCGCTCCACCTCGCGCCGGCCGGCGGCGGCGAAGTCCAGCGCCAGCGTGTCGACGCCGCGCGCGCGGGCCGCCGCGAGCGCCGCGGGAGAGGCGTCGATCCCCAGCACGCGCGTCTCCGGGGCGACGCGGTGGACGGCGGCGAGCAGCTTCCCGTCGCCACACCCCACGTCGAGCACCGAGCCCGCGGGGAAGCGCCGCAGGAGGAGCCGAGCGAATCCGTCCCAGTCGCCGCGGTCGTGGTATTCCCAGAAGCCGGCGCCGTACACGTCGTCCTCGACGCCGCGCGTGCGCAGGCGGTGCGCGTACCAGGCGGCGATGGCGCGGGGGCGCGCCGAGAGCCGCCGCGCACGCTCGTACGCCGCGGGGAAGCGCCGCCGTGCCGCGTCGAGCACGCGCCGCGATGCGCTCACGGGGACGACTTCAACGGGAGGGCCTCACGCAGAGACGCAGAGACACGGAGAGGGTCATCGGGAAAGGATACCACCGCGGGCGGGCCGCCGGGAGACCGACTCGCGCGCGGCCTCGTAGCACGCGAGGGTGCGCTCGGCGGTGGCGGTCCAGCTCATCCCGCGCACGCGCTCGTGGCCGGCGTCGCCCAGGCGGCGGCGGAGGGCGGGGTCGCCCAGCAGGCGGCCGACGGCGGCGGCGATCGCCTCCGGGTCGCGGGGAGGGACCAGGATCCCCGCCCCGTCCGCCAGCAGCGCCGGCGCGCCGCCGACGGCGGTGGCGACGACGGGGAGGCGCTGGCTCATCGCCTCCACCACCACCATCCCGAAGCCCTCGTAGGTGCTCGACATCACCAGCAGATCGTGCTCGCGGTAGTGCCGCATCACCACCTCCTCGTCGGCCCGCGGCACGACGGCCACGAGCGGGCGCACCACGTCGGGGAAGGCGCCGAGCACCGCCGCCTCGGGGAGCCCGGGGCCGAGCACGGTGAGCCGCGGCGGCTCCGCGTCGCCGGCGAGCAGCGCCATCGCCGCCACCAGGTAGTCCACCCCCTTCACCGCGTCCCAGCTCCCGCAGAAGAGGAGGCCGCGGCCCCGCGGCGCGTCGGCCGGCGGGGCGTCGTCCAGGAAGCGCTGCGAGACGCCGTGGGGGATCACGTCGATGCGCTCCGCCGGCTGCCACCCGCGCGCGGCGGCGAAGTCGCGGTCGGCGGCGTTCAGCATCAGCAGCCGGTCGGCCAGGCGCGCGGCGAGCGCCACCTGGCTCATCCGCGCGGCGGGATACCAGAGGCGCCGGTGCCAGGGCTTGCGGGCGAGGCCGGCGTCGTGATCCTCCGTCATCCTCCGGAAGTTGAGGTGCTCCAGCCCGTGCGAGCGGCTGACCAGCGCCACGCCGCCGAGCCCGCCGGCCCGCCGCCGGACGCCGAGCATCGCCCCCTCGGCGCTGGCCGCGTCCACCACGTCGTAGCCGCCGCCCCGACGGAAGGCGCGGGCCACGGCGCGCTCGGCCAGCAGCGGCCCCAGCAGCCAGCGCAGGCGCGCGGCGGCCGGGCGCGGGCCCAGCTCCGGCGCGAGCAGCACGTCGCAGGCGTGCCCCAGGCGATGGAATTCCTCGCGCAGCTTGTGGTACACCTTGCCGGAGCCCAGCCGCGGGTCGTCGGGATAGTCGCCCACCAGCAGGATCCTCACGCCTCCCTCCGCCGCTGGGCCGCCCACCGCACCCGCGCCTTCAGCGCGCGCCCCGCCTGCACCAGCCGCGCGCCCACCGGAAAGGGCCCGCAGAAGGCGTCGTCCTGCAGCGCCATCTCCTCCTCTTCACCCGCTCCCCGTGCGCGCAGCGCCTCCAGCCGCCCGTGGTAGCCGGCCCAGCGGGAGAAGTAGAGGCTGTCGAGCGCGGCCAGGTAGGCGAGGTAGTGGGCGAAGGGGCTGCCGCGCCAGTCGCCGGCCGGGTGGCGCTCGTGGCGCACCAGCGGCTCGCGGTTCAGCAGCACGCCGTCGGAGTGGGCGAGGAGGATGGCGGCATAGACGTTGTCCCAGATCGGCTCGCCGCCGATGTAGTCGCGGAAGCGCCGCCGGTTGGCGCTCCACCAGGCCACGTCGAACACGAAGGCATCGACCCCCGCCGTCACCACCTCCACCACCTCGCCGGTACGCGGATCGACGTCGCCGCGGGAGAAGGCGTACGCCTGCCGCCCGCCGCGCACCACCGCGTCGACCGCGGCCTGCGTCCATGCGATGTCGGAGTTGGCGTAGGCGAACCAGCGGCACCCCTCCGCCGCGGCGATGGCCGCCAGCCGGTCGAAGACCTCGCGCACGATCGGCTTGCGCGGCCCCAGGCGGCCGCTGGCGGTGCGCGAGTCCTCGCGGAGGACAGGATGGGTGGCGAAGCCCTCCACCTCCAGCACGTCGCCCTTCCACCCGAGGTTGGCGAGACGGACGCCCTCCAGCCCGCGCCAGCTCGTCAGCGCGCGCGCCTGGCGATCGGCGGCCTCGCCGCGCGCGGGAAAGGCGTTGACGCCGAGGAGGAGGCTCATACCGAATCGGTTCTCTCTGTGTCTCCGCGTCTCTGCGTGAGACGATCTTTTGACATCATCCGTCCAGCAACCGTTCGAGGGTGCGGCGCATCGAGAACTCCCGCCCGTAGAGCTCCACGCCGGCCGCGGCGAGCTCGCGCCGCCGCGCCGGATCGTCCAGCAGGTCGAGCGCCGCGGAGGCGAGCGCGGCGGGGTCCGGGTGCGACGCGAGCGCGATCCCGCCCGCCCGCCACTGCGGCTCGGTGAAGGCGCCGGCGTTGCTCACCACCGGCACCCCGTGGGCCAGCGGCGCCATGGCCGTGGTGCGCCGTGCGCTCACGCCGTCGGGGTAGGGCTGCACCACCACGTCGCACGCCTGGAGATGCACGGAGAGCGCCTCGCGCGGCAGCCGCCCGGGCGCGACGACGCGCCCTTCGAGCGACGGATCGACGCGCCGGAGCCGCTCGGCGAAGGCAGGCCCGCCGTCGCCGAGCAGGAGCGCCATGGAGGTGGAGGGCGGAGCCAGCACCGCCAGCAGCGCGGGCTCCAGCAGCGGCGTGATCATCCCCCCGTAGGTGCCGAAGTGCCCCACCACGTGCACGGCGGAGCGGTTGGCGCCCAGCCGCGCGCGCAGCAGGGCCACCGCCTCGGGGTCGTCCACGCGCGGCACGGTGCTGGGGATGGGGAGCCAGCGCATGGGCCCCAGCCCGCGCGGCGCCAGGGGCCGCAGCAGCCGCTCCCAGGCGGGGGTGGAGACGTAGGCGATGGACGCCGCGCGCAGCAGCAGCCGCGCCATGACGCGTGTGGCCGCCGCCAGCACGTTGCGCTGCGGGCGGACCAGGGAGAAGCGCACGAACGGCTCGTGGAACATCACCCGCACCAGGTCGCCGCGGCGGGCGCGGGAGTGCACCCAGCGGCAGAAGCGCACGTTCATCCCCCGCCGCCCGAAGGCCTGCGGCGCGTACTGCACCAGCAGCGTGCGCGGCGCGGGGAAGGCGTTCAGCTCCCGGTCCAGCCGCCGCAGCCCCACGCGGTCGAAGGTAGCCGGCCGGACCTCCATCCGTCCCTCGCGGCTCGCCTCGGCCGGCCCCCACACGACGACGTCGAGCCCTTCCCCGGCCAGCGCGTGCACCAGGAGCGCGGTGTACTCGCCGACTCCTCCGGAGCGCGGCGGATATTCGCCGGTGAGCAGGTGCCAGGCGGCCGCGCTCATGCCGGAAAAGAGATCGTCTCACGCAGAGACGCAGAGGCACGGAGAGAAACATCCATCGACCGATGCCGGATCAGGGGGACGCGGCGGCCGCGGCCAGCACCCCCTCCAGCCGCGCCACGTGCGCGTCCAGCGACATGCGGTGCGCGGCGGCGAGGGCGCGGGGGCGCATGGCAGCGAGCTCGGCGGGGTGCATGGCGGCCCAGGCCAGCGCGTCGGCGAGCGGCTCCACCCGCGGAGGGTCTCCGGGGACCAGGCGGCCGTTCTCGCCGTCGGCCAGCCACTCGCCGATCCCCCCGACGTCGAAGGCGATGGAGGGAACGCCCTGGGAACCGGCCTCGAGCCCCACCAGCCCGAACGGCTCCGGCCAGACGCTCGGCACCGCGAGCACCGAGGCGGCGCGGAAGAGGCGCAGCCTAGCGCCTTCATCCACCCAGCCGGGAAAGTCGGCGACCACCCCCAGCTCTCGCGCCAGCGCCTCCCACGCGGCGCGCGGCGGACCGTCGCCCCCCAGGGTGACGGGGATCGGGCGGCCGACCGCGGCCGAAGCGCGGGCGACGGCGCGGATCAGCAGGTCGCCGCCCTTCAGCCGCGTCATCCGGCCGAGAAAGAGGATGCGGAACTCGTCAGGAGACGGCGCCGGCTCGTCGGCCGCGGCGAGGGTGGAGAAGAGGGGGATGGCGTGTGCCTTCTCCGGCGCCACGCCGTTGCGCACGTACTCGCGCCGCATGTGGCCGCTCGCCGTGACCAGGGCGGCGTAGCGGGGGAAGAGCGCGTTCTGCTCGTTCGCCCAGCGCCACTGCCGGGCGATGTAGGGGAGGCTCATCCGCCCGTTGCGCCGGGGGGCGTAGAGGGCCAGGCACGCGGGGCCGAACGTTCGCCCGCACGGCGCGGCACGGGGAAAGAGGTGCGCCTTCTGCCCGCCGATGCAGGTGCCGAAGTAGCCGTGCATCATCTTCACCACCGGCCCCGACGCCAGCATCCCGCGCTCCACCTCGAGCAGCTTCATATTGTGCGAGAACGCCACGTCGGGGCGCCACGCCCGCGCCGCGGCCAGTGCCCCCTCCACCCCGCCCTCGCCGGTGCAGAAGTGCGGGGCGCCGGCGGGTGCGGGCGTGCCCTCGCCGCCGACCGCCTCGTGCTCGTAGAGCAGCGCCACCTGGTGCCCGCGCGCCGCCAGCGCCGGCATCACCGCGGCCAGGTACGCCTGCACGCCGCCCGCGTCGCCCACCGCGTCGTTGGCGAAGAGGATGCGCATGGGCGCTCAGCGCGGCGGCCAAGTGCGAAGCATGCCCGATTCCGAGCAGGAACAGGTCTCACGCGGAGTCGACGGAGTAGACGATGACATCGACACCGTTGACTCCGTCGACTCCGGGTGAGACCCAAGCAGTTCTGTCGGACGGGTACGCATGGTCACCGCCGCACCAGGCGCAGGCACTCGCCCTCCAGCCGCCACGGGTCGGCCACGCCCTCGCGCAGCGGCTCGGCGCGGAGCCCCTGGAGCTCCAGCTCGGCCCGCAGGTCGGCCGCGGCGATCCCCATCTCCGCCCAGAGCGTGGGGTGCATCTCCACGAACAGCGCCAGCCCCGGGCCCGCCCGGCGGATGGTCTCGCGGGCGCCCTTCAGCACGTCGAGCTCCGCGCCCTCCACGTCGATCTTGATGAAGGAGGGGACGATCCCCTCGCGGGCGCAGAAGTCGTCGAGCGACACGGTCTCCACCGACGGGCCGGAGCCCGACGGATCGAGCCGGTTCGCGCCCGAAACGCCGCCGCCCGAGAGCGTCGCCCGGCCGGCGGCGTGCGACACCGCGGCGGCGACCGGAACCACGGTCTCCCGCAGCCCGTTCAGCGCCAGGTGCCGCGAAAGCGCCGCGAATGTCTCGGGCGAGGGCTCGAAGGCGTAGACGCGCCCCCCCGGCTCCACCCACCGGCCGAGGAGGAGGGCGTAGGCCCCCACGTTGGCGCCCACGTCCAGCGCCATCGCGCCCGGGCGGACGGCGGCCCGGAAGGCGTGGTACTCGGCGGGGTTCCAGGTCACGAAGCGGCAGGCGGCCGAGAGGCGCACCGCCTCGCCGCCGGGGAGGCGCGAGACCACGCCGCGCCGCCCCAGGGTGGCGCGCCACGCCGCGCGCAGCCAGCGCCGGGGCGTGCCCTCGGGAAGGAGCCGCGCCGCGGCCCCGGCAATCCGCTCGGCCGCCGACCGCCGCCGGTAGGCGTCGCCGCCGGCCGTCTCCACGCGCCCCGGGTCCTTCGCCCCCGCGCTCACGCCGCCTCCGCCGGGTGCAGCACGCCCCGGGTCCAGAGCTCCAGCAGGGTGAGCTTGTACTGGAAGAAGGACTTGTGCAGCCCCGCCGGCGCCCGCGCCAGCCAGCGCCGCAGCCGATCGCCGTCGAGCACCCCCGCCCCCACCAGCGCGCCGTCATCCAGCCGCGGGGCGTAGCGCGCGTTCACCGCCGCCATCCACTCGGCGGTGGGCGTCACGAACCCGCGCTTGGGGCGGTCGACGACCTCGGGCGGGAGCCAGCGCCGGGCCACCGCGCGCAGCCAGAGCTTGTGCCCGGCCGCGTCGTCGCCGCGGCCGGCCTTCCAGAGCCCGATCACCGTCTCCACCAGCCGCGCGTCGAGGAGCGGGAGGCGCGCCTCGACCGACGAGGCCATGCTCACCCGGTCGCCCAGGTCCAGGCAGTTGCACACCAGCCAGGTGTCGAAGAGGAGCCGCGCCACCGCCACCACCGGCTCCACGTCTCCCGCCAGCCCGCGCATCGGCGCGTAGGCGGCGCGGGGGGCCAGGGCGGCGGCGAAGGCGCGGCCGTAGAGCGCGCGGGTGAAGCGCTCCGCGGGCGCCCAGTGGTAGTCGAGCTGCTGGAACACCCACTCGCCGGGGTGCTCCAGGTCCAGCTTTCCCGGGTCCAGGAAGCGGTGCACCCCCTGCCGCCACCGCTCCGGGAGCCGGCGGTTGGCGACGACGTGCAGCGCCGGCCCGCCCACCACCGCGCGCTTCGCGCGCGCCGCCCGGCGCCGCCCCGCGCCCGGCTCGCCGCGCAGCGCCAGCTTGAGCCGCGAGAGCCGCAGCGCCTCGCGCACCCAGGGATAGCCGTAGAAGAGCTCGTCGCCGCCGATGCCGGTGAGCAGCACCTTCACCCCGTGCTCGGCCGCCAGCCGCGCCACGGCGAAGTGCCCGTACGCGGCCACGTCGGCGATCGGCTCGTCCTGCGCGGCCACCAGCGCGGGGAAGAAGGCGGCGAACGCCTCGGTCGAGAGCTCCGCCGAGTGCCAGGGGATCCCCAGCGCGCGTGCCAGCTCGGCGGCCGGGGCGCGCTCGTCGAAGTCGCGCGCGCCGGGGTAGCCCACCGTGAACGCCGTCAGGTTCTCCCGCTTGCGGGCCGCGATGGCCGCGATCACCCCCGAGTCGAGCCCGCCGCTGAGCGCCACACCCACCGGCGCGTCGGAGCGCAGGGTGAGCTCCACCGCCCGCTCCACCGCCCCCTTCAGCAGCGCCACCGGGTCGCCGCCCAGCGGCGGCACGCGCTCGATCTCCCACCACGGCTCGGGGGCGGCGTCCCAGCGCCCGGGGCCCACCTCCAGCAGGTGCCCCGCCGGCAGCTTGCGCACCCCCTCGAG
>Ga0070685_10002046_pt1 | contig 10444 bp, 6 predicted proteins | sample KBSS13LmetaG_FD_65651 | JGI IMG/M metagenome (GOLD analysis project Ga0070685, IMG submission 65651) | Switchgrass rhizosphere microbial communities from Kellogg Biological Station, Michigan, USA - KBS S1-3L metaG | ecosystem: Host-associated > Plants > Roots > Rhizosphere ...
CTCAGCCCGAGAGTGCGGTCGCCGCAACGAAGGTTGGAAGACCTCGACCTTCGCAGCCCCCAGAGCTTGAAGCCTGGAATACTCTCGAAGCCGCACTGCGCTGAGCGCCAGAGTCATTTGCGACTGGCGGAAAAGCGTAAATCTGAGATCCTGACCGCTTGTCTCCCTTGCCATCTTTACTGTGGAGATCGGCGGCTGCAAGAAAAGCCTGCTATAAGTCGAAGAACAGAAGGAGATCCAGCATTGCTGGCACTCTCTCAGAGAAGTAGAGTTCAGGCGGCCCGCGCCTCCTCCCTGAGAGGAGATTCGGAAAGCAGTGGAAAAAGAAGATCAGACCGGGCTAACTGTTTCACGTGCTCAATGAGTCGATCACGATTTTCAACGATTGAACCATCTTGGAATTCCTTCAGAAGCCGGCCTAACAGGTCCTCCATATCAAGACCTTCAATAAGACCACGCAGAAGAATACGATTCGTGTCATTGAAATCAAATCCCAAGGTTTCCTTACCTGACAGCTTCTCAAGCCAAGATTCAATTACATCCAGCGGAACCATCTCGGGAAACTGAAGATTTATTGTCTCGAAAACAGAATTCCGATTAGGCATGAGCATCAAGAGTGCCAGCAAGAACCGCGCATCCGGATCAGAGACCTTGGACCGCAGAGAGGTCACAATCCGAGTCCTTCGCTCCCAAGCACAGACCTTCCAAATTAAACGAACGACATCACCGTGCCGCGCATACGCAGCAGAGTACAAATCTTCAAGGAATCCTCTCTCCAACTTGCGTCTGATCAGCAAAGAAAAAATATAGTAAAGGTTCTCTACATCGCTAGTCGCTATCAACCGTTGACAGTACTTATCTAACCCCTCAATCTGGCCCTGAGACATGGCGTCTAACAACATCAATCTACGCGCACGAACAGGGTCATAATCCTCCGGATCAACCGCCAAGCCGGGCGGGAGGTACTGATATTGAGGAAGGTTATTGCGATTGAAATAGGTTCGAACGACGATAGTTACAGAAGGCACTTCTAGATGAAAGAGCTGGTGGATCAGACTCGCTCCCGGCCTAATAGGCCTTATGGCACCCGGCGTGAGGATCTCGGTTGACACGCGATCGAGTCGGCCACAAAGCATACGCGAGTTGATAGCACGCTCAAGCTCAAAATGCCAGTGACTATGCACGCTTGAGCCTGCAAGCACCGAAAAGGCTCCGGAGAACCCATGTTCATGGATAGAGGTAGTCCCAGAGAACCAAAACAGTGCTTCGATATAAAAGCGTGGAGCTTGAAAAAGCATGATTGGCGGTTGCCCGAAGAGCTTGCGGGCACTAGGTTGCTGGAAAGCGTGCTCTCGACCAAAAAACCAGTCGATGATGCCACCAACTCCCATCGCCTTGAGAGAGGCGCTATCCTCCAAGCTTTCGAGCGCTAGTCTAGAAAACACCTCTTCGTCATAGTTGTAATGCAACCAAGAACGCTCCAGCCTGTTGCCTAAGGCGCGGAAACTCGGGATCAAATCTTCTTGCAAATTCGGCTCATCCATCGCCATGGCAAACCCTCGCTAACTCTCCCTCATTGCGAAATGACGCCCCCTATGCACCCTGCACAGACGACGCTCCCGACCTGAGCAGGGTGCACTCACGAGCGTAGATTTGGATGTCCTAGCTATCGAGAGCAATATCGCCGTCACCCTTACAACCAGGATTTGTGCAGCCGGGGTTGTCTCCACCGGTGCAGCCTGGATTGGTGCAACCAGGATTAGCTCCCCCAGCGACATCGTCCAAGACCTCGTCTTCGAGTTCCGTAACGTCGAGGCTGGCAATGTCTATAGCTTTCTTTTTCTGATCGTCCATAACTTAGCCCCTTTCTTATTATGAGCCGACCCGGCTCTCTCACATCTATTACTCAGATACCCCTTCCTGTTCGGCGCTTCCAAGCGACACTAAGCGCCCTTTGGCTCCGGGAGCGTTTAGGATTGCCAACAACTCGCGCTTCGGCTTTCTTCGGGTAGAAATGCAAGGCTGGGTATTATGCTCAATCCTGATCAACGGACAACTAATGCCCTGGCAGGTCGGAAGTACGACACATTTCTGACATTGCGTGTCGTCCTCAAAAGCAGGTTCGGTCCATAGAGCCATACGATCCAAATCAAGCTTAAGACTACCATCTGGCTGGAGTTGCCCGACCACATTGTAGTCTACTTTGTCGAGAAGCACGGTACACTTCATTATCTTGCCCGTAGCGCCAATAAGGAAATTATAAGGCCGAGCAGCATAGCACACCTTACTACCCATTCTTGCCGCATTACGCAAACTCCCAAAATAAACACCACCCCTTCGCGCTGCCGATTGAACTTCCTGCAGAATCAAATTCATGTCGTCGTCGGTGCAAACTCCGAGCGAGGCATCGTTAGGGCCACCCAACCTACCGACGGCATGAAGATCAAGACTATAACGAGGATCATTCTGGAATTCGCTCGACAGCAAATCGACAAACTCCGGTAGACTACCAGCGTTTTGCCGATCAAAGTTTACACGTACCGCAACATGGAAGTTTTCGTCTCGTCGGGCCAAAGCGACCAAATTGTTGAAAATTTTTTCAAAGGTGGGACTCCCATCTCGCGCAGGGCGAGAATGATTATGATGCTCTGGAAGACCATCGAGGGTAATCTGGAATTGTTTAATGCGCCACGCGAATAGTCTATCTGCAATCTCGGGCGTAAGAAGATATCCATTCGTCGTCATGTGCGCATTGAAAGGCACCTCATATTCGTCGGCCATTTCCGCAAAGAATGGAGCCAGATCCTCGACAGCCTCCCATCCATAAAGAGGCTCACCACCAAACCAACTAATGCTAAGCCGATTGAGTTTCTTAATTCGCTTCCGCACCAAGTTTTTTATGCTCTCTCGCACCTCAGGCAGCATCGTGCCACGCGCAAAGTCCTCGTAGCAGTAGTTACAGCGGAAATTGCAATCTTCCGACGACATCAGAATCAGTTCCAAGACGTCCGCTCGATAGTGCTGCTGACCGAATAGCTGCTGAAATTGCCGGAACTCATTAACGCCCTTCCGAATCAAGTAACCACGATCTGCCAAATATCCGACAATCTTCTCCTTAGGTGCCTCAAAGCCGCTTTTATGCAGCAATTCGAGGACTATCTCCCGATCTTCGGGATTGAACACGGTCATTTTGCCACTAAGGGTATTCCACAGTACAAGGCGACCATCCTCGGCTGTTGCGCGAATGTTATAACGGGATGGAACCCAGTGCGTAGTTGGGGAGTTGGTGGATTGACCCTCAAAGGCTGTGGCGGCTGGGAGATCGTGAGGAGACTGCTTCAGAATATCAAACTTACTGGTCAATCCAAGTGGCATATGACCTCCTGTAATCAGCGATTCAGACGCCCTGTCGAGAGGAATCCTGCTCCTGTGGTGACGGTTGCCTGTTGTGGCGCCAGCCCGTCTCACCGTCAAGCTGATCCTCGCAAACGCCTTCAATATCTTATGTGCTTCCTGACTGAGAAGCGTGACAAACAGAATGAAACCTAACAGGCCATCACCCGCTTCACCATCCGATCAAACCGTTCCCCCGCCAGGTAAACGCCGTCGAGCACGTTGGGGTCGAGCTCGTCGGCGTCGTCCTCGTCCTCCTCGCCCTCTCCTCCTGGGCTCAGATCCCGGTGGCGCTCGCGGACGGTCGTGGAGAGATAGATCGCCAGGGCACGATAGAAGCGGGCGGCGAAGCCTGAGTCGGCGGCAAGCTTGCGGTTGAGGACTGCCTTGGAGAGGGCGAAGACGGTCGACTCCTCCAGGGCCTTGACGGTGGCGGAAGGGGGGCGGGCATCCACGAAGGACATCTCGCCCACGATCTCGCCGGCATTCAGGCGGGCGAGCTCCCGCTCCGGGCCGCGGCGGCTCCGGAGCCAGACGGCGAGCTTCCCCTCCAGGAGGATGAAGACGGCGTCCACCGGCACTCCCTGCTCGATCAGGACTCCCCCGGCGGGGACGAACCGCTTCGTGCCGGCGGTGAGCATCCATTCGACGTCGTCGTCGTTGAGCTGGCCGAAGAGGAAGAGGACTTTTCGCATGGAGACTCCCTGATTAAGCGATCTGCCGTTCGGCGAGCTTCGCAAAGGGGCCGCCGCGGTAGAGGAGATCCTGGTAGCTTCCCTCCTCCACGATCCGGCCGCTGTCGAAGACGTAGATACGATCGGCGTTCTGGATGGTGCTCAGGCGGTGGGCGATGACGATGCGGGTGGCCTTCAGGCGCTCCAGGCTGCGGCTGACGATCTCCTGGGTGCGGTTGTCGAGGGCACTGGTGGCCTCGTCGAAGAGGATGATCCGCGGCCGGTTCACGATCGCCCTCGCGATCAGGATGCGCTGCTTCTGGCCGCCGGAGAAGGTCTCGGCGCCCTCGCTGATTACGGTGTGCATCCCCATCGGCATCGCCTTGATGTCCTCCTCCAGCCCCGCCGCCCGCGCCGCTTCCCAGGCATCGTCGATCCCGAGGTTCGAGCTGCCGGTGATGTTCGAGAAGATGCTCCCCGCCATCGGCCGGCCGGTCTGCAGGACGACGCCGATCTGGCGGCGGACGGACTGCACGGCGAGCCCCGCCAGATCCTGGCCGTCGAAATAGATGGAGCCCGAGGTGGGCTTCTCGAAACCGAGGATCAGGCGCAGGCAGGTCGACTTGCCCGCCCCGGAAGGGCCGACCAGGGCGATGAACTCCCCCGGGCCGGCCCGGAAGGAGACGTCGTTCAGGATCAGGGGGCCGTCCCCCTGATAGCGAAAGGAGACGTGGCTGAACTCGATCTCGCCGGCCAGGTCCCCCGGCTCGGCCTTGGACTCGTCGACCTCGGGCACGGTGGTGAGGATCGGCGACAGGCGCTCATAGATGGGCACCATGGTGAGGACGCTCGAAAAGGCCGAGACCAGGGAGAGCGTAGCGGCGAGGAACTGGCCGAAGGCGGCGCTGAAGGCAAGGAACTCGCCGATCGGCATCGTTTCCGTCGAGGCATAGCCCACGACCGCGAAGATGATCAGCGAGGTGAGCACCCCATAGACGGCGTTGTAGGCGGTCTGGACGTTGGCCGCCCGCTGCGCGGCGAGGGTCCGCCGCCGCTGCTCGGCGAAACGCTCGGCCCAGCGGGCATAGGCGCGGGCCTCGGCGCCGGCGATCCGCAGCTTGGCGATGCCGTTGATCAGGCCGAAGAGGAGACTGGCGATCTTCCCCTGCAGGTCGAGGAGCGCGCGCTGGTGACGGATCTGGAGCCAGACCAGCCCCGCCGTTACCCCCGAGAGGACGAGCACGAGCGCCGTGGCGATCAGGGCGAGCCGCCAACTGTAGTAGAAAAGGAGCCCGAAGCTGAAGACCGAGAAGACCGCTCCCAGGAGCAGGGTGAGGACGTTGCCCGTCAGCATCTCCCGGATGGCGTTGACGCCCAGCGAGCGGTTCGCCAGATCCCCCACCGTGTAGCGGCGAAAGAAGGTCACCGGCAGCGAGAGCAGCCGGTCCCAGACCGCGGCCTGCACGCGGCCGTCGGCCTTGCCGCCGAGACGGAGGACGGCGATGCTCCGCGTGAGCTGGAAGATCGACCCGGAGAGCGCGGCCACGATCAGGGCCAGGGTGATCTGCAGGAGCTGGCCCCGATCCGCGCTCGGGATGACGTTGCCGAAGAGCTGCCCGGTGAGGATCGGCACGAGCATGCCAAGGAGGCCGCCCGCGGCTCCCATGAGCAGGATGGTCAGAACGTCGTCCCGGCGCCCCGCGAAGGTCGCCCGCAGCAGGTCCCCTTTGGTGAGCGGCCGCTCGGGCAGCGGCGAATAGAACATGTGGGCATCGCCGCTCAGGCTCTCGGCGACGGCGGCGTCGACCCGTACCCGCGTTCCCGCCACCGGATCGACCATCTCGTACGCCCTGGACGAGACCGGCAGCAGGGCCACCGGGCGCTTGCTCTTCTGCTCCGGGTCGAGGGAGAGGAAGCCGACCATGGGGCCGTTGTCGCGCCGCCACCAGTCGCCACGCAGGATCACCCGGCGGGAACGGACCCGGGAGGCGGCACAGATCTGGGTGAGGCGATCCTCCAGCTTGCCTCCGGCCGGCGCGTCAGCGCGAGCGCGGATCGCGATCCCCTGGGCCTGGCCGACCAGGGCGCAGGCGGCGAGCAGCGGATCGGAGCCGGCGTGGAGGCCAGCACCTGCGCCATCGGTGGGGAGGAGGACAGAAGCGAGCCGCGCGTAGGCGCTCCGGAGGCTCGCGCGGTCGAGGTCCAGCCGGCGCTCGAGGCGCTCGCGGTCCTGCCGCTCCACTTTCTCCCCCTGGAGGGCGACGTAGCGGAGGCAGAGCTCGTGGAAGCGGGCGAGCCCCGGCCAGAGCCCCTCTCCGGCCAGGAGGTCGCGCGTGCCGAGGGCGGAGATCCGCGCCTCGCCCTCGCTCACCAGCCAGAGCCCCTCCGGCACGGGGAAGAGATTCCCGTCGCTCAAGGCGAGCTCCGCTTCGCCCAGTAACCGGGAGCTCCCTTCGAGGTGGCGCACCCAGGCGACTCCCTCCCGCGGGCGCGCCGCCTTTCCATCCTCGGCGAGATGGGTCTCGGCGCCCGGGCGCAGCTCCGCAAAGACCTTGGGGCCGGCGGCGCGGGAGATCCCCCCCAGGAGGCCGGCCAGCCAGCCGTCGAGCCGCGCCGCGAGATCGATCGCCGTTCCCGGATCGCGGGCCAGCTCCCGGAGGCGGTCCGCGGGGAGCCGCCGCAGGCTCGTTCCGGCGTGCCCGACGGCGAGAAGGGTCGAGGCCGCGGCTTCCTGGAAGCCGCAGAGGAGCTGGCCGGGAGCTACCGAGCAGAGGTGGATCCGCGGCCCGTCCCCTCCCCCTGGCACCGCGAAGACCTCGGCGCTGCCGGCCTCCACGAACCAGACCTCGGGCGAGGAATCGAGGCGCAGGGGGGCGTTGCCGGCGAGCCGGACCTCTTCGCTCTCCGCCAACGCTCGATCGAGGCCCGACATGGTCTACTCCGCGCTGATCAGCCGGGCGTAGGGGCCTTCGACCCCCTTCAGCTCGTCGTGGGTTCCGCGCTGCACCACCTTCCCCTTCTCCAGGACGATGATCTCGTCGGCGTCGCGGATGGTGCTCAGGCGGTGGGCGACGATCAGGCAGGTGCACCCCCGGCGCCGCAGGTTCTCGTCGATCCGGCTCTCGGTGGTGGGATCGAGGGCGCTCGTGGCCTCGTCGAGGACGAGGACCGACGGCCGCCCCACCAGGGCGCGGGCGATCTCCAGCCGCTGCCGCTGGCCGCCGCTCCAGTTGGCGCCCCCCTCCTCGACCGGGCTGTCGTACCCCCCCGGCCGCGCCGCGATGTCCTCGTGGATGCAGGCATCCTTGGCCGCGGCCACGACCTCGGGCAGCGGGATCGTGGCATCCCAGAGGGTGAGGTTCTCCCGCACCGTCCCCTCGAAGAGGAAGACGTTCTGGTCGACCGCGGCGAGCGAGTGGGTCAGCACCCCCGCCGGCGTCTCGCTCCGCCGCCGGCGGTCGAACAGGATCTCTCCGCTCCACGGCTCGTAGAGGCCGGTCACCAGGCGGGAGATCGTCGACTTGCCGCTCCCCGAGCCCCCCACCAGGGCGACCCGGGAGCCGGGCTTCAGGGTCAGATGGAGACCTTCGATCAGCGGCGGATCGAGCCGGCTGTAGCCGAAGGAGACGTCGCGCAGCTCCAGGAAGCCTTGCAGGCGGACGGGGGCACCCTCGGGCGGCGGCTCCCCGGAGCCGCTACCGGCGCTCGGATCGATCCGGTAGCGCAGGACGTCGTCGAGACGGTTCATGTCCCCCTCGACCATCTGCAGCCGGCCGCCGAGGCTCACCAAGCGGTTGATGGGCGCGATGAAAGCGGCCATCAGGAGCTGGAAGGCCACCAGGCCGCCGAGGGAGAGGCTGCCGTTCATCACCCTCAAGCCCCCGAGGCCCAGGATCAGGGCCGTGTTGACCGCCGAGAGCAGGGGCGGGACGGCGTCGAGCATCTGGGTGTAGCGCTCCAGCTCCTGCCGGCCGTTGACCACCTTGGCCTGGTAGCCCGCCCAGCGCGCGAAGAGGTCGGACTCGCCGCCCGTGGCCTTCAGCGTCTCGATCGTCTGCAGGCCGCCGATCGCCGTGCCGAGGAGCTTGCCCTGGTCCTGGACCAGCCGCCGGTTGCCGTCCACCCGCTTGCGGGAGACGAAGCGGAGGGCCGCCACGTTGAGCGACACGACGGCGATCCCCACCAGGGTCAGCACGGCGTCGTACTGGAAGAGGACGGCGGCGAAGAAGACGACCATCAGGACGCCGAGGGCGTTGGTCGCCAGGTCGCGCGAGAGGAGCTGGGCGACGCGGTCGTTGATCGCCACCCGCGAGCTGATGTCCCCCGCGAAGCGCTGGCTGAAGAACTCCGAGGGCAGGCGCAGGACGTGCCAGAGGAAGCGGCTGGACGAGCCCACCGCCATCCGGGTCTCCAGCCGCAGTAGATAGACCTGCTGGATCCAGGTCAGGGCGCCGGTCAGCAGCGCGGCGGCCCCCATGGCGAAGAGCAGGGGGGGCAGCCAGTCCCGCCGGTTCTCCAGCAGCACGCTGTCGACGAAGATCTTGGAGAAGACCGGGACCACCAGTCCCGGGATCGCCAGCGCCAGCCCGGCCAACAGGACGAAGGCGAGAGCCGCCCGCGAGCCGGCGAGGCGGCGGCGCAGGGCGGGGATCAGCCGCGGCGGGTCCCCCTGGCGCTGGAACTCCGGTCCCGGCTCGAAGGTCAGCACGACCCCCGTGAACGCCTGGTCCAGCTCCTCCTCGCTCACCTCCCGCGGCCCCGCCGCGGGATCGTTGAGGAAGACCCTCCCCTTGCGGAAGCCGTCGAGCACCACGAAGTGATTGAAGTTCCAGTGCAGGATCGCCGGCAGAGGCATCGAGCGCAGGGCTTGCGGCTCCTTCTTGAACCCCTTGGCGGCCAGGCCGTAGCCGCGGGCTGCCTTGACCACGTTGCTCGCCTTGCTGCCGTCGCGCGACACGCCGCAGGCGACGCGCAGCTCTTCGAGGGGGACCCAGCGACCGTGGTGGGCGAGAACGATGGCGAGGGCGGCAGCGCCGCACTCGACCGCTTCCATCTGCAGGACGGTGGGCGAGCGGCGGAGCCTCACAACCCGGTCGCCTCCCGGACCTTGGGGATGATCAGGCGGATGGGGCGGTCCTCCTGGACCACGATGTCGCCGGAGGCCAGCGTGCCGCTGCTGATCTTGAGGTTCGGCCCGCGGGAGGAGGACCAACGGTAGCCGGTGGGCGTCGCGGAGTCCCGCTCCAAGGCGACGTTGACCTGGATCGGCGGCCCCTGCTCCATCAGCCGGGTCACCAGGGCCTCGTTGCCCAGCAGGCGGATCATGCCGCGGGAGGTCGAGGGGAACTCCGCCACCCAGGTCACCTTGCCGAGCAGCGAGCCGTACTCCTCGCGTTTGACGGTGCTCGGCGAGAGCCGGACGGTCATCCCCGGCTGCACTTTCTTGCCCGTGGAAGCGGGGACGAAGAGCACCGCCTGGAGATTCTCGGAGAGCACCTCGACGCTGAGGATGGCGGTTCCCGGGTTCACCACGTCGCCGCGGTTGGCCAGCACCTCGAGGACCCGGCCGGAGTAGGGGGACAGGATGTTGACGTTCTCCCCCAGCTTGGCGTTGAGCTCGCCGATCTCGAGCTCGAGGTCGTGGATCGCGGTCTGGCGCGCCTGGAGCTGCTGGTCGAGCTGCTGGTCGGCCTCGATCCGCTTGAGATCCAGCCCGTTGAGGTCGAGCCGCGCCTGCGCGAGCTGGTCGCGCTTGGCGTTGAGCGACTGCTGGGTGTTGAGGAAGGTCTCGCGGGTGATCAGGCCGTCGTTGAGCAGGGCCTGCTGGGCGTCCAGCCGCTCGCGCAGCAGGGAGACGTCCTTCTCCAGGGTCTCGATGCTCCGCTGGAGATTCGCCCGCTGCTGCGCCAGGTCGCGAGCCCGGAGCTGCTTCTGCTGGCTGGCGATCCGGAGCGCTTCCGCGTACTGGTCGCGCAGGACCGCCTGCTTGGACCGGTCGTCGGCGATCTGGCGCAGCAGCGCGTCCTGCTGGATCCTGGCCACCGGCTGCCCCTTCTCGATCACATCGCCGACGCTGACCAGCACCTCCTGGACCTGGCCGGCGGCGTTGGAGACGAGGTCGGAGATCCCGCCCTGCCGGAGCAGGATGCCGTCCCCCTGGGAGACGGTGGGGATCGAGCCGAAGACCCCCCAGCCGATCGCGGCGAGGAGGAGGGCGCCGATCCCGGTGAGCGCCAGCCACCCCTTCGGATCGGTGACCTGCACCATCTGGTCGAGCTGCTCGGGGGAGGAGAGCCGCTCCAGCGCCACCTTGCGGAAGATCATGGCGTCGTCGCCTCCTGCTGGAAGGGCACGGTGGTGAGCTCGCCGGTGTCGAC
>Ga0070685_10002050_pt1 | contig 10437 bp, 8 predicted proteins | sample KBSS13LmetaG_FD_65651 | JGI IMG/M metagenome (GOLD analysis project Ga0070685, IMG submission 65651) | Switchgrass rhizosphere microbial communities from Kellogg Biological Station, Michigan, USA - KBS S1-3L metaG | ecosystem: Host-associated > Plants > Roots > Rhizosphere ...
TCCCATCACGACGTACGAGTTGCGCACGGTCACGAGCACCGCGGGGCCGCCGTTGTTCGGTCCGCCGGGCGTGCCCTTGTTGGGGCCGGGCCCGTAGACGACCGCCGAGTTCGCCCAGCTGGTGCTCCCGGCGATGGTGTTGTCGGCCGAGAGGTCGAGGAGCGCCCGCGAGGTCGCGTCCGTCGGCGTGTACGCTGGCGAGCCGATCACGCGCGTGGTGCCGCTGAAGGTGCTGGCGGAGTACGCCACCGAGTCGACCAGCACGCCGGCCGGCGTCTTCAGCGTGATCCAGTCGGTGTTGGCGTTGTTCAGGACGATCGAGATGCCCGCGCCCGAGGCCGGGTAGCTGTAGGCCTCGGCCACGCCGCCGTTGGTGGCGGTGTTGGCGTTGTTGCCCAGCACCACGTACCCGCCGGCGGGAACGATCACCGAGCTGCCGATGGTGTGGCGGTCGGTCGCCACCCCCGCCGCGGTGATCCCGGGGCCCGAGGCGAGGCGGTAGCCGTTCAGGTCGACGTCGGTGTCGCTGGGGTTGTGGATCTCGATCCACTCGCCGAGCAAGTCGTCGCCGGAGGGGTTCGACATGAACTCGGTGATCACCAGGCTGGTGCCCGGGGTGACGTCGAAGCGGGGGGCGGGCGGCGCGAGGGGCTCGGTTCCCGTGTCGGTGCACGCCACGAGGACGAGCGCGAGCGCGCTGGCCATCGCCAGGCGAAGCGGAGTCGGTCGCATTGTCGGGGAGGGGGTGCGCGGCGGCGGCGAAGTGAATGCGCTCCCGGCCGATGGCGGGAGCGCATGCGCGCGGGCGGCTCCCGCGCAATACCTATTCTAACACTTTTTGCGGCAGATTGCAACACAAACAGTTGTAGTCAAACGACTTACGTTTCCGGGCCGGGAAGCCGCGGGGATTCAGGTCTCCACCGCCACCGTGTGCAGCCCGGCGAGGTTGCCGGCCCCGTCTTCGCCCACCGCGTAGCAGTCGATCTCGATGCGCCCCAGCCGGAAGACGCGGACCTCGCGCAGGGTGGAGGCGAGCCGCGCGCGCAGCGCCTCGTAGCGCGGCCGGAGCGCCTGCGACTGCGTGTCGGCCGGGTCCGTGTTCTCGATGTGGGGCGCGAAGAACCGGGTGAGCGTCCGTTCCTCCAGGGGCGCGCCCGCCGCCGCGCCGATCCGCCGCGCGAACTCCTCCACCCCGTACGGCCACCCCGCGCCGCCGCCCGCCAGCTCGAACGCCTCGAAGGGCCGGTCGCTCTCGCTGGTGTAGAGCAGCCCCTCCGCCTCCCGCTCCAACCGCGCGCCCACTCCGCCGCTCTCGCTCATCGTGCTCCCCCTGGTCGTGTGGATCAGCCACCCCTTCCCCCGAACGACGTCGCCGCGGCGACGTGGCTGCGGTCGAGCACCCGAATGCAAACCGCGCTCCGGGCGCGGCACAGCGAACGGCATCTCACGCAGAGGCGCGGAGACGCAGAGAGACACGGCGGCCTCTTCTGCGTCTCTGCGGCTCTGCGGCTCTGCGTGAGGCGCTTGTACGGAACTCGGTCCACCCGCTGAATTTGCGGATCCGGTATGAACGCGAGCGGGAGACGGCTCGATCGCCGTCTCCCGCCCCCGCTGGTCGTCGAACCGGCTGCCGGGATCAGCTGCCGATCGCCGACTCCACCGCCGCCTCGATGGCGTCCGGCAGGTCGGCGAGGAAGTCGTAGCCGGTAGCAGCCTCGATCGCGTCCACCGTGGTCTTGTACATCTGCCAGCCGTTGGCCTGGATCCCCGACACGTTCGGCATGTTCACCGCGATCACCCGGATGTCCGCCGTGGAGTGCACGTCGGCCAGCGTCTGCCCGCGCAGCAGGATGACCGTGATCTTCCACTCCGTGTTGGGGATCGCGACCTTCCCGGCGCCGTTCAGCGTCGCCGGCGACGCCGAGTAGGTGCCGCCCGCGAGGATGTAGAGCTCCTTCGCGCTGTCCTGCGCCAGCTCGCTGTTGAAGATCTCGAACTTCAGCCAGGGGCCGCCGTTCTGGTCCTGCTGCTGGGGCAGGATGTTGGTCATCAGGAAGGTCACGGCGTTCTCCGCCGGGGTGGCGGTGCGCTGCGAGCTCATCACCATGTGGCCGCGGCTGAACCCGCTCCCCGTGTAGTCCGACGTCACCACGTGGTACACGCTGTCGGGGAGCTGCGCGTCGGGCGAGAAGCAGTCGCAGCGGTCCGCGGCGCCGAAGTGGGTGGCGTTCAGGTTCCAGGCCACCCAGTTGGGCCCGCCGTGCGCCGGGCTGTACGAGAGGACGTACTGCGGCTTGACGAGGATGATCTCGTTGTTCGGGTCGCCGTCGCCGGGGACGCCGAACTCCACGTGGTTCATGTAGTCGATCGCCTGGACCACCACCGTGGAGGTGTCGGCCTTGCCGTTCGACGAGGTGGCGATGATCCCGGTCGATCCCGCGGCCACCGCGGTCACCAGGCCGGTGGAGTTGACGCTCGCCACGCCCGGGTTGATGCTCGTCCAGGTGAACGTCGTAGTGGTCGCCTGGCCGAGCGAGTCCTTGGCGGTGGCCGAGAGCTGCGCGGTGGCCCCCGGCGAGAGCTGCACGCTGGTGGGGAGCACGGTGACCGTGGCCGCCGCGCCCGGCGGCGGCAGCGTGGTGGAGGTGCTGTTGGGCGCGCCCGGCGTGCCCCGGTTGGCGCTCTCGTAGTTGGTGGTCGCCTGCGCCCAGTTGCCGCCGTCGATGGCCGTGTTGTCGAGTGCCACGTTGGTCAGCTCGCGCGCCCGGCCGGCCACCGTGGCGGTGCTCGCGTTGGTGTAGCCCGCCGAGTCGACCGTGACGCCCGTCGCGGTGCGGATGCGGAAGTGGTCGGCGGCGCTGTTGGAGAACTGCAGCAGCGTGGAGGTGCCGCCGAGCGCGTGGACGTAGTTGTAGTCGACCGTGATCCCGCCGTTCTTCGCCGTGTTCGTGGAACGGCCCATCACCCGGTACGCGCCCGAGGGGATGATGAAGTCGGTCGGGATGGTGTCGGTGCCGCCGATCCCCGACCCCGACTGGTCGTTCACGATCATCCCCTTCATGTTCACGGGGAAGTGGCCGGCGTTGTAGATCTCCACGTACTCGCCGGAGCTGTCCTGCACCGTGCCGCCCGGGTTCGCCATCAGCTCCGTGATCACGAGCAGCGGCTGCACCGCGGTGGAGACGTAGACGACGAAGGTGAAGGTGCCCACGCTCGGGTCCACGTGCAGCTGCCACACCCGCGGCGAGGAGACCTGGCCCGTGGCCAGCACCTGGTCGTACTGGAAGAAGGGCTGCCCCACCGCGGTGAACGTACCCAGGTCGTCGGCGTTGCCCACGGCCGCGCTCCCCGTTCCCGAGGTCACGCTGGGCCCGGAGGAGAAGAAGACCCGGATCCCGTTGGGGTCGAGCGTCGCGCCGTCGGCCGTGCCGATCTTCTCGGGGAGAAGGTTCTGCACCGTGACGCTGAACTGGAAGGTGGAGTCTGCCGGCGTGTAGCTCACGTTGCTGGAGGTGAGCTTCACGTTCACGTTCTGCCCGCCGATGATCTGCGCGCGCAGGCCGCCGCCCGGCTGCAGCGGCGCGCACGACATCATCTGCAGCGCCACGCTGCCGGTGCAGCTCAGCCCCTGCAAGGCCGAGGGTGGCAGCGGCCCCGGGTCCGGCAGGGCGCGCGGACCGGCGATGTCGCGGTCGGAGCACGCGGCCAGCGCCAGGAGCGCGAGCGGGACGGCGAGGCGCAGGGTGCTGCGCGGGCGGGTGGAGCGGGGGCGTGTGTTCAAGGGACCACGGGGGCTTCTAGGTGACGGCGGGGGGACGGCCGCTGCGGCGGGCCCCCGGCGGGGTTTGGAAACGGCGGCGGGGACCGGCCTCACGGACGGTCCCCGTCTGCCTGCACTTCACTCCATCGCGCGCGCGGACGGGCCGCGCCCGCCCGGCTCAGGGAATCACCGTGCTCCCGCCGCCGATGTCGCCGCCGCCGGGGATGCCGCCGCCGGTCGCCAGCGTGAGCTCGGTCAGCCGCGGCAGCCGGGTGACGGCGGGTGCTTCCCACGGCTCGCGCGAGGCGGGCGCCGAAACGGACGGGTTGGTCGGGGTCATGGTCATCCAATGGTCGGGGGTCAGGGCGTGAACGTGGAGTTCTGGGCCTTGGGGGTGCCGCGGCCGCCGGGGCCGTACACGGCGGTGACGAGGGCGTCGGCCCAGTTGCTGCCGTCCATGTTCGAGTTGTCGAGCGCCGGGTTCTTCAGCTCTCGGCTGATCCCGTTCTGCGCCGAGATCGCCGCCGCGGCGTACTGGGTGCGGTCGATGGTCAGCGTGTCGGTGCCGTACACGCGGCTGATCTTCACCGCGTCCAGCGAGTTGGCGAGCTGCAGCGCGGCGCCGTAGGCGTAGTCGACCGGGACGCCGCCGTTGTTGGTGGTGTTGGTGGTGTTGCCGAGGACCACGTACCCGCCCGAGGGCACCACCAGCGACGAAGAGATCAGGTGGTACGGCCGCCGCCCCGAGGCCGCCGAGTCGGCGATCACCAGGTTCTGCAGGTTCACGGAGCGCGTGCCGGCGTTGTAGAGCTCGAACCACTCGCCGTTCGCGTCCAGGATGGTGCCGCCGGGGTTGGCCAGCACCTCGTTGATCACCAGCAGGTACTGCACGTCCGTCTCGATGTACACGATGAAGCTGAACGTGTTGACCGAGCCCGTGACCTGCAGCTGCCAGGTCTTGGCCGAGGAGACCGCGTTCTGCGCCAGGATCTGGTGGTAGGCGAAGTACGGCTGGTTGGCGGCGGTGAAGGTGCCGGTCCCGTCGGCGTTGGCCACGGACATGCTCCCCGTGCCGCTGGTGACCGTGGGCCCGCTGGAAAAGAACACCTGGATGCCGTCGGGGTCGGCCACGGTTCCGTCCGGCGTGCCGATCGCCTCGTTCATCAGGTTCTGCACGGTGACGTCGAACTGGAAGATCCCCGTCCCGCCGTTGTAGCTGACGTTGCTGGAGGTCAGCTTGACGTTGGTGTTCTGGCCGCCGATCAGCACCCCCCGGCCCTGGCCGTCACGGGGGCTGGAGCAGCTCAGCGTGCCGGACGTGGTGCCGGTGCATTCGAAGGCCTGGATCGCCCGCGCGGACGGAGCGACGCGTACCTCGCGCGGGGCGACCGGCTGCTGGTCGGAGCAGGCGGACAGCGCCGCGGCCGCGAGGAGGGCCGACAGCGGGAGGCCGCCGAAGCGGACGCGTGCGAGGGCGGATGTGCGCATGGGTCCTTAGTGGGGGCGGGTGCCCGGTGGGGCGCTCGTCTCCGCCTCGGAATGACGAACGCCATGGTCAGTTCGAGCAGGGGACCCGGAAGGTGCACCGGCAGGCGTTTCCTTCGGGGAAGGATGAATTCTACCGCATCGTCGCGGTCTGACCACCCACCGACATAACACGGCCATTATTCATAGCAAAGCCGACGGCCCGTTCGGAGCGTGCGCGCCCCAGGCCGGCCTATGGGGCCACGAGCCGTGCATGCCTCGCGACGGCGTACGTGCCCGATGAGGCTGCGCGGGGTGTTTCGTGATGCACCCATTTCTCATATGGGAACCCTAGTGTCCGCTGGATTTTACCTGTGCGGCGCGGGACGGATATTCCTCGAGGTCTATTTTCCATCGCCTGTCATCCCCGTGACCGAATCGGACCGCACGGATCGGCGCGGGCGAGCACCCGCGGCGCGTTCCCGGCGCGTCCGGAGCGGGCGGCGGTGACGGGGTGCGGAGACGGCGCGCGTCGCGCCCGCTCGTTTCCAACGTGTGGCCGAAGGTGAGTGTCTCGACCGCGACGCTCCGGTTTCGTTTGTTTGAGGCCGGGTCCCAGGAATTCGCATTTTTCTATCACCAGTATCCGAATCGATCCCGGTGACGGTCGCCACGAGCGCGAGGCGGCATGGTCCTCAACATTGCCTCAATTGGACCGAATTGCCCGATGTGGTGAAGTGACGGCAGGATGTCGCGGAGAGACGCTAAGACATAGCAATGGAGCCGCGCGATCGCTCGCGCGGCTCCATTGCGTGCTCCTTGGCCCGCGACGACGACGACCGTGGCGCTCGCGCTTTCCGCGGCTTCAACGCGCTCGGGGCCGCGATCCCCGGACCGCGTTCCCCGACGTCCGCAGGCGGTAGGAGAACGCGACGATCTCCCAGACGTCGCGCAGGACCTGGAGGAGCGTGTGCAGCCCGCCCTGTCCCCGATGACCCCGGTGCGAGACCAGGCCGTTCGGCCGGATGGCCCATGCGTATGCGCTCATGCGAACACCAGCTCCGGTTGGTGGTGGCAGGCGTAGCAAACCAGCGGATGGGGCGCGCTGACCTTGGCGTTCGGCTTGACCTTCAGCTCGGCGGCGCAGCGGGGGCAGCGCGCCTGGAACGCGTGCAGCTCGAAGCGGCCGCACCAGCTCCGGTAGACGCTCGCCGCGCCGACGAACGCCGGCATGGAGGTCATGAACGGGTCGAAGATGGTGATGAAGAACACCGCCACCGTGATCGTCCCCCAGAGCGCGGCGAGCACGAGGGTCCGCAGCACCCGCGCCCGCATCGGCACCTCCGAGACGTCCACCCGCGCCACCGTGTCCGCATGCCCCGGCAGCACGATGCGCGCACCCCCCGCGGCCGCTCGTCCACCCTGCATCGTCGTTCCCTCCGCTCCGTCGTTCACCGGTCGTGCGGGTCCCCTCATCCGTTCTCCTACATAGAACGCGTCGTGTGGGGAATCGCTCGTCAGGCATTGGAAGAACTTTGGTCGGAGATTCCCCTACGTCCGCTTCCGTGCGGAGAACGCCGCGTCTCCCTCTGCGTCTCCGCGGCTCTGCGTGAGATGCCGTTGCCGTTGCTGTTGCCGTCGTCCGAGGCCGCGCGCGATTGCTTCGGACCGGCCCCTGCATCATCTTCTCCGGTTCGGATTCGCGCGCCGAACTGCGGGATTTCTTCGGGGTAGCAATTGTCGCGACACTGTCGCGACAATCACCCGAAGCGAACACGACCGGGGAAGCATGCCCTTCGAACTGGTGTCACCCTTCAAGCCCGCCGGCGACCAGCCGCGCGCCATCGGCGAGCTCACCGAGGCGCTGCAGCGCGGCGACCGCTACCAGACGCTGCTCGGCGCCACGGGGACGGGGAAGACCTTCACCATGGCGCACGTGATCGCCCAGCACGGGCGGCCCGCGCTGGTGATGAGCCACAACAAGACGCTCGCCGCGCAGCTCTACGGCGAGCTCAAGCAGCTCTTCCCGAAGAACGCCGTCGAGTACTTCATCAGCTACTACGACTACTACCAGCCCGAGGCGTACATCCCCAGCAGCGACACCTTCATCGAGAAGGACTCGTCGATCAACGAGGACATCGAGAAGCTGCGGCTGCGCGCCACCAGCTCGCTGATGGAGCGCGACGACGTGATCATCGTCTCCTCCGTCTCCTGCATCTACGGCCTGGGCGACCCGCGCGAGTACCGGCAGCTGATGGTGGTGCTGGAGGTGGGGCAGCAGATCGGCCGGAAGAAGATCCTCGAAGCGCTGGTGAACGTGCAGTACGCGCGCAACGACGCCGCCTTCGAGCGCGGCAACTTCCGCGTGCGCGGCGACACCGTGGAGGTCTTCCCCGCCTACGAGGAGCAGGGGATCCGCATCGAGCTGTGGGGCGACGAGATCGAGCGCATCTCCCGCTTCGACCCGCTCACCGGCGACACCATCGCCGCGATGAAGAAGACGGCCATCTACCCGGCCACGCACTTCGTCACCCAGAAGAGCACGGTGGAGCGCGCCGTCACCCGCATCCGCGAGGAGCTCAACGGGCGGCTGAAGGAGCTGCTGGGCCAGGGGAAGCTGCTGGAGGCGCAGCGGCTGGAGAGCCGGACGAACTTCGACATCGAGATGATGATGGAGATCGGCACCTGCGCCGGCATCGAGAACTACAGCCGCCACATCGCCGGCCGCGCCGAGGGCGAGCGCCCCGCCTGCCTCTTCGACTATTTCCCCGAGGATTTCCTCGTGGTCGTCGACGAGTCGCACGTGACCGTCCCCCAGATCGGGGGGATGTTCAACGGCGACCGGGCGCGCAAGCTGACGCTGGTGGAGCACGGCTTCCGCCTCCCCAGCGCGCTCGACAACCGCCCGCTCAAGTTCGAGGAGTGGGAGCGGATGGTGCCGAAGGCCGTCTTCGTCTCCGCCACCCCGAGCGAGTACGAGCTGGCGAAGAGCGGCGGCGTGGTCGTCGAGCAGATCATCCGCCCCACCGGCCTGCTGGACCCGGAGGTGATCGTCCGCCCGGTGAAGGGGCAGGTGGACGACCTCCTCGCCGAGATCCGGGACCGCGAGACGAAGGGCGAGCGCGTCCTCGTCACCACGCTCACCAAGCGGATGTCGGAGGACCTGACGGACTTCCTGCAGCAGGCGGGCGTGCGCGTGCGCTACCTGCACAGCGACATCGACTCCATCGAGCGGGTGGAGATCCTGCGCGAGCTGCGGCTGGGGAAGTTCGACGTGCTGGTGGGGATCAACCTGCTGCGCGAGGGCCTCGATCTCCCCGAGGTCTCGCTGGTGGCGATCCTGGACGCCGACAAGGAGGGCTTCCTGCGCTCCGCGTCGTCGCTGATCCAGACGGTGGGCCGCGCCGCCCGCAACTCGCAGGGGAAGGCGATCCTCTACGCGGACCGCATCACCGGCTCGATGGCGAAGATGATGGAGGAGACGAACCGGCGCCGCGAGACGCAGGAGGCGTACAACCGCGAGCACGGGATCATCCCCACCACCATCATCAAGTCGGTGGACGAGATCTCGAACCAGACGCGCGTGGCCGACGCGCGCGGGGCCAGGTACGAGCTCCCCGCGAGCGCGACGGCGAAGAAGGCCGGCGAGCGGAAGCTCCCCTTCGGCAAGACGCCGGAGGAGATGCTGAAGGAGGTGGAGAACGACATGCGCAACGCCGCCGCCCAGCTCGACTTCGAACTCGCCGCCCTGCTGCGTGACCAGTACCTGGAGCTCAAGGCCCAGATCGACGGCGCCAAGCCTACGACGGCCCAGCGCCGCCAGGCCGCCGGGCTGCGGCCGACGGTGTGAGCGGGATGCCGGGGGAGGCAGGGCGAATGAATTCGCTGCAACGACTACACGAAGTCCGCCTTCGCGGACTCCCGACCTCGGTGCAGCCGACGGACCGGACGCGCGACTGGTCTCGGTGTAGCCGCCATTTCGTACACCGGCGTTCGTCGCGTGCATCTGCCTTGCGTCGGCACTGGAGCCTGTAGTCCGCGAAGGCGGACTTCGTGTCGTTTTTGCCGCGAATTCATTCGCACCGGCGCGCCACGACGGTCTCGGATGATCACGAGTGCTGAAGGAACGATGGAGGCGGAACTGACGGAGCCGGAGCTGGTGGCCTGGGGCGAGCGCATCGGCAGGGAGGCGCGCACGCCGCTCGTCATCGCCCTGCGCGGCGACCTGGGCGCGGGGAAGTCGACCCTCGCGCGCGCGGTCGCGCACGGCGCGGGGGTGGAGGGCGACGTCCCCTCGCCCACCTTCAACCTCGTCTTCGCCTACGACACGCCGCGCGGGGTGCGCGTGCAGCACCTCGACCTCTACCGCCTGGAGCGCACGGACGAGGTGTGGGAGCTGGGATGGAGCGAGCTCGGCGCCGCCGACGAGCTGGTGCTGATCGAGTGGCCCGAGCGCGCCGAGGCGCTCCTTCCCGCGCCGCGCTGGGAGGTGGAGATCGAGGACCTCGGCGACCCCGACTCCCGCCGCGTCGCCACCCGCGCCGTCGGCGCCCCGCCCCCGCTCCCGCCGCTGCGCGGAGACGCGCCGTGACCGTCGCCGGCCCCGTGCTCGCGCTCGACAGCTCCACCTCCGGCGGCTCCGTCGCCGTCGCGGTGGACGGGCGGATGGTGGCGGAGCGCGTGATCCCCGCCGGCGCCGGCGCCTCGTCGCTGCTGATGCCCGCCGTCGACGAGGCCGTGCGCGCAGCGGGGCTGCGTCCGCGCGACCTGGCCGCGGTGGTCGCGGCAGGGGGCCCCGGCTCGTTCACCGGGCTCCGCATCGCCGCCGCCACCGCGAAGGCGATCGTCCGCGCGCTGGGCGTGCCGCTCTTCGCCTACTCGGGGCTGCTCGCCGCCGCCGCCGCGCACCGCCGCGAAGAGCGCCCCGTCTGCGCGCTCTTCGACGCGCGCAACCGCGAGGTGTTCGCCGGCTGCTGGCGCGTCGACGACGACGGGTTCCAGGACGTGCTCCCGCCGACGATCATGACCGTGGACGACGTGATCGCTCAGCTGCGCGGCGAGTCTCCGCTCTTCGCCGGGGACGGCGCCGCGCTGCACGCCGCCGAGCTGGAGGCTGCCTTCGGCCCCGGCAGCGTCCGGCCGCTGGCGGACGAGTCCCCCGCGGCCGGCCTCCTCTGGCTCGCCCGGACGGTCCCCGATCGCGGCCGCGTCGA
>Ga0070685_10002054_pt1 | contig 10415 bp, 22 predicted proteins | sample KBSS13LmetaG_FD_65651 | JGI IMG/M metagenome (GOLD analysis project Ga0070685, IMG submission 65651) | Switchgrass rhizosphere microbial communities from Kellogg Biological Station, Michigan, USA - KBS S1-3L metaG | ecosystem: Host-associated > Plants > Roots > Rhizosphere ...
CGACCCTGCACAGGCCAAGTGCACCGATCGCGCAGCACCTAGCTGTTCCGCTTGCAGGGTCATCTACCACGGACGACGCCACCGACGCGCCGTGGTCGTTCGCGTAGAAGGCGCCCACAGCCCCGCGCAGGCCCCGCGACTTCGCGGCCGCGACGGCACAAGCCAGGTCGTACTCGTCTTTGGGCACGCCGAAGTCGAACGACGGACCCAAGCTCTTTGCGTTGTCGGCCATGGTCTACTCCTCCTCTTCGCGCATGGACTCTTGCAGCGAAGACAGCGCGTCCATCGCGGCAGCCTGCGCAGGGGTCATCGCCTGGCCCTTCTTGGCCGGCGGGTCGAACTCGATGTCACAGGCCACGGTACCGCGCTCGGTATCCGAGAATGTCAGGGTAACTGTCGCCATGGACTACTCCTCGAACGGGTTGTCGTTCTGCTTGCGGCCCTTGCGCGGGGTCTCCGCCGGGCGATCGTCCTCGTCGTCGCCGCCACGGCCGTAGAACGTCTCGCTCTTGTGGACGCGGAAGCTGTTGATCTTCATCACGTCGGCGGTCTTGTTCAGGTCCTCGCCGAACTTCTCGACGCCCAGCTCGCCGGTCGCCGTAATGACGTCCTTAGCGCGGAGCTTCATCGCCGACTCGGCCAACTTGCCGAAGACCTTCGCCTTGACGAAGCGCGCCGGCTTCTTCGGGTCGGCCTTGTGGGGCGGGTTGTCAGCGAGGCGCATCGAGACGAGCATCTCGCCGGACGGGAGGGTCACCGACTCGGGGTCAGCGACAAGGCGGGCATCATGAATCACGTAGGTGTTGGACACTTCAGGCTCCGTTAAAAGGACAGGTTGTGCATTCGCAGTACTGGCACCAGGGCCCAGGATTAGGCCCGAGGCGCAGGTCGGCCGCATTCTTGGCCGCGGCGATGCGTTCTTCGTAGAGGCGTCTATCGTCGTAGGTGACCAACGCGGCGAGACGAACCGGACCCTTACCACGCGGGTACCGGGGCCAGTGAGTAATCGTCGTCATCACGTCGGACTTGGTGTTTAGCTGGCGGGCTAGCGCGGTACCGTAGAAGGTGAGCTGGTCGGTCGGTGGTGGTTCTACAGCGCGCCCGGTCTTAAGGTCGTCGACCCAGATCACGGGTGACTCGTCGGTCCACCAGTCCGCCGCGCCGGTCATCCAGCTGCTGTCGAGGTCCCAGCGCTCCTCGGCGGGCCCTTCCCAGGCCTTGTCGACCTGGTACCACTCATCGACGTGGAGACCGAGGCCGCGCTCGTGGTGGCCACCCGGCCATAGCGAGGTACGGGGCCAGAACAGCTCGTGTAGGGTCACCCAGTCGCGCACATCGCGCCGTCCCGGGTCGCGCCCTTCCTTCGCCGTGTGGACCGCCGTACCCCACTCAGCCGCCGGGCCGCTAGGCCGCTCGATACGAGGCAGGTAGACGCTCGCCGGGCAGTTCAGCGCCCGGGTTGCGCCGGAGGCTCGGGCCCAGGGCACTAGCCCTTAGCGACACGAGCCTTCGCGGCCTTCACGAACGGCAGCACGCGCGCCTGGTCCACTGGGGCCAGCTTCGCGTAACGCTGGGCAAGAGCGGTGATCTGCTCGTCCGTGGTCGCCGTCTCCAGGGCCCCAACGAGATTATCGACCGCCGCCATGTCGGATTCGACGGCCGCCTTGGTGGCCTTGGCCTTGGCGGGCTTGTCGTCGCCTGCCTTGTCCCGGCCCACCGCTCCGTTGCCGTCATCGTCGGCCTGCGCAATGCCGCAGATCGCAGCAGCCGCGTAGCGACGGGCGTACGTCAGGCCCGAGCCGATCCCCTGGGCATCGCCCTTCGTGACCAGCATGTGGAGCGTGTCCATGATGAACTCGCCGGACTTGTGGAGGAGCATCGTCGTGACCTGGACCGTCTTGTCCGTCGGGTTGTAGAACCCCGGGGTCTGGACGATCGACAGGCCGTGCTTGCTCAGGACGGGCCTAACCGTCTGGAGCACCTCGGCGAGGTCCGCGTACTTCGAGCGGAAGGCCGGGTTAGAGGAGGTCTTGGAGGCATCTTCGAATTCGCCTTGTGCGAGCGCCAGGGCCGGGGCCAGGTTCGCCAAGGACTGAGACATGAGCATCGTCAAAAGAGCTTCAATATCGTTCGGTTCGCACCAGAGTCAAGGGTTAGGGAGTCGAGACAATCAGGTAGGCGAGTACGAGGCAGACCCAGAAGAGGATCACGAACTCGGCCCAGAAGGTGAAGTTACGCAGGGTCATACAGCCACAGACCCACCGGCCAGTCTTGTGCACCCGCGAAAGCAGCGCCGGCCACGTAGTGCCAGCCCGACGGTACAGCGTTCCGGGTTCCTGACAGGAGCGCCATGAGCAGGAGGGTTTCGAGGTCGTCCCACATCACGGTCGAGCCAGCGCGTAGAGCAGTAGCCCGAAGAGGACCAGCCCGAAGGCCACGCGCACTCGCTTCACCGCGCCCGCCTATCCGGGGCGCAGGACTTCGAGCACTCGATGGACGTGAACATCTGTAGCGCCGGGGCGCCGCACTTGTCGCAGGTGTGGGGCCACGGGCTCATCGGACGTGCCTTGGACGGCGGGGTCGAGCCCCACTTGACGTGGTCCAACGAGTACGTTGGCGCAACCAAGGGGAACTGGGCGGCAGGCGCCGCAGCCGCGTTACCGAGCCACCGCGGGTCCACCCAGCCGTCCCAGCGCGCGATGACGTCGACCAGTTCGTTATGAGAGCACTTCATGAAATCCACTGCCCCCCACTTCTGCGGCAGCACGCCTGGATTGAACTTTGAGCCGACGATTACCGTCGGGGCACCCCACGGAGGCCGGCCAACACCCCAGGTGATGGGGGCAGCATCGCGGCCTATGAACGCTTCCCCGGTCGACAGGTGACCCAGAGGGGCCACTGCCACGCCATAAAACGTCAGGGCACCAATTCTGTAGTTTTGCGGTGTCGGCATCGTTACTTCCTCGTGAGTCGATGATGAACGGCCCGGCCTACGTCGTACCCAACGGCACCCGCAGCCCAGGCCGCCGACGCCGCGGCAAGCTCGCCCGCACCCGCGACCATCACTGCCCACATCCCCGCGACGGACAGGACCGTGCCGAGGGTGTAGCCGATGTAAGGGGTGGGTTCGGAGTGCTCGATGGCGCTCGCGTCTGGGACGAGGGTGTGGCCGTGGCCTGGCTTGCACGGCGGGGGGCTCAGCGTAGGTGGATGGGTGTACTCGCAGCTGTCGAGCTGGCGCACGATGCCGCGGGGAATCTCCAGGTCGGTCATAAGCCACCGCCACGGAGGGCCCTGATAGGCGTAGGCCGTGACGGTGTGGTCGCCGAACAGGAGCCGTTGCACCCGCGCAGCCCGAAGGACCAGCGCAAGCACCAGCGGATCTTCGGAATGCACCTCGGCACGAACTACCCGCATCTAGAGACCCTTGGCGCCCAAGACCACGTCAGCCACCATCGCCAACACTTGCGCTATCACGAGCACGTCGTCGACAGCCGGCGCTAACGCGTAGTCGTAGGGAAAGCAATCCTGGGGCGGCAAGGGGGCTACGGTTTCCGTCCCGTAACTACTACGAACATGGCGGGATAACCAGAAAATCCTATGCCCCTCCCCTTCTTGCACCAAGCGAATCGCCAGCGCTATGTTACTTTCCGGGTCCGTTGAAACTTCGGCAGGAAGGAGCCCCCGCACGGAGCTAACACCATAAGGGCATGCGTGTAGCCGAGATCTTAGCCACCTCGCGGTGACCTTGAACGTTCGGTGAGGCTTGTCGGACATTAGTAGTACCTTCCCTTGTCGAGAGTGACGACCACAGCAGGGCCACGAGCCGCGGCCACGGCAGGGCCCTTGCGCTCGCGAGCTTCCTTCACAGGCCGCGACCACGAACCGTCGGCCCGGCGCCTAGCCACGATGGCACCGTCAGACAAAGCCCGAAGCACGCCGGCCCCGTCGGGGAGAACATCCTCGTATGCCGAGATCTTGAACCGCCCCGATGCAACCATATGCGTTTGCAAGTGTCGACCTCTACCGGGGTCGATGACGGCGCCTTGCGGCGGAACTTGCCCGGAGTTGCCGCGAGGGGCCACTACCGAGTCCTTTGGGTGTTGTACAACACGGAATCGGGCAGGGTGCCCGTGTGAGCCTCGCTCCTATTAAAACGCCAGCACGACGGACGCGTGCCGCGGGAACGGGGCTCGCACCGGAACTCTCCCCTTAGCCGGAGAGCCCAGCGCCGCTAGTTCAGCTTGATGTCGCTGAACTGCGAGAGCGCTTCCATGGAGTCCGCGAAGCCATCCCAGGCCTCGCTCGCTTCGTGGTACCCGTCGTCGCAGAGCTTCTCGGCGATGTCGCGCGCCAGCTTCACCGCGTCGGTCGTGGTGTGCGACGCGTAGAAGGTCTGGAGGTCCGTGGCGAGCGTGGGCGAAGGCCCCACGTCCAAGTTGCCGCCGGCCGTCTCGATTTCCGTGACCGCACGCGTTTCGAGTTCCGTGTCCGTGCCAGTGATGTTCGACATGTCCGTTCCTTTGATGCTACTGCCCGTGATTGGGCATGGTCCCCGGGGTTGGATTTGCACCAACCATCACGACTTACGTAGGGATGCGCGCCCTACCAGCCCGTGACTGCTCTATGCTCCCAGGGAAAAGGGACCCTCCGACCATGGCGCCGTGTGGCTAAGCAACGCCACCGGCCACCAGCGACTCGCGCGGGCTTGGGGGCATCACGGCAGGCAAACACGCAGCTCCGGGCAAGTGGGCACGAGTCCCGGTTGCGCGGCGTAACCATGGAGGAGGGTCGAAACTAGTTGACTGTGGGTGTTGCGGGGCCGGCAGCGGGGTGCAGTGGCCCGGCGCAGTCTAGGCACACCTCGTCGAGGAGGGCGTCCAGGAACTCGCCCACCCTGGCCGCCGGGATGTGAAGCTCGGCCTTGTCCACTACGACGACGAGAGTCTCCCCGTGCCACTTCACCGAGATCATCCGGGCACCGTGAGCCCGTAGCGCTCCGCTACACGCCGGAGAGACTCCTCCATCTTCCCCGGGCTATTGCCTGCGTCGTGCGCGACCTGCAGGCTCATTGCAAAGATGAGGTCATCCTCGTCGAGGAACTTCGCCAGGCCGACGCCCCTCTCGTGCAGCCCTGTCACGTTGTCAAGCTCGTCGGTCAGGGACGTGTCGACATGACCCCACGCACAGCGCTTGCCGTCATCCGCGAGATACTTGCAGGACCCGCCAAAAACCCCGCTGTCCAGCGCGCGCGTGAACCCCTGTCCCTTGAGGCCGTTCCAGGCCCTGTCGAACATCTCTTGCCGCGAGGGCACCACAACGTCCGCCATTAGACGACCAGCGACCGCGCTGCGTACATGGACACGAAGACCGAGCGCGCGTTCGTGCCCTGCGCGACGAAGCCCGGCGGGGTGGGAGCGGGATCTTCGAGGTGGTCCCGAGCAACGCCCTGGATGCCCTCGGGGAGCATGCCCACTTCGGTGCGGAACGTGTCCCACGCCTTGCGGCGTCCCTGAACGATGATGGGGGCCTCACCGCGCGCAGCGATGACGTACCACTCTTTGTCGGCGTTAGTGCTGATAACCGGAGTTCCCATATTGGTTCGACCTTCGGGGCGAGAAGTTTGTGTGCCGCCCGTGACCCTTTCTATCATCACGACACCGGATTGTGTCAAGGGGGCTCCCCGTGCGATTTCGTGTAGTCGCTCCGCACACCTCCTAAGTGGTGATGCCCGTTAGGATGCCGCTCGCCTCTGCGATGTGGATGCGCCATGCCGCCCGCTGAAGCGCCGTCGTTGACCAGGGACGCGCCCACAGCTCCAGCAGCGCGACGGTGAGGGGATACCAGCGCTCGTCAGCCCACACGCGACCGTCGGGCAACACGCGCGTACGACGGCGCAACGCGATGGGACAGCACGGAGGGGTCGGCCTAGTCATCGGTCACCACCCGCGCCTCGGGCAGGGCTGGCCGCCAGTGCGCCTTACGAGCCTCCCTGGCCTTCATGCGCAGTGACCGCTCCTTCGCACGGCCGAGCGCCTTGATGGTACGCCGCTGCCTCACCGCTAGCCGCCACCGAGCCCATTCGAGCCGAACCCACTCCCACCTCGTCACTAGGCCCCCACTATCTCCGTGATAGCCCGGGCGCGCCCCATAGAACCATTCATTGCTCGACCAGTGCGCAACCCGGTAGGCGTGTGCCATCAGGTCGCCCTTGTACATGGTGGCCGTTTCCAGATCGTGCATCTCGACTCTCACGGGTCCCCCTTGACGGTTCCGTTTACCTCGTTATATTGGCCCAGGGTGCCGGGCACGGAGCTAGTATCTAACGGGACTGGTCGCACAGCGTCTGCCTCTGCCCGTAGTTGATGGTGCACAGGGACTGATTGCAGCCCACCCGACCATCGGGCCCGTGCAAGAGCCCCTCGCCGATGCCGCAGCTCGGCACCTCGCAGGCCATGCCCTCGTAGCTGCACCCCTCGGCCAGGCACAGGGGCGGGTAGCGGAGATCCGCGCCCAGCTCCTCGCACTGGACCAGCTCGGGCCCGGGAGCCGCCTCGTTGTCCCCACAGCCCGTGGCCAGGGACAGCCCCGCGAGCCACATGCACCCGACCGCTGCGGACCACAGCCCCGCGATGATGATGGTTCCCAGGGCCGTCACAGCTCCAACGCTCCCTTCGGCGCAGCCGTCTCGACCTTCGCCGCCAGCGCCGCGGCCCGCACTTCGAGCATCGCTTGCACCATCGCCTGCATCTTGGCCATCGCCTGGAGCATGTGGTCCATCGCGCCCAGGATGTCATCGGTCAGTCGCTCCATACGTTGTTCGGTCAGCATGTCCGCTCCTTGTTCGTTGTTGGTTGTTGATTCGTGCCCACTCACCCTACGGCCTAGCCCGCCTTGCTCCAGCCCTGCGCGCGCAGGTAGACCGCGGTCCACACGGGCCTGTACCGGTCAGCCAGCCACTCCAGCCCGGGCGTATCCTTCGCGTCGTACCAAGAGCCGAGTGGGTCCGTCAGGCCCTGCACCTGGTCATCGATCCCGGCCTTAGCCGCCAGCGCGTCCACTGCATTCTCACACGTCATCGTCATTGTCCGTCATCCTCTCCGTAGCAGAGCGCCCCGCACCACACGAACGGGCAGCGCTCGCTAGTCACCCACTCATGCGTCACGGCCGCACACGCGTCAACCCATCCCCTCGCGATTTCGCCGACCTCCGCGGGGGTGCCCGTGACAGGGATGACCACGCCGTCACCCGTGGCGCCGCAGGTCGCGAACACCGTGCAGCTCGCGTCGTAGACCGTGGCCTCGGGCCCGAGCCGCCCGCCGAAGCAGCCCGCCAGGACCAGCGCGAGCGCCCTCACGGCTCCTCGTTCTTGTCGACCTGGACGACCACGACGGTCGGGGCGAGGGGCACGAATACGAGCACGAGCACGACAATGAGCAGCACGGTCATGGCTTGCCCTCGGCGCGAGCGTTGAGGATCTCGGCACAACGAGCGCGGGCACGGGCGACACGCGCTTCATGCTCGGTCACGATGTACTTGGCGAGGCGGTACTCCGTTTCCTCTCCAGTGTAGCCGGTGTGTTCCAAGTAGTCGATCGTCCGTTGAGCTTCGGCAACCCCGTCGATAAGGTGCTCATCTAGGGCACGGTTACAGACCTTGATCACGAAGTCAGGGTCACCATCGGCGTAGCGCGCCGTTTTGCGTAGTTCGCGGATCTGCTCGTCGGTAATCGTCTCGCCGGTGATCTTCACGACGCCGCCCCGTCAGCCGCGTAGGGCTCCAGCGCCGCGAACCGCTCGGCTGTCGAGTCGCAGAGAGGCTCCAGGAGGTCGATGGCCGCCTTGATGCTACGGCTCACGCTCGCCACGCTGTCGGGCCCGAGGACCTCGACGTACTGCTTGGCCCGCTCGTTGACGTCGCGCAGGCTACGCAGGAACGACGCGGCAGCGGCGGGCGTAATGTCGGTCTTCTTGTCCTTGCGCGCCTGGACCCGGGCCTTCTCTACGAGGTCAAGCAGCTCGTGGACCTCGGTCACGAAGCCGCGCACGAGCCCCGCACGGAGCTGATTCGAGGTGGTGACGGGCAGGGCCGGGAGCATCCAGTCCATACCCCAGGTCTGTGCCAGAGCGAAGCAGATGCGCTCGGCCACGTCTTTGTTGGCCGCCTGCACGTAGTAGTTGCCCCCGACGCGGACCGCGCCCAGTCGCTCGACCAGCACCGAGCGGAGCCACTTCGTCACGTCACCGGCGGGGAGTACCTCATCGGCCACGCGCCGCGCGAAATCGGCCTCGATGTGGCTGCAATGGGCCTCGTAGCCCGGCTCGCAGCTCGACTCCAGCTCACCGCTAGTCGCCAGCTGGAACCGCGCGACGGTCTTGCCCGCCTCGGAGCCCACCGCCGTGTGCGCGGGGAGCATGACGCTCCAGGCCGCCACGTAGCGCCGCTGCGTGCCCGTCACGGGGCTGCGAAGGACCTTGGTACCGCCGCGCTCCGCGCGGACCACGAGCCCGTTCATGTTCATGGGCTTGAGTGCTTCGGCTGCGTGGAAGTGCCGCGACTTGCGCGCCGGACCCCAGGCGACGGGTGCGTGCGCGGCTGTGAGCGCATCCTCGATGGCCGAGATGTGCATCTCGCCGTAGCCCGCCCAGGACAGGAACACGCCCGTCGCATCCTCGCTGGCCCCTGCGATGAGGTTGCCCGCCGTCAGCTCCTTGCGCGTGACTCGAACCGGTGCCGGGGCGTGGACCGAGGCGCGACGCTGGGCCTTGGGGAGGTCGAAGATGCTCGGGCCCGCGGGCGTGAACGTGGTCCCTGCGCTCGTCGGGGCGTCGGACTGCGTGATGAGAGGCCAGTCCTGTTCCTGCGTGGTGACCCCGAACTGGTCCTTGAGCACGCGCACGTATTCGGTCCGCGTGTGCGCCAACGTCCCGCGAGCCAGCGCCTGGAGGTAGCCATCCGCCGTCGAGAAGCCCACACCGCGCATGGTGCCCTCGGCGAGCGAGCCCGACGCAGCCACAGCCGCGTTGCTGGTCGACTCGGCCGCGATGTCCTCGAAAGAACCCGCTTCTACGTACGTGACCGGTGCGACATCCGGGATGGTCATGATGACCTGACGCTCCGTGGGCGAGGCAGGAGTGGGAGTGGGCACGAACTCCTCAGCGGGCGCCGGGGCAGGAACGGCGAGCGCCTCGACCTGTTTGAGGACCTCGACCCGCGCCTTGAGAGCGGGGCGAATCTGGGCCTTCTCGGGCTCGGTGAGCTTGCGCAGAGCCTCGACTACGCGCTCCAGATCAGCGATGGTGCCTGCGTCTTTGATGGCCGCGAGGCCGAGCGCGACGGGGGTACTTGCCTTCGGCGTCTGGAACTTCGCGACCGTGGGGCCGCCGGTGAGGTCGATGTCGATGTTGCTCATGGTGGGCTCCTTACTCGAACGTGCAGGTGATGTCGGACAGGTAGGGTGACGGGCTAATGGTGACACGCACCGTGCCCAGAACGCAAGCGCCGTTTTCCTTGGCCACCGCGCGACAGAACGAGCCGGCCAGCGCAGCCGCGAGCAGCTCGCACGAGTCGAACGAGTCCCGCGTGGCGACCCGGTGCACGAGGTGGTCGAGAGCGGCCTGGTCGAACAGGAACCCGCGTCCGTCGAGGGAGTCAGCGCTCGCCGTGGCCTCGATAGTCCAGCGGGCCGAGAGCACGTGGCCCTCGCGGTCGCCGACCTTGACCGGGCGCGTGAAGTCCTGCGAGCCGCAGTGCGTTGCTCCGTGGACGGTGAAGGTGAGGTCACCGCGGCGGGTGATGGTGAACTGGCGTGCTTTCATCGTGATTTCCTGATGTTACGGGTGAGAGCAGAGAGGGTGAAGTAGGCGAACGAGGTGGTGTGAGGGGCGCCCGCGTGCTGGGCGACGACGTTCCTGACGTAGATACCACGAGCCAACGCGCGCATCATGGGCTCAGCGTAGGCCGTGTCAAGCTCGCGCGGCTTCATGGGCCCACCTCCACGCAGAAATCGGACAGCTCGGTGGACTCGAACAGCTCCCACTGCGGAACCACGTAGGTGCGGTCGTCGGCCTGGCGCGCAGTGGCGACGTGCTTCCACACGCGGGCCATGAAGGTTGCCCACGACACCGTGCCTGGCGTGCGGCGCGTGCGTGAGTAGAGGGTGACGGTGTTGCCTGCGTTCAGCTCGGACTGGACTTGTTCCGGGGTCGTCATGGTCGTGCTCCTAGGTTCGGTCAGGTTCGTGGGTTTGTCAGGTACGGGCGGGTTAGCGCGTGCGATGCGCGTCCCAGGTCGTCGGGCCAATCCACACGGGCGTGCCCTCGCCAATTAGCGCGACGCGCGCGCCCAGGATGTTCGCGTGGACCAGGGCAATCGCCACAGCCTCATCGCGCGTGGCCTCAACTTCGGCCAGGACC
>Ga0070685_10002055_pt1 | contig 10413 bp, 11 predicted proteins | sample KBSS13LmetaG_FD_65651 | JGI IMG/M metagenome (GOLD analysis project Ga0070685, IMG submission 65651) | Switchgrass rhizosphere microbial communities from Kellogg Biological Station, Michigan, USA - KBS S1-3L metaG | ecosystem: Host-associated > Plants > Roots > Rhizosphere ...
ATTCCACGCATCTGAAGCCTCTGGCTGAAGTTGCCTTCAGTTTACAGGCGCGGACTGTCCGCCGAAAGTGGACGCTGATTTTTTAGAACCCTGCTAAGGCGCAGGGAGAGGGCGGCGCGGGTGCCGGCGCCGCCCGTCCTCCGACCAGCCTCGCGAGGGCGATAAACATTTAATGACAAAATAATCTGGAGATGAAGACACCGTAACGGCTTACCGCAAAACATCCGTCGTTCCACACTCTTCCTGCCACGAAATTCTTGACTCGCCTCCTCGCCGCAAGTAATATGCGGCTACCCTCAGCGACGGACCCCGTGGACGGGGCCGTGCACCCAGCGCTCCACCCTGACGGCCTCGGCCGGTACCAGCGCACGCTCCGGAAAGCCTGACCGCTGGACGGCACAGGGACGCAGGAAAGGGGCTCCACCGAGTGCCCGACACCCTCTTCGGCCGCGTTCGCGCACACGGCTGTGCGAGGGTGTTGTCGCGCACTGAGCGATGAACGAGAGACCGCCCACCCGGCCTTCCCGCTCGCACTCGGGTAGGGCTTTTTGCGCCTCGACACGACCCCCGCAGGCCACCCACCACCGTACCACGGAGGTCGCATGCGACGCGCGGCCAAGCTCTCGCTCACGCTCCTCTCGGGCCTGCTGCTCGCGGCGTGCTCCGACGAGAGGCCCACCCCGACCTCACCCCGCACCCCGATCGGGCCGCGGGGCGACGTCTCGATCCTCTCCACCATCGGCGACCCCGTCCCCGGGCTGACCTCGGCCCAGCTGGCGGCGTTCACCCGGGGGAAGGCGATCTTCCAGCAGACCTTCACCCAGTCGGGCGGCCTGGGGCCCATCTTCAACGCCAGCTCCTGCGTGGAGTGCCACGGCGAGGACGAGGGCCCGGTGGGCGGCACCGGCGACGAGTCGGAGACCCACTTCACCAACCGCCGCTCCGACGGGAGCTGCGACCTGCTGGCCTCCAAGGGCGGGTTCGTGCACCAGGACTCGGTCACGCCCCTCCTCTTCGCGGCCACGGGGCTGACCCAGGAGCCCTTCCCCACGGTCACGCACCAGCGCGGCACGCGCACCACCCCCGACGTCTTCGGCTTCGGGCTGCTGGCGGCGGTGCCCAACTCGGCGCTGCTGAACGCGGAAGACCCGTTCGACTCCAACGGCGACGGGGTCACCGGGTACGCGCACCGCACCGCCGCGGGCGACATCGGCAAGTTCGGCAGGAAGGCGAACGAGGGGAGCATCACCCTCTTCAACGCCGGCGCGCTGCTGAACGAGATGGGGATCACCAACAAGTTCAACCTGGCCGAGAACAACATCGGCGGCGCTGCGATTCCGCCGGGGGTCGACCCCAAGGCCGAGCCGGAGATCAGCAGCGCGAACTTCGACGACCTGAACTCGTTCGTGATCTTCCTGGCGCCGCCGCCGGCGCTCCCGCTCACGGCGCAGGCGACCACCGGCAAGACGCTGTTCAGCCAGGTCGGCTGCACCGGGTGCCACACCCCGCAGTTCACCACCACCGACGTGGGGATCCCGGCGCTCAGCTTCAAGACGATCCGGGCCTTCACCGACCTGCTGCTGCACGACATGGGCTCGACCCGGGCGGACATCTGCCTGGACCAGGCGTTCCGCTCCGAGTTCCGCACCGAGCCGCTGATGGGCGCGCGCTTCATGGAAGTGTTCATGCACGACGGGATCGCCACCACGATTCCCGAGGCGGTCTCGTTCCACGGCGGCGAGGGCTCGCTCTCGCGCTCCAAGTTCAACGCCCTCACCCAGGCGCAGCGCGACGCGGTGGTCGCCTACGTGCTCTCGTTGTAGGACGCATCCCGGTACGCCCGGGGCGGTTCCGCTCCCGGAGCGGACCATGAAGGATGAAGGGGCGGCCGAGCGATCGGCCGCCCCTTCGCGTGCAGGCACTCGCCAGGCTGGCGTGGCGCGCCCGGCCGCACGACTATGGGGCGGGCCCTCCCGATCTCGACGATGCAAGCGGAGGTCGACCATGGACGACGCTTCCCCCGAAGGCCAGCTCGCCGGCTTCCTGGCGAAGTACACCCCCGAGATCGCGGCGGAGGCGGTGGCGTCGCTCGAGCGCCTGCGGCCGCACGTCCCCGGCGCGGTGGAGATGGTGTACGACAACTACAACGCGCTCGTGGTCGGCTTCGGCGCCACGGAGCGCGCGTCCGAGGCGGTGCTCTCCATCGCGGTGATGCCGCGCTGGGTGGACCTCTGCTTCCTGGTCGGCGCGGACCTCCCCGATCCGCACGGGCTGCTGCAGGGGAGCGGGAGCGTCGCGCGGCACGTGGTGCTCGGCGAGGCGGCGGACATCGACTCCCCCGCGGTGCGGGCGCTGATCGCGCACGCCGTCGCCCGCTCGAAGCAGCCGTTCGACACCGCCGCGCCCCGGCGGATGGTCATCAAGTCCATCTCCGCCAAGCAGCGCCCCCGCCGGCCGGCTTGAGGCGACGCCCGGTCGATCCGACCCGGCGCCCGGCTGGCACGCTTGTTTCGCATCCCGCCGCTCACCGGGCGCATCCCGCCCCGGGGGACAGCGCTTCACGCAGGGGAGCCGGACCTCCGCTCCGCGTCTCCGCGTGGGCCAGAATCTTTGCCGAGAGGCCGCGAAACATGTCCATCGCCGACCTGCTCCTCCCCGAGCTCGACAACGAGATCGCCGTCACGCGCCGCGTGCTGGAGCGCGTCCCCGACGACAAGGGCGAGTGGAAGCCGCATGAGAAATCGTTCCCCATGGGCCACCTCGCCCAGCTCGTGGCGCGCCTCCCCGGCTGGGCGCCGATGATGCTGGACCGCACGGAGCTCGACATCGCCCCGAAGGAGGGCCCGCAGTTCCCCGGCTACAGCTTCGAGAAGACGGCCACGCTGCTCGCCGAGTTCGACAAGAACGCCGCCGCGGCCCGCGCCGCGCTCGCCGGCGCGAGCGACGCCGACTTCGAGGTGCCGTGGACGCTGAAGAAGGCGGGCGAGGTGATGATGACGCAGTCGCGCTACCAGATGCTCCGGTCGATGGTGCTCAACCACCTGGTGCACCACCGCGCCCAGCTCGGCGTCTACCTGCGCCTGGTCGACCTCCCCGTGCCGATGATGTACGGCCCCACGGCGGACGAGGGGAAGTAACGGGCGGAGGCCTGTCCGGCGACGAGGCGAGTCGCCAGAACATGTCATCCTGAGCGCCGCCGCTGCGCCCGGAGCGTCGTCCACACAGGATTCCAGCGGCGGCCGAAGGATCTTGAGCCGGCGCTCGGACTCAGGCGGGCCGAAGCGCAACCGGGTGTATTGCTGCCGCGGCTACAGGTCCTTCGGTCGCCGCCAGACTGTGTGGCAAAAGCCGGTTACGTCCAGCGGCGACGCTCAGGATGACATTCCAGGGGTAGGGTCGGGGGCAGGTCCAACCTCATCTGCCACCCCTTCGACGAAGACCCGTTTTCGGGTTGTCGATTTCGGGATCCCCCGGACGACTATCTGTCGTTCACAGCCGTTCCACCCCGTTCCGGAGGGACCCATGAAGTACCTGTGCCTGATCTACGACGACGAGAAGAAGATGGCCGACATGCCCCGCAGCGAGGGCGAAGCCTTCATGGGCGAGTACTTCGCCTTCACCGAGGGGATCCGGCAGAGCGGGCACTACGTGGCGGGCGAGGCGCTGCAGCCGGTGTCGTCGGCCACCACGGTGCGCATCCGCAACGGCGGGGTGTCGACCACGGACGGGCCGTTCGCGGAGACCAAGGAGCAGCTCGGCGGCTTCTACCTGATCGAGGCGCGCGACCTGAACGACGCCCTCCAGGTGGCCTCGCGGATCCCCTCCGCGCGCACCGGCAGTATCGAGGTGCGGCCGGTGGTGGACTTCAGCCAGCAGCCGTCGGCCTCGTGACGGCCGGCGAGGACGCGGCCGGCGCGGTGCGGGAGAAGGTGGACGCCGTGTACCGCACCGAGTCGCGCCGCGTCCTCGCCACCCTCATCCGCCTCCTCGACGGCGACTTCGACCTCGCCGAAGAGGCGCTGCACGACGCCTTCGCGGCGGCGCTGCAGCGCTGGCCGCGCGACGGCATCCCCGCCAATCCCCGGGCGTGGCTCGTCTCCGCCGGCCGATTCAAGGCCATCGACGCCATGCGCCGCCGCGCCCGCTTCGACGCGCGGCTGGCCGACGTCGCCGAACATCTCCAATCCGCCGCCTCCACTTCATCCGACGTCGACCTGGACGACGGCGGGGTGGACGACGACCGGCTGCGGCTGGTCTTCACCTGCTGCCATCCCGCCCTGGCGCCCGACGCGCGGATCGCGCTCACCCTGCGCGAGGTCTGCGGCCTCACCACCGAGGAGATCGCCCGCGCCTTCCTCACCTCCCCGCCCACGCTGGCCCAGCGGATCGTCCGCGCGAAGGGGAAGATCCGCACCGCGCGCATCCCCTACCAGGTGCCGTCGCGCGCCGACCTGCCGGAGCGGCTCGACGCCGTGCTGCACGTGGTCTACCTCGTCTTCAACGAGGGATACTCCGCCTCGTCCGGCGAGACGCTCACGCGCGCCGACCTCTCCGGCGAGGCGATCCGGCTGGGGCGGCTGCTGGTGGAGCTCCTTCCCGAGCCCGAAGCGATGGGGCTGCTCGCGCTGATGCTGCTGCACGAGTCGCGTCGCCTCGCGCGCACCACCGCGTCCGGCGAGCTGGTGCTGCTGGACGAGCAGGACCGCGCGCTCTGGGATCACGACCAGATCGCGGAGGGATGCGCGCTGGTGGAGCGCACGCTGCGGTCGCGCCGCTTCGGGCCGTACGCGCTACAGGCGGCGATCGCGGCCGTGCACGCCGAGGCGCCCACCGCCGGCGCGACCGACTGGGCGCAGATCGTCGGCCTCTACGACGTGCTGCTGCGCGCGGACCCGTCGCCCATCGTGGAGCTGAACCGCGCCGCCGCCGTGGCCATGCGCGACGGCCCCGCCGCCGGCCTTACGCTCGTCGACGCCCTCCTCGCCCGCGGCGAGCTCGCCGACTATCACCTCGCCCACTCCGCCCGCGCCGACCTCCTCCGCCGCCTGGGACGATCGGCGGAGGCGCGCGACGCCTATGCGCGCGCCCTTGCCCTCGTTCGCCAGGAGCCCGAACGGCGATTCCTCGAGCGGCGCCTGCGCGAGCTGGCCTCCGCCTGAAGTCCTCTCCGCGTCTCTGCGCCTCTGCGTGAGATGTCGTTTGCCTTGCCCGGTCTGGCACCGAAACTCTGGCGCGCCGCAGCCGTGCGCGTGAGAATTCACCGCGTGATCCCTCTCCCCCGCCTTGCCTGTTCTCCCCTGCCATTCGGCCCGCATTCGATGAGGCGCGCGCTCCTCGTTCCCATCATCGCCCTGGCCGCGGCCGCTCCGCTCACGGCGCAGCGCACGGCCGACCCGCGCGCCCTCCTCGCGGAGGCCGAGCGGATGGAGGGCGTGAACGACGACAGCGCGCTGAAGCTCGTGCGCCAGGCGTTGCCGGGCCTCGCCTCGCCCGCCGCCCGCTCGCTGCGGGCGCGGGCGCTCGCGCTGGAGTGCTCGATCTCGACGAGCTCCGCGGAGCCCGCCGAGCTGGTGGCCCGGGCGGAGAGCGGGATGGGCGAGGCGCGCGCGACCGGTGACGCGCGCGCGTTCGCGTACCTGCGCCTGTGCCGCGGCGCCGGGCTCGACACCAGCGGGGAGGGGGATGCGGCGGAGTCGGACTTCGAGTTCGCCCTGACCGAGGCGCGGCGCCTGAACGATCCGTCGCTGCTGGCGGGGGTGATGGCGGCGCGGGGGAGTCACCGCTACTACCGCGGCGACCTGGGCGGCGCGCTCGAGGACCTGAACCAGGCCTACGCCATCTGGCAGCGCCTCGGCAAGGACAGGCGCGTGCGGGCGACGCTGGAAGCCATCGCCAGCGTCTACGCCGACCGGCGCGTGGCGGAATACGACCGGGCCATCGAGTACTACCGCCAGCTGCTCGCGGCCGACGAGGAGGCACACGACTCCGCGGGCCTGGCGGACCGGCTCTACAACCTGGGGAGCACGCTGGAGCAGAAGGGCGACGCGGCCGCCGCGCTCGGCTGGTATCGCCGGGCGCTGGAGGTCGAGCGCAGGCGGCGCGATGCGGACCAGGTGGCCTACTGCGAGCGCGCCATCGGCATCGTGCTGGGGAAGCTGGGCCGCGCGCGCGAGGCGCTGGCGTGGATCGACCGCGCGCTGGCCTTCCACCAGGGTTACGGTGACGCCTTCGAGCTGGCGTGGACCCGGCTTTCGCGCGGGGTGGTGCTCAACCGCCTGCGCCGCCCCGCCGACGCGCTGCGCGAGCTCGACGCCGCCGGGGCGTACTTCCAGTCGGCGCACGTGGACCGCTTCCTGGAGAAGGTGCACGAGGAGCGCGCCACCGCGCTCGCCACCCTCGGCGACGTCGGGGGTGCGTACGAGGCCCGGACCGCGCAGCTCGCGCTCGGCCGAGTGCTGCAGGACCGGCTGCGCGAGGAGACGACCTCGCAGCTGCGCGTGCGCTTCGACACGGAGAAGAAGGACGCGGAGAACCGCGCGCTGGTCCGGGAGAACGCGCTGCGCGGGCGGGCACTGCGCGACGCCGCGCGCATCCGCTCGCTGCAGACGATCGTGATCGCGCTGACCACCGTCATCATCGCCTTCCTGGGGTACGCGGTGGTGCGCCACGTCCGGAGCGAGCGGCTGCTCCGCGTGATGGCGATGACCGACGAGCTGACCCGCCTTCCCAACCGCCGCGCCCTGCTGCACGTGGGCGCCGAGCGCGTGCAGGCGGCGCGGAAGGGCGCGGGGCCGCTGAGCGTGCTGGCGCTGGACATCGACCACTTCAAGCGGATCAACGACGCCTTCGGCCACGAGGTGGGCGACCGGGTGCTGCATCGCACGGCCGACGCCTGCCGTGCCGCGCTCCGCCGCGACGACGTGATCGGCCGCACCGGCGGCGAGGAGTTCGTGGTGGTGATGCCCGGCGCCGACTCCCGGGTGGCGATGGAGGTGGCCGAGCGCCTGCGCCTCGCGGTGGAGCGCGTGGCGTGGGGCGGCGTGGCCGACGGCCTGGGCGTGACGGTGAGCGTCGGCGCCGCCGAGTGGGCGCCGGGCGACGACACCTTCGCCGCCCTCGCCCGCCGCGCCGACGACTCGCTGTACCGCGCCAAGGAGCTGGGCCGCAACCGCACCGAGCTGGCGGAGGTGGGATGATGGGAGGCGTGATCATGCCCGTCGCGGTCGCGGCCGCCATCGGGGGATTCATCCTGTTCCAGCGATCGCGGGCCGCCACCGGCGACGGGGCCGTGGGCCGCCTGATCCGCATCGCGGACCGCGACGACGTCGCGAAGGGGCGGGAGGCGATCCGCGCGCTCGGCCGCGCGCAGGGCGACGAGGCGCTCGCGTACCTCCTCGACCGCACCGGCGGGGCCACCGCCGGCACGGACTGGCGCACGGGCAGCGCGCTGCAGGCGCTGGGGGAGATGTCGCATCCGCGCGGCGTGGAGCAGCTGCTGCGGGTGGTGGCGAGCGGGTCGGTGGCCGATGCGGACGCGCGGCAGGGCCTGGAGCTGGTGCGCGGGGACGACGCGGTTCCGGCGCTGCTGCGGTTCGCGCTGGAGACCGACGACTACCACGGCGTGAAGGCCGCGGTGCGGACGCTGGAGCGGCTCGGCACCCCGGCGGCCGCCGCCGCGCTCGCCGAGTTCCGTGCCCGCCCCGCGCGCACGGTGATCCGCCGCGAGCTCGAGACCGGCCGCATCCCCGAATCCACCTCCATCTTCGGCCAGCGGAGCTGATTTCGCGCACCTCCGGAGCCGTCTGCGCCGTGGGCGGTCCGTCACCAGAGCTGAAAGGGAGATGCGGCGTGGACCGTGACCGCGAGCTGGCGAGGCACTTCCTGGCGGCGATCGCCTATCGCGCGCAGAAGGCGCTGCGGGACGCGCCGGCGCACTACCCGGACTTCGACGCCGGGCACCGGGTGCGCACCCCCGCCGAGCTCGTGCGGCACATGACGAGCCTGATGGGCTACGTCCGCACGCTCTTCCGCGGCGGCTCGTATCCGCTGAGCCCGGACGCGCTCCCCACCTTCGGCGACGAGATCGCGCGCTTCCACGCGATGCTGCAGGAGGTCGGCGACCTGCTCGAATCCGGCGCGCCGCTCGGCATCACCATCGAGCAGCTCCTGCAGGGCCCGTTCGCCGACACCATGACGCACGTCGGCCAGCTCGCGCTCCTCCGCCGCCTCGCTGACGCCCCGGTCGCGCCCGAGAACTTCGTCTACGCCGACATCCAGGGCACCCGCCTCGGCCCCGACCAGCCGATGCCCGCCCGCCCCGACGCCATCTGGCCCGAGCGGCCGGCCTGACCCGCACGGGAACCGTTCTCGTCGCGAAGACCCCCCAAGGGTCATCCTGACAGACTCTTGAGAATCCTCGGCCTCAAGGGTGTCATCCTGAGGCCCGGCCGCGTATAGTGTTTCGACACAGAGAGTTACGCAGGACCGAAGGATCTAACTTCAGCCGCGCGAGGCCCGCTGCGGAAGCCGCACGGCAGCCGCGGCTTCTTTGCGTCGACCTCGCCGGGCCGGCATTCGGTTAGAGGGGATTCCTGGTTGATCCTCGACCGGTATCGAAGCTGCGGCTACAGATCCTTCGGTCGCCGCCAAGCTGTTCTCCACTGAGCGTCAAGTGCAGCGGCGACGCTCAGGATGACATATTCTTGCTCTGGTCCTGAAAGACGAGCCTTTCCCCGGATTCGGGATCGATGCCCTTCGCCTGCCCGGAATGCGGCGGCCCCGGCTCGCTGCGCATCATCTCGTCCATCGAGCTGCAGCCCGACAGCCGCTCGGACGAGATCGCGCTGCAGATCGTGGCGTGCGCGCGCTGCGGTTTCCGAGCCGCCGCCGTCTACGAGGAGTCGCGCCGAGGCAGCCTGGATTCCGAGGCGGTCGATCACCGCGGCTATCGCGTGCCTGAAGATGCGCTGGCGACGCTGATCGCGCAGATCGACGCCTGCCCGGAGCCGACGAACCGCGCCTGCGGCTGCGAATCGCACCGACAGCTCAGTCGGACCGACGAGTTCGGCCGATGGACGGGGCTGGCTGAACCCGCGGGTTCGTTCCCGATGGAGTATTCGACAGGTGACTGAGATGCAGGCTCCGGTCGAGATTCGCAGGCTGGAGGCGCAGGAGGTGGACGCGATCGCGGCCGCGTTCGCGTCGTGGCCCAAGCCGCGGTCGCTCTTCGAGCGCTATCTCGCGCTGCAGGATGAGGGCGCGCGCGAGATCTTGGTCGCGTGGTGCGAGGCGCGGGTCTCCGGGTACGTGACGGTGGTGTGGGAGCCGGAGTATCCGCCCTTCCGCGAGAGCCGCATCCCCGAGATCCAGGACTTCAACGTGCTCGCGGACTTCCGGCGGCGGGGGATCGGGGCACGGCTGCTCGACGCGGCCGAGGCGCTCGTGGCCACGCGCTCGCCGGTGGTGGGGATCGGCGTGGGATTGTACGCGGACTACGGACCCGCCCAGCGCCTGTACGTGAAGCGCGGCTACGTCCCCGACGGCCGCGGCGCGAGCCACGGCGACCGCATCGTCCTCGCCGGCGAGACCGTGGTCGCGGACGACGACCTCGTGCTGCACTTCACCCGGCGTATCCAGTGGTGAAGCGACTCCAGCCGCCGTCTCTCCGGCGTCGTTCGTGCGTCGTCGGCAGCGGGAGAAAGTGAACCCCGGCGGGAGTTGGATGATGGCAGACTTGTCGGTCCTCGCCCGTGCGGCGGCACTGGGCGCCGCTGCGGGGATGCGCAGCATGGCGGCGCCGGCCGCCCTCAGCCGCCGTCTCGCAACCGACGGCGCAGAGCCGGAGGATGGGCTCGGGCGGTTGCTGGCCCATCCCGCCGCGCCCTGGGTCCTCGGGATCGCCTCCGCCGCGGAGCACGTGGCCGACAAGCTCCCGAGCACGCCCAACCGCACGGATGCCGGCCCACTCGGCGCGCGGATCGCGAGCGGCGCCCTCTGCGGCGCCGTGGTCGCGCGGCGCGCGGGCGAGTCCGTCGTCGCCGGGGCGCTGGTGGGCGCGCTCGCCGCCGCGGCCGCCACCTTCGCCGCGTACGAGATCCGCCACGCCCTCACCGCCAACGGCGCCATCCCCGACTTCCCCGTCGCCCTCGCGGAAGACATCGCCGCCGTCACGGTCGCCGAGGCCGCCTCGCGCGGCTGATCGAGAGCCGAAAAACCGCGGAGCCGAAGGGAGATCAGCGTCTTTCGTCTGCGGCTCCGCGTCTCTGCGTGAGACGATCTGTTGCCGGTGCCAGTCGACGCGCTGCCTACTTCGGGCGCGCCCCGATCAGGGCGCCGCCGCCCAGTGGTTGTCTGCCGGCTGGGCGTCCACGAAGATCCCGCCGTCCAGGTCGAGCGACTGGAGCACCTTGCCCG
>Ga0070685_10002059_pt1 | contig 10400 bp, 14 predicted proteins | sample KBSS13LmetaG_FD_65651 | JGI IMG/M metagenome (GOLD analysis project Ga0070685, IMG submission 65651) | Switchgrass rhizosphere microbial communities from Kellogg Biological Station, Michigan, USA - KBS S1-3L metaG | ecosystem: Host-associated > Plants > Roots > Rhizosphere ...
GGCGCGCTGGGCGTCGTAGCGCATCGCCTGCTCCACGGGGTCGCCCGCGTCGCGCAGCGCCTCGAACTGGATCCCCTTCACCACCCGCCCGTCCTTCACGTCCAGGCAGGGGATGATGCGCTTGGCCAGGCTCATCCGAACCCCAGGCTCCGCAGCCGCGCCACCATCCCCTCCGTCAGCTCGCCGCGGCAGACGCCCTCCACCGGCCCGCGCAGCACCAGGCTCCAGTCGTCGCGCACCTCCACCTGCAGGGTGCCGCCGGGCATGCGCACGGACACCTGGCGCTCGCTCACCATCCCCCGGCGCACGGCGGCGGCGGCCACGGCGCAGGCGCTGGAGCCCGAGGCGCGCGTCTCCCCCGCCCCGCGCTCCCACACCCAGGCGTCCACCGCGCCGGGCTCGGCGGCCACGGCGAACTGCACGTTGGTGCCGCGCGCGAAGTCGGGATGCGTGGAGATCTGCGGGGCGCGGCGGCGCAGTTCCTCCACGTCGAGCTCGTCCTGGAACACCACGCAGTGCGGGTTGCCGACGGAGACGGCGTTGATCAGCACGCGGTCGCCGGAGGGAAGCTCCAGCGCCTCCCCGTCCACCTCGCGGTCGGGCCCGGCGAGCCCCACGTCGGCGCTGCGGAACGAGGCGGTGCCCATCTCCACCTCCACGTCGAGCACGCCGTCGTCGCTCTCGTCCACGATGCGAACGCGCACGATGCCGCCGGGTGTCTCCACCGTGAACGGCGGCCCCATGCGCACGCGGCCGCGGTCCAGCAGGTAGGCGGCGAAGATGCGGATGCCGTTCCCGCTCTTCTCCGCCTCGCTCCCGTCGGGGTTGAAGATGCGCAGCCCGAAGTCCGCGGCCTCGGCGGGGACGGCGGCCAGGATGCCGTCGGAGCCCACGCCGGTGTTGCGGTCGCAGAGCAGGCGCACCGCGGGCGGGGTGAGGTCGAACGGGAGCCCGTCCATCTCCACCGCGAGGTAGTCGTTCCCCAGCCCGTGGCCCTTGTAGAAGACGGCGCGCTCAGGCATCAGGTCCACGGATTGAGGATTGGTGCGCCGCGACCTGCACAGTCGCGTTCGTTCCGCGTCACGAGCGTCATGCCATAAACAATCGCCGTGGCGACGAGCAGTCCATCAACGGTGGGCAGGACACGGCCCTGCTTCTGCCCCTCCGCAGTGACGCGTCCCCACTCCATGGCAACCTGTTCGTTCACGGGAAGAATGCGACCGCGAAACTCGGCGGGGAGCACCGAGCTGAGCCAGTTCTCGAGCGCGGCGCGCCGCTCATCCTGGAAGCGCAGTTCGATCCCCTTACGAATCTCGCCGAACGAGAGGACGCTAACGAACAGGTCGAGTGAGGATTGCTGGAGACCCCAGGCCAGAACGGCAGGGTTGGGACGGCGGCTGACGCCCTCGGAAAGAGCGTTCGTGTCGAGCAGATATCGCATGTCAGTGATCGAAATCGATGTCGCGGGGCACGTCCCGCGCACGTTCGATTTCGAAGTCGATCCCGTCTTCCGCGATCGCTTTCGCTAGCGGAGAAGCCTGCAGGAACTCGAACAGGTTCTGCGTCGGCGCGGCCAACCGTTCGTACTCGGACGCGCTGATCACGACGACCGCATCGCGACCATTACGCGTGACACGCTGTGGCTGGTCGTCCAACGCCAGTCGTACGACCTCGCTGAAGCGGTTCTTCGCGTCCTCCAGCTTCCAGGTTTTCATTTTCGCCTCCGCAGATGCTGTCTAGTCTGGCTAGAGCCTAACAATACCTTGAAACCGGTAGACAAACAAGGCTGTCCTCCGTCGCCAGCGACGTGCGTGGACATCACCAGCAGCAATAGGCGTATTTTCCTGAATAACTCAGGATTGCGAGCGCCCGGATTCCAGGTGCCCCAGTTCCATCCGGTCCCATCCAGGCCTACATCTCCGCGAAATTCCGCAGGATCCGCAGCCCGTCCTCCTGGCTCTTCTCGGGGTGGAACTGGATGCCCCAGACGTTGCCGCGGCCCACGATGCTGGCGAAGGGGTCGCCGTAGGTGCAGCGGCCGAGCACGTGCTCGCCGTCGCTCTCCAGCACCGCGTAGCCGTGCACGTGGTAGAACCAGCGCGGCTCCGGGCCCGCCACCTCCGCCAGCAGCGGGTCCGCCTCGGCGGCGCGGACGAACTCCACCGCGTTCCATCCCACGTGCGGCAGCGGCAGCTCCGTCGGGATGCGCCGCACCGTGCCCGGGAGGAGCCCCAGCCCGGCGACGCCCGGAGCCTCCTCGCTCCCCTCGTAGAGGAGCTGCATCCCCACGCAGATCCCCAGGAACGGCCGGCCGGCCGCCACCTGCGCCCGCACGGCGTCCGCCAGCCCCGCCTCCTCCAGCCGCGACATGCACTGGCCGAAGTGCCCCTGCCCCGGGAGCACCAGCCGCTCCGCCTCCGCCGCCTCGGCGGGGTCGGCGGTCATCCGCACCGCGGCGCCCTCGTGCTCGAAGGCCTTGGCCACGGAGCGCAGGTTCCCCGCGCCGTAGTCCAGGATGGTGACGCGCTTCCCGCTCACAGCGCGCCCTTGGTGGAGGGCACCACGTCGGCGCGGCGCGGGTCGATGCGCACGGCGGCGCCGAGCGCGCGCGCCGCGGCCTTGAAGGTCGCCTCGACCACGTGGTGCGCGTTGTCGCCGCGGATCCCGTCCAGGTGCAGGGTGATCCGCGCCTCGGTGGCGAACGCGCGCCAGAACTCGGCGCTCAGCGAGGCGTCGAACTCGCCGATGCGCATCTGCTCGCAGGGGAGCGGCACGTCGAAGTGCAGGTAGGGGCGCCCGGAGACGTCGACCACCGCGCGGACCAGCGCCTCGTCCAGCGGCACCGTGGCATCGGCGAAGCGCACGATCCCGCGCTTGTCGCCCAGCGCATCCAGCACGCACCCGCCGATCACGATGCCCACGTCCTCGACCGTGTGGTGCTGGTCGATGTGCAGGTCGCCGCGGCACTCGACCTCCAGGTCGAGCCCCGCGTGGCGCGCCAGGGCGTCGAGCATGTGGTCGAAGAAGCCGATCCCCGTGGCCATCCTCGCCTCGCCCGCGCCGTCGAGGTCGAGCGAGACCCGGATCTCCGTCTCGCGCGTCTTCCGCTCCCGCGTGGCCGTGCGGCTCATCGCGCCTCGCCCATGATCGCCCGCAGCGCGTCCAGGAACGCGCCGGTCTCGTCGTGCGTGCCCGCGTTCACGCGCAGGCAGCGTTCCAGCATGGGGTACTTGCTCACGTCGCGCACCAGGATGCCGTGCTTCTCCAGCAGCCGGTCGAACACGGCGGTGTGGGTGGTGGACGGCGCCTCGACCCGGAAGAGGACGAAGTTGGCCGCGCTTTCGAACACGCGGATGCCGGGGATGGACCGCATCTCCGCCAGCAGCCGGTCGCGCTCGGCGCGGATCTTCTCCACGTTGGGCGCCAGCAGCGCGCGGCCGCGGAGCACCTCGGCGGCCGCGACCTCGGTGAAGAAGTTGATGTTGTACGGGAGCTTGGCCTTGTGCACCTCGGCCGCGAGCCCGGGGTGCGCGAGCAGGTAGCCGGCGCGCAGCCCCGCCATCGCCATCGCCTTGCTGAAGGTGCGCAGCACCACCAGCCGCGGCCGCCCCTCCAGCAGCGGGATGCCGTCGGTTCCCCCGAACTCCACGTACGCCTGGTCCAGCAGCACCAGCGCGTCGGTCTGGTCGTGGATGCGCAGCACGTCGCCCTCGGAGAGCCAGCACCCGGTGGGGTTGTTGGGCGAGCAGAGCACGATCACCGCCGCGTCCGTCCGCCGCGCCGCTTCGACGATGGCATCCACGTCGAAGCGCAGCTCGTCGGTGAGCGGCACGGAGGCGACGGTGCCGCCGTTCACCTCCGTCATCAGCCGGTAGAGGGTGAACGTCGGCTCGGGGACGACGACGGAGGTGCCGGCGGAGACGGTGACGGCGAGCACGGCCTGGATCAGCTCGTTGCTCCCGTTGGCGACCAGGATGCCATCCTCCGCCCACCCCGTCGCCTCGCTCACGGCGGAGATGAAGCTGCGGGCGACGAACGGCGGGTAGCGGTTCCACGGCCGGTGCTCCAGCCGCTCGGCGATGCGCGCCTTGAGTTGGTCGGGAACGTCGTACGGGCTCTCGTTCTGGTTGAGCTTGATGCGCGGCTCGTACGGCTCGAGGGTGTACGCCCCCATCGCCCGCACGGAGGGCTTCACCCGCGCGAGCGCCGCATCCAGCTCCGAATCGAGCGCCGTCGCGCCGTCAGCCTGTCGCAAGCCCATACTCCGTAAAAACCCTGCTCACGCAGAGACGCAGAGGCACAGAGAGAATCACCGCTCCACGTGGATGATCTGGTCGCGCCGGGTGCCGACGGAGACGTACCAGATGGGGACGCCGGTGAGCTCCTCCAGCCGCCGCAGGTAGGCGTGCGCGTTGGCGGGGAGGTCCTCCCAGCGGCGCGCGTCGGAGGTGGGCTCGGTCCAGCCGGGGAGCGTCTCGTACTCGGGCGCGGCGTCCTCCAGCAGCGCCAGGTCGCCGGGGAAGTCGTCGAGCGACTCGCCGCCGGCCTGGTAGCGCGTCGCGATCTTGAGCTCCGGCAGGCCGTCGAGCACGTCGAGCTTGGTGACGGCGAGGCCGGTGAGGCCGTTCACCAGCGCGGCGTAGCGCACCACCACCGCGTCGAACCACCCGCAGCGGCGCGGCCGCCCCGTGGTGGCGCCGAACTCGCCGCCCTTCTCGCGGATCTCCTCCTGCAGCGGCGAGGGGAACTCCGTGGGGAGCGGGCCGGCGCCCACGCGGGTGGTGTAGGCCTTCACCACCCCCACCACGTCGTCGATCATCGTGGGGCCGATGCCGACGCCCAGCCCCGCGCCGCCGGCGGTGGTGTTCGACGAGGTCACGTAGGGATAGGTGCCGTGGTCCACGTCCAGCAGCGCGCCCTGGGCGCCCTCCAGCAGCACGTGCTTCCCCTCGTTCAGCGCGTCCTGGATCACGCGGCCGGTGTCGACCATCAGCCCCAGCAGCCGCTCGCGGATGCCGAGCACCTCGGCCACCAGCGCGTCGGCGTCGATGGTCTCGCCGCTGTCGAAGAGCGAGAGCTTGCGGTTCACGCGCTCCGCGGCGCTCCGCAGCAGCTCCTCGGCTCGGCCTGCGTCGCGCAGGTCGGCCACGCGGATCCCCTGGCGCGCCACCTTGTCCTCGTACGCCGGCCCGATCCCCCGCCCCGTGGTGCCGATCTTCCCCGCGCCGCGGCTGGCCTCGGCGGCGCGGTCGAGCACCTTGTGGTAGGAGAGGAGGAGGTGCGCGCGGCCGCTCACCCCCACGCGGCCGTCGGCGTCGATGCCGCGCGCCACCAGCGCGTCGTACTCCTCGAAGAACTGGAAGGGGTCGAAGACCACGCCGTTCCCCAGCAGGCAGCGCCGGTTCGGGTGCAGGATGCCGGAGGGGATCTGGTGCAGGATGAACTCGTCGCTCCCCACGTGCACCGTGTGCCCCGCGTTGGCGCCGCCCTGGTAGCGGGCCACCAGGTCGATGCTCTCCGCGAGCACGTCGACGATCTTCCCCTTCCCCTCGTCGCCCCACTGCGAGCCGACGATCACCACGCAATGCCCTTTGCTCATCTTCCCCAACGCCGTCCCGAGCGAATCCTGACCGGCCGCGATCTCCGCCGCCCCGAATCGTGGGCGGGGCTGCAGGGATCGCGCCGGGCACACGCGAAAGGCGCGGCCCCATCGTTACGACGGGACCGCGCCAGACGCATCCTGTGCTGAAGCTACGCCGCGGTGGGCGCGGGTGCAATCCTCCGCACCTACCGCGCCCGCTGGTACGTGCCGACCAGCTCGCCGCGCGCGAGGACGTGGCCCTCCATCGCACGCTCCAGGTCGGCCTTGGTCGGCTCGACGAGACCGTCCAGCACGGTGTCGAGCGCGTAGAGCTTGAAGAAGTAGCGATGGTTCCCGGAGGGCGGACAGGGGCCGCCGTAGGCGGTGCGCTGGAAGTCGTTGCGCCCGGACGTCGCCCCGGCGGGGAGCGCGCCGGAGCCGGCGCCCTCCGCCAGCCCCGTGACGGACGGCGGGAGGTTGTAGACCACCCAGTGCACCCACGTCCCCCGCGGCGCGTCGGGGTCGTCGACGATCAGCGCGAGCGACCTGGCGGCGGGCGGCACGCCGCTCCACGCGAGCGCAGGCGACAGGTCGCGCCCGTCGCAGGTGTGTACGGCCGGGATCGCCCCGCTCCTCGTGAACGCGGGGGAGGCGAGGGAGAGGGTCATCGGACCCTCCGGAGTCTTGTCGTCAGCCTTCGAGCAGGCGGCAAGCGTGAGAGGGAGCAGGAACGCTACGCTGCGTAGAGGCAGGTTCATCGTACCTCCAATTCGGGTCGATGGCCATTTCACGCGAGGTACGAGCCGCGCTCGTGGCTACTTGACGCCGCCCCGTTGGTACGGCTGGAACTCGCACCCGGGCCGCACGGGGAGGTAGACCACCTCCGGCCTGTCGCGGTTCGCCACGGGTTCGGCGAAGACGGCGACGCCGCGGAACTCGCCGAACGGCACCACGTCCGCGGTTCCGAGGATGCGCGGCAGGCCGTACTTGACGTACCTGCCCTGCGCGAACGAGATCGGCTCGTTGTCGCGGTACCACGCGGCGTTCAGCGCGTAGGTGCTGTCGGTGGGGAAGGCGGCGGCAATCGGACGTCCCCGGTAGAAGGAATCGCCCCGGGCGACCGAATACTCCACCTCCACCATCTCCAGCTTTCCATTCTGAACCACGCAGTAGGTCGGTGGGTCGACGATGAGGTTCGAGGATTCCAGCGGCGGCCGGGATACCGCGGAAGGCGAAACCTCCGGAGCCGGAGACGGAGACGGAGACGGAGCCGGCTCCGGCTCAGGAGCCCCTCGCGCACACCCCGCGACCAGGGCAGCCAATAGCAGAAGGCGAATGCGCATCGCGGTCCCTCCAGGTGAGAACGGGTCAGCTCACCAGCGCCTGCAGCCTCTTCGGCGCGACGTGCAGCAGGCGTCGACCAGCTGCTCGCACAGTTCTACTCGACCCCCGACTCTACTTGACCCCGATCGGGATGTACGGCTGGAATTCGCACGTGGGCCGCAGGGGAAGGTAGATCACCAGCGGCCTCTCGCGATGGGCGCCAGGCTCCACGAAGACGGTGACGCCGCGGAAGGTACCGATCGGCACCACCTCCGTGGATCCCAGGATGCGGGGCTGCCCATACTTGAGGTATCTCCCCCACTCGGACCCGATCACCTCGCTTTCACGGTACCAGTCCGCGTTGAGCGCGACCGCGCCGTCCACTGGGAAGACAGTGGAGAACGGCCGGCCCTGGTACGTGGTGATGCCGCGCAGCGGGTCGTATTCGACGTCCACGTCCTCCATGTGCCCATTCCGCACGACGCAGATCCTCACGTAGTCGTGGTCGACGTTCCCGACCGGTGGCGGCGGCTGCGAGGCAGGCGGAGCCGGGCTCGGCAGCGGCTCCGGCGCCGCGGGCGCAGACGCCGGCCTGCATCCGGCGGCGAGAACGGCGAGCGCGAGAAGATGGATGCGCATGCGGAATCCCTTCCCTCGAACAGCAGGATGCAGTTCAGCCCACCCGCACCTGCAGCTTCTTCGTGCTCGCGCAGCGCGTCGCCCCCCGATGCGCCCTGGGGCTACGCGGATCGCACGACCCAGCCTGGAGTCAGTCCGGACGGAGCCTCCCCGAGACTTCGCCGTGGTTGTACGGCTGGAACTCGCACCCGGGACGGACCGGGACGTAGATCACGTCCGGCGAGCGCAGGTTCGCGCTCGGCTCGGCGAACACCGTCACGCCGCGGAACGTCGCCACCGGCACCACGTCCGTCGGGCCGATGACGATCTCGGTGCCGTATTTCACGTACCCCTTGCCGAGCACCCGGATCGGATCCGAACGGCGGTACCACACGGCGTTCGCCGCATACGTGCTGTCGGTCGGGAACGCCTGCGAGAACGGCCGGCCACGGTGCGTCGAATCGCCGGTGGTTGGATTGTAGATCATGTCCACGTTCTCCAGACGCCCGTCACGCAGCACGCAGGCGAGGACGCAGCCGGCTTCCGGGATGCACAACCCGTGATACTCCCCGGCGGCACGCGGCGCGGCGTCCGCGGGCGGACCGGCGGGCGCGGGAGCCGGCGCGGGCACACGAGCACGCGGCGGGGGATGGGGAGCACACGCGGCGAGCGCCACGACCAGCAGCAGCGGAGACGTACGCATGCCGTTTCAGGGTGAAGAGGACGTTCAGCCCACCAGCGCCTGCAGCTTCTTCGGCGCGACCATGCAGTAGGCGTCGACCAGGTGCTCGCGCAGCGCCTCGTCGCCGATGCGCTCCAGGATCACGCCGATCCAGCCCCTGGGGCCCATGTACGGCGGAACGAAGTAGGTGTCCGCGTCGTCCCCCACCACCATCTCCTGCACGCCGATGGGCGCGTTGATCCACACCGCCAGCCGCCCGTCGCCGTGGTGGTCGTGCACGTACATCGCGAACATCTTGTTGCGCACGCGGAAGGTGGGCGCGCCCCACGCCTCCTGCTCCGTCGCCTCGGGGAGCGCCAGCGACAGGCGCCGCAAGCGCTCGAGCTGCTCTTCGGTCTTCATGGTCGGGGATGTTACGACAGGATCGCGATCGGGGAAAGTGAAAATCGTCTCACACGGAGACGCGGAGACACGGAGAGAGCCGCCTGGCCTCTCCGTGCCTCCGCGCCGCTGCGTGAGACGATCTTTTAGCCGTACTGGACCCAGCCGACCTTCACCTCGACCGATTGGGCGACGATGATCGACACCGCGTCGAGGCTGGCCGTGGTCTGAGAATCGATGGCGATGACGTGGGAGCCGGTCTCCACCTCCGCCTTCGCCTGCGCGAGCCAGGTCTCCATGTCGGTGGCCGGGCGGAAGCGCGGATGCATCATCCGCACGGGGCAGGAAAGGTAGGTCACGCCGGAGAAGTATGCCTCGGCGTGGTGCCCGTGCTCCATGCTCTGCCCGCCGGCCAGCATCAGCGTGACGCCGTCGAACGAGCGCAGCTGCCACTCCCAGCACCCGAGCTCCGTCATTTCCGCCAGGCGCGCCTCCAGCTCCTCCGGCGCCTGCGCGCCCGGCACGCTCACGTCAGCGCACCGCCGAGCCGATGGCCGACACCAGCACGATGGCGGCGATCAGCACGCCCACGGCCGACTTCATCGCCGCGGCGGCGAGGCGGCCGAGGAAGGCGCCCCAGCCGACGCGCAGCGCGCTGCGGGCCTCGGAGCCCGCCGTCATCTCCAGCGCCGCCGCGCCGATGAACGCGCCCAGGAAGGCGCCGATCACGCTGCCGATGACGGGAACCGGCACGCCGAGGAAGGCGCCCACCAGCCCGCCCAGGATGGCGCCCCACGCGGCGCGGCGGCTCCCGCCGTACCGGCGCGCGAAGCGGCCGCCCATCACGAACTCCACGACCTCGGCCACGGCGGCCAGCGCCAGCGCGATCGCGAAGATCCACCAGCCGAGCCGCCAGTGCGTCGCGTAGGCGTACGCGCCGATGGCGGCCACCTGCAGCCAGGTTCCCGGCAGCCCCAGCGGCACCAGCAGCAGCCCCGCCACCTGCGCCAGCACGAGCAGTGCGTACGCCATCGTTCTCCCGGTGAATGGGTCGGCCGAGCCAGACCCGCAAACGCGAGGCCCGCGGACGCCTTCAAAGACGTACCGCGGGCCCCGGATGTTTCAGCGGCGGCCAGGGCAGCGCGGTGCCGGCTGTCCCCTGTCCCCTGTCCCCTAGAAGTAGGAGGAGCTCATCGCCCCGGAGCGCGATGAGAGCATGTTCATCTTCAGCTCGAAGTCGCCCGCGTTGGTGGCGGCGGCCTTGGCCACCTCGTACTCCACCAGGTCGTTCTGCACCAGCTCCATCAGGCACTGGTCGAAGGTCTGCATCCCGTACGTCACCCGCCCCTCGGCGATATGCTCGCGGATCTCCTCGGTGCGCTCCGGGTCCACGATGCAGTCGCGGATCGTCCCCGTCACCACCATCACCTCCGCCGCCAGCACGCGCCCCTTCCCGTCCTTGCGCGGGAGGAGGCGCTGGCTCACCACCGCCTGCAGCTGCTCCGCCAGCCGCAGCCGCACGATCCCCTGCTCCTCGGGCGGGAACACCGCCACCAGGCGGGAGATGGTGGACGCCGCGTCGCGCGTGTGCACCGTGCTGATCACCAGGTGCCCCGTCTCGGCGCTCTTCAGCGCGATGTCGATGCTCTCGGTGTCGCGCATCTCGCCGATCAGGATCACGTCGGGGTCCTGCCGCAGCGCCGCCCGCAGCCCGTGGCGGAAGTCGTCGGTGTCGACGCCGATCTCGCGCTGGGTGATGGAGCAGTTGATGTCGCGGTGCAGGAACTCGATCGGGTTCTCCAGCGTGACCACGTG
>Ga0070685_10002060_pt1 | contig 10398 bp, 9 predicted proteins | sample KBSS13LmetaG_FD_65651 | JGI IMG/M metagenome (GOLD analysis project Ga0070685, IMG submission 65651) | Switchgrass rhizosphere microbial communities from Kellogg Biological Station, Michigan, USA - KBS S1-3L metaG | ecosystem: Host-associated > Plants > Roots > Rhizosphere ...
GTAGCCGAGCTGCACCGCCTGCATGGTGAGCGAGAACGCCCCCGTGATCAGCGCCTGCGAGGCGATCACCGCGGCCGCGGTGGCGACCACCACCACGGGATAGAGCGCCCACCCCGGCACCATCCGGAAGAAGGGGTTCTCCACCGCCGAGGGGTCGCGGATCAGGAGCGCGCCCTGGCCGAAGTAGTTGAGCAGGAGCGCGGGGAGCACCACGCAGTACCACGCCGCGCGGATCGGCTTCTTCCCGAAGTGCCCCATGTCGGCGTACAGCGCCTCGCCGCCCGTCACCACCAGGAAGACGGAGCCGAGGACCAGGAACCCGCGCCACCCGTTGTGGACGAAGAACCGGGCACCGTAGAGCGGATTGACCGCGGCGAACACCCCCGGCGCGCGGACGATGTGCACCACCCCCAGCGCGGCGATGGCGACGAACCACACCAGCGTCACCGGGCCGAAGAGCTTCCCCACGCGCTCGGTGCCGTTCGCCTGGATGAGGAAGAGCGCGATCAGGATGCCGATGGTGATGGGCACCACGTACGGCGCGAAGAAGGGCGTGGCGACCTCCAGCCCCTCCACCGCGGAGAGCACGGAGATCACCGGGGTGATCATCCCGTCGCCGTAGAGCAGCGCGGTGCCGAAGAGCCCGAGCATGATCAGCACCCAGCGCGGGCTGCGGCGCGTGGCCCCCACCGGCGTCACCAGCGAGGTGAGCGCGAGGATGCCGCCCTCGCCGCGGTTGTCGGCGCGCAGCACCACCGCCGCGTACTTCGCCGAGATCACCAGCACCAGCGCCCACACGATCAGCGAGAGCACGCCCAGCACGTTCCGCGGCGTCGGCTCGATCCCGTGCGAATGGTGGAACGACTCGCGGACGGCGTAGAGCGGGCTGGTGCCGATGTCGCCGTAGACGACGCCCAGCGCGGTGAGGGAGAGCACCGCGAGGTAGCGTCCCCGCGGTGCTTCGCCCGGTTGTGGTTGGCCCGACACGATCTCCGTTTGGTTCGATGAAGTCCCGCGGCCCCCATTCGGTCTGTCCTCCGGGACGGCCGCTCCCCGCGCCGGCGGAGCGGAAGCCGAAGAAGCTCGCGGGCGCGGCGCCGCACGGTCAACGCGCTGCAACGCATGCGCGATGCTCCGCCGCGTGGTTGCTCACTCCCGCGCGAAAAGTCTTTGTGGTTTCTTAATGGGGATGCGCGTTCGCCCGGACGTGAGCATGTTGCTGCGAGGATGATCCACCCCGCTTCGTCCAACGCTGGCGCCTGCCGATGATCGACACGACCATCCTGGTGATCGACGACGAGCTGCAGATCCGCCGCGTGGTGAGGAACGCGCTGGAGGGCGACGCCGTGCGGGTGCTCGAGGCCGCCACCGGGCGCGAGGGGATCGACCGGGCCGCAGCCGAGCGTCCGGACCTGATCGTGCTCGACCTGGGGCTCCCCGACATCGCCGGCGCGAGCGTGTGCGCGGAGCTGCGGAAGTGGTCGTCGGCGCCGATCGTCGTCCTCTCGGCGCGGCACTCGGAGCACGAGAAGGTGGCGCTGCTGGACGCGGGAGCGGACGACTACGTGACCAAGCCATTCAGCACGGCCGAGCTCCGGGCCCGCGTGCGCGCGCAGCTTCGCCGCGCCCGCGCCGCGCCGCGCGCCGGCGGCGACGGGCCGCTGGAGGTCGAAGGGCTCCGGATCGACCTCGCGCGGCGCGTGCTCACGGGCCCCGCGGGGGAGATCCACCTCACCCCGACGGAGTGGGACCTGCTGCGCGCCTTCGTGGGCCAGGCCGGGCGCACGCTCACGCACGACCAGATCTTCCGCGCGGTGTGGGGGCGCGCGGGGGGCGGCGACCCGCAGGCGTACCTGCGCGTGCACGTGGCGAACCTGCGGCGGAAGATCGAGCGCGACCCGGTGCGCCCCACGCTCATCGTCACCGAGCCGGGGGTGGGCTACCGCTTCCAGGCGCTGGAGTGAGCGCGCACCCCGGCGACGCCGGGCGCGGCCGCGCCGCGCTGGGGTGGGCCGCCTGGCTCGCGGCGCTCGCCGCGCTCACGGCCGCGATGGCCGCCATCCGCCCCGGCCTCGACAAGGCGCACGTGGCGCTCGCCTACCTCCTGCTGGTGCTCGCGGCCAGCACGCGGGGGACGCGCGCGCGCGGCTTCGCGATCGCGCTCCTCGCCTTCTTCTCCTTCAACGCCGTCTTCATCCCCCCGTACGGCACCCTCGCGATCCACGACCCGCGGGACTGGCTCGTCCTCTTCACCTTCCTGACGGTGGCCGCCGTCGCCACGCACCTCCTCTTCCGCGCGCGCAGCGAGGCCGGCGAGGCGCGCCGCCGCGCCGACGAGATCGGCCGCCTCTCGGTGGAGGCGGCGCGCGCGAAGGCGCTGGGGGAGGCCGACCGGCTGAAGGACGCGCTGATCGCCTCGGTGTCGCACGACCTGCGCACGCCGCTCACCACCATCAAGGCGCTGGCGCACGACCTGGCCGAGCACGGCGACGACCGCGCGGTGACCATCGAGGAAGAGGCGGACCGGCTGAACCGCTTCGTGGCCGACCTGCTGGACCTGTCGCGGCTCAACGCGGGCGAGCTCCCGGTCACGCTGGAGATCGTCGCTGCCGAGGACCTGATCGGCGCGGCGCTGCAGCGCGTCTCCGGCTCCATCGGCGAGCGGGAGGTGCGGGCGAGCCTGGATCCCTTCGAGCCGCTGCTGCTGGGGCGGATGGACTTCGTGCAGTCGCTGCGGGTGCTGGTGAACCTGGTGGAGAACGCGCACAAGTACGGGCGCGACGAGCCCATCGACCTCACCGCCGCGCGCGAGGGCGACCGGCTGGTCTTCCGCGTGGCCGACCGCGGGCCCGGCGTGCCGGAGGACGAGCGCGAGCGCATCTTCCAGCCCTTCTACCGCCGTCCCGGCGTGGCCCCCGACGCGGGCGGCGCCGGCCTCGGCCTCTCCATCTCCCGCCGCCTGGCCGAGGCGCAGGGCGGCACCCTCGCCGTCGAGCCGCGCGCGGGCGGCGGGAGCACCTTCGTCTTCACCCTCTCCGCGGCTGAGCTGCAGCCGTAGCCGGGTTTGGTCTCACGCAGAGCCGCAGAGACGCGGAGGGAACGGCGAAGCGGGCCCGGGGCGTCAGCTCCGGGCCCGCGGGTGCATTCCCTTCCGGGCGGCTACGGGCAGGTGACCGTGGGCGCGCAGCAGGGGGTGGTCAGGCAGACGGTGCGGCAGCAGATGTTGTTCGTGGCCGCCTCCTCGTTCGCGTGCACGGTCCCGCGCTCCGACGGCGCCTCCTGCGCCACGAACGTGTCCACGCGCAGTCCGTCCAGGCTCAGCCTCAGCTTGTCGTGCATCGCTCACCTCGCGGCTGGGGATGAAACGAGCGCCCGCCGCATGCGGGCGCCGCGGCACCCGGCCGGAGGTGGGCCGCCGGATGACCTCGGGGCGGTGGGAGATCGGCCCACGCTAACGCGCCTGATCCGCCGTCGCAACGATCCGTTTTTCGTGCGGGAGCGCGAGGTGAGCCCCATGCGTCCCAACGAAAGCGCATCGGCTGGTCTTTGTGAGTCCTTAACGCCCGTCCCCTCCTTCTTTGTGCCTCCTTCACGCTCGCGGCCGTAGAGTTGTCAGCTTGCCACCCCGCCGTTCGGCGCGCGTGGCGGAGCCCGGGCCGGATCGGAGCGATGAGCACAGGGACGCAGACGAAGCTGCGGCGCGCGGTGCTGGGGAAGCCGCGCAACGTGCGGGACCCGCAGACCTACCACAACATCTCGCTGATCGCCCTCCTCGCCTGGGTCGGGCTGGGGGCGGACGGGCTCTCCTCGTCGGCGTACGGGCCGGACGAGGCGTTCCGCGCGCTGGGGCCGCATGCCTACCTGGCCGTGGCGCTGGCGGGTGCCACGGCGCTGACGGTGCTCGTCATCTCCGTCGCCTACTCGCAGATCATCCGGCGCTTCCCGTTCGGCGGGGGCGGGTACGTGGTCGCCAGCGAGCTGCTGGGGCCGAAGTGGGGCGTGGTCTCCGGCGCGGCGCTGCTGGTCGACTACGTCCTCACCATCTCCGTCTCCATCGCCGCCGGCGCGGACCAGGTGTTCAGCGTGCTTCCGCCCGCGTGGCACGGCGCGAAGCTCGTCGCCACGGCGATCGTCATCCTCCTCCTCGTCGGGCTCAACCTGCGCGGCGTGAAGGAGTCGGTCACGGTGCTGGCGCCGATCTTCGGGCTCTTCCTGCTCACCCACGGGGTGCTGATCGTCGGCGGGATGGCGACGCACGCGGGGCAGGTGCCGCGCGTGGCCGCCGAGGTGTCGCACGGGTTCCGCGAGGGGCTGGGGACGCTGGGATGGCTGGGGATGTTCGCCGTGTTCCTGCGCGCCTACTCGATGGGCGCGGGGACGTACACGGGGATCGAGGCCGTTTCCAACGGGCTGCAGATCATGCGCGAGCCCAAGGTGCGCACCGCCGGCCGGACGATGGTCTACATGGCGGTCTCGCTGGCGGTGACCGCGGGCGGGATCCTGGTGCTCTACCTCCTCTTCCACACCGCCCCGCAGCCGGGGAAGACGATGAACGCGGTGCTCCTGGAGAGCTTCGCGGGGGGATGGACGGTCGGCGGGGTCCGCATCGGCTACGGCTTCGTGGCCTTCGCGCTGGCAATGGAGGCGGCGCTGCTCTTCGTGGCGGCGCAGGCGGGGTTCATCGACGGGCCGCGGGTGATGAGCAACATGGCGATGGACAGCTGGCTTCCGCACCGCTTCGCCCAGCTCTCCGACCGCCTCACCATCCAGGACGGCGTGCTGCTGATGGGCGGCGCCGCGCTCGCCACGCTGGTCTACACGAAGGGCGACATCACCAGGCTGGTGACGATGTACTCCATCAACGTCTTCGCCACCTTCTCCCTCTCGCAGCTGGGGATGGTGCGCTACTGGCTGCGCCGGCGCGGGGCGGGACGCGGGCGCGGGCTGGCGATCCACGGCGTGGCGCTGGCGCTCTGCGGCGGAATCCTGGGCGGGGTGCTGTACGAGAAGTTCGGGATCGGGGGATGGGTGACGGTGGCGGTGACCGGCGCGGTCGTGGGCCTCTGCCTCCTCGTGCGGCGCCACTACGACCGCGTGCGCGAGGGCTTCCGCCGGCTGGACGAGGTGATGAGCGCCATCCCCGCCGCCTACGAGGGCGAGCCGAAGCCGCTGGACCCGAAGGCGGCGACGGCGGTGCTGCTGGTGGGCGGCTACGGCGGGCTGGGGATCCACGCGCTCCTCTCGGTGCAGCGGCTCTTCCCCGGCCACTTCTGGAACTTCGTCTTCGTCTCCGTGGGCGTGATCGACGCCGCGGCGATGAAGGGGATCGACGAGGTGGACCGCGTGCGCGACCGCACCGAGGCGGCGCTCACGCACTACGTGGAGCTCGCGCGCAAGCTGGGCCTCGCAGCGGACTACCGGATGGACGTGGGCACCGAGGCCGTCGCCGGGGCCGAGCGGCTCTCGGCGCAGATCGCGAAGGAGTTCCCGCGCTCCATCTTCTTCATGGGCAAGCTGATCTTCGCCCGCGAGGGATGGTTCTTCCGCGTGCTGCACAACAACACCGCCGACCAGCTCCAGCGGCGGCTGCAGTTCGCCGGGATCAACGCCATGCTGCTCCCCGTCCGCGCGCTCGACCTGCCGCGCGCGGCGTGAGATGGGGTTCGTCTCGCGTCCGAGGCCACGGTGACGCCCTCTCCCTGCGCCTTAGAGCGCAAACCCTCTCCCGTACCGGGAGAGGGTGGGTGGCCGCGACGGCCCGGCGGCCTGCGCCCCGTAGCGTAGACCAGACGCGGCGCGACCGGAGCGAGCGCTGGCTCGCTGGCGATTCCGGATTTGCCGGCTAAATCGCGAAAGGGAGGATCGTATGATGAGCCATGTTCCACAGTCTCGAATGCTTCCGGCGCTCCTGGCCCTGCTCGCGGCGTGCGGCGGGGCCGGAGGGCCCTCCGCGCGCACGGCGCATCCCGAGCGGCTGGACGGGCGCTGGAGCGTCGCGCTGCGCCTGGAGGAGCCGATGCAGCTCCACGGCGACACCGCCGCCGCCGGCACCGTGCGCGGCGAGATCGCGCTGATCGACGACTCCGTGGCGCGGACCTTCGTCGGGCTCGGCGGCCGGCCGACGCATTACGGCGTGTTCGCGGCGGACTTCGCGCGCTTCGGCTTCGAGGCGGGCGCCGGCCGCGTCCCCACCGCCGTCGCGCGCCTGCTGGACGACTCGGTGGAGATCGCGCTCGATCCGGAGCCCGGCCGCCCCGTCGTGCTCGCCGGCCGCCTCGCGGGCGACTCCGTCGCGGGTCGCTGGCGCTACGAGTGGGGCCGCTCCGCCGGCGCGTCGGGGAGGTTCGTCATGCGGCGGCGGTGAGCCAGGGCTAGAGCGGATTGTCCGTCGCTTCGGAGCCGGCCGAGGCTCAGCGCCCTCTCCGGCTCGCTTAGGCTCGCCACCTCTCCCGTACCGGGAGAGGTTGAATTCCCCACCGCCTGCGCCGCCCGAACCGGCGGCGCTACCGCTGTCGTCGCTCCACCGTCCGCAGGCTTCACCGAACCCCACCCTCTCCCGGTACGGGAGAGGGTTTGCGCTCTCAGGCGCAGGGAGAGGGCGCCGAGGCGGCGGACGCGCGACAAACTCCGGACCGGAAAGAAACCGCTCTAATGGGAGACGTTCCGTGGGCCGGCGGTGCGGTCGCCGTCGCCCACGCAGGTCGAGGGAGGTCAGGGAGAGCACGTCTCCCTGGCCTCCTCGACGTTCGTGAGGCCGAGGTGCCGGTCAGCGGGCGATCTTGAAGTTGAACATCGGGGTGCCGAGGGCGCCCCACAGGCGCAGCCACACGGGGAGCAGCATCTCGGTGCCGCGCGCGGTGGTGATGTCGCCGAGGTCGATCACGTCGCGCCAGCCGAACCACTCGCCGAGCCAGCGGGTGGCGTCGGCCTTCGCCGCGGCGTCGTTGCCGCACACGAACATCGTGTGATCGCCGCCAGCGACGGCTGCGGGGTCCACCATCACCCGCACGTTGGTGGTGTTGAGCGTCTTCACCACGCGCAGCCGCGGGAAGGCGCGCTGGAGCTGCTCGCCCAGCGAGTCGGTGTTGCAGACGGAGAGCGTGGGCGGCATGCCGTGCGAGAAGTCGAGCGGATTGGCGACGTCGAGCATCACCTTTTCTCCCAGCGCGTCGGCCCCGGCCGCTTCGAGCGCGGGGAGCGCGCCGCCGCCCGAGGTCGCGTTGATCAGCGCCTCGCCGAACCGCGCTGCCTCCGTGAACGTGCCGAGCTTCACGCCGGGGTTCGAGGCCAGCCACTCGCGGAAGGGCGTGGGATCCATCGGCGTGCCGGTCACGCGGGCCAGGGTGGCGGCGGGGTCGCGGGTGCCGATCATCACCTCGTGCCCCCTGGCAACGAGGGCGGCGGCGAGCGTCTGGCCCACCATCCCGGTGCCGAAGATGCCGATCTGCATGAGCGTTCCCTGATGGTGGTGGAATAGGGCTGCGCGGACGGAATGCCCCGCGGAATCGAACGTTGCGTACCGCTCCCGTCCTCCGTCAACCCGGCCTGGACGAGCCCGGCGGCAGATTCAGGCAACGGGGATCGAGGTTCGCAGCAGCCGGTACGCCAGGATGCCGCCGACGAGCAGGGCCAGCGCGCCGGTGTAGGCTCCGGGGAAGTAGCCGTCCGCCCGCGCCGCGAGCGCGAGGTGCCCCAGCCCGTTGCCGATCCCGCCGCCGACCGCGAGGAAGAGCGCGACCAGGTAGGCCGCGCGCTTCCCCCGTCCCAGCCCGACGCCAGCCATCGCGAACACCGCCAGCCAGACGAAGTTGAAGACGAGGAACCGGCTTCCGGACCACGGCTCCGCCCCGAACACGGGCGGAAACGCGCGATGGAAGCCGGTCGAGTATTCCTCCGCCAGGTGCGCGCACTGCACCAGCACGGCGACGGCATAGACGGGGATGACGCGCGTCGCCGGCGGCCACTCCGCGCGCCCGAGCCAGACCGCATACGCCACCCCCATCGCGACGACCAGCAGCCCCGCCGCACGCCCCATCATCGCGAGCGTAAACGCGCTCGCGGCTGCGACGGCGAGCCCCGTCAGCATGCGCTCATCCGTAACCCCAAAGATTGGTCTCACGCAGAGCCGCGGAGACGCAGAGGGCGTGGGGCTGCGTCTTCGCGGCTCTGCGGCTCTGCGTGAGGCGCTGTCAACGGGGCCTGGGTCATCGCTGAACCAGCCAATCGCGCCAGCTGATCGTCCCATGCTCTCCGGCCGGAACCGTGTTCGAGCCGGCCCGGAACGCTGCGGCGGCACGTCCAAGCAGGGGGACTGAGAGCAGCGGCTTCTTCATCCCCCACGCCTCCCTCCACAGCTGCGCGGCATCGCGGAGGCTCATCGCCTCGGGGCCGCCGAAGTCGGGGAGATGTCCGTCGGGCCCATCTTTCACGCACCGCAGCAGGCGGCGCGCGACCTCGCCGACGTCGACGCTCTGCACCTGGAAGCCGGCCGGGAGCGGCATCACCAGCGGAAAGCGCGCGGCGGCGGTCAGGAGCTGGTCGATGAACGGATGGAACTGCGTCGCGCGGAGGATGGACCACGGTACGCCTCCCGCCGACACGATCGTTTCGGCGGCGAGCTTGTGCTGGTAGTAGCGGACCGGGATGCGGTCGATCCCGACGATGGAGACGTAGACGAAGTGCCCGACTCCGCCTCGGCGGCAGGCGTCCACGAGGACCTGCGTGCCCTCCACGTCGGCGGCCTGCGAGCGCTTGGGGTCGCTCGCGGCGTGGACGACGGCGTCGACGCCCGCCACGGCCTCGTCGATCCCGGAGCCGGACGCCAGGTCCATCATCGCCCACTCCCGCGCCACCGGAATCCCCGCCCGATGCGGCCCGCGGCTGCCGACGCGCACCGCGTGCCCCGCCGCTTCCGCAGCCTCGACGATCTCGCGGCCCAGCACACCGGTGCCGCCCGTCACCAGGATCCGCATCTGCGCTACCCCAGCGGAGACGCGAACCACCAGCGGTGTCCCTCCGGGTCACGGGCGCCGTATTCGCGCTGTCCGTACGGCATGTCCTCGGGCTCGCGCTCGATCCATGCCCCGCGGGCCCGCGCCTGCTCGCAGTGCGCGTCGATGTCGTCCACGTAGACGACCAGGCCGGTGCCGGCGGCCGGCAGCGAGCGCGGCGACGCCAGCTCCATTTCCGCGGCCACGCGGTGCAGCCAGATCGCGGTGTCGCCCGCGCGCACCTCGGCGTGCACGGCCACGCCGCTGCCGTCGCGGTCCACGCCGCCCGACGCGAACCCGAACGCCTCCACCAGGAAGTCGTGCGCGGCCGCGATGTCCGCACAGACCAGGACGGGAATGACTCGCTCGATGGTCGGCATGCTCGCTCCCTGAGGGGTGGGTTGCGATGGCTTCGTGGATGCGGATCACCGACGTCCGCAAGGCCGCGCGCGTCCCTGGCCGTTGCTGTTCTCTCCCTTGTTCCTCCGCGGCTCTGCGTGAGACCAAAGCTGAGCCCGCCCCGCCCGAAATCAAAGGATTACGCCCGCGCGCGAAACCTGCGGCGTGTTTCGCAGGTATCAGCAGGGGAGCGTGCCGATGGTCGGCGCGCAGGCGAGAGGAGCAGCGGCGTGTTCGAGGTCGTGGGACAGCGCAGGAAGGAGCGGCCCGCGTGGTGGGCCACGGCCATCTCGGTCGTGGTGCACGCGGTGCTGGTGCTGCTGCTGATGTTCGGCTTCCGGCAGACCCTGCTGATGGCCGGCGAGGGCGACCGCGACGACGCCGACCCGGGGAAGGCAGGCGGCGGCGGGGGTGGCGGCGGCGGTGGGGAGCAGGTAAGCTATTACGAGGTTCCCCGACCCCCGCCACCACCGCCGCCGCCCGTTCAGCCGGAGCCGGACGCGCTGGTGCCCCCCGTGGTCCTGCCGCCGCCTCCGCCCGTGGTGCCCCCGGCCGTGCAGCCGCGCCCCGCGCCTTCGGCGCCGGCGGCGCCTTCGCCGGTGGCGGCGGTGGGACCGGGGGCGGGGCAGGGTCCGGCGGCCGGTCCGGGCGTGGGTCCGGGCTCCGGTGGCGGCAGCGGCGGAGGGAGCGGCGGCGGCAACGGGCCCGGCACAGGCACCGGGACCGGCCCGGGGAACGGCAACGGCGCCGGCGGGGGCTCGCGCACCACGCTCCCGACCAGCGACCTGATGCTGATCCCCCCCAACCGGCCGCGGGGGATGGCGAGCCGCGACGTGGTGCTGCGCCTCTCGGTGAACGAGCGCGGCGACGTGACCGCGGTCGAGGTGCTGACGCCCACGGGGAACCGCGGCTACGACGAGCAGCTCAAGCGCACCGCGCGCGACTGGAAGTTCAACCCCGCGCGCGACATCGCGACCAACCGCCCCGTCGCCGTCCCCTACGACGTCAC
>Ga0070685_10002062_pt1 | contig 10397 bp, 10 predicted proteins | sample KBSS13LmetaG_FD_65651 | JGI IMG/M metagenome (GOLD analysis project Ga0070685, IMG submission 65651) | Switchgrass rhizosphere microbial communities from Kellogg Biological Station, Michigan, USA - KBS S1-3L metaG | ecosystem: Host-associated > Plants > Roots > Rhizosphere ...
GAGTTGTTTTGTTATTTCTTCCTATCTCTAATGCAGTGTATTTCTGAGAAAAATAATATCTGCCGGTAATTTTTTTACCCATGAAGGATTCGTAATAAGTTGTATCATGGTCTGTTTCTGCAGTAGGTTGCTGGGCCGGTGCATGCATGACAAATAATAACAAAGTAATTATCCATGAGATCCCGCAACGATATGTAGTCACTTAGAAAAATATATTGAATGAATAAAATTGCTGGTAAATTGTATTTCAATTTAACGAATATTTTCGGTCCCTCCTTGTGTTTAGTGTTCTATAAAATAAAAAATGTTTGATCGTTATCCGGAGATACAATCTCCGGATCAGTCCCGCATTTGCGGGACTGTCCTTCTTCCATTATTAAATTTGTACAACTTACAATTGGAAATCATTAACTTTCTGTACAAGAGCTTGCGTAAAGCGGAGTGTTTGAAAAGAATATTGCCAAATTTTCTTTATTAATGAAGAGATATATAATCTATTTATCAATCCTATTTACTTTATTCGGCTGCAAATCAATTCCCGAAAAAGTTAAATTAAACAAAGAAAAATTTATACAAGTAGCTAAAGAAAATTGTAAACCAATTGACCCAAATAATTTGGTTGAAATTTACGAACAAGCAAAATCGAATGATGTAGAAAGGAAAATGAAATATCTGGGTGTTGATAATATTCAAACAGTTTATGGACTTAGCAATAGCAATGGGATTAATCTAGATAGCATTGTAATTTTCACAAAATCGGATTACAAAATAATCTATGACTTTTCAATATCAGAACGTCAAATTGAAACCATTAAGCAAAATTGTGGTTTAAACAACCTTGAAAAAATTGATAGCAGATTATATATCGGGCAAAAATAATCTTTGTCCGCCCCGGGGCTTGCCCACAGCCATTACAACATAATTGAATGAAGAGAGCAGAGCTCGGGGTTTAGTTACAATAATTGGTGTTATAATATCAGCATCTTTCTTTCATAGTTCTTCACAGCAAAAAGGAAAATGAATTAACTTTCTCTATAAAATTTTCGCGAAGCGGCAAGGTAGTTGCTGTTCGTGGTTGATTCTACATCATCTTCTTCAAATGTGATTAAAGATTTAAAATAAGATGATTTATAAGAGACTTGCTTTAGGCTTTATGCTTTTACTCTTTTTTAGTGCATCCTTTGCCCAATTGCAAAAGACATGGAAAGTTTCCGCACCTGAAGAGCAGGGCATGAATTCATTAATATTAGTTAATGCGATAAAGCAGTTTAAACAAAATAATATTAACATTCATAGCTTATTGATCATTAAAAATAATCATGTTGTGCTGGATGTTTACTTTTATCCTTTTCAAAACAATTATGTTCATGATTTGGCATCAGTTACTAAAAGCATTACCTCGCTTCTAATTGGGATTGCAATAGATCAGAAATTTATCAAAAATGAAAATGAACCTGTATTTCAATATTTTCCGGAGTATACAATAACAAACGATACTTTAAAGAAAGTAACAATAAAGGACTTGCTAAATATGTCTTCTGGTTTACGGTGTAGTTGGGATGATGGGGAAAAGGAATTAAATCAAATGACGAATAGCGCTGATTGGGTTAAATTCATGTTCAGTCTTTCTTTTGATAAATTGCCCGGACAAAAATTTTCTTATTGCAGTGGCAATTTTTATCTGCTTGCGGAAATTCTTCAAAGAACTACTAAAATGACTTGCCATGATTTTGCAAAAAAATATCTTTTTGATCCCTTGAATTTTAGCAAATCCTATTGGCTAGAAAACTACAAGAGTGTAAACCAGGGCTGGGGTGATCTGCATATTCATCCTTATGATCTGGCAAAGATCGGGTGTTTACTATTGAATAATGGTAAATGGAATGATAAACAGGTTATTTCAAATGAATGGCTTAATAAAATAAAACCACTGTATTATATACATGGTACTGAATCTTATGGTTATGGCTGGTGGTTAGATAGTGAAAATCCTGATGAGATCCAGGCCCTGGGAAGGGGTGGGCAAAGATTGTTTATTTTAAGGGAGAAAAAAATGGTAATAGTAGCTACTGGTGGAGGATTTGATGCTGGAGATATTGATGACTATGCACTTGAATCAATAAAAACTTTTATGAAAAATAAAAACTATAATTATCAATTGCAAGAACAGGTTAAAGCGGTAGGGACAGATGATACAACAAGCCGTGATGTTATTCAAGGTAGGTTTTCATTAAATGAATTGAACAAAAGTTTTCAATTTAATAAAAATGATTTAGGACTTAAAGCCATCCAGTTTCAACAAAGAAATAAAGATACTTATATGGTTCTTGATTTTTTTGATGCCCCAAAAGAAGAACATCCTATAGGATTGAATGATCAATATAAAATTTCTAATGAGCAAACTTTTGGATTGCCTATGGCAGTTAAAGGCAGATGGATAACTGACACCACATTAGAGATTAACTACAATAGATTATGCAGAATTGAAGATTATAAGCTCAGAATTGTTTTTAAGGGCAATTCAATTGAACTCACAATAACAGAATCCACAAAAAAGATTAATGAAACTTTGATTGGTGAAGCGCTTTGACCTCTCAGCCACAGCCAGTACAACATAATTGAGTGAAGAGGGCAGAACCCGGGAGTTTAGTTACAATAATTGGTGTAATAAGAATTTGCAATTCTGCATTATAAAAACAAAAAGAAATGGCTGATATAAATCATATGCTTTTTTGTACCTTATCATTGCTTGATTCAGCCTGTTGAATCAATTTTGTTTGATACAAAGGGAATTGATGTTTGGAGCTACTTCAATTCACAAGCACGATGATCATGTTGTGTAAAAAGCATCCCCTATTAACTTATTACTTCGTCACATTTCTTATTTCCTGGGGCGGAGTGGTGCTGGTTTCAGGCGGTCCCGGCCGAATTAGTTCGAAGCCAAGCGATGTTCCTTTTTTGCCTTTATATTTTATAACAGTAGCCGGTCCCATCCTTGCATCCCTTCTTCTTACCAGCTTATATAATGGAAAGAAAGGTTATCGTGAATTGCTTTTACGTTTGTTTAAATGGCGTGTACCTGCCAGGTGGTATGCAGTGTCTCTCTTTGCGGCTCCGCTTTCTGTTTTCGCAGCACTGTTCGCTCTTACCTTAAGTTCACCGGTATTCATGCCCGGCATATTCAGCTCCGGTAATAATCCGGTTGCCCTGGCGTTTGGTTTACCGGGTGGTAATAAAATCATCTTGTCGTTGTTTGTTCTTGGGCTTGGACTTTTTAACGGTTTTGTCGAAGAGGTTGGATGGACCGGATTTGCAACATCAAGACTGCACTTGAATCACCGTCTTATTGCATCCGGGCTTAACCTGGGTATCATGTGGGGACTATGGCACCTGCTTTCCAATTTTATCGGAAGTGCTGAGGCAACCGGGGCAGTTCCATTGCCATTATACTTGTTAGTAATGCTTTTTTCCTTTCTGCCGCCTTTTAGAATACTTATGGTGTGGGTTTATAAACATACAGGAAGTTTATTGATAGGTGTATTGATGCATGCAAGCCTTGATGCATTTTGGATACTGTCTATGCCGGTTGCAATAACAGGAGGAGAACGCATGGCCTGGTATATAGTATGGGCTGCTGTGCTTTGGGGACTTGTTGCAATAGTTAGTGTAGCAAGGAAAAAACGTGCTACTACTCAACTATGAAAAAGGTTATCAACCACAATACATTATTATTGTTCTTCACTATGGCATTTACTATTTCGTGAGTTGGCATCCGTTTAAGTTTTCCGTCCGCCCGAGGTCTTGACCCACAGCCAATATAACATAATTGAACGAAGAGGGCAAACCCCGGTAGTTTAGTTACAATAATTGTTGTTACAGTATCAGCATCTTTCTTTATTTACTTCACGGCAACAACCGAAAAATTGAAATGCGTTTCCGTCCGCCCGGGGTCTTGCCCCACAGCCAATACAACATAATTGAATGAAGAGGGCAGCATTTTTCTTCCATAGTTCTTCACAGACGCAACCGGAAAAATTGAAATGCGTTTATTTATTCTGTACAACTTACAATTGGAAATCATTAATTTTCTGTACAAGAACTTGCATAAAGCAAAAAGTTTGAGGCAAAGCCAATAGAATCCTACACACAAATCAAAATCGACATTATGAAGAATCTTATTAAACTGGAAGAGCTCGGAATACTGGTCGTTTCCATTTTTTTCCTATATAAATTAAATATTCATCTTAGTTGGTGGCTTTATATTATTCTTTTTTTTAGTCCCGATATTGGCATGATAGGCTATTTAATCAATACAAAAGTTGGTGCATACACGTATAATTTTTTTCATCATAAAGCAATAGCCAGTACTCTTCTCATTTTGGGCGTTGTTCTGCCAAATGATTACTTACTTTTTGCTGGTTTGCTAATGTTTGCTCACTCATCATTTGACAGAATACTGGGGTATGGTCTAAAATACTCAGACGATTTCAAGCACACTAATCTTGGATTCATGTAGCGACTCTCCATCCGTCCGGGGTTTTGCCCCACAGCTGTACAACATAATTGAATGAAGAAGGCTGCTTACAATTGGAAATCATTAACTTTCTGTAGAGAATTTGCGTAAAGCAGATTGTTATCGGCAACCGCTAGGCGAGAGTAATAGAATCAAGCAACAATTAAACTCTTTTATGAAACAAAGTTCAACAATATTTCTTCAAGTGGTCATCGTGATTATTGGCATTCTGGCACTGGCCATCATGATTCGGTTTCCCTTGAGCGAGGGGAGAGCCGAAAACTTAGATCTGTTCAGCATTTACTCTGATCCGTTCATCTTGTATGGCTATGCCGCGTCAATCCCATTTTTTATTGCGCTTTATAAGGCGTTCAAATTACTCGGATATATCGGGCAAAATAAAGCATTCTCACTAAGCTCGGTGAGGGCTTTAAGTAGTATAAAATATTGCGCAATCGTACTGAGCGTCTTCATTGTGATGGCAGGACTATACGTAAGGATATTTCATAATAAAGATGACGACCCTGCGGGTTTTCTTGCCATGTGTATTCTAACTACTTTTGTTTCTCTCGTAGTTGCTACAGGCGTTGCAGTGTTTGAAAAGATTTTACAAAATGGGATGGACATAAAAGCAAAGAATGAACAACTATTTGTGCAGCCAAAGAAATAATTTGACTTAATAGCAGGACAATGAGAATAATTGGTGGCTTCTGAATTTTTTTTGTGGGGACCTATGACTTCAAGCGTACCGAAGAAGCAATTTTTTTTTAAACTTGATTTATATGACAACTAAAATTAATTTCTTGTCGCTGATCTTCGCCTTCATAGGATTGATAAGTTGCAAAACCAGTCAACAGGTACACTCATCCACCCCGGAAACCGGCATGTTTAAGGTGGCAATACTTTATCCGAATGGGGATGATAAAACCTTCGACATGGACTATTATGAAAAAAAACACATGCCCATGGTTGCAGGATTTTTAGGCAAAAATTTAAAATTTTATGAAATAGATAAGGGCATAGCCAGCAGAACACCAAATGATAAAGTGCCTTTTGTGGCTATAGGATATTTTTATATTAATGATGTTGCTGAATACAATAAAGCGATAGCACAAAACAGGGATGCAGTTGTCAGTGACTTTAAAAATTATACAAATATTCAGCCTGTTGTACAGATAAGTGAAATTAAACAGGTAGTGCACAATAACATAAAATAAAGAATTGAAAAAGGATATCGACTTATTGGCAGATTTGAAAGATGATTTTGTTTTATTTTAAAAAAAGAGCCGTTCTATTTACAGAAGGGCTCTTTAAAAACGATCAATGCGATCATTAGGTCAAATTCACTCTTTCAAAAATTTCAACGTGCTGATAATATTGTTTGCTACTTTTCTTCCCTGCCATAATCCCACATCAATAGAGTTTCGATAATGTATGCCTCCATATAGTCTTGAAAGACCGGCTTCCTCTGCTATTGCATTGAATGAGCTGTAAGAACGTGTTGAGCCGGGCCACATATATTCAAACGTGTTATCAGTAACTGCATGATCATCACCAAACACTTCAGTCAAAGCTTCGGCATTAGCAGCAGATAAAGTGCTATGTGCCGAAGGATATTCAGGATGAGGAGGTGTATTTACTAGTGATGGCGCCCAGGTGGTATGTCCTATTACAGTTTGTATGTAGGTAACCGGCCTTACTAAATAATAAGTAAACTTGGTTTGCCAGGTGCTAATAGATGCATCATATACCATAATGCCTGCTTTTGCGTAAGCAAGCGCCGCTACATCAAGAGTTGGTTTATCATTTTCCAAAACCTGTTTTAAAATGCTTACATAATGTCCGGGTGTTGTAGTGCCCGGCACATCTCTCCACCAAAGAGCCATGTTAATTTCAGGGGAACCTGCGACAGGGGACATATTATATACTTCTTTCACCATCTTATAAAAATTGGAAGATGGATCGGTAGAATAAGCCGGAGGAGCGTCGGGTTGTGCTCCATTGCCGCTGCCTGGTACAATGCGACGAAGATTTCCCCAATAAGGTGCTGTTTGAATATTCCATGCAGCAGGCGGCACCCAAAGATGTGACCCCGGTGTAACATTTGAAGGATAAGTGAATGCTACATTTTGATTGGCTGCAAAAGCTGCTGCATAACCATCCGTACTGGCCCATTCAAATACTTTTTGTGCTACCGCTTTTCCAAAATCAACTGAACGGTTTATTATATCTGAAGAAGCATCACTGCTGTATTGCTGTTGCAATGTATTTTCCAATGCATCGATAGCAGCTTTATTGGCATCACTGGCAGCGGGAAACATTTTGCGGGTGATAGAAGCAAGAGCTGCATTAGCGCTGGCTTCCCAATGATAGCCAAAACCGGGAGTAGTTTGTGGCAAGCCACTCAGGCCGTTCAGTTGTGATGCAACAGACTGGAAAGACGGCATGCCCGGAACAACTGATTCATATAATGTAATGCCGGTATAAGCATAGTGTCGTGAAAATGCAACATTGGCTGCAGCAGTAGGAGCTGCTTTCATAAGCTGCAATTGCATACCGAGCCATTTACTGGCTACATCAGATGAAAAGGTTTTGGTTTGTTGCAAATGACCATGCTTGCTTTGGCTATTTGCCGCTGTTGAAATTTCTTCCGGCAGTGCTGGTGTTGATACTTGTTTTTGACACGATGCAAAGAATAAGATAAAAACAAAAACAAAACAGACATTTTTGATCAATGTATTCTTCATAATAATAAGTTTGATGATTGAAAAGAATATTACATGGTCAAGGTAAAAGTTAGCTTTACAGCCTGCTAACGCAAATCGATAAGTGAAAAAAATTGCAGTAATAAAGCAATGAAAAGCCTTCAACTGCTTTTATAGAAAAAAAATGCTGTTCGTCGCTATTACAGGCTGCTTGTCGTTTTTGTATCAGCATTTGAAGCATGCAACAGGTCAAATGTTTAAATTGTGGAGGATATTAACAGATGCAATCCAGTCCTTACTATAATTTTATTTTTTCTTCCCGCTACAGGGTATGGCGTCATGTATTTTATTGGTCATTTCATGCTGCGATATGGGCTGCATTCTGGGTTGTGATGGGAGTTCCCTTATCGTACGGACGTCAACTGCTCAATATGATAATGTGGGTGCCTGCCTTTATTTTATTTGGTTATCCCTTAGTATATGGAGCAATTCCGCATCTTTTGTTGAAAGGAAAAGTGGTGCAATTTTTTTTCCTGACATTAGCATGGGGCGCTGTCGGCCTCTTTATTGATTCAGGCTACAGAAGTTATGTTTTAATTCCTGCTCAGGAAGCAATGGGTCTCGATAATATTATACCGAGGGGGCCTTTGGCTTTTTGTTTTCTCTGTATGACCACATCAGCAGCCAGCCCAATGATCATAAAATTTTTCAAGTTGTGGACAATTAAGCAGCAGGACTGGATGCGTGTACAACAGGAAAAAATTAGCGCAGAACTACAGTTGCTGAAAGCACAGGTACATCCGCATTTTCTATTTAATACTTTAAATAATATTTATTCTTTTTCGCTGGAAAATTCCCCTAAAACCCCAGAACTTATTTTAAAGCTCTCGTCCCTGCTCAGCTACATGCTTTATGATTGTAAGACAGATGAAGTGCGGCTTGAAAAGGAGATCAAGATCATGAAAGATTATATTGACCTGGAACGAGAGCGGTATGGGAATAAAATTGAAATATCCTGGAGCGTAGAAGGGGAAATTAAGGATAAGTTTATTGCTCCTCTGCTAATGCTTCCTTTTTTGGAAAATGCGTTTAAGCATGGCACATCGGAGCAAATAGAAAAATCCTGGCTCAGTGTGGACATATCAGTCATGCATGGCACGCTGAAATGCAAAATTGCGAATAGCAAAAATGAATATGTATCACTAAGAGCTAATGGTATTGGCATCACTAATGTAAAAAAGCGGCTTGAGTTTATTTATCCCGGCAAATATGACCTGAAGATCAATGATGAAGGCGATTTTTTTGTAGTATCAATGATATTGACCCTGGCCAATGAACAACCGGTAACCATTTATACTCCTGAACCATTCATCATCTCGCAAAAAACACATCATGAAACTTCGCTGCCTGCTCATAGATGATGAACCCCCGGCACTAAAAGTGTTGGCTTCCTATATTTCCTCGATCAATGGGCTGGAGATTGCGGGTCAATGCAGTAATGCCATCGAAGCATTGACGGTTTTGCACCAGAAAACAGTTGACGTGATCTTTCTTGATATTAAAATGCCTCGTCTTCTTGGCACTGATTTTTTAAAAAATTTATCACATCCTCCCAAAGTAATTTTTGTCACCGCATACAGGGAGTATGCTGTTGATGGATTTGAGTTGGATGCAGTGGATTATCTCGTAAAACCAGTTTCGTTTGAGCGTTTTTTTAAAGCGATCACCAAACTAAACCGGCTGTTGGGCAGAGAGATTTCTTCTTTTATTACAAATGATACGCCTAATCCAGGGGCTTTTGTATACCTGAAAGTTGACAGGGATATGAAAAAAGTTTTTGTGAATGATATCGTGTATATCGAAAGCTGGAAGGACTATATAAAAATTTTTCTTACCGATGGCAAAAGCTTGCTGGCAAAACAATCTATCAGTGCTATGGAGAATCTTTTATCGGAACATAAGTTTGTGAGGGTGCACCGTTCATTTATGGTTTCCTTAGATAAAATTTCCGGTTATAATGGTCTTTCGGTGCAGCCCAGCGAACTTGAGATCCCTATTGGTCGGTTGTATAAGCAATCTGTAATGGAAAAACTCCAGCCGGAATGATTAATAAGAATTCAATTTTATTAAATATACACTCAGTAAAACAAGAAAACTTTTTTTAAAAGGCTTTCAGTTTTTATGACTTCTAGTGAAAAGACGAAATAAGTTCAATTCTTTTGAAGTGACATGTATTTATTTCCATTCCCTCGTTGTGCAGTGTTTTATAAAATAAAAAATTTTCGATCGTTATCCGTAGTCAGGATAGCTATCGGGAGTATCTCCGGACAGTCCCGCATGTGCGGGACTGTCCGGCTTCCTTTATTAAATTTGTACAACTTACAATTGGAAATCATTAACTTTCTATACAAGAACTTGCATAAATCAGAGTGTTGCCTTTAGTTCGACAACCTAAAAACTTTAACGGACAAAAGATCACTAATTAAAAAATATATTAGATGAGAAATTTAATATTCTTTATGCACACTTCACTTGACGGTTTTGTAGCAGGACCTAAGGGAGAAATGAACTGGATAAAAGTAGACGAGGAGATGTTTGACTTTGTTGCAACGATGACCGATACAGCTGACACCGCACTCTATGGGCGAGTAACTTATGAAATGATGCAAAGCTATTGGCCAAAAGCAGGTGAGCAACCAAACGCATCTAAACACGACAAAGAACATTCGGCCTGGTACAACAAAGTTTCAAAAGTTGTTTTATCAAGGACGATCAGCGAAAAAGGACTTGACAACACCACAGTTATTAGTGGCCAACTTGCAGACAACATAAATAAAATAAAAAAACAGGACGGAAAAAATATTTTAATATTTGGAAGTCCTGGTGCTTCACGATCATTATTAAATGAAGGGCTAATTGATGAGTTTTGGCTTTTTGTTAATCCAATTATATTAGGACAAGGCATGCCGCTATTTAAAGAGATAACCGGGACGACTAAATTGAAACTTGTAGAATCTAAAACTTTTGCATGTGGCGTAATTGCACTTCATTATAAAAAATCGTAAACAAATTAACCGTTACTATGCCAAAGAACAAATTACTAAGAATGGACAATGTGAGCATCGTTGTGGAATCACTCGATAACGCCATTTCATTTTTCAATGAGATAGGATTGAAAC
>Ga0070685_10002064_pt1 | contig 10391 bp, 9 predicted proteins | sample KBSS13LmetaG_FD_65651 | JGI IMG/M metagenome (GOLD analysis project Ga0070685, IMG submission 65651) | Switchgrass rhizosphere microbial communities from Kellogg Biological Station, Michigan, USA - KBS S1-3L metaG | ecosystem: Host-associated > Plants > Roots > Rhizosphere ...
GCGGCGCAGCTGCGGCAGGCGCACGCGCACGTAGCGCTCCAGCACCCGCAGCAGCGGCCGCACCTCCACCGGCTCCTTCTGCACCGGCCGCCCGATCCACTCGAAGCGCCGCGCCACCTTCTCCAGCCGGTCCAAGTCCGCCTCCATCTCCGCCGCCACCGCGGGGAGCGACGCCATCTCCTCGCGCTCCTCGCCGGGGAGGCGCAGGATCTCCACCCAGCCGGCCAGCGAGGAAAGGGGCGTGGCCATCTGGTGGGCGCTCTCGCGCGCCATCGCCGCCCAGATGCGCTCGCGCTCGGTGCGCGCGTTGTGGCGGATCATCCAGGCGGCGGCGATCAGCAGGCACGCCATGGCCCCCACCTGCAGCCAGGGGATCCAGCGCAGCCGCTGGATGGTGGGGGTGTCGCCGTAGTAGATGGTGCCCAGCGCCGGCTCCACGATGGGCGGGTTGCGCCTGGCCAGCTCGCGCGCGTAGGCCAGCACCCGCACCGCCCCCACGCTGTCGCCCACGTCGGCCTCGAAGGGGAGGTTGACGATGTAGGCCGGGACCCCGTCGACGTCGACGTAGACCATGGGGAAGTCCAGGTCCTGCACCTCGCTGCTGAGGTCCATCAGCGTGTGCGTGGGCGCGTTCTCGCTGGGGTCGTTCAGCCCGGTGAGGATGCGCACCGCGATGCGCGAGTGCACCTCGCTCTCGTGGCGCATCTCGCGCACCAGGAACTGGCTGTACAGGAGGTACCAGGCCAGCGTCGCCGCTGCCAGCAGCCCCAGCGCGGTGGGGAGGTGGCGCCGGTTCGGGCGGAAGGCCGGCACGTTCGAGACCTGCGGCGGGGCGGAGTTCTTCCGCGTGGCGGGTGCGCGCGCGCCGCGGTCGCGGCACGCGGGGTTCCGTAACTGCCGTCTCACACAGAGACACGGAGGCACGGAGGCACGGAGAGAACGTCGAAAGAGCTTTGGCTGTTCTCTCCTTTCCCTCTGCGGCTCTGTGTGAAAAAACCGCAGTTCAGGCGATGCGGTCCGTTCCCAGGTAGGGGCGGAGCGCCTCGGGGACCGTCACCGAGCCGTCTTCCTGCTGGTAGTTCTCCAGGATGGCCACCACCGTGCGCGGCAGCGCCAGCCCCGAGGCGTTCAGCGTGTGCACCAGCTCCGGCCTGGCGCCCGGCTCGGGGCGGTAGCGGATGCCGGCGCGCCGCGCCTGGAAGTCGGTGCAGTTCGACGCGCTCGACACCTCCAGCCACTTCCCCACCCCGGGCGCCCAGACCTCCAGGTCGTACGTCTTCGCCGCGCTGAAGCCGGTGTCGCCCGCGGCCAGCAGGAGCACGCGGTAGGCGAGCCCCAGCCGCTGCAGCACCTCCTCGGCGTGCCCGGTGATCCGCTCCAGCGCCTCCCACGACTCCTCGGCGCGCTCGAAGCGCACCATCTCCACCTTGGCGAACTGGTGCACCCGCAGCAGCCCCCGGGTGTCCTTCCCCGCCGCCCCCGCCTCGCGCCGGAAGCAGGGGGAGAAGGCGGTGAGCGCGATGGGGAGCCGCTCCGCCTCCAGGATCTCGTCGCGGTGCAGGTTCACCAGCGGCACCTCGCTGGTGGGGATCAGGTAGAGCCCGTCTTCCGGAAGCTCGTACGCGTCCCCGTCTTCCACGAACTTGGGGTACTGCCCCGTCCCCTGCATCGAGGCGCGCGTCACCAGGTAGGGCGGCTCCGCCTCGGTGTAGCCGTGCTCGCGGGTGTGCAGGTCCAGGAAGAAGTTGATCAGCGCGCGCTGCAGCCGCGCCCCCCACCCGCGGTACGCCGGGAAGCCGCTCCCCGCCACCTTCGCTCCACCCGGCAGGTCCAGGATCCCGAGCTGCGCGCCGATCTCCCAGTGCGGCCGCGCCTCGAAGGGGAGCGTGCGCGGCTCGCCCCAGCTGCGGACGACCACGTTGTTCTCCTCGCCGCCCTCGGGGACGGAGGGGTGCACGGGGTTGGGGATGCGCAGCAGGAGGTCGTCGACCGCCGCCTCCACCTCGCGGAGCCGCGCGTCGGCCTCCTTGATGCGCTCGCCCACGCCGCGCATCTCCTCGATCAGCGCGGTCGCGTCCTCCTTCGCCCGCTTGCGCTCGGCCACCTGCTGGGTGACGGCGTTGCGCCGCGCCTTGAGCTCGTCGCCTTCCGCGATCAGCGCGCGGCGCTCGGCGTCGAGCTCCAGCAGCCGCGCCGCCACCTCTTCGGCGTCGGCGCGGCCGCGGCGGGCGAGCGCGGCACGGAAGGCGTCGGGGTCCTGCCGGATCTGGCGGAGGTCGAGCATCAGCGCTTCAGGCGCTCGTCGTTGCAGGACTGGTTGCTGAGCACCGCCAGGTGCACGATCCCCGAATCGGCCACGGTCGAGATCACCTTCACCAGCCCGTACTTGGGCACGCTGCCGCACTCCGGGTTCTGCTGCCGGCTCTGCACGTAGTACAGGTCGCCCGCGGCCACCGCCACCTGGGTGCGGGTGTAGTCCGACGCCTTGCGCGACGCCTCGCCCGGGTTCTCCAGGGTGCGCGAGGTCTTCTGCACCCCGGTGCCGCGGAAGGAGCCGTTGCCGGGGTTGGGGACCAGGTAGAAGGTCGAGCCCTCCTGGCGCACCTGCAGGTCCCAGAGCCCCGCCTGCGAGGGGAGCTCGGGGAACGACGGCCGGTTCTGCACCGCCACGTCGACCGCGCTGGCGAGCGGGGAGGGGCCGTTCGCCGCCGCCAGGGTGAGCGAGTCCAGGCGGATGAAGTTGAGCGCGTTGCTCAGCGGATCGTCGCAGGCCGTGAGCGCGGCGGCCAGCGGGAGGAGGGCGAGCGCGGCGAGGGCGGAATAGACTGCACGCACGGGACGTCTCCGTGGAACCATGGCAAAAAGTGAAGCGTCCGGGCAGGCCGAACGCACGGGTTAACCTTATCCGCCCCAACGCGGTTGCGTCAAGCGCGGGCGCGCCTTTTCAGGGTTGACACGCCCGCCGCGGGGCCGGTACGTTGCTGCCGGCCGCACCGCCCCCGAAACGCCCTTCCGGAGAGAGGCATGTCGGAGCTCGACGACGCGCTGGACCGCATCCGCGGGCACGACGGGGTGGAGCACGTGCTGGTGCTGGGGAGCGACGGGCTGCTCATCCAGCACGCCGGCTCCGGCGCGCTCGACCCCGAGACCGTCTCGGCCATGGTCCCCGGCGTGGTGCAGTCGGCCGCGGCGCTGGGCGGCGCGGCGGGCACCGGCGCGGCGCAGACGGTGGTCGCGCGGCTGGAGCGCGGGGTGGCCGTGGTGCAGGCGCTCAGCGACGACGTGCTCCTCGCCGTGCTGGTGCGCCCCGACGTGGGCTTCGCGCCCCTCCTGCACGACCTGGCCGAGAGCCGCGGCGCGCTCGCGGCGCTGGTGTGACCCCCCGGCGATGACCGACGCCTTCGCCCCCGACGCCGCCCCGCGCCGCGTGCTGGTGGCCGACGACGAGCCGCACATCGGCTACATCATCCGCCTCAAGCTGGAGCAGGGCCCCTACCAGGTGGCGCTGGTCTCCGACGGCACCGAGGCGCTGGAGCACCTGCGCGGCCCCGAGCCGATCGACGTGGTGCTCCTCGACATCATGATGCCCGGCGCCACCGGCCTCGAGGTGCTGGCCGAGGCGCGCAGCCTCCCGCACCGCCGCGACACCCCCATCATCATCCTGACCGCCAAGGGGCAGGACGCCGACCGCCGGCAGGCGCTGGAGCTGGGCGCCACCGACTTCTTCACCAAGCCGTTCAGCCCCAAGAAGCTGCTGGCGCGCGTCGACGAGCTGTTCGGCGCGCCCGCGGCCGATGGCGACGACGACGACGCGCCCCTCCGCTGACGATCTCCGTTTGAGCACTGGCATTACACCGCGCACCCCCGCCACGGTTCCCCACCTCTGGACGGTGATCCTGGCGGGAGGGGTCGGATCGCGCTTCTGGCCGGTGAGCACCCCCGCGCGCCCCAAGCAGCTCCTCCCGCTCGCCTCGGAGCGGGCGCTGATCCGCGACACCGTCGATCGCATCGTTCCGCTGGTGCCGGCGGAGCGGCTGCGCATCCTCACCGGGCCGCACCTGGCAGGGCCGATTCTCGACGCGCTCCCCGAGCTCGGCCCCGGCAACCTGCTGCTGGAGCCCGCCGCGCGCGGCACCGCCCCCGTCCTCGCCTGGGCGGCGGCCGAGATCGAGCGGCGCGACCCCGACGCGGTGATGGTGTCGCTGCACTCCGACCACGTCATCCATCCCCCGGAGGCCTTCCGCGCGCTGATCGCGCGCGCGGCGGAGCTGGCGGAGGGGCACCGGCGCCTCTTCACCATCGGCGTCACCCCCACGCGCGCGGAGACGGGATACGGCTACATCCGCGCGGGCGACGCGCTGCACCCGCTGGAGGGCGAGGAGCCGGGGACGGACGCGGGCTTCGAGGTGGCGGAGTTCGTGGAGAAGCCGGACCGGGAGACGGCGGAGGGATACCTCGCGTCGGGCGAGCACCTGTGGAACACGGGGCTCTTCGTCTGGCGCGCGTCGGACCTGCTGGACGAGATGGAGCGCGTCTCCCCCGAGCTGGCGGAGCTGGTCCCCATCGCCCGCGAGGGCGGCACCGAGGAGTTCTTCGCGCGCGCGCCGACCATCGCGATCGACCACGCGGTGCTGGAGCGCTCGCGTCGTGTCGGCGTGGTGCGCGCCACCTTCGGCTGGGACGACGTGGGCGCCTGGGACGCGCTCGCGCGCACCCGCGGCACCCCCGAGGGCGAGAACTGCACGGTCGGCGACGCCTTTGCCATCGACACGGCGGCGACCACGATCTACGCCGAGGACGGCCCGGTGGTTGCGTTCGGCGTCGAGAACCTGGTGATCGTGCGCACGAACGGCATCACCTTCGTCGCCGACCGCGACCGGCTGCCGGAGCTCAAGGCGCTCCTCGCCGAGCTGCCGGAGCGGCTGCGGAACCTGTAACGGCAGGGTCTCACGCAGAGCCGCAGAGACGCAGAGGGAGACGCGGCGGGCATCGGTGGAGTCCGCGAAGGCGGACTGTGTGCCGTTGTAGCCGCGAGTTCACTCGCATATTCAAGCACCAGAGCCGAGTTCGCCGTGCCTCTTGCTGAATCGCCGTCCCTTTCCCTGGTCCTCTTCGACGACGCCGTGGCGGCGAAGTGGGAGCCGTTCGCGCTCACGCGGCCGGGCGGCGAGCTGCTCTTCGGCACGCTGACGCTGCGGGCGCGCACGGAGCGGGTGTTCGGCGCGCGCTGCGTGGCCCATCTCGCGGCCGACCACCTCCAGGGATTCGAAGAAGGCGACGCGCCCCCCGTCCTCCGCTACGCCGACGCGCCGGCGGAGGGCGAGCGGCTCTTCCTCTCCTCGCGCGCCGTGCCCGCGTGGGGGAGCGGCGAGCTCTGGCGCGAGCGCCGCGGCGGGGCCGGGCCGGTCCTGATCGGGAGCGAGGTGGTCGGCTGGTTCGCGCCGGCGGGGACGCCCGCCCCGGACGCCGAATTCTTTGACGCGCCGGGCGGCCTCGTCGACCGCACCGGTGCCGTCGTCCTCCCCGGCAGGACCGTCGGCCCCGCCTGGGAGCTGATGTCGCTCACCCCCGACCAGGTCGCCGAGGACGTCGCCGCCCTCTTCCCCGATGCGGCGACCGCGCTCCCGGCCGGCGCCTATGCGTTCGGCGAGCACCCGGTCGTGGTCGGAGACGGGGCGACGGTGGAGCCGGGGGTCGTCTTCGACACGACCGCCGGGCCGGTGTGGCTGGACGAGGGGTCGCACGTGCGCGCCTTCAGCCGCGTCGCGGGACCCGTCTACCTCGGTCCCGGGTCGACGATCCTGGGCGGCACGATCGAGGCGTCGAGCATCGGCCCCGTCTGCAAGATCCGCGGGGAGTTCGCCGAGAGCGTGGCGCTGGGGTGGGTGAACAAGGCGCACGACGGCCACATCGGCCACGCCTACCTGGGCGCCTGGGTGAACCTGGGCGCCGAGACCACGAACAGCGACCTCAAGAACAACTACTCCTCCGTCCGCCTGTGGACCCCCGACGGCGAGGCGGACACGGGGGAGATGAAGATCGGCTGCTTCCTCGGCGACCACGTGAAGACGGGGATCGGGCTCCTGCTGAACACCGGCACCGTCGTGGGCGCCGGGAGCAACCTCCACGGCGTGGAGATGCCGCCCAAGTACGTTCCCCCCTTCAGCTGGGGAACCGGAGCGGCACTCGAGGCGTACCGGGTGGACCGTTTCCTCCAGGTCGCCGAGCGCGCCATGGAACGGCGCAAGATCGCGCTCTCCGGCGGCGCGCGCCGGCAGCTCGAGGCCGCCTGGCTGCGCGCCCGCGGCGAAGACGCATCGTAAGTTCTTCCGCCGGCCGGCGGATCCTCTCCCCCAGCAGAGCTCGAAAGCACGGTACGTGCGGGTCACCATCCTGGGCAGCGGCAGCCGCGGCAACGCCATCCTCGTGGAGGCGGAGGGCGTGCGCCTGCTGATCGACGCCGGCTTCAGCGGCCGCGACCTCGAGCGCCGGCTGGCGGAGGCCGGCGTCGACCCGTCGTCGCTCACGGCGCTGCTGATCACGCACGACCACGGCGACCACACGCGGGGGATGGGCGTGGCCGCGCGCCGCTGGAAGATCCCCCTGCACCTCACCGAGCTCACCCGCAACGTCTGCCGCGGGCTGCTGGACGGCACCGAGGACGTGCGCCCCTACACCAGCGCGAACGAGGTGCAGGTCGGCGGGCTGACGGTGACGCCCTTCCTCACCGTGCACGACGCCGTCGACCCGGTGGCGGTGACGGTCACGGAGACGGCGACGGGGGAGAAGCTGGGGATCGCGACGGACCTGGGGCGGGCGACGGCGTCGGTGCGGCACGCGCTGCAGGCCTGCCACGTGCTGGTGCTGGAGAGCAACCACGACGAGATCCTGCTGCGCGAGAGCCCCTACCCCTGGTCGGTGAAGGCGCGCATCGGCGGGAGCCACGGCCACCTCTCCAACCGCGCCGCGGCGGAGCTGGTCCGCGAGCTGTACCATGAGGAGCTCTGCGCCGTCGTCCTCGCGCACCTCAGCGAGCAGGCGAACCATCCCAGCCTGGCGCACGAGGTCGTGGGCGAAGCGCTGGAGCGGCTCCGCTACCGCGGCTCGCTCTGCGTCGCCCCGCAGGAGCGCCCGCTGGAGCCGATCGACGTCACCCGGCTGAAAGCGCTCCGGCTCCCCGCGCAGATGACGCTGTTCTAGCTGGAATCCAGACCCTTCGTCTCACGCGTAGACGCAGAAACGCGGAGAGCGCCGTCGTGGCCCTCTCCGCGTCTCTGCGTCTCTGCGTGAGACGAATCCGTTTACGCCGCCTGCTCCTCGCGCATCTTGCAGTCCAGGCAGTAGCGCGCGTGCGGCAGCGCCTCCAGCCGGGCGAAGGGGATCGGCTGCTTGCACGAGTGGCAGAGGCCGAACTCGTCAGGCTCCGCGTACAGCCGGCGGAGCGCCTCTTCCACGCGGTAGAGGTAGCGCCCCTCCTTGCTGGCGAACAGGAAGCTCTTCTCGCGCTCCATGGCGTCGGTGCCCTGATCGGCCATGTGGAACGAATAGCTCGAGAGGTCGTTGTCGGCGGAGTCGCGCGTCAGCTTCGACTGCTCCGAGAAGCGGCCGAGCGAGCGCAGGGTCTTGTCGCGCTCCCGCAGGAGCAACCGCTCGATGGTCTCGAGCTCGGTCCGATCCATTCGTCTGCCTCGTTCCAGCTGGGCGGATGGGCGTGTCTGCATGGCGTGGTGCACTGAGCGGGGGACAGGGCCGCGAATCACGCCCCGAAGATGCGAGGGGGGAATCCCAAATCCAAGGGATTCGAAGCGTTGGTACACCGATGGGCGCCAAGGGTTTCGCGCGCGACGAGGCCGCGGGAGCAGTCCGCGGCGACGACTTCGTGCCATTCCAGCGGCAGTCAGCGCCCGAACACCAGCCTGACCACGTCGTTGCCGTTGGCCCAGATCATCAGCGCCACCACGATCACCAGCCCCACCTGCGAGAGCCGGATGCGCGCCTCCACCGAGAGCGGCCGGCCGCGCACCGCCTCGAAGGCCAGGAACATCAGGTGCCCGCCGTCCAGGATGGGGATGGGGAGGAGGTTCAGCACGGCCAGGTTGACGGAGAAGAGCGCGAGGAACACCAGCCACGCGTCGAACCCCTGGCTCGCCGTCTCCCCCGACGCCTCGCCGATGGAGAGCAGCCCGCCCATGTTGCGCGCGGAGATCTGCCCGGTGAGGAGCTGCTTCAGCACCCCGCCGATCATCACCGCCGACCCCCAGGTCTGCCGCGCCCCCAAGCCCACCGACTCCACTACGCCCACGCGGCGGTGCACCTCGGGGATCTGCGGCGCGGCCCCGATCTGCCCGATGGTGACCTTCTCCCCGCGCTCGTCCCGCCCGCGGACGGCGTTCGGCGTCACCGTGACGTCCATGCGGCGGCCGCCGCGGTCCACCACCAGCGCCAGCGGCTTCGCCGGGTGGCTGCGGATGGCGTCCACAAGTTGCGACCAGGTGCCCATCGTGACGCCCGCCGCGCTGATCACCCGGTCGCCCGGCCGCAGCCCGGCGCGCGCCGCCGGGGAGCCGCCCACCACGTCCGCCAGCACCGGGTCGCGGTAGGGGACCAGGGCGCCCAGCAGCTCGGCGCGCGCGTCCTGCGCCGCGGGGAGCTCGACGGAGACCGGCGCGTGGTCGGTGAAGGTGAGCGGGACCGGGCCGGCGGGGGCGCCCGCCAGCTCGCCCATCATGTCTTCCCAGGTGCGCACCGGGCGCCCGGCCACGGTGGCCACCGTCCCGCCGTCCGGCACCACCGCCAGCGCGCGCGCGCCGCCCGTCAGCCGCTCGGCGGCCGGCACCGACACGCGGGTGATGGGGTGCAGCGTCTCGCCCAGGGCGAGCGAGAGCCCGGTGAAGACCACGAACGCGAAGAGCAGGTTCATGATCACCCCGGCCGAGATCACCAGGGTGCGCGCCCAGATCGGCTTCGCGTCGAAGGTGCGCGCGGGGTCCACCTCCTCGGGCGCCGGGCCGCCGCCCTCCAGCGCCTCGGCGGCCTCGTCGTCCTCCATCCCCGCCATCTTCACGTAGCCGCCCAGCGGGATGGCCGAGAGGACGAACTCCGTCTCCCCCCAGTGGAAGCCGGCCAGGCGCTTCCCGAACCCCAGCGAGAAGCGCGGCACCTGGATCCCCACCCCCTTGGCGGCGAAGAAGTGCCCCAGCTCGTGGACCAGGATCAGGACGGAGAGACCGATGATGGTCGAAAGTATGCTCAGCACGGTGCCAGCCTCTGCACGAATTCTTCGGCGGCCAGGCGCGCCCGGGCATCCGCCTCGAGCACGTCGGCGAGCGAGTCGATTGCGCCGGCGGGGCAGCGCTCCAGCGTCTCCGCCACCGCCTCGGCGATGCCGGTGAAGGGGAGGCGCCCCTCCAGGAAGTGGCGCACCGCCACCTCGTTGGCGGCGTTGTACACCGCGGGAGCCGTGCCGCCCGCGCGTCCCGCGTCCACCCCCAGCGCGAACGCCGGGAAGCGGTCCGCCCCCACCGCCTCGAAGGTCAGCGGCCCCGCGGCCACGGGATCGAAGCGGCGGCAGTCGTACGGCAGACGCTCGGGATAGCCGAGCGCGTAGAGCACCGGCAGCTCCATCGTCGGGAACCCCAGCTGCGCCAGCACCGAGCCGTCCACCATCTCCACCATGCTGTGGATGATGGACTGGGGATGCACGACGGCCTCGATGCGGTCGTAGGGCACCCCGAAGAGGAAGTGCGCCTCGATCACCTCCAGCGCCTTGTTGGCCAGCGTGGCGCTGTCGATGGTGACCTTGGCGCCCATGTCCCACGTCGGGTGCCGCAGCGCGTCCGCCGGGGTGGCGGCGGCCAGCATCTCCGCCGTCCAGCCGCGGAAGGGCCCGCCCGACGCCGTCAGCAGCAGCCGCCGCACGTCGGCGGACGACGCGCCCTGCAGGCACTGGAGGATGGCGCTGTGCTCGCTGTCCACCGGCAGCAGCTCTCCCCCGCCCTCGCGCGCCGCCTGGAGCACCAGCGGCCCACCGCAGACCAGCGACTCCTTGTTCGCCAGCGCCACCCGCTTCCCCGCACGCAGCGCCGCCAGCGTGGGCTCCAGCCCCGCCGCGCCGACCAGCGCGTTCAGCACCACGTCGGCGTCGGGGTGCGTCGCCGCCTCCAGGAGCGCCTCGCGCCCCGTCCGCCACGCGGTCCCGGACGACGGCGCGCCGGACGGCACCTCGCCGTCGGCGACGACGGCGAGCGCGGGGCGCCAGCGCTCGGCCAGGCGGGCGAGCGCGTCGCCGCTGCGGTGGGCGGTGAGCGCCACCGCGCGGAAGCGGCCGGGGTGCTGCGCCAGCACGGCCAGGGCGCTGCGGCCGATGGAGCCGGTGGCGCCCAGGATGGCGA
>Ga0070685_10002068_pt1 | contig 10375 bp, 7 predicted proteins | sample KBSS13LmetaG_FD_65651 | JGI IMG/M metagenome (GOLD analysis project Ga0070685, IMG submission 65651) | Switchgrass rhizosphere microbial communities from Kellogg Biological Station, Michigan, USA - KBS S1-3L metaG | ecosystem: Host-associated > Plants > Roots > Rhizosphere ...
CCCCGGCGGCGACGGCGGCAAGGCGATCGCTCATTTGCTCACGGGCAAAGTGAATCCGTCGGGACGACTGCCGGTGAGCTGGCCCGTCGATCTCTCGCAGCTGCCGCGCAAGGAGCTTCCCGCGGCCTCAGGCGGCACGCCGCCCGAATCGGTGGACTACGCTATCGAAGGCGCCAACGTCGGCTATCGCTGGTATCAGTCCAAGGGCATCAAGCCGCTGTTCCCGTTCGGCTTCGGTCTGTCGTACACGCAGTTCAAGCACGGCGAATTGAAAGTCGATGCCAAGGGCACGCAGCTGCGGGCGATCGTGGATGTCAGCAACACCGGTTCGCGCGCGGGTGCCGAGGTGGCGCAGGTCTATGTGCGCGTGCCCGGCGCGAAAGCGGCTCGATTGGCCGGCTATTCGAAGGTGTTCCTGAAGCCCGGCGAGCACCGCACGCTGAGCATTCCGCTCGAACCGCGCCTGCTGGCCGACTTCGACGTGGCCAAACATGGCTGGGTGATACGCGGCGGTCAGTACAGCGTGGCCGAGGGACGTTCGTCCGACGACCTGGGTGCGCCGGTCAACGTGCAGTTGCCCAGCGCAGCGCTGTAACGATCACGCCCTGGTTTCGAACGGCGGTAGCGCCGGCTTTACCGCTACCGCCGTTCGCCATCGCCCCGGGCGTGCGCTGCCGTTTGCCGGTGGGCTTGGAATCGGCAGCCGGCGTGTCCGCCAGGCGGCGCGCCAGCTCCAGATCGGTGATGTGGCCGTGCATGAACAGCAGATTCGTGTAGATCGAGCTCATGACATCCTCCCGTCGTCCCATCGTTTGATGGAGCGCTCAAGGTAGACCCCTCGCGGGCGACCAAAAAGCGATATATTCGCAAGCCAGCCTTGAGGGGAATTCAAGATGGCACGGGTGTCGCTGGACCTTCTCCAACAGTTTGTGCAGGTCGCCCGGCTGGGCAATCTTTCGCGCGCGGCGGAACAGGCCAACCTCACCGTCAGCGCGCTCAGCCATCAGGTGCGACAGCTCGAACAACGGCTGGAGCGCAAGCTGTTCGAGCGCGGTCCGCGCGGCGTGCAGCTCACCGCCGAGGGTCGGCGCCTGATGGAATCGGTCAGCCATCATTTCGAAGGCATCGACCGCGCCATGGCCGGTTTCCGTTGCCGCCGCGACGACGTGCTCACACTCAGCGCCATCCCCGGCATGATGTCGAGCTGGCTGGTGCCGCGCTTGGCGCGACTGGTGGCGGCGCATCCGGAGCTGCAGCTCAACCTGCAGTCGAGCGTGGAGCTGGTGAATTTCGAACGCGATCCGGTCGATGCCGCCGTGCGCTACGGCCGCGGCAACTGGCCCGGCTTGATCACCGAGCACCTGTTCGGCGAATGGATCGCGCCGGTGGCCGCACCTTCGTTGCTGGAACGCATGAGCGGCGTCGGTCACGACGATCTCAGTCAATGGCCGTTGCTCGGCGATCCGGGCGACCGCTGGGGCGACTGGTTCGCCGAGACCGGAGCTACGCAGCCGAGCCGCTATGTCGCGCATTTCGACAACACCGACGCCCTGCAGCGCGGCGCCATGGAAGGCATGGGCGTAGCGCTGGGCCGCATGGTGCTGGCCCGTCCACTGATCGAAGCGGGCCAACTGAAAGTGCTCGGCAATCGCTACCAGCAGATCCCCGAAGCGTATTTCCTGGTCTATCCCGAGCATGCGAAAGATCACGCCGGACTGCGCACGTTCCGCGAATGGCTGCTGTGCGAAGCGGGGAAATATTCGGAAGCGATGTCGTATGCGACGGCGGGTAGTGGTTGAATGCAGCCGCGCCGTCTGAATGCAACCGTGACTCTGTGGGAGCGCACTTGGGCGCGACGACCGTGCGCCGAGGTACCGACGAAGCGCTCGCGTCGCGCCCAAGTGCGCTCCCACAAAGATCGCGCTTCGACTTCGCCAGTGGTTTCACATTCCATCCCAACCCATCATCATTCGCTCTCCCCATCACCGCCTTAAGGAATTCGCCCCATGAAATCGCGCGCCGCCGTCGCCTGGGAAGCAGGCAAGCCTTTGTCCATCGAGCAGATCGATGTGGCCGCACCCAAGGCGGGTGAAGTGCTGGTGCGCATCGTGGCCACCGGTGTGTGTCACACCGATGCGTTCACCCTGTCGGGCGCCGATCCGGAAGGGCAGTTCCCGGTGATCCTCGGCCACGAAGGCGGCGGCATCGTGGAAGAAGTGGGCGAGGGCGTGACATCGCTGAAAGTGGGCGATCACGTGATTCCGCTGTACACGCCCGAATGCGGCGAGTGCAAGTTCTGCCTGAGCGGCAAGACCAATCTCTGCCAGCGCATCCGCGTGACCCAGGGTCGCGGCGTGATGCCCGATGGCACGTCGCGCTTCTCGCTCAACGGCAAGCCGCTGCTGCACTACATGGGCACCAGCACCTTCAGCGAATACACCGTGCTGCCGGAAATTTCGCTGGCCAAGATCAACAAGGCCGCGCCGCTGGAAAAGGTCTGCCTGCTTGGTTGCGGTATCACCACCGGTATCGGTGCAGTGCTCAATACAGCCAAGGTGGAGCCGGGCGCCAGCGTGGCGGTGTTCGGTCTCGGCGGCATCGGCTTGTCGGTGGTGCAGGGTGCGGTGATGGCGCGCGCGGGACGCATCGTGGTGGTCGATACCAACCCGGACAAATTCGAGATGGCACGCGCGCTGGGCGCCACCGATTTCGTCAATCCGAAAGACTATACCGACACCACGATTCAGCAGGTCATCGTCGATCTCACCGATGGCGGCGTGGACTATTCGTTCGAGTGCATCGGCAACGTCAACGTGATGCGTTCGGCACTCGAGTGCTGCCACAAGGGCTGGGGCGAGTCGATCATCATCGGTGTGGCCGGTGCGGGACAGGAGATCAGCACACGCCCGTTCCAGCTGGTGACCGGTCGCGTGTGGCGCGGTTCGGCGTTCGGCGGAGTGAAGGGCCGTTCGCAGCTGCCCGGCTATGTCGACCGCTACATGGCCGGCGAGATCAAGATCGACGAGATGATCACCGAGGTGCTGCCGCTGGAGCGCATCAACGACGCCTTCGAGCTGATGCACCAGGGCAAGGTGATCCGCTCGGTAATTCACTACTGAGCGAGCCCGCCGCGCAGGGTGGGCCTTCCGCCATAGAGGCCACCCCGCAACGTGGGCCGGTTTTGGCCGATTCCCGGCGCCCGTCCGGCGAAAGAACGCCTCCAGCTTCGCATGCTTAACTGCTTGGGCGCCGGAGCGAAAAGCCCCGGTTTTCCACCCGCTGTAGACATTCCGGCCGGCAAGCTGAGGTAATAAGCTGGGGCCTGTGGCAGCAACATTTCCGTAGGGGTTCGCAATGAAGAGCGGTATGTTCCTTGGGCTGGCGGCAGTGCTGCTGGCCGCTTGCAGTGGCAATTCCGCGCCCGCCAACGCGCAGGCGACGGATCAGCCGGCCGGTGCCCTGGTGCCTCCCACCAGCGCCACCGATTTCACCGCCTCGCAGCTCGATCAGGTGATCGCCGGCGATTGGCGCGCGGCCGACCACAAGGCGCGCGACGTCTATCGCCACCCCAAGGGAACCCTGCAGTTCTTCGGCATCCGGCCCGACCTCACGGTGATCGAAATCTCGCCGGGCGCCGGCTGGTACACCGAAATTCTCGCGCCGCTGCTGCGTGCCAACGGCCATTACATCGCCGCTGCGGCCAAGCCGTCGGCCGAGGGCGAAGCCAGTCGCGCGTTGTCCGATCTGAAAGCGAAGTTTTCCGGCGATCCCGCGCACTACGGCAAGGCGCAGCTGATCGAATACGATCCCAAGGCGCCTTCGTTCGGCGCGCCCGCGTCGGCGGACATGGTGCTGACCTTCCGCAACGTGCATAACTGGGTCGAAGCCGATACCGCACCGGCCATGTTCAAGGCGTTCTTCGCGGTGCTGCGTCCGGGCGGCGTGCTCGGTGTGGAAGATCATCGCGCGGCCGACAGCGCCAGCCTGGATGCGGTGAAAGACAGTGGCTACCTGCCCACCAACGTGGTGATCAAGCTCGCCACCGACGCGGGTTTCCGCTTGCAGGAATCCAGCGAGATCAACGCCAACCCGAAGGACACCAAGGACTATCCCAAGGGCGTGTGGACGCTGCCGCCGACCCTGACCCTCGGTCAGCAGGATCGCGCCAAATACGTGGCCATCGGCGAATCGGACCGCATGACGCTGCGCTTCGTGAAGCCGGACGCGCCGAGCGCCGCTTCTTCCGCGCATTGAGCCAGTCGCCCCGCAGCCCGCGGGGCGACGCTGTTTAAGCATGCTTATCGCACTCAACAAGCCGTACGGCGTGCTCTGCCAGTTCAGCGACGCCGATGGCCGCCCGACGCTGGCGGCCTTCGTCAAGCAAAAGGACGTCTATCCGGCTGGACGGCTGGATCACGACAGCGAAGGCCTGCTGCTGCTTACCGACGATGGTCGGCTGGCGCACAAGCTCACCGATCCGAAGCACAAAGAAGCCAAGACCTATCTGGTGCAGGTGGATGGGCAGATCACCGACGATGCCCTGGCCTCGCTGACGCGCGGCGTCGTGCTCAACGATGGCCCGACCTTGCCTGCGCAGGCCGAGCACGCCGCCGAGCCGGAGTGGCTGTGGCCGCGCGATCCGCCCGTGCGCTATCGCAAACTCATTCCCACCAGCTGGCTGCGCGTCACCTTGCGCGAAGGGCGCAACCGGCAAGTGCGGCGCATGACTGCGGCGGTGGGATTTCCCACCCTGCGCTTGATCCGCGAACGCATCGGGCCGTATGCGCTCGATGGGCTCGCACCGGGAAGCACGCGTACCGTCGGTTGAAGCGCGCGGCCTTCAGATCGAAGGCAATCCGAAGAATGCCCGTGCCGTCGCCGTGCTATGCGCCGCCGTTTCTTCCGGCGACTCGCCGCGATCGCGGGCGATCTCATCGCAGATATGCCGCAGATACATCGGCTCGTTGCGTCGATGCGAGGGATGCGGCTTCACCGTGCGCGGCAACAGATACGGCGCATCCGTCTCGATCATCAACCGATTCGCAGGAATAGTCTTCACCAGCTCGCGCAGATGCGTGCCGCGCCGCTCATCGCAGATCCAGCCAGTGATGCCGATATGGCAATCGAGCGCCAGATAATCGCGCAGCGCTTCGCCGGTGTCGGTAAAGCAGTGCACCACCGCGCCGGGAATCTTGTCGCGATAACGGCGCAGCAGGGCGACGAAATCATGATGCGCATCGCGCTGATGCAGGAACAACGGCTTCTGCACATCCACCGCTATCTGCAATTGCCGCTCGAACACCGCCAGCTGCACATCGCGCGGCGAATAGTTGCGGTTGTAGTCGAGGCCCGTTTCGCCGACTGCGCGAACTTCCGGCTGCGCCGCCAGTTCACGCAGCAACGCGTCCGTGGCGTCGTCGTAGTCGATCGCATGATGCGGATGCACGCCCGCCGTGGCGTACAGCAGGCCGGGCTGCGCTTGAGCCAGCGCCAGCGCATGCGTGCTCCCTTCACTCGAGGCGCCCGTCACCATCAGTTGGACTACCCCGTGGTGCTTTGCACGATCGAGCACGGCATCGAAGTCATGCCGGAACGATTCGTGGGTGAGATTGGCGCCGATGTCGACGAGTTGCATGGGATGGCTATTTCCAGGGGCTGATTGCGCAGTTTCTCAGAGTTTTCAGGTTTGGAAAATGCCGCTGAGCCGTTGCCTGCCAGTTATTCCTACTCGTTGTACCAGCGAGAACTGTCCGAATTGCATTGCATCAATGCGCGTAAGTATCGGAAAACGCCTACTTCGCATGAAGCAATTTACAGGTGCGGTACAGGGGATATGTCGACTGTTCGTCCTCGGGTACTCACTCGATAGTCGAAGCCGCCTTCGCAAGAACGTGAATTCGCCATCCACTCGATGGTAGCAATTGCCGCATTTGCGAAGGCCGGCGTGCTTAGAGCCGCATCGACATCATCGGGGAGTTACAAACTATGGAATGCATGAGAATCAAGTGCGCTTTGGCCGCAGCCGTGGCCATCGCATTGTCGTTGGCCGGCACCGTCCAGGCACAAAGCGGCACGCCTGGCAGCAGCGTTTCGACGCGAATCAATGCCAGTTCGTTGACGGGTACGGGAACCTACAACCGCTTTATCGTCCGCTATCGCGACGACGCGGCAACCACCTCGGTGGTGGCCAGCCAGGCTGCCTCTGCCGCCATGACAAGGGCGACAAAGAGCCAGGCGTCGTTGTCCAGCAATGCGCCGAAAGTGACTTACCAACGAAAGATGGCGATGGGGGCGCATGTGATCGCTACCTCGCGCAAACTCAATGCGAGCGAAGCGGCCGCATTCATGCAGTCCATTGCCAGCGATCCGACGGTGGCCTATGTGCAACCAGACGTGATGCGCAAGGCCATCGGCATCATGGCACCCGCGAGCTTTACGCCGAACGATCCTTACTTCGCCAAATATCAAACGGATTATCTGCCGGGTGACGGCACCGCTACGCCGGCCAACAAAATGCCCAATTGGGGTGGCGCAAACATCACCGGTGCATGGGATCTGGCTGATGGAACGGGCATCACCATTGCCGTGCTCGACACCGGTATCGTCAAGCATGCCGATATCGACACTTCGCTGGCCGACGCCGGTTACGACTTCATCAACGACAGTTTCGTTTCTGGCCGTGCTGCCGAGGGCCGCGCGGCGGGCGGCTGGGATCTGGGCGACTGGACCACGGGGGCGCCGTATTCATCGGGTGCCGATGCGTGCGTCGATCCGAGCAGGGCGAGCGGCAGCTCGTGGCATGGCTCGCACGTTGCAAGCGCAAGCGGCGCGGAAATCACCAACAATGGCGTCGGCATGGCCGGTATTGCCTATAAGGCGAAAGTGCTGCCGGTGCGCGTGCTCGGCCATTGCGGCGGTTACGACAGCGACATTGCCGACGCTATCGTGTGGGCTTCCGGTGGTCATGTGGACGGCGTGCCGGACAACACCCATCCAGCGCAGGTCATCAACATGAGCCTGGGCGGTGGCGGCACCTGTAGCGCGGACGACATTACAGGGAAGGCCATCGCCAAAGCGCGCGCCAACGGCACGGCGGTGGTAGTGGCTGCCGGCAACGATGGCGGCGACGTGAAAAATCATTCGCCGGCAAGCTGCCCCGGTGTGATTACCGTGGCATCGACGGGCGTGGGCAGCGGACTGGCGGTCTACTCCAATTACAACAGCGCGGGCGAGGATATCGTCAAGCTCGCCGCTTTTGGCGGTGGCGTCTACGCCTACGAGGGAGCCTCCGGCACGCAGCTCAATCCCGAGGGATTTGCCTGGCAAGCGATGAACAATGGCAAGACCACGCCCGTGGCCAGTCCTGGCGGTGATACCTACGGCGGCATGGCGGGCACCTCGCAAGCCACTCCGCATGTCACAGGCGCCGTGGCCTTGATGCAGTCCGCTCGCCTGGCGGCCAATCTGCCGTTGCTGTCGCCCGATGAAGTGCTCAGCGTGCTGCAGAAGAGTGCGCGCACGCCGCACGTCGCACCGAATGCGGCCAAGACCTTTGGCGCCGGCATTCTCGACGCCAATGCTGCCGTGCTGGTGGCTGTCGGCAAGACGCCGCCGCCTCCGCCGCCGCCGCCGGCTCCCGTCACCGTGCTGACGAACGGCGTCGCCTTGACCGCACAGAAGGGCGATACCGGTAGCGAAACGTTCTACAAGATCGACGTTCCTGCCGGTGCGCGAGCGCTGGTGATTCGTACCGCAGGTGGTACCGGCGACGTTTCGCTCTACGTGAAAATGGGAGATATGCCAACGGCTACCTCGTTCGACATGTCGTCGGTACACGCGGGCAATGCGGAATCGGTCACTGTCAGGCTCATACCGGCTGCGGCCCCTTACTTCCTGCGCGTAGTTGGTGTGCAGGCGTATAGCGGTGTGAGCGTGCAGGCTACTTACACGCCTTCGCCCTGAAGCGTCCCCGGCAGCTGCGCGGCGTGATGCTGCGCAGCTGCCTTTTCATCGATTCACTTTCTTTCGTGCGGCGCCGAAGTGCGCATTTTGCGCGCGCGGCCCTGTGCGTCCATGCATCTAGGGGCGGCATTCGTCTTGTCCTGCGCCAGCCGCGAGGCTCGAATCTCACCTGCGCAACGCCGGACGAACACCAGGCCGCTCCGAATCCATCGAAGGGTCATCGTATGAACAAGATTTACAGCAAGGTATGGAACAAGTCTCTTGGCCGGCTGGTAGTTGCTTGTGAGTTTGCCAAGCGAAACGGCAGGGCGAGTTCGCGGCGCGCGGTGGGCCTCGTCATGTCTGCAGGCTGCGTGCTTTCGCTGGCAGCCATGCCCGCCGCCGCTGCCGAGTCCGGTGCAACAGGCGGGGCTCACGGTAAAGCGGCTGCGAGCGCGCAGTCGGCTGTATCAGCCACCGGCATCGACGCAACCCATCCACAAGGTGTCGCTGTCCCCAGCGATGCCGAGGCCATCGGTCAAGACAGCACGGCGGTGGGCAACAACAGCCTCGCCTATGGCGACCGCAGCAGCGCATTCGGCGCATCGAGCATCGCCAACGGCGTGGAAAGCACGGCGCTAGGCGCCGGCAGCGTGGCGTACGACAACAACAGCAGCGCCGTGGGTGCCAACGCCATCGCTCAAGGCAAAGGTTCGTCGGCTATCGGCAGCGGCGCGAACACCAACGCCAATTACGCCTCGGCCTTGGGCTATGGCGCGTACGCCAGCGGCATCAATAGCCTGGCATTGGGCGCCAATACCAGCGCAAGCGGAGCCAATGCGATCGCGCAGGGCAGTGCGGCGCAAGCGGCGGGAAGCGCCGCGGTTGCGATCGGACAAGGCGTCAACGCCGCCGCCAATAACAGTCTGGTGATCGGCTCGGGCAATTCCTATGTAGGCGCGAAATCCAGCGGCACCATTGTCATTGGTCAAGGCGCCGCGGCGACCGACGATGCCAGCGGTGTCGGCTCCACCAATTCGGTAGTGATCGGCACCGGTGCACTGGCTTTCTCCGGCGCGCAGAACGGCGTGGCGATCGGTAATGGCGCGGCGCTTGCCCAGATGAGCGTGGATGGCGTGGCCATCGGCAAGCGTGCCATCAGCTACGGCTCCGATACCGTGGCGGTCGGCACCAACAGCTATTCGGTGGGCGCAGGCTCTCTGGCATTGGGAATGGGAACCCGCTCGCTCGGCCCGCAGAGCGTGGCGCTGGGCAAGTACGCCTATGCCTGGTCGAACAACGGCACGGCCCTGGGAACGGGTGCCGTCGCCAGCGGCACCAACTCGAAGGATCCCGATGATCTGGGCGGCGCCACGGCTATCGGCTATCAGGCGCGGGCCAACGGCGACGGCAGTGTAGCCATTGGACTCAACAGTCTCGCCCATGGCACCAATCTCGGCACCACTGACGGTGTCGCCATCGGCAACAACAGTGTGGCTTGGGGCACCGACAGCATGGGCATTGGCCACAACGCGGTGGCGGCGTTCGACCAGGACCAGGCCATTGGCGCCGATGCGTGGGCAGGCGGTGGCGGCGGCAAGCGCAACATGGCCATCGGCAACGGTGCGACCGCGGGCAATCCCGATGCCGATCCGGACGATCCCGCGCAGAACGTGAGCGACACCATCGCACTGGGCGCATCGTCCAAAGCGTCGGCCAATCGCGCTCAAGCGATGGGCGTGAATGCATTGGCGCAAGGCGAACAAAGCACGGCGACTGGTGCCGATAGCGGAGCCCTGGCCGATCGCAGCAGCGCCTACGGTGCCAACAGCGTAGCGAATGGTGTGGAAAGCACAGCGGCCGGTTTCGGCAGCATGGCCTATGACGACAACAGCAGCGCCGTGGGCGCCAACGCTATTGCGCAAGGTGTCGGCTCGTCGGCCTTCGGCAGTGGTGCCGGCACCAACGCCAACTACGCGACGGCAATCGGCTATGCCGCTTATGCCAGCGCGCCAAACAGCGTTGCGCTCGGTGCCAACTCGGTGGCCGACCAGGCCAACACCGTTTCCGTGGGCAGCGTCGGCAACGAACGACGCATCACCAACGTGGCGGCCGGTGTCGATGCGACCGACGCAGTAAACATGTCTCAGATGCAAACGACCATCGCCAACAGCAGTACGTCGCGTTATTTCAAAGCTGTCGGCAATAATGACGGTACCGACGATGCCCAGGCTCTGGGTGACAAGAGCGTTGCAGTAGGAGCGTCGGCGAAGGCTGCCAGCATCGCGAGTATCGCTATCGGCAACAATGCGTCCGCGACTGGTGAAGACGCTGTCTCTATCGGCACGGCCGCTTCGGCAGCGTGGCGTTCCACGGCGCTAGGCACAAACGCCAATGCATCGTCTCCGGTGGCTACGGCCGTCGGTTGGGGTGC
>Ga0070685_10002069_pt1 | contig 10371 bp, 7 predicted proteins | sample KBSS13LmetaG_FD_65651 | JGI IMG/M metagenome (GOLD analysis project Ga0070685, IMG submission 65651) | Switchgrass rhizosphere microbial communities from Kellogg Biological Station, Michigan, USA - KBS S1-3L metaG | ecosystem: Host-associated > Plants > Roots > Rhizosphere ...
GCCGGGTAGTACCGCTGCGGCCGCTCCACCACCATGATGTTGGGGAAGGCCGCGCGGCGCTCCTCCACCGCAGCGGCCTGGCTGTAGGTGGCGCGGTCGGTGATCTCCAGCAGGTCGTGCGGGCGGCGGTTGCGCTGCGCCATCAGCCGCTCCACGTCGCTCCCCGCCAGCCCCACGAAGGGCGCCAGGTCCAGCAGCGTCTTGTGGATGATCCCGCTGTCGCTGGGAAGCACCTGCAGGGTGTACGAGGTGATGCTGGTGGCCACCACGTCGCCGTTGCGGTCCAGGATGGTGCCGCGCGGCGCGGGGATCACGATGGGGCGCAGCCGGTTCTCGCGCGCCTTGGCCTCGTAGGTGTGCCCCGCCACCACCTGCGTGGCGAAGAACGCGGTCAGCAGCGTGCTGATCACGAAGGTGAAGGCGAACACCATCACGTGCGTCCGCCTGCGGCGCGGGTCCTTCAGGAAGAGCTTCATCGGTGCGGTTCCGGGTGTGGCTGAGCGGGGCGCACGGGCCCATCCACCCGGTTCAGCAAGTCCCGCGCCCTGTCACCCCCTCCACGCAAAGGTGCCAGAGGCTGTCGAGAAAGCCCGTCCCCCCCGACGTCATCCTGAGGCCGGCCACACGGCGACTACCGGTGCGCAATCCCTTGCAGGCCGAAGGATCTATAACCTGAATAAGCACTTAGCTGGAGGATGGACGATCGGGGCCTCACTACCCAGCCTCGGCACATCTTACCGGTTCACGTGCTGTCGCGGTCATGGATCCTTCGGCCTGCAAGACGTTTCGCAGACGCGTTTGCAGCGGGATCGGCCTCAGAGACCTTATGAGAAACGTCAAAGCAGCCGGACCACCTACGTGTCATCCCGAGGCTCGGCCGCGACGAACCCGACACCCCACCGGTGTCCGCAGAGCCGAGGGATCTAGCCGGAGCGCCACGGAGCCCGGGCGCGGCAGCGTCGCGAATGACGGCTCTCACAGCGTCGAGACACGATGCTGCCGCAGCTGCCGTGCGGCTTCCGCGGCGGGCCTCGTCGCGGCCGTAGTTAGATCCTTCGGCCCTGCGAAGTCCACCGCGGACACAGGGCAAGGTGAGGCCGGGCCTCAGGATGACACCATTGAGGTGGTTTCTCGACCGTCTCTCAGGATGACGTCAGTGGGTAATTCGTGAGATTTCTTAACACTCTCTAAGCGCTGAGTGCTGGGGTTCTCCTGCTGCTCAACGCCCGTCCAGCGCCTCCGCCAGCCCGCGCCGCAGGCTCACGACGTAGCCCCGGAGCGCATCCACCGCCCGCGCCGCGGCGCCCAGGCCGCCCGGGGGCGGGGGGATGGGCCCGCCGTGGTCCTTTCCGTCGGCGCCGTACGAGGCGGCGGCCCAGCGCAGCACAGGCGCCACCTCCCGCGGCGCCCCGTGGCGCGCAACCAGGCAGCGCACCGACTCGGCCGTGCGCGGGCGCGTGATCCCCTCCAGCAGCAGCGCCGCGGTGCAGAGCCGTACCAGGTCGTCGCGCGCGCGCCGCGCGGCGGCCGCGTGCTCGCCCGCGTCGAAGGCCTCCTCCACCTCCGCGCTCCCCTCCTCCACCCGGTCCAGGAGCTGGCCCGTGCAGTAGAGCGCGTCCTCGGGGGTGAAGTCCACGCGCGGCACCGGCGCATCCGCCGGCCAGAGCGGGATGGCGTCGTCGAGCGAATCGACCAGCATGGGCGTGCGCCACCCACGCTCCAGGTCGGGGAGGGAGATGGACCACACCGTCACCGGCACGCCGCTCTCCTCCGCCACCTCGTCCGCGATCCACTCCGCGATCCCCGCCTGCGGCTCGCGGTCGGGCGGGAGCGCGCGGAACACCAGGAGCACGTCGAGGTCCGAGTCCGGCCGCCCCTCGCCGCGCGCACGCGAGCCGAAGAGCAGGGCGTGCCGGAGCTCGGCGGGCACCTGTCGCCGCACCCGCCGCACCAGCTCCATCGCGGCCGCGTGCTCGCGCGGGGTGATGAGGCGCGCGAGCAGCTCACTGCCAGCGGGAAAGGTCATGCGTGGAAAACGCGCGGATATGCGAGTGAACTCGCCGCTACAACTACACGCAGTCCGCCTTCGCGGACTTCAACCGCTGCATACGGGGCAAGTCACGTTCCGGTGCGGTGCATCCAACACGAAACGCGGGGCGAGCCTCCGAGGCCGCCCCGCGCCGAACCGATGTCCGCGAAGGCGGACAGTGTGATGTTGTAGCGGCGAGTTCACTCGCATCGTCGCGAGAAAAACATCCCCCTTGCCCGCTACCGCCCCGCCACCGCCTCCGGCCGGCGAATTCCCGAGAATGCCTCGTCGAGCGTGACCACGTAGGTGCCGCGGGCCGCGGCGGCGCGAGCGAGCACGCGGCGCACTTCGGCCCGGTCGACGCTGGCGGGATCGTAGCCGGCGGCGATCAGCGCTTGGATCACGCCCTCGGCGTGGACGCGGCTGCGGCTGTACACGTCCTTGTAGATGCGCAGCGTGTCGCCCGCGATCACGATCGGGTCGTAGCGCAGCGTGAGCGGCACCGGCACGGCGATGCGCGAGGGGGTGGTCTGGCTGGGCCGGGCCAGGAGGCGCGTGATCTGCGCGTCGCTCACCGAGCCGCCGTTGCGCGCGTGGATCAGCCGCGCCAGCTCGATCACGTCGCGGTTCATCATCCGCACGCAGCCATGCGAGGCGGGGCGCCCCAGGTCCTGCACGTGCGGCGAGCCGTGGATGTAGTAGTAGGGCGCGAAGAAGAGCTTCACCCGGCCCATCGGGTTGTTCGGCCCCGGCGGGGTGACGTGGTCGTCCTTCGCCCAGTCGCGCGCGGGCGGGCGCCACCACGGGTTCCACTCCGCGTGGTCGATGGTGAACTCCCCGTCCGGCGTGTCGTGCCCCGGCAGCCCCACCGATACGCGGTAGACCTTCACCAGGCTGTCGGCCTCGTACACCCGCAGCCGGTTCTCGGGGATGTTGATGTCGATGCGCAGCGCCGACGTCGGCGCCGGAGCGTCGGCCGGCGCCTGCGCCCGCGCGGCGGGTGCGATCACACTGGCGGCGACGATGACCGCGAGGATTGGGAGCTTCACGGGGATGCAGATGAGCGGAGTGCGCGTGCGTCACGAGATGAAAAGCTAACGCTGGCCGTCGCTTACGCCAACGTCCCCTAGGTTCTCGCCTGCGAGCCCACGGCAACTGGCGTCGCACCGAGGAACGGCGTCTTTCGAGAAAATTCGATCGGCTGTCCATCAGACGGTTAACGCCGATGGCACAATCGAGGTGCTATCTGTCCCACCCCGGCAAAGGAGAGCGTAATGAATTCCTCCAGGCGACTGACCATGTCGCTGCGTGCCGCGATTTTCTTGTGCCTCGCAGTCATGCGCCCTGGTCCGTCGCGGGCGCAGATAGGCGTCGAGACTCTCCTGTCAAGCCTTACGGACCTCACGATTTCGGCGTCGTGCTGGAATACGCGCTCGGGTTTCCTGCGCAGCCGTGGGGAGTGCCCGCTGCACAGCGGCTGGGGAGTCGAGGCAATTTTCGACCTCGGTGTTTTTCCCAAACCCCCCACGCCAGACTCCGTATGGGTGCTCGAAAAGCGAGAAATTCGGTACGAGGGCGGACGCGTGGACAGCGTACAGGTGTTCACGAAACAACCTGGGCCCGGAAATGGCGCCTCGGGGCGAGGCGTGCGCATGGAGCTGGGGTTAGGTTATGGCCAGTTTACCGGGTTCGCATCTTCGGACCCGGGCTTCGAAATCCGCGGAACCGTACGGGAGACTCCGACCCTAACGCTGTACGGAACCCTGGAGCCAGGGATTAAGGGGATTCACCCCTACGTCGGCCTCCGAACCGGGGTGCTCCAACTCCACAACGTACAGCTTCTGCAGCTCGACACTGTGGATAACGCTCCCGGTACTCCGGATACCGTTGTGGTCTACAAGGCCAGCTCGGACGTGTTCCAACTCGGTGGAGTCATTGGAATCAGCGGTCAATTGAAGGCAATTCCGCTTGGTGCGTTCCTGGAACTGGGCTGGCACCTGCGCAAGTTCCCAAGCGTCGAATGGAGCACGAACAGTAGCGGAAAAATCGTAGACGGATTACCTCGGGAATTCGACTTCAGCGGCGTTACGCTCGAATTCGGCTTCCAGGCTCACATCCGGGATCGGAAATAGACAGCGCAATACTCTTTCGATCTCTCGGGTCTCGTGCCTCCGTACGGAACCTCCCTTGCCGGACCATCTGATACGAACGAGCCCCACCGCAAGCGAATCGCGGCGGGGCTTCCGGTGATGTGGCTGCTTCTGCTACTTCAGCACGCCCAGCGCAGGCCACACGCCCAGGCTGAGCACCACCACGCGGTCCCAGAATGCCGCGTTGCCGAGGACTCCGCTCGCCGGGTACCCGAGCCCACGGAAGCGCGCCGGCTCGGCGGCGGAGTAGTAGACCAGCGGCGACTCCATGCGGATCCCGCCCAGCTCGAGCGCACCCGTCGCCGGCGCGCCCACGAAGGGCTGCGGGGTGCCGCGCGAGGGCGGCGTCACCCGGCTGGTGGCGTCGCGCTCGCCCGCGCGGCCGGTGAGGGTGGCCCAGGTCGCCTGGTCCACCGCCAGCGGGAGCGCGCCCGCTCCGCCGGTGGAGAAGAAGAGTCCATCCAACGCCTGCTGGCCCACCTTCGCCGCGACGAAGAGCTTGCCGCTGCGGATCTCGGCGGGCGTCCACTCCACCTGGTCCGTCAGCTCGGTGGGAGCGTCGTTGCCGGCCACCAGGCAGAAGCGCTGTCCCGGGTAGTCGATCACCACCATGCGGCCCATCAGCAGGTCCAGCCCCACCGTGCCCACCGGCGCGGAGGGCGAGGCCGCGCGCGGCTGCTCGCGGGTGGCGAGCCGCGCCGCCCCCACGTCCACGCCCGCGATCCGCACCTGCCCCACCCTCACCCGTCCGTTCGCCTGCCGCACCCACCCCTGCTCCACCGCCGCGGCCGACGATACCACCGTCTGGTCGGCCCCCGTGTCGAGCTCGAACGGGTAGCTTTTGCCGTTCAGCTCCACCGGCACCACGATCCCGCCGCGGTCGGTGACCCCCTGCCAGGGCGTCCACTCGAAGGCCGCGCAGGAGAGGGAGCGCAGCGCCGCCGGCATCGCGCCCGGCTGCGACTGCACGGCAGCCGACGGTGCGCCCTGCCGCAGCAGCGCGCCACCCGGCTCCAGCGGCCCCTCGCTGAAGACCTGCGCGCGGATCTTCCAGCGCCCGTCGAAGCGCTGCAGCACGGTGGTGGCCGTCCCGGCGAGCGCCGGCTCGTCGGACACGGCGTTGCCGCCGGGATCGGTCGCGACGGCGTAGCGCTGGTAGAGGTAGAGCATGTCGTCGGCCACCGACGCGTCCACCACCTGCAGCTCCACGCGGCCCAGGCCGCGCAGCCGCCGCTCGAGGGCGGTGCGGACCTCGGCGGTCCCCTGCGCGGGGGTCCCCTGCCCGGGGAAGAGCAGGAGGGCATTGGGCGAGTAGAATCCCTCCAGCGCGGCGAAGTCGTCGCGGGTCCAGGCGTTGCGCCAGTTCCCCAGCATCACCGTGGCCGAGCGCATGGCCTCGCCGCGGTAGCGCACCCGGTCGCCGTCCGGATCGACGTGCACCCCTGGCAACGGCTGCGCGGCGAGGGCGCCGGCGTGGGCCGCCACCCCGAGCGCGGCGGCCGCGAAGGTGCGAAGGAGCGCACGGCGGCGCGTAAGAGTGGAACGGGCCACGGACATCATCGGAGCGAGGGAGAGCGTTGATCGAGTTGCGTCCAACCTCATCGCGGGGGCGTTCCCGCGGAGGGTGCCGTGGAGCTGGGCGAGGCAGCCGCGCTGGCGGACGAGCCCGCCCCGGGCGCTTCGAAGGTCTGCGCGCGGATGCGCCAGCCGCTCGCGTCGCGCTCCAGCACCGTGGTGAAGTTGCCGCTCAGCGCGAGCGCCGAAGTACCGGCCGCGTCGGCCGGCGCGATCGTGTAGCGCTGGAGCAGGTACAGGAGCCGATCGCCGACCTCTACGTCGACCGTCTCGACCTCCATCCTCCCGAACGCCGGCAGCCGCGAGCGCAGCGCCGCCTCCACCGCCTCGCGCCCCTGCACCGCGGCCGGCTGCCCGGGAAGGCGCAGCAGCGCGTTCGGATCGTACAGCCGCGAGAGGGCCCGCAGGTCGTCGCGGGTCCAGGCGTTCTGCCACTCTCCCAGCATCGTCATCGCGTCGCGCGTGGCCTCGGCGCGGTAGCGGGCGGTCACCGACGCGGAGAGGGCCGACTGGGCGCGCACACCGGCCGGGGCGAGCGCCATGCACAGCGCCGCGCCCGCGAGCGTGTTTCGAAACATCCTGGTCGTCACAGTTGATTCCCCTCAGGCGAGTTGGAGCGAAGCGCGGTATACCACGGGTGGGAGGATCTGTTCCTGCCGGAGGGTGCGCCGCACGGCGCATGCGACGAAATGTGACTTACAGGAAGGAGCACCGACGAAAAACACCCTGCCAGCTGCGGAGTGTCAGGCCAGTGCACCCCACGCAGGGCTGCAGGCTGCCGCGCTAGATCTGGTCATGCGGCAGCCTTGGTGAAGTCTTCCTTCAGCCGGGACGTGGACTGGTGCGGGATCAGCGCGATGCCGTCGCACTCGCGGCAGACGCCGACCAGTATGTCGTCGATCGAGTGCGGCACAGGCTCTTCGATCTCCACCCTACGACTGGCGAACACCACGTTCGTGCGGCGCTCGCAGATCGGGCAGATGGCCCTCGATTCGTCGCCCTGCTTCCAGATCTTCATGCGTCGGGCTCCGAAGGGTGAACGCCCATTAACATCATCTGCTTACCGCTTTATCCTGTGAGTAGTAGAACCGTCACACAAGCCGTAGTCCACAAGTAATCGTCAACGGACCGGCGAACGTGCGGCACGACAAAACCCGCCGCGAGCGCATCGCGCGCGGCGCCGTGGCCCGCAAAAGCCTCGTGCCTGTTGCTCCATTCCCTCGGTGCCCTGATCTTGCGAGTGCAGTTCAGCCAGCAGTGCTATCACGAGTCAGGATCTGGTGCTTCGCCTCGAAACTTCTTTCTTCGCGGGCCGCTCTGACACGGTTGTTTTGCCGCCGAACATCCCCGAAAAAGCTCCTTCCGCCATGCGCCTCACAAAATGGGTCGGATCCCTCCTGAAGATCGCTACGTCGTGGATTCCGGGCGTGGGGACGGCGGTGGAGGAGGGGCTAGAACACTGGAACGAGCGCCAGGACCGGCGCTCGCTGGTGGCGTCGCTCCTGGACCTGGAGGAGCAGGCCTGGCGGCCGGACTCCTCCCCGGCGGCGCTGCTGCGCGCGGACTTCGGAGTGGTTCCTTTTCACGGCCGCGAGTCGGATCTCCAGGATCTTGCCCGCTGGTGTGACAGTGACAGGCCGCTCGCGCTGCGGCTCTACACTGCGCCAGGGGGATTCGGGAAGACCCGGCTGCTGCGGCACTTCGTGCGGATACGCCGCGACGCCGGGTGGGATGCTGGTTTCCTCCCGGAGGCGACGCTCAACGAAACGGCGGCCTCGACGCTCTTAGGTGAGGACAGGAAACCCCTCCTACTGGTGCTGGACTACGCTGAAAGCCGGGGAACCGAACTTGAGGCGGTGGTACTCGCCGCTCTGGACACGCCCCGCCCTCGAGTGCGGATGGTCCTGCTCGCCCGCTCGGAAGGAGACTGGTGGAGCGAGTTGAAGCGGGCAGGCAACGGGGTCGGTGACTTCTTCCAGGGACCCGCGGCCGAAGGGCCCTTGCCGCTCCTTCCCCTGACGGATTCAATCGAGGCGCGGCGCGTTTCCTACCAGAACGCGTTTCGTGCCTTTGCAAAAATCTTGGGAAAGGAAGAGGGCACCGTGATGTCCACCGACCTGCCCCTGGACCATGAAGATTTCGAACGAGTCCTGCTCGTCCACGCCGCGGCGCTCGCCGCCGTCGAGGAAGAGCAGGTGCCTTCAGACGACCTTCTCGACTGGCTCCTGACGCGGGAGCAGCGTGGGATCGACCGCGTCCGCGAAAGACAGGCGGGCCTCGGACCCGAGATCCAGCGCGCAACCTACCATGCGGCCGCGCTTGTGACGCTCGCGCAAGGAGCGGGTTCCCGCGACGAGACGGTGGAGATCGTCTCACGCGCTCCGAGTCTCGAGGATCAGCCCCGCGCGCGGCGGGAACAGGTCGTTGAACTCCTTCACGTCCTGTACAAGGGCCGACGATGGTGTGACGGGGTGGAGCCGGACCTAGTGGGGGAGCACTTGGTGGCTTGGTGCCTCAGCGACGCCCCTGAGTTGCTCGATGCCGCGTTTGGGGAGGGCATCCCAGAGGCGCGACTGGAAGCAGGCCTCACGGTGCTCAACCGCCTGGCACAGCGGCGGCCGGCGGACCGGCGCCTTATGGAGACAGCGATCGTGAGAGGGCTCCGGCACCTGGCGCTCCCTGCAGTCCGTGTCGCAGTTGCCAGCGGCGATCCAGTTGGTCTTGTGCTGGCGGACGCGCTGTCACGCAGTGGAGATCTTGAGATCGCACGACAAATCGAAAAGAATCTTCCCTACCCGACCACATCGCTCCGCGAAGTTGCGGCACAGGTGGAGGAGATGCTATGGCGGGATCTCCGGGAGCACGCAGCTGACACTGTCGAACTCGCGCGCCGCTCGCATTCACTTTCCATCCGGCTCGCCGGTGTCGGCCAGCGCGAGGCGGCCCTGAAGGCAATCCGCAAGGCCGTTGAAATCTACCGTGATCTTGCGAGAACACGGCCTGACGCGTTTAGGCCAAGGCTCGCGTCAAGCCTCAACAATTTCTCGATTCTGCTCGCGGATGTCGGCCGGCGTGAGGAGGCCTTGGAGGCGAGCCGCGAGGCAGTCGAAATCTACCGTGACCTTGCGACAGCACAGCCCGACGCGTTCAGACCCGACCTCGCGGCGAGCCTCAACAATTTCTCAAATCGGCTCGCGGATGTCGGCCGGCGCGAGGAGGCCTTGGAGGCGAGCCGTGAGGCCGTTGAAATCCGCCGTGACCTTGCGGCAGCACGACCCGACGCGTTCAGTCCTAACCTCGCGTCGAGCCTCAACAATTTCTCGAATCGGCTCAAGGATGTCGGCCGGCGCGAGGAAGCCTTGGAGGCGAGCCGCGAGGCCCTCGAAATCTACCGTGACCTTGCGGCAGCACGGCCCGACGCATTCAGGCCCGACCTCGCTGCGAGCCTCACCAATTTCTCGAATCAGCTCGCGGCTGTCGGCCGGCGCGAGGAGGCCCTAGAGGCGATCCGCGAAGCCCTCGAAATCCGACGTGACCTTGCGGCAGCACGGCCCGACGCGTTCAGGCCCAACCTCGCGTTGAGCCTCAACAATTTCTCGAATCGGCTCGCGGCTGTCGGCCGGCGCGAGGAGGCCCTCGAGGCGATCCGCGAAGCCGTCGAAATCCGCCGTGACCTTGCGGCAGCACGGCCCGACGCATTCAGGCCCAACCTCGCGTCGAGCCTCAACAATTTCTCGAATCGGCTCGCGGCTGTCGGCCGGCCCGAGGAGGCCCTCGAGGCGATCCGCGAAGCCGTCGCAATCCGCCGTGACCTTGCGGCAGCACGGCCCGGCGCGTTCAGGCCCGACCTCGCGTCGAGCCTCAATAATTTCTCGAATCGTCTCGGGGAGGTCGGCCGGCGCGAGGAGGCCCTAGAGGCGATCCGCGAAGCCGTCGAAATCCACCGTGACCTTGCGGCAACCCGGCCCGGCGCGTTCAGGCCCGACCTCGCGTCGAGCCTCAATAATTTCTCGAGTTGGCTCGCGGATGTCGGGCGGCATGAGGAGGCCCTCGAGGCGATCCGCGAAGCCGTCGAAATCCGACGTGCCCTTGCGGCAGCACGGCCCGACGCGTTCAGGCCCGACCTCGCGTCGAGCCTTGGCCTCTTCCAACGGCTGCTCCGCGAAACGGGCAGGATTGAATCCGCTCTACCTGTAGTGCAGGAAGCCGTTGACCTGTTACATCCGATTTTCAGTCGGTTTCCATTGGCCTATGCCACTCTCATGGAATTTTTGATAGCCGACTACGAGCAGACTGCAGCAGCGGGCGGCGTGGAGCCAGACCACGAGCGACTCAACGCGATTCGCACGAAGTTAGCGGAACTTCGGGACGAAGGCTGAAAGAGTGGTGACTCGGAGGCAATTTCTGACCGGGGCCGAACAGCAGAAGCCCCGCCGCGAGCACGTCGCGGCGGGGCTTGTCAGTGGACGACCAGGGACTCGAACCCCGGACCTCTCGCGTGTGAAGCGAGCGCTCTAACCAGCTGAGCTAGTCGTCCATTATCGCGGGCCGGCTTGCACCGCGCCCGCGCCAGGGGGTGGGCTGCTGCCTGCGGGGCCCTGACCCGTTTTCCCCCAG
>Ga0070685_10002070_pt1 | contig 10371 bp, 9 predicted proteins | sample KBSS13LmetaG_FD_65651 | JGI IMG/M metagenome (GOLD analysis project Ga0070685, IMG submission 65651) | Switchgrass rhizosphere microbial communities from Kellogg Biological Station, Michigan, USA - KBS S1-3L metaG | ecosystem: Host-associated > Plants > Roots > Rhizosphere ...
CCCGACCATGCCAAGGGTCGGTGGCCGAAGCGGCCACCACTCCACAAGCACTACCTAGGATCGTCGTCGTGCATAGTCAACGTTTAATCGAGACGTGCGCCTCAAATCGGCTGGATCTCCCCCCGCGACAATCTCTCGAACCTCAAGAACAGCAACACCGCCACGACAGTGAGGCCGACGCATAGGCCCCACCAGAGGCCGACGATGCCGAGGTGGAAGGTGAAGCCGAGGAGGAGGGCGACGGGGAGGCCGACGCCCCAGTGGCCGATGAGGTTGGCGACGAAGGCGTAGCGGGTGTCGGCGGCGCCGCGGAGGACGCCGGCGCCGACGGCCTGGATGCCGTCGGAGAGCTGGAAGACGGCGGCGACGAGCATGAGGGGGAGGGCGGCGGCGATGACATTTTCCTGGTTGGTGACGAGACGGGTGATGGCCCGCGGGAAGAGTGCGAAGGCGAGGCCGCTGATGCCCATGACGACGGCGCCGGCGACGAAGGCGGCGTGGCCGGCGACGCGGGTGGCGCGCGCATCCCGCGCGCCGATGGCGTTGCCGACGCGGACGGACCCGGCGGCGGCGACGCCGAGGGCCACGGTGAAGGTGAACGAGGCCAGTCCGATGGTCAATTGATGGGCGGCGAGCTGCATGGTGCCGAGGCGCGAGGCCAGGACGCCGACGAGCGCGAAGATCCCGACCTCCGCACCCATCTGCAGGCCGAGCGGCAGTCCGACGCTCGATGCGCGCAGGATCTCGGGGGTGTTCCAGCGGTGATCGACGTGCCCGGCCACTTCGATCCGCAGTGCCGGGATCGCGACGACGAGGAGCTGCAGGACGGTGCAGATGACGGTGGCCAGCGCGGCGCCGCCTACGCCCATCGGCGGGACGGCCCGGAGCAGGCCGGTCCATGCCGGCAGCCTGCTGCCTCCGAAGACGAACAGCAGATCGCCGAGGAAGTTGAGGATGTTCGCGCCGATCATCGAGACGAGGAGGGCGCGCGTGAGTCCCTGCGCCTGGAGATACGACCGGAAGACGAAGAAGAGCAGGAACGGGGTCAGCCCGGCGACGCGGACGAGGAGGAAGATCCGCGCGGGGTCGACGAGCTCGGATTGCGCGCCGATGAGGGGGATCGCGGCGGTCGCGCCGAGGAGCAACAAGGTCAGGACAGCCGAGGTGACGAGCGCCAGCCAGAGGCCCTGCCAGAGCACGTGCCGCGCGCGGACGCGATCCCCGGCGCCGATGGCCTGGGCGATCAGGGGGTCGACTCCCATGACCATGCCCATGCCGAGGATGGAGACGGCGAAGAAGATGGCGTTGCCGAGGCCGGAGGCGGCCAGCTCGCGGGCGCCGAGGCGGCCGAGGACGGCTACGTCGACGATGCCCATGAGCTGCGCGCCCGCCTGCGCCGCGGCCAGCGGCGCAGCCAGACGGAACAGCCGTTTCAGCTCGGTGGAGTACTCGCCGGCGGGCATTGGAGCCGGGATTCTAGTAGGATTGCGCGCTCAATGTAGGCCGGGCTTCCGCACGGCTATCTCGCCTGAGGCCGGGCCTGAGCCCCGCCTCCACGAAGGACCTCCCATGCGTTATCTCGTCACCGGCGGCGCCGGGTTCATCGGATCGAACTTCATCCGCTTTCTTTTCAACAAGTACGGCGAGGCCGCCTCGGTGGTGAATCTCGATAAGCTCACGTACGCAGGCATTCGCGAGAATCTGGCCGAGTATGAGGGGAAGCCGAATTACCGCTTCCTCCAGGGCGATATCGCGAAACCGGACGATGTGGCCGCGGCCTATCAGGGCGTCGATGGCAGCGGGATCGATGTGGTGGTGAATTTCGCCGCCGAGACGCATGTCGACCGCTCGCTGATGGAGGCGGGGACGTTCATCGAGACGGATGTCCACGGGGTGCTGGTGTTGCTGGAAGAGGCGCGGAAGCATGCGCCGCAGTTCAAGCGGTTCGTGCATATTTCGACGGATGAGGTGTACGGTTCGATCGATAGCGGGTCGTTTACGGAGAAGGATCCGCTCAATCCGCGGAATCCGTATTCGGCGTCGAAGGCGGGCGGGGACCGGATGGCGTACGCGTACGCGCAGACGTATGGGTTGCCGGTGATCGTGACGCGCGCGTCGAATAATTACGGGCCGTTTCAGTATCCGGAGAAGTTGATTCCGCTGTTCGTGACGAATGCGATCGATGATTTGCCGCTGCCGCTGTACGGGGATGGGAAGAATGTCCGCGATTGGTTGTATGTCGAGGATCATTGTGCGGCGATCGATTTTCTGATCGAGCACGGTGTGAATTCGGAGACGTATAACATCGGCGGGGGGAATGAGCGGGAGAATCGGGAGATTACGTCGCGGATTCTGGAGTTGACGGGGAAGCCGGCGTCGCTGATTCAACGGGTGGCGGATCGCACTGGCCACGATCGCCGGTATTCGATCGATACGTCGAAGCTGGAGGCGATGGGTCTGACGTTGACGACGGATTTCGATGAGGCGCTCGCCCGTACGGTGGAGTGGTATGCGGCGAATGAGCCGTGGTGGCGCGCAATCAAGGAACGCAGCGCGGAGTTCAAGGCCTACTACGAAAAGCAGTACGCGAACCGGTAGCTTCGGTGCCGTAGGCAACAGGGACGACGAGGGGCCTCCGGCGGGCCGGCGCGGCCGGCAGCGCTGGTTGGCCTAGCCCGGATGCGCGCCTGCCCCACGAATCACGATCTGTGCGACGACACGGCCGCATCAAGCGCTGCCGGCCGTGCCGGCCCGCCGGAGGCCTCCCGTCGTTCCCTGTTGCCTACGAAGCCGACGGAGCCGGGCCGCGTATTGCTTGGTCGAGGAGACCGCGCAGCGCCTGACGGGCGCGGTGCAGGCGGATCTTGACCACATTCCGGCTCGTCCCGAGAATCTCCGCCGTCTCCTCCGGAGACCTCTCCTCCAGATCGCGGAGCACCACCACCGCGCGATAACTCTCCGGCAACTCCGCGATCGCATCACGGACCAGCGTACCCAACTCCTCCCGCTCCAGCCGGGCGTGTGGCGACTCCGTCCATGGCACACTCGGCTCCACCTGATGCCCGTCCTCCTGAAAGCGCGGCAGATACGACTCGATCGCCTCCTCCGGATGGCGGCGGCGCGTCCGCAACTTCATCAGCGCCGCATTCACCAGAATCCGGTGCAACCACGTCGTCAGCGCCGACGTCGACGCGAACGAACCGATATTGCGATACACCTGCACCATCGCATCCTGCAGCGCATCGCGGGCATCATCCTCATTCGGGAGAAAGCGCCGGGCCACCCGGAGCAGGCGTGGACCATACTCACGCAACAGCGTCTCGAACGCCGCCCCATCCCCCGCCTTGAGCGCAGCCACGAGCGCCGCATCGTTCTCCGTTCGCGGCATGAGCTCAGGCGCGGATCGGAATCAGCGACCCGCTGACACCCGCCGCGGCGTCCGACAACAGGAACGCGATCGTCCCCGACACCCGTTCCAGCGGCACCAGCTTCGCGGCATCCATCTCCTTCAACATCGCCGGCGTCGCCATCGAATCGGGGAGCACCGCATTCGCCGTGATCCCGGACCCGCGCTGCTCCGCCGCGATCGTCTGGACCAGCGCATTCAGCGCCGATTTCGAGACCGTATACGCCGTACTGCCGGCGGCGGGGGACAGCGTAGCGATCGAGCTCACCGCCACGATCCGGCCCGGATGCGACAGATGGGGGAGCGCGCCGCGCATCGCCAGGAACGCCGCGGTGACATTCACCGCCAGCATCTTCGACCACACCTCGACCGGCGTCTGCTCCGTCTTCCCCGGCGCGAAACCGCCGACCAGGTGGACGAGCGCGTACAACTCGCCGAGGCTGCCGAACGTCTTCTGCACCGACCCCTCATCCGTCAGATCGACGTCGTCGTGTCCGAGGACGATGCAGCGATACTCGAGAGAAAGACGCCGGACGACCTCCGTTCCCAGGCCGCCGGTGCCGCCGGTGATCGCAACCGTTCGCATGGAGTCCCAAGCTTACTCCAGCTATGCTGGCGCGGATTTTTCTTCAGGCTCTCACTGGATGACTCTGCTCAGGACACTGATCCTCCTCTCCGTCCTCGGGACCACCGCCTCCGCGGCCACCCTTCCCGGCTTCCGCGTGGAGACCCTGGCCCGTTCCGGCGGCTTCGTCAGCTCCGTCGTCACCGACGCGCACGGCACCATCTACTTCACCACCACCGACGGCTGGATCCAGCGCGTCGACGGTTCCACCGCGACGAAAATCGCCTCCCTCCCGACCCACGCCGGCGGCAACGGCGGGCTCCTCGGCATGGCGCTGCTCGACGACCGTACCGCCGTGGTGCACTACACCACCTGGGACGGCGACGGCGAGCTGGCCAAAGTCCTCGACGACGTCGTCTCCCGCGTCGACCTCGAATCCGGCGCCGAAACCGTGCTGCACTCCTTCGTCTGCGACATCGACAGCCGGATGCGCGGCGCCTCCGCCGAGCACCATGGCGGAAACCCCACCGTCGGCCCCGACGGCTCGGTCTTCCTCGGCATCGGCGAGTACGGCGGCCATCTCATCGCCCAGAAGCCGGAGTGGAACGGCGGCAAGATCTGGCGCATCGAGCGGGACGGCAGCACCACGCAGTGGGCGCTGGGGATGCGCAACCCCTACGACCTGGCGTGGGACCCGGAGCTCCAGCGCGTCGTCGTCACCGACAACGGCGAGGACGGCGGCGACGAGGTCAACGTCATCGGCGAAGGGTCGAACTGCGGCTGGCCGAACACCTACGGCACGCACTCGCCGATGGAAGGGGCGGTCGAGCCGGTCTACGTCTTCGGGTCGACCGTTGCGCCGACCGGCCTGGTGCGGCTCGGCGGAGCGAATCCGATGCTGCGCCGCGGCTACCTGTCGGGCGCCTTCGTGACGCGCTCCATCTACTACTTCCCCTCCCTGACGCGTCCCGTGGCCGACCCCATCCGGCTGGTCAGCTCGTTCGACGAATTCGTGATCGACGTGACCGAGGGAGCCAACGGGGACATCCTCTTCGCCACGGCGAACGGCGATTCCTCGGCCATCCAACGCCTCCACCTCCCGGCCCGCGGCGACTGCAACGGCGACGGCGTACTCGACTGGCGCGACATCTACTCCCTCGTCCGCGAAGTCAACGACGGCGGTCCGCACCCCGCCTACCTCGCCCAGGAAGGCGACTACCCCGCCTCCTGGGGCTGTGACGTCAACGGAGACAACACCATCGACGCCGCCGATCTGAAAGCGCTCACCGACCTGCTCGGCAGCAAGCGGCGCGCGACGCGTTAGACGCACACTCTCGTCTCCGTCCCCCCTTCGTCCCCCCTCCGTCCCCCTCTGTGCCTTTGTGTCTCTGTGGTGAAGACCAGCGTCCCTCGCACCACAAAGCTTCGTCTCTTGCGAGAGGCCGCGCTTGGAGCTTCGGCGCTCGCTCGTATTCACCACAGAGGCACAGAGGCACAGAGGGGGACGGAGAAGTCACGGACGCACCGAAGGACAGGCGAGGGCGCCTGTCCTCCATTGAGGACGCCCGTATGCCGTACCCGCACAGCCAGCTTCCATTTACGGCCATTTCACCCTTCATCCTTCCCTCTTCACCCTTCCAATCCGGCACCGGGGATGCAGTAGAGGGAGTCGTTATTTGAAGGAGGCTTCAATGAATCGATCAGCGCAACTCGTCGCGCGCCCGGTGCTCGCTCTGGCCATTGCCATGACGCTCGTCACCGGTGTGGCCGGCGCGCAGACCAAAGTGAATCCAGGCTGGAACATGTTCAGCCCGCAGCAGGACGTCGAGATCGGCCAGCAGTCGGCGGTTCAGGCGGAGCAGCAGATGCCGATCCTCCAGGACTCGCAGGTCGACGCCTACGTCAACCGCATCGGACAGAAGCTCGCGGCCAACGCGGGCGGACCGCAGTTCCAGTACCGCTTCCGGGTCGTGAACGCGTCGGACATCAACGCCTTCGCGCTGCCCGGCGGCTACGTCTACGTCAACCGCGGCATCCTCGAGACCGCCCGCAACGAGGGTGAGGTCGCCGGTGTCATGGCTCACGAGATCGCCCACGTCGCGCTCCGTCACGGCACGCACCAGGCCTCGAAGGCCTATGCCGCGCAGGCCGGTCTGCAGATCCTTGGCGGACTGCTCGGCGGCAAGGTCGGCAACAACACCGCCCAGATCCTCAACACGGTCGGCGGCCTCGGACTCAACGCGCTGTTCCTGAAGTTCAGCCGTGAGCTCGAGACGCAGGCGGACGTCCGCGGCGCGCAGATCCTCGCCGCCAGCGGCTACACCCCGGCCGACATGGTCAGCTTCTTCCACCAGCTCGAGAACGTCGACAAGTCGCGCAAGACCTCGTGGATGTCGGACCATCCGGCGCCGCCGGACCGCATCGCCCGCATCGAGAAGGAGCGCCAGCTTCTCCGCGAGCCGGCTACCCCGACGTCGAACACCACCCAGCTCGCGCAGATCAAGAGCGAGCTGCGGGGCCACGGCACCGCGCCGACGATGGCGCAGATCGCCCAGGGCGTCCGCAGCAGCGGGACCACTACCGCGAACAATCCTCCGATGACCAGCAGCGGCGGCTCCATCGGCCGCGTCGAGGCGCCTTCGAGCTCCTGGCGCAAATTCACCAGCCGCACCGGTGCCTACCAGGTGGCCTATCCGTCCAACTGGCGCGTCTATGACAGCGGCGGCTTCGGCGTGACGATCGCTCCTGAAGGGGGCGTCGGTACCGCCAATGGCCGCGAGGAGATCGTCTACGGCGTCGTGGTCAACCACTACAACCCGTTCGGCAACACCTCCGGCTCGTACCTCCGCGACACCCGCGCCGGCGCGATCACCCTGCAGGACGCCACGAACGACCTGCTCGCGCAGATCCGCAGCAGCAGCCCGCACCTCAAAGTGATCAGCGGCTCCGGCCAGCAGTTCAAGCTGGACGGCAAGACCGCCATGTCGGCCAGCCTCCGCGGCACGAACCCGAACACGCGCATCAACGAGCGTGTGACGGTGGTGACGCGCGCGCTGCCGGACAGCCACGTGATCTACATGCTCTTCATCACGCCGGAACAGGACGCCTCGCGCTACAGCAACGTCCTGAACCAGATCGTGCAGTCGGTCAACGTCGACGACACGCACGGGCACTGACCTTACGCATTTCTCCGGCGGCCGGGAGCTCCCCGGCCGCCGGAATGGCCCGCCCGCCCATACGTTATGATCGGGCTGGGAGGACTCTCAGATGTATGACGAAATGATGGTCGAGCCGATGCGGCAGGAGTTGACGCGGCTCGGGATTCAGGAGACGCGGACGGCGCAGGAAGTCGACGCGATTCTCGGTGAAAAGCAGGGCACCGTCCTGGTCGTCGTGAACTCGGTGTGTGGCTGCGCGGCCGGTATGGCGCGTCCCGCCGTCGCGATGGCGCTCGAGAGCGGCCCGCTTCCGGACAAGATGATCACCGTCTTCGCGGGCAACGATCGCGAAGCCACGACGCGCGCCCGCGAGTACTTTGTCGGCTTCCGCCCCTCGTCCCCGATGATCGCCCTGATGAAGGACGGCCAGGTCGTGAAGATGCTGGAGCGCTGGCAGATCGAAGGCCGCCACGCCCACGACATCGCCGCCGAGCTCGTCTCCGCCTTCGAGCAGCACTGCAAGATCCCCGTCGAAGCCGTCCAGTAGAACCAGAGTGCCTGTGGAGCGGTGGCCGCTTCGGCCACCGACCCGTTGCATGGTCGGAAGTGCGTGTGCATCTCACGTCGCGCCGGCTCCGCTGCATTGGGCGCTCGGAGCGACCATGCCAAGGGTCGGTGGCCGAAGCGGCCACCGCTCCAACGGCGTCGCGGGCATGACACCCGCACTCGACGGCGCCCATGACCCAATTCGAGGACCGCATCCGCCGGATGGCGCGTGAGGCGATGGCGGAGATCGGGCGCGATGAGAGCGAGATCGACGACATCGTCGAGCCGCCCGGCGCCGACTACTGCGTGATCTCCTTCACTGACCCCGAGATCAAGCCGATCGAAGTCTCCAAGCCCCTCGGCGCGGGGGAGTCGCAGGAACAGGACGAACTGCGCCGCGCGCTCCAGTACCGTTTCGGAACCTGACCCTAACTCCTGCGGCATCCGTCCTTTACAACTTGGCAAAGAGCGTGCTCAACACCTGGGCATGACGGACGTGGCAGTGATCACGGACATCGACGTCCGGGGCGAAGTGAAGCCGGAATGGGATGAGATCCTTTCCGACGACGCGCTCGGTTTCGTCGCTGCCCTGCACAAGGAATTCAACCCGCGGCGGCTCGCGCTGCTGGCCGCGCGCGAGGAGCGCAAGCAGCGCCTCGACGCCGGCGAGCTGCCGGACTTTCTCCCCGAGACGCGCGAGATCCGCGAGCGCGACTGGACCGTCGCTCCGATCCCGTCCGACCTCACCGACCGCCGCGTCGAGATCACCGGCCCCGTCGACCGGAAGATGATCATCAACGCCCTCAACTCCGGCGCGAACGTCTTCATGGCCGACTTCGAGGATGCGAACGCGCCGACGTGGGAGAACTGCATCGAAGGGCAGCTCAACCTCCGCGACGCCGTCCGCCGGACGATCGCCTTCGACAGCGGCACGAAGCAGTACAAACTGAACGAGACCACCGCCACCCTGCTGGTGCGGCCGCGCGGCTGGCACCTCGCCGAGGAGCACGTCCTCATCGACGGAGAGCCGGTCAGCGCCAGCATCTTCGACTTCGCCCTCTACTTCTTCCACAACGCCGAGGCGCTGCGGGAGCGGGGCTCGGGTCCGTACTTTTACCTGCCGAAGATGGAGTCGCACCTCGAGGCGCGGCTCTGGAACCAGGTGTTCACCCGCGCCCAGGAGTACCTCGGCATCCCCGCCGGGACGATCCGCGCCACGGTGCTGATCGAGACCATCCTCGCCTCGTTCGAGATGCACGAGATCCTCTGGGAGCTGCGCGAGCACTCCGCGGGCCTCAACTGCGGCCGCTGGGATTACATCTTCTCGTTCGTGAAGAAGTTCCGCGCCCGCCGCGACTTCATCACCCCCGACCGCGGCTCCATCACCATGGACAAGGCCTTCCTGGCCGCCTACGTCGACCTGCTCATCCAGACCTGCCACCGCCGCGGCATCCACGCCATGGGCGGCATGGCCGCGCAGATCCCGATCAAGGACGATCCCGCCGCCAACGACGCCGCGACCGCGAAAGTCGCCGCCGACAAGCTGCGCGAGGTCCGCGCGGGACACGACGGCACCTGGGTCGCGCATCCCGGCCTTGTCGCCGTGGCGCGGCAGGTGTTCGACGAGCACATGCCGGGGCCGAACCAGCTCGATCGCAAGCGCGAAGAGGTGAGCGTCGCGCCGGCCGACCTGCTCCGGCTCCCCGAGGGTGTCGTCACCGAGAAAGGCGTCCGGCAGAACATCAACGTCGGCATCCTCTACGTCGAAGCGTGGCTCGGCGGCAGCGGCGCGGTGCCGCTCTACAACCTGATGGAAGACGCGGCCACCGCCGAGATCTCCCGCACGCAGCTCTGGCAGTGGGTGCACCACGCGGCGACGCTCGACGACGGCCGCACGGTCGATGCCGATCTCTATCGCCGCATCCGCGACGAGGAGCTGGCTTCGATCCGCGAGCGCCTCGGCGCGTCGCGTCATGAATTCATCGCCCGCGCCGCCCGGATTTTCGACGAATTGATCCTGGCTGAAGAGTTGGCCGACTTTTTGACATTACCTGCGTATCGAGAGCTCCTGCAGCTCGAGATCGCGAACTAGAACGAACGGAGAACCGCATGGCGAAGTTGAAGGAAGCGCGCGACCCGAAGGTGCTCGAGAAGGATTGGGAGACCAACCCGCGGTGGGACGGAATCACCCGCGAGTACACCGCCGAGGACGTCCTCCGGCTGCGGGGCTCGATCGACATCCGCCATACGCTCGCCGAGATGGGAGCGGAGCGGCTCTGGCAGCTCCTCAACACCGAGCCATACGTCAACGCCCTCGGCGCCCTCACCGGCAATCAGGCCGTGCAGCAGGTGCGCGCCGGCCTCAAGGCCATCTACCTCTCCGGCTGGCAGGTCGCCGCCGACGCCAACCTGGCCGGCCACATGTACCCCGACCAGAGCCTCTACCCGTCCAACTCCGTGCCGCAGGTGGTGAAGCGGATCAACCAGGCCCTCCAGCGTGCCGACCAGATCGACCACGTGGAAGGGCGCAGCGGCACGCACTGGTTCGCGCCGATCATCGCCGACGCCGAGGCAGGGTTCGGCGGCGCGCTGAACGCGTTCGAGCTGATGAAGATGATGATCGAGGCCGGCGCGGCCGCGGTCCACTTCGAGGACCAGCTCGCATCCGAGAAGAAGTGCGGCCACCTCGGCGGGAA
>Ga0070685_10002071_pt1 | contig 10371 bp, 7 predicted proteins | sample KBSS13LmetaG_FD_65651 | JGI IMG/M metagenome (GOLD analysis project Ga0070685, IMG submission 65651) | Switchgrass rhizosphere microbial communities from Kellogg Biological Station, Michigan, USA - KBS S1-3L metaG | ecosystem: Host-associated > Plants > Roots > Rhizosphere ...
CCCGATCCCCGCATCCCCCGCGACCCAGGAGACGCCGCCCGCACCGGCCACGGCGCGGGCGAAGGCGGCCTCGAGCTGCGCCAGCTCCCGCTCGCGTGCGACGAAGCGCGCGTCCGCCGGCGCCGCGGGGGCGGGGGGCGCTGGCTCGGCCTCTCCCCCGGCGTCGAGCACACAGCGGCGCAGGAGCTCGTGCGTCAGCTCGTACCCCGGCGCGGGCGTCGGGCACGCGCGCAGGAGCCGGCGTACCCGAAGCTGGTCGAGCGCTTCCGCCGCCGCCTCGGGCGTGAGGCCGACGGCGGCGGCGTCCTCCGGGAGCAGGCGCCGCCCGCGTGCCGCGGCGAGGAGGAGCCGGCGGGCGTCGGGGCCGAGGCGCGCCAGTCTTCGGGAGATGGCGTCGCGCAGCCGCGCGGGGAGCGCGGGCGTATCGCCCTCCGGCAGCGAATCCAGCCGCCATCCCCCGTCCGCCGCGAGCCGGAGCCGTCCCTCGTCCGCCAGCGCGCGGACCAGCTCCACCGAGTAGAAGGGATTGCCGCCGCCCTCGCGGTGAATCCAATTCCCGAGCCGGCGCCATTCGTCCGGCGGCAGCTCCAGCATTCCCGCGACCAGCGTCTCCGTCTCCGCCATGCCGAGCGGCGCGAGCACCACGCGCTCCGCGCCGGCGAGGTCGAGCGCGCCGGGGAAGGCGGCGAGCAGCAGCATCACCCCCGGTGCGCGCCGCCGCGCCAGCGCCGCCAGCAGGCGCAGCGACGCGGGGTCCGCCTCGCCCGCGTCGTCCACGTGCAGGAGGATGGGCGATTCGGCGGCGACGTCGGCCAGCACGCGGCAGACGGCCTCGTGCAGCAGCTCCTCGCTTCCCTCGGGCGCGGCGAGGGTGCGGAAGCGCTCGCGCAGGGCGGGGACGAGCCGCGCGGCCTCGGCCAGCGCCCAGTCCGGCGCCCCACCGATCCCCGGCGCCCCCTCCAGCCCCGCGAGCGCGTCGCGCGCCACCGCCCACGCCCCCGCATCGCGCGCGTCCGACGCCCGCGCGGCGCCCACCCAGGCGTCGCCCTCGCCCAGCACGCGCGCCGCGAAGTCGCCGGAGAGGCGCGTCTTCCCCAGCCCGGGCTCGCCCTCCACCAGCACCACCGCCGATCCGCCGCCGCGCGCCCGCTGCCAGGCTGCGGCGAGCGCCGCGAACTCCGCGGAGCGCCCCACCAGGTCCGGCCCGAAGAGCGCCGCCGACCCCGCGTCGGCCGCCGGCGCGGAGGGGCCGCGGCCCTCGCGCGCGAGCGAATCGCCCAGCGCCCGCCATCCGGGCGGGAGCTCCGCGCCGGACCCGGCGTCCCACCGCGCGGAGATCTCGGCGTGGCGCGCCGCCGCTTCTTCCGCGCGGCCGGAGAGGCGGAGCGCCTCGATCCACGCCAGCGCGGCCGCGCCGTCGCGCGGGCCGGCCTCGGACCACCGCGCCGCCCAGCGCGCGGCATCGCCCCACCGCCCCTCCGCGCGCGCGTCCTCCGCCAGGCGCTGGAGCGCGGCGGCGTGCAGCCGTCCCAGTCGCGCCCGCTCGGACGAGAGCCACCCCTGGAACTCCTCGCCCCCCGCGTCGTCGCACCCGGCCAGCAGCTCCCCCCGCCAGCGCGCGGCCGCAGCTTCCCACCGGCGCCCGGTGACGTCGTCCTCGAAGGCGCGCACGTCGTACGCGAGCCCGCCCGCCGCGGCAGAGACCTGGTCGGGCCCCACCTCCAGCGCGCCCGGGAGCGCGGTGCCGATGCGGTGCAGCGCCTGGCGCAGCGAGTGGCGCGCCCGCTCGTCCACCCGGTCGCCCCAGAGCAGGGTCGCCAGCCGCTCGCGCGACACCGGCCGCCGGCTCGACGCCAGGTAGGCCAGCAGCGCCAGCTCTTTCCGCCGCCGCGCCAGCACCTCCACGCCCTCCGCGAACGCGCGTGGCGGGCCCAGCGCCTCCAGCGCGGCAACCACGGCGCCCACAACGGGTTGACGCTCCGGCTGACGGCCGGGTGCGGCGCCGCCGCTATCGTCGGGAGTGGAGAGGGAAGAGGCCGGAGCCCGGTGCGGCATGGAGGAGCCCGGCGAGAATGAAGGGTCGGTCAACGGCGTCGGCTACCGCGTGATTCGTCGTAGGCTCAGGCGCCCGCAACCATAGGCGCGGCCCATCCCTGCCACAAGTGCTCATCCGATGTGGCGGCGCCCTCTCCCTGCGCCCGAGAGCGCAATCCCTCTCCCGTACCGGGAGAGGGGGGTAGACGCGGCGATGGCGGGGCCTGCGGTCGAAGTTGCGAGACAGTCGCAGCAATGCCGGTTCGGACTCGCGAAGGGGCTGGAGATTTCAACCTCTCCCGGTACGGGAGAGGTGGCGAGCCTAAGCGAGCCGGAGAGGGCGCTCAGCCGAAGTGATCCGCAATCCGTTCCAGAAAGCGAGGCGATCATGCGGGATTCGGGTGCGGGGAGAGGGCGGCGGATGGGGACGATGGTTCGTGCCGCGATGCTGGCGTGCGCGCTGTGGATGGCGGGCGCGGGTGCCGCGAGCGCGCAGTCGCGGGAGGGGAAGGCGTGCTTCCAGCCGCAGCCGCTCCCCGTCTGCAAAAGCTTCTGGGTGACGGAGTTCGGGGTGCAGTACTTCGTCGACCGGCCGACGGGGATCAACAACGAGCGGCGGCTGATGGGCACCTGGGAGCTCGGGTGGATGCAAAATCGCTCTGCGAACGACGCAGTCGGCGGCAGCATCTTCCTGAGCACCAACGACCACGCGCAGCGCTCCGGCGTGCGCGCCCGCTACCGCCGCTGGATGGGCGGCGAGACGGCGCTGGACATCTCTCCCGCGCTCATCGTCTTCCAGTCCGACGAGAACCTGGAGGTGCGCACCCGGCTCGGCGCCGCGCTCCAGGCCGCCGTCAGCTACCACGACTGGCTCGGCCTGACCACGCAGGTCGAGGCCGCGCACGGCGGCGTGCGGCTGCAGACCGGCGTGCGGCTGGGCGGCTACCCCGGCGTGGCGGCCGGCGTCGGCCTCCCGCTCGTGGCCATCCTGGGCGGGGACGACTCGTAAACACCGAATGCCTCACCCGGAGACGGAGGCGTCGCTCCCCGGGGCCGCTCTCTCGCGTCGATTGCGGCGCTGTCATGGGGCGGCCCTGTCCCGACCGGGCCGCCCCATGGGGCGGCCCGGCCGCTATCCCATGGTTGTACAACAGATTACGGTCGATGGTGACCGGGTCTGCCTTTTGCCCCCCACGCGGGCCGGCGGCCGCATCGACGCGGGGCCACTTCATGCGTCACTTGATGAAAGGAGTCCTCCATGCCCATCCAGGTTCAACTGTTCATGCAGGCGAGTTCCCTGGCACAGCAGCATCCCTTCGTGAGGGTGAACGTACCCAGTCCGTACAAGATCATCGGGGGAGGAGCGCTCGACAACTGGAGCGGCGCAGGCAATCTGCTCACAGGGACGTACCCTGAGACCCTCAACTCCTGGGTGGCGAGGGGGAAGGATCACCTGACCGCTTCTCCCGCAACGATCACCGCGTATGCGCTGGCGATCTACGACCCGAAAAACGAGTGGGACGTCTTGATCCAGACGGCGACGGCCGGCCCGGTGCAGTGGCCACAGGTGGTGGCCGGGCTCCCGGCCGGGTACATCCTGACCGGGGGAGGGGGACTGGTTCAGTGGACGGGTGCCGGGAACCTGCTGACCGCCTCGTTCCCCCACTCGCTGAGTCCAGGATGGGTCGTGCAGAGCAAGGACCACGGGATCACAAGCCCCGCCTGGATCACCTCGTACGCGATTGGGATCAGGCACCGGTACGGCGGGGTGCGGTTGGCGACCACCACGAAGACGGCAACCAGCGCCGTGATGTCGCACCCGCGCACGTTCGTCTGCCTGGACCCGGGGTGGATTCTCACCGGGGGCGGAGCGCTCGACGACTGGTACCCGGGCGCCGGCAACCTTCTCACCGGAACGTGCCCGGCAGGGGAGCGCTGCTGGTCCGCGGGCGGCAAGGACCACGTGTATCCGTCGCCCGCGAAGATCACCGCGTACGCCATCGGGATCCGCGAGGTCTGATACGATCCGCGGAGCTCGGTTCGTGGCGCCGCCGTCGGCGCGACGACTCCCGAACGGCGCCTCACGCAGAGACACGGAGACACGGAGAGGTCGCAGCGGCCTCTCCGTGTCTCTGTGTCTCTGCGTGAGATGCCGTTACAGGATCTCGACGTACCCATCCGTGCCGTGCACGCGGATCCGCTGGCCGTCGCGGATCAGGCCGGTGGCGTGCTCCACGCCGACGACGGCGGGCAGGCCGTACTCCCGCGCGATCACCGCGCCGTGGGTCATCAGGCCCCCCACCTCCGTCACCAGGCCCTCGACCGCGACGAACAGGGGCGTCCAGCTGGGGTCCGTGTAGGCGGTGACCAGGATGTCGCCCGGCTCGAGGTCGGCCTCCGCCAGGTCCAGGATCACGCGGGCCCGCCCCTCGACGGTGCCGGAGGAAACCGCCAGGCCGACCAGCGCGCCGGGCGGCAGGTCCTCGCGCCTGTATGAGCCGGTGACGGCCTCGCCCTCCGACGTGAGCACCCGCGGCGGCGTGAGGGCCTGATAAATCGCGAACGCATCCCTGCGCTGGCGGATGAGCTCGTCGTCCACCTGGTGCGTGCGCGCGACGTCGTGCAGCTCGTCGAACCTGAGGAAGAAGATGTCTTCCTTCTCGCGCAGCACGTGGGCCTCCACGAGGCGCTCCCCTTCTTCGAGCAAGGCCCGCTTGTAGACGAAGTAGCGGCTGACCATGCCGTACTTCGGGTATTCCCGGTATCCGGCGAAGGTCCGGACCCGGTCGATCATCCGCTTCGTCTCTTCGGCCTTCTCCCCACCGTCCGGCAGGGCCCGCAGGCGCTCCAGCACGTCCTGCTCCTTCTGCTGGGCCTCCCGCAGCCCGCGCTCGAATCGCCGCCCGGCCTCGCCCGGCCCGAAGCTCCTGACGTGGCCGAGGATCAGGGGAACGAGCAGGGTGGGGCGTTCGCTCCAGCGTGGCCGCGTGATGTCGATCTCGCCGACGCCGCGCATGCCGTAGCGGTCGAGCCAGGCCCGGATGGCGTCGCGCGCTTCCCGCCCGCCCGGGAGCCCGGGGAGCGCGTCCAGGAAGCCCTCCTCGGCCTGCTCGAGAAACGCCACCACCTCCGGATGCGGGCGGATCGCGTCCGCTACGTCCAGGAGCGCCAGCCCCATCTCCGACGTGACGTTGTGGGGGACGGACTGCGTGAGCGTGTCGGCCGCGTTCTTCTCGCCGAGCCACGCCTCCAACTTCTCGTTGAGCCACCAGGCGGCCTCCATCCCCCGTCATGATCACCCGGCGGCTTTGCGGATCGTGCAGGACACGCCTCAGCTCCTGGATGTCCGCCTGGATCAGGTCGAGCAGCGCCGGTCCGGACCTGTCGCGGATGTCGCCCTTCACGGCGGCGATGGAGGCCTGGGTGCGCGCGATCAGTGCTTCGACGATGGCCGGATCGGGTTCGATCGGGGCCTCCCCGCTGCTGTGCGGCGTCCAGGCGGGAGCCTCGTCCGGGGGCGGCGGGATGAAGTCGCCGCGGTCCAGGACCGTCTGCACCGCGTCCCCGATCAGCGGATCGGACTTCCCCATCATACCGACGAGGCCCGCGCGGCTCGCCGGCGAGGCCAGGATCCGGGTGACGTCGACGAAGAGCCGGCCGCCCGCCTCGGCCATGGGGCTGGGCGTCGTCATCTGCCAGAAGGAAAGCCCCAGCGGCTTCATGGCGTCGGTCATCATCTGCTGATGGCCGACGGAGATGTAGACGTGGTTCCCCCCGTCGCCCGCGTCGGGGATGGGGAAGAGCGTGGTGATCGGGCGGCTCTGGACGATCTCGAAATCGTCGTCGGCCAGACACCACTCGATGTCCTGGGGGCGGCCGAAGTGCGCTTCGATCCGCCGGCCGATCTCGACGAGCCGCACGGCCTGCGCATCCGTGAGGGCCGGCTGCTCCTGCCGCTCCGGCTCGATCGCCTCTTCCCGCGTCCCGCCCGCCGGCGAGGAGACGATCGCCAGCCGCTTGGCGCCGACCGTCCGGGCGACGACCTGGCCGTCGCGCACCTTGTAGACGTCCGCGTTCACCAGGCCGGAGACCAGCGCCTCGCCCAGGCCGAAGCCGGCCTCCACCGAGGCGACCTTGCGGTTGCCGGTGATGGGGTCGGCGGTGAAGAGGATGCCGGCCGCGTGCGGAAAGACCATCCGCTGCACCACCACGGCCATGCGGGCATCGCGGTGGTCGATGCCGTTCCGCAGGCGGTAGGTCACCGCCCGTTCGGTGAAGAGCGAGGCCCAGCACCGGCTGACGTGCCGCAGGACCGCTTCCGGCCCCACGACGTTCAGGTAGGTGTCCTGCTGCCCCGCGAAGGAGGCCGTCGGCAGGTCCTCCGCCGTCGCGCTGGAGCGGACGGCATACGCGGCCTCCTCGCCGAGCCGCGCGAGCGCGCCGGTGATCGCCGCCGCCAGGTCGCCGGGGATGGCGATCGCCTCGATGGCCCGGCGGATCTCGGCGCTGAGCGCGCGGATCGCCTCCCGGTCGTGTGGCTCCAGGCGCGACAGCCGGTCGAGCGAGTCGTCGAGCGACGGCGCTTCCGCCATGATCCGCCGGAAGGCGTTCGTCGTCACGCAGAAGCCGTCCGGCACGCGGACGCCCTCGATCCGCGCAAGCTCCCCCAGGTGCGCGCCCTTGCCGCCGGCGGCCGCGACCTGCCCCTGGTCGATCTCCCGGAAATCCAGTACGTAGCGATCGGTCATGCTCGCGACTCCCATCTCCACGGGTTACGGCCCCTCGGTCGAGGATTTTTCGGCCGCGAACAGTGCGGGAGCCCCCGGGGCTGGCCGCAAGCCCCGGGGCAGGTTATAATTTTAACGTGGCGAGGGGGGATGCTCTCGTCGCCTCGATAGCGATCGACAACTGACAGGGCGCAGGGGATGGACATCCCCCGCGCCCTTCGTGTGTGCCGGTGTTGCGTGGAGCCGCGTGGCTCGGCGTCTACGGCGCGATCTCCAGGCGGTACGCGCCCGCGTCGAAGAGCGAGGCGGCGCGGATGATGTAGTCGCCATCCTGGGGGAGGACGACCTCCAGCCGCGAGCGGAAGGTGGTGGTCGAGTCGGCGTTGTCGTTGCTGTCCAGCTCCTGGAAGAGCCCGTCGACCATGCGGCCCACCAGGATGCACGTGTCGAACTCCTCCGACACCATCCCGATGCGCAGCCGTTCCCCCGCGCGCCCGCGATACACGTAGCTGTCGTAGAAGCGCCCGCCCGCGTGCACGGCATCCCCTTCCTCCAGCACACCGGCAACCGTCTGGCCGCGCTGGATGGGCGTCGTGATGGATGCGGACGAGAGCGGGCGGTTCTCCACCCGCAGCGTGTACTCGCCGGATCGCCCCGAGTCCGCCAGCACCCGCACGTAGTAGTCGCGGGCCTCGGGTACCGTGAAGTTCACCCGCCCGGTCGACGGCGTGCTCGCCAGCGTGACGAAGCCGCCGGCCGCGTCCAGGCGCCCCACCGCGGCGGAAGCCCGGTAGTGCGGCGACGATGCCGAGATGCGCAGCCGCTGCCCGGGCCGTCCCTCGAAGTAGTAGGTGTCGTACAGCACGCCCGGAGTCGAGTGCGCGTCGAAGGTGCTGTCGCCGCGGGCCAGCGTGCCGTTCACCGGGCGGCCGACGACCACCGGCTGCGCTGGCCGGCGGGTGGTGACGGTGTCCAGCGAGAGGGTGAACGGACCCACGTCGTACCCGTTGCGCGCGCTCACGATCAGCAGGTATGGCCCCTCGTCGGCCGCCGTGAACGCCAGCCGGGGATCGTTGCGCCCCGGCCCGCCCTCGTGTACGCTCCACAGGTGATCGGTCACGCCCTGCACCTGGCGCGAGAGCGTGAGCTCCGGGCTCAGCAGCTCGGTCTGCGGGCGCACCGTCGCCTGGTAGCGCACCCCAGGCCGCGCCTGCAGGCGGAAGACCTTCATCCGCCCCCGGCCCCACGTCTGCGAATCGGCCTGGGCGAGCTCCCCTCGCAGCGTCTGGCCCGCGCGGATGGGCGTGGCCGCGGGCTGCGCGCCGCCGCAGCCGGCCGAGCCCAGAACCAGGGCGAGCGCCGGGGCCGTGATCCAGGAGAGGGTCATCGGCCGGGGCTCCCGTTCGCGGACGTGAAAGCGGCGGCCGCCGGGCGGTCCTCCAGCGTCAGGGTGTACTCTCCCGTGGCGCGGGGAGGCGAGATCACGCGCACGTACCAGTCCCCCCTCCCCGGAATGGTGAAGTTGATCGCGCCGTCCGTGGAGGCGCGGGCCAGCGTCCTGAACCCCGCCGTTCCCAGGGCCCCCACCTCCACCCCGAGCGGCTGCAGCGCCGACCGCGCGGTGATGCGCACGCGCCGGCCGATCGGCCCGTCGAAGCGGTAGTGATCCACGAAGCGGGAGGGATCGTCCGGGTGGCGCGCGTCGCGCTCGGAGAAGGCTCCTCGCGCCTCTCCCCCCGGCAGCCTCGCGACCGTGGGCGGCCCCTCCAGGACCGGCAGGGTGGCGAGGGAGAGGGTGAACGGACCGGTCCCTTCCTCCCGGGTCGACTGCACGATGATCAGGAAGGTGCCCGAGTGGGGCGGGCTGAAGGTCAGGCGAACGACGCCGGGCGCGGGCCGGCTGGGATGGGCCCACAGGAACGGGTAGTCGGTGATGCCGTGCAGCTGCTGGCCGAGCATGAGGTAGCCATCGAAGGCGTCGGACCGGAGCGTGGCCGCGTACAAGACCCCTTCCCGTGCCTCCAGCTGGTAGATCCTGATGCGGCCGCCCTGGAAGCGCGGGGGATCGGATTCGGTGATCCGGCCGTTCACCGTCTCGCCCATCCGCAGGACGGGGAGCGGCTCCTGGCTCCCGGCGCAGCTCGCCAGGACGCAGGCGAGCGCCAGCGCGGTGGCCGCCGCCGGCGTGAAGGAAATCATCTTCATTGAAAGGATCGGGCGGAAAGGGAGCGTCCGTCCAGCGGCGATGAGGTTAGGTACGATCTGTTCACGACGCAAGCTGCGCTCCGTGCCTCTGCGTCTCTGCGTGATGCTTTCACCCTTGACGGTCGCGAGAAGTGGTGCTAGTGTATTGGCAGAGTGCTAATGGAATAGCATCAACCGGGAGGTGTGATGTCTGAAGCGACCGGGCTGGGGCGGCGAGAGCGGCAGATCATGGACGTGGTGTACCGCCGCGGGCGCGCCACCGCCGCCGAGGTGCTGGAGGACCTGCCGGACCCGCCGAGCTATTCGGCCGTGCGGGGGATGCTGCGGCTGCTGGAGGACAAGGGCCACCTGCGCCACGAGCAGGACGGCCCCCGCTACGTCTACCTCCCCACCACCGCCCGCGACGAGGCGCGCCGCTCGGCGCTCGCCCACCTGCTGCGGACGTTCTTCGACAACTCGCGCGAATCGGCGATGGCGGCGCTGCTCGACATGGGCGGCGCCCCGCTCGCCGACGACGAGTACCAGCGGCTGAAGACCGCGCTCGACCAGGCCCGCGAACCCGGAGACGACGAATGAGCACCGCGCTTTCCCTCCCGTCCGAGGCGGCCTTCGCCCTCGCGCTCGTGGCCAAGGCCACGCTGGTGCTCCTCGCCACGGCGGCGGCGGCCGGGGTCGTGGCGGCGCGCGGGGGCTCGGCGGCTACGCGCCACCTGGTGTGGACGCTGGGCGTCTGCGGCGTGCTCGCGCTCCCGCTCCTCGCCGTGGCGCTCCCCGCCTGGCGCACCCCGCTGCTCACCGTCGCTCCGCCGCCCGCCGCCCTCCCGGCGCCGGCCGCCGCGTCACCCACGGCCGCCACGCCGGCCGTCTTTGCCAGCGCGCGGGGGACGGGGGATGCGGCCGCGGCGCGGACGCCGGCAGCCGCCGCGGAACCCATCCCCCAGCCGTCCAGCAGTCCCTGGAACGGTATGGGGATGGGGATGGCGATCGTGGTGGCCTGGCTGCTCGGCGCGCTGGCGGTGCTCGGCCGGCTGGCGCTGGGGCGATGGGGGGCGGCGCGGCTGGGGAGCCAGGCCGAGCCGGTGGCGGACCCCGCGTGGATGGAGCTGCTGCACGGCGTCTCCCGCGAGCTGCGGCTCGCCCGCCCGGTGCGGCTGCTGCGCGGCGGCGGCGCCACCATGCCGATGACGTGGGGGATCGTCCATCCCGCCATCCTCCTCCCCGCCGAGGCGGAGGCGTGGCCGGAGGAGCGGCGCCGCGTGGTGCTGATGCACGAGCTGGCGCACGTGGCGCGGCACGACTGCCTGACGCAGACGCTCGCCTCGGCGGCGTGCGCCCTCTACTGGTTCCACCCGGCCGCCTGGTACGCCGCGCGCCGCCTGCGCGTGGAGCGCGAGCTGGCCTGCGA
>Ga0070685_10002072_pt1 | contig 10369 bp, 9 predicted proteins | sample KBSS13LmetaG_FD_65651 | JGI IMG/M metagenome (GOLD analysis project Ga0070685, IMG submission 65651) | Switchgrass rhizosphere microbial communities from Kellogg Biological Station, Michigan, USA - KBS S1-3L metaG | ecosystem: Host-associated > Plants > Roots > Rhizosphere ...
CGCGCCCGGCGAGCGCCCGCACGCGCACGGTGTCGCCCGGCCGGAGCGAGACGCTCTCCGCCAGCCGCCGGTCCACCAGCACCTCCGGCAGCGGCTGCTGGGCCAGGGCGAGCGCGATCGTGAGGATGATCATCTCCGGAAGCTATCCTCTACAAACCCTCGACGTCCAGTCGGCTTTCCTCACACAGAGACGCAGAGGCGCAGAGAGGACACGGGCGTCCACGCGGGTTAAGTTTAATGGCGCGATTCACGATCTTGTGGCCAGATAGTTCGTCTTGTGGCGCGATTCTCCTTTCTTATGGCCAGATAGACACGGAGACACCGAGAGATCGCCGACTCTCTCCGTGTCTCCGTGTCTCTGTGTGATGTTTTTATACCGACAGCTTCGCGCGCTCGATCAGGGAGGTGCTGTAGATGCGCGCCATCGCCGAGATGATGGCGCTCCGCTCGCCGCTGGAGAGGGCGGTGAGCGCCAGGCCGCGCACGTGGCTCATCTCGGCCGTGGCGAGGCCCGCCGCGCGCGCGTCTTCCACGGCGCGCACCACGCGGTCCAGCACCGCGCGGCGGTCGTTCTCGGGCGGCTGCAGGGGACGCGTGGCCTCGGCCACCCGCGTCCACAGGGTAGTCTCTGCGTGCTTCATGGGATGAACGGAACTGCGGACGGGTGGGGTAAGGCGTGTCGGAAAGGCCGGCTCGGGAGGTCGCCCACCTGATGCCCCTGAGCCGGCCGGATGTTCCGCGGATCAGAGGGTGTGGAAGCGGTCCTTGATCTCGTTCACCAGCTTCAGGTACTCCGGCCGCTGGCGGATGTCGGGGTGCCAGCAGAGGTCGCGCGTCAGCAGGTCGATCTCCTCGATGATGCGGGCGCCGGGAATGATGTTCCCCGCCGGGTCGCGCTCGCGGCCCATCAGCCAGATGGTGTCGGCCACGGCGACCGCCGCGCTCACGTCGTGGGTCACGATGATGATCGTGCTCTCCTCGCTGCCGGCGCTCACCTCCTGCACCAGCTTCTGCACGTTCTCCTGCTGGATCACGTCGAGCCCGCTGAAGGGCTCGTCCATCACCAGGTAGTGCTCGCTGCAGAGGAGCTGCTGGGCGATGGCGATGCGCTGGCGCTGGCCGCCGGAGAGCTGGATCGGGTACTTGTCCGCGTGCTCCGCCAGGGCGAAGCGCTCCAGGTAGCGCATCGACGCCGCCTTCGCGTCGGCCGCGCTCATCCCCGCCTGGCGCGCGGCCACGGTGAGGTTGCCCAGCACGGAGCGGTGCTCGAAGAGGATGTAGTTCTGCGCCACCACCCCCACCAGCCCGGGCTCCGCCGGCCGCCCCTCGGCCCCGATCTTCACCGTCCCCGTGTCGGGCTTGAGCAGCCCCGCCAGGATCTTGAAGAGCGTGGTCTTCCCCACCCCCGACGGGCCGAGCAGGCCGACGATCTGCCCCTGCTGCATCCCGGGGCGCACCACGTCGCGGATCTGCGCGTTCACGTCGCGCAGGACCTGGACGCCGCCGCGGGTGATGCTCACCCCCTGGATGTCGAGGAGGACGCCCTTGCGCTCGAATGCGTGCGTGCTCATGGCCGCCCCCTATCGGTTGGTGGCGAGCGCCGCGAACGGCACCAGCACGCTCTTGAGCCAGGCCAGGAACAGGTCCTGGAAGAAGCCGGCGATCAGGAACACCGCCTGCACGGCGATGATGGCGGCCAGGTGGAAGTGCTTGTTCTGGTCCATCAGCATGGCCCCGATCCCCCCCTCGCTGCGGGCGATCCCCTCCACCATGGTGAGCATCATCCAGCCGATGGCGGCGTTCTGGCGCAGGGCGTCGAAGGCGAGCCCCATCTGCCCCAGGATCACCACCTCCCACACCACCCGCCAGTCGCCCATGCGCAGCGTGCGCGCGTGGTCCAGCTTCTCGGTGGGCACCGCCGCCACCACGTCCATCATCGAGGTGAGGAGGAAGGCGGAGATGCCGAACACCAGGAGCGACAGCTTGAGCGGGTGCCCGCCGCCCACCATCATGGTGAACACGAAGGTGAGCCCCACCAGGCTCAGGAAGCGCGCCTTGGTGAGCGCGCCGATGATCGGGCGCAGCGCCGGGACCACGCTCAGGTAGGCCAGCCCCATCGACAGGAGCGCGGCGATCACCACCGCCTCGGCGAAGAGGGTGAGCGAGGTGAGCAGCTCGCCCAGCAGTCCCCCCTCGGAGACGAGGTTGCCCAGCGCCTCGAGCACCCGCGCCGGGGTGGGGAAGAAGCCGGGGCCGATGAGCCAGAGGACGAGGACGACCACCGCCCACGCGGCGGCGATGGAGAGGTAGGTGGTGCGGGAGACCCACTGGTTTGGGCGCAGCGCCGGACCGAGTGCGGGCATCGAGGCGTCGGGATTCGGGTGATGGGGACGAAGCGCGCCGGAGCGCGGGGGACGTTTCCGTCCTCCGCGCTCCGGCGCGCGCCGGTCCGGCGGGTCAGCCGGTGGTGCCGATCACGATCTCCACGCGGCGGTTGGCCGCCTTCCCCTCGGCCGTCCGGTTGGACTGGATGGGCTGGGTGGAGCCGTGCGCGAAGATCCGCAGGCGCCCCGGCGGGAAGGTGCTGGGGTTGCGCTGCTCCAGCCACTGCTTCACCGCCAGCGCCCGGTCTTCCGAGAGCTGCTGGTTCGCGGCCGGGTCGCCGGCGTTGTCGGTGTGGCCGTGGATCTCCACCGGGAGCGAGTTGATGGAGAGCACGTTGAAGAGCTCTTCCAGCGCCTGCTCGCCCTGTGGGGTGAAGGTGCTCTGCCCCGAGGCGAAGGTGATGGAGTAGTTCCGCCGCCCCACCACGCGGGTGATGTTGCCGGTGTTGGTGTTCTGCGTCTCGGCGCCCTGCGCGACCTGCGCGGCGCCGCCCGCGCGCTGCATCACCCCGCGCAGGTAGCTCACGTCCAGGATGGAGTCGAGCGGCGGGATGTGCGGCACCAGCTGCGGGTACTGCTGCTTGACGATGTCGCCGAACACCGTGTAGGTGGCGCGGAAGCGGCTGGTCTCGGGGGTGGTTCCCGGGGCCAGGCCGAAGAGCACCAGGTTGTCGGCCAGGTTGTTGGCCTTGCTCCCGCCGAGCTCCACCTGCAGCCCCGTCTTGTCGGGCTCGGTGACGCCGCGGTAGTACTTCTCCCAGTACGCGGCGTCGGCGCCGTTCTCGCGGTAGATCTCCTGGCTGATCTCGGCCGCGCGCCGCAGCGCCTGCGGGTGGTGCAGCACCTGGTCACCGCCCTGCGTGAAGGCGGTGAGCATCTTCTCCACCGTCTCGCGGTTCTGCTGGTTCCACTTGTGGATGCCGATGATCACGTGCGGCATCTGCGAGGTGTATTCCTTCGTCGACACCACGCTCACGATCCCGCCGCGCTGCTTGGCCGCGGTCACGTCGGCCGGCGTCCAGGTCACGATGCCGTCCACGCACACGCGCCGCGTCTCGCCGGTCGCCTTCCCCTTGCTCACCACGCGGCGGTCCTCGCAGTAGTTGGCCACGTACTTCTCGGCCGCCTCCACGTAGGTGGAGGTGTTCACCCAGTTCACCGCCTCGGGGTCGTAGGTGGTCTCGTCGGGGTTGTTGGCGAGGTTGTTGTCGCCCATGAAGCGCTGGGCGATGTTCCAGTCGCCGTCGCGCAGCACCCCGGCCACCAGCGCGCCCCGCATGGTCTGCGGGTTGTCGCGCCACTTCTGCGGCCCCATCAGCTTGTCCTCGCCGCGCGAGTAGCCGCAGCTCCCCACGATCTCGGCGCGGTAGTCGGGCCCGAAGCTCTCGATCAGCTGCTGGTTGAGCGCGGCCAGGAAGGCGCCGGAGCCGTCGCCCATGATGCCGATGAAATGGATGCCGGCGGTGGGCTGCGCCTGCCCGTCGTGCAGCGCCTTGGCCAGCGAGGTGAGCTGCGCCATGAGCTGCGTGTTGTCGTCCTGCCGCTCGATGCGGACCTTGATCCCCTGCTTGGCCATCAGCGAGCCCTCGGTGGTCACCGGGCCGCCGTTGCTGTAGAGGCACCCCATCTGGGAGTTCCACGCCCAGAAGTTGATGCGCACCTCGGGCGCGCCGGGGAGCGACGCCGCATCGCTCGAAGGAAGCCCGGCGAACGCCACGTCGCCGCCCTGGGTGAAGGCGTTGGCGCTGTCGGGGGCGTTGTCGAGCTGCACCTTCTGCGGCACCAGGGCGCCCATGATCTTGCGGCCGTAGCCGTGGCTGGCGGCGTACTTGAGGCCGAAGCCGATGGCGACGATCACCAGCAGGCCGCCCAGCACGCGGACGGTCTTCTGCCCCGTCGAGGTCAGTTGCATGGAAGGAGTGGGTTCGGGTTCGGGCCTGCGTCAGGTCCGTTTGAACATCTACTGGCGCCGGAGCTTGCCGCGCCAGCGGCTCTCCGGGGTGGCGGCCGGCGCGGCGGTGGCGCCCGCGTCGGCCGGCGGCGCGGCGGTCCCCTCGGCCTGGGCCAGGAGCGTGGCCCCGCGCGAGCCGGCGGAGACCGCGGGGTCGGCCAGCTCGGCGGCGGAGACCTTCTTCTCCGCCTCGGCGAGCTGGGCCAGCCCCTCCTGGCGGAAGGCCATCTGGCTGAGGTCGACCGCGTGGTCGAAGTCGGTCAGGTCGATCAGCGTCTGCAGCTCGCCCAGGCGCTTCTCGTAGTCGTCGCGGATGCGCTCGGCGGCCATGTCGCGCACCTCGGCCAGGTCGCTGTCGCCGAAGATCCCCTGCGCGGCGGCGGTGGCGCTGGCCACCTCGCGGGTCAGGGTGTGCTTGTCGGCGAGCTGGTTGGCCTCGTCCTGCGCGGTCTGGATGTGGTAGTCGGCGCGGCGCAGCACCCGCTGCAGGAGCTTCTCGATGCTGGTCATCTGCTCCTTCATCGAGCGGTACTCCTCGATGTCGCGGGCGCGGCGGGCGGCGATCTCGGCGTGGGCGTTGAGCCCGTCGTCGTCGCCGGTGCCCTGGGCGGCCTTGGCCAGGCGGAGCGCGTCCTGCCGCTCCTTCTCGCTCTTGGCGATCTTGGCCTCCACCATCCGGCGCACGCCCACGATGCGGCCCAGGCGGTCGCGGATCACCTCGCGGCGCTTCTCCATCTGGCGCACGAAGCTCTTCAGGATGGCCACCGGGTCCAGCTCCACGAAGTTCCCCGTGACCCACCGGCTGATCATCTGCAGCCCGTAGAAGAGCAGGGTGCGCGGGCGGTCCCACACGAACACCATGCAGTAGAGCAGCGCCAGCATGCCGAGCAGGCCCGCCAGGTAGAGCGTGTTCTGGGCGATCTGGATGAGCGTGGGGAGCGCCTTGACGAAGGCGTAGGCCAGCGCCACGCCGATCCCGGCCATGATCCCCCCGCCCACCTTCCCCTCGGGGCGCTGCCAGAAGGTGCGGTGGGGCTTGGGGGTGGACGAAGCGGAAGTCTCCATCGTTTCGCCTTACTTCGCGGGGGGGGTGATGAAGGGCGCCAGCCGGGCGCGCTCGGCGGCGAGCTCGGACTCGACCACGGCGTAGCTGGCGGCGAAGCGGGCGGCGTTGGCGTCGATCGCCTGGCGCGCCTCGGCCACGCCCTTCTCCAGCTCGGCGGCCTTGCCCTCCAGCGCCTTGATCTCCTCGATCTTCTTCGTGATCTCGGCGCGGGTCTTCTCGATCAGCGCCTGCTTGGCGCCCACCGACTGGTCGGTCTCCTCCTTCACCGCCTGCTCGAAGGCGCCCTTCTCGCCCACCAGGATCTTCAGGCGGTCGTCGATGGCGCCGGCCACCTGCGCGGCGCCGATGCCGTGGCTGGCCTGCGCGGCGGAGAGGGCGAGCTGGGTGCGGGTGGCGGGGTCGCCCACCGCCGCCAGCGCGTCGTAGAGGGCGCGGAACTGCGGCAGCGCCTTCGAGGGGCACGCGTCGACCGAGGCCTTGAGCTGCGCCACGAACTCGGGGTCCACCTCGGCCGGGGGCATGGCCGCGGCGGACGGGGATGCGGCGCCTGCCGCGGCCGGGGCGGCGCCGGCGGCCGGGACGGACCCTCCGGCGGCGCGGGGCGGCGCGGGCGCGGTCTGGTCGCCCTGCTCCTCGTCCTCGTCCAGGACGACGAAGGTGCCCAGCGCGTCCTTGCTGACGTCCTTGATCTTGTCGATGAGTCCGCTCATGGGAGGCTCGTGCGCGGCCCGCGCGTACGGCCGGGTGCGGGCCGCCGCGCTGCGGGTGGAGGGATGATGGGAACGGCCAGGAGTCGCCTGCCGGGAGCGGACGCCGCCGCGCCGGCAGGTAGAGGAGGCATAAATGTATGCTGCACCTGTGGCTTCGTCCACACCTATTCCTCTCCTGTCTCGCCATACCGTACGGCCGTGCGGTTCCCGTGGTTGCAGCCGCCGCAGGCAGATCTGGTATGGAGCATGCCTTTCTCTCGCTCCCATTACCGCCATCCACCGCTCGTGGGGGGTCCCGGTTTGAAGCTCGCGCGCCTGCTGAAGCCTGCCCAGAGCGTCCTCTGGCCGCGCTACCCGCGCACCCGGCCGGCCCGGCTGCGCCGCCTGCCGCTGGTGGAGGAGCGCGCGCCGCGGCCGGGGCGCACCCTGGCCTTCGTGTTCACGGGGGATGGGAACTGGGCGATCCTGGTGCGCGCGATGGCCCGCGAGCTGGCGTGGCACGGCATCGGGTGCGTGGGGCTGAAGGCGCGCACCTACCTGCTGCGCCGCCGTGCCCCGTCGGTGGTGGCGCGGCACGTGGAGGCGGTGCTGCGCCACTACCTGAAGGCGTGGGACCAGGACCGGCTCGTGCTGGTGGGCCTCTCGCGCGGCGCCGACCTCCTCCCCTTCGTGGTCCGCCGCCTCCCGGCCGAGCTGCGGGAGCGGATCGAGCTGGTCGCCCTCTTCTCCCCCGCGCGGACGACGAACTTCCGCTTCCGCTGGTCCGACCTCCTGGGGCCGCACGAGCGCCCCGGCGACGTTCCCGTCCTTCCCGAGCTCCAGGCGCTGGCGGGGATGCCGGTCCTGGTCGTGAACGGCACGGCGGACGAAGCGGCCCTCGGCCCTTCCCTCCCGGCTGGCCTGGCCGAATGCGTGATGGTCGACGCCGGCCACAACCTGAACCGCGACTACCGCCTGGCCGTACGCCTCATCCTCGACCGCATCGACGGATAAACGCATCTCACGCAGAGACGCAGAGTCACAGAAGGAATCGGCGCGGGTGCCGAAAACCCTTGTAAATCCTTGATGTTTCGGAAGGGCCTACCGGACTCCCCGCGCCGAAATGCCGCGTTTTCGCGGTAAACCTATCCCACAACCTATCCCACCTCTCACCCCGATTCGCTAGGCCGCACAACTGAATTCTAGACCCCTGGCAAGAAAAGCAACAGCAAACCTACAGCAAACAGACAGCAGCCCGCCGGGGACTTTCCCGGCGGGCTGCCTTCATCTGGGGCGGTCTCCCTGCCACGGATCCCCCCTCAGAATCGGAGAGATTGCCCGATGGCCCCACTCCTTTTTGCGGTGATCATGCTGGTTCTCCTATGGCCGCTGATCGTCCGCATCGCCCGCTTCCGCCGACGCCTGCGCTATGCGCAGCCACCGCGCGGCGCGCCGCTCATCCACCGGACACCAGCGGGGAATACCCGTCCCAATATGCCTGCCGGGCAGGTGCCTTCAGTGCATTGATCCGCTCCCGCAACACCTTCGCGCGCGCGTCCAACTCGGCCAGCTCGACTTCGTCGTAACGTTCCAGGGGACGTTAACTCATTAACCGGATCCGGTATGACACTTCGCATTTCGGGTCGGTACAGATCAAGTCACATCACGAACTGTGCTCGTCAACCTGGTATGATCACGGGCCTGCTTACCTGCACTCGGTCCTGTCGGTGCATCCGCTGAGTCCAAATTGACGCGAGGGGCAATTCAGGGATTCCGGTGCACAACTGGCGTCCCCCCCGCAACTGAATGCGTCGACGGTCCCCCAACCGAAGTCGCTTTCGGGATCGTAGGTTTCGCACCCGCTGCAGTCGGAGCAGTCGCTTCCCCAGCCAGTCACCCGCGCTTTCACCGTGCCCCGGGCGAGCTCCGCCGCTTCGGACAGCACACCGAACGTCTCCACCTCGAGCGCCTCCAGGTTCAGGCGCAGCTTCTGCCCTTTCATCGACGGCCTCTCTCGTTTTTAGTTTCCTCGAGCACTTCTGGGACGAAGATAATCTTGGTCGACGATTTGTCGCAACTGTCACGATACACGTGCGCCACTTGTTACGAGCTTGGGCGCGGCATGGGCACGATTGCCTACGGCGTGCCGAGGAGCCGAGTCGCCACTCCTGGGCTCGCGCTTCGGCGCGGTAGCCACCGTCTCGCCGAGTTGCTCGGGATCGGCTGTAGAAGCGTAAATGCCCGCCCCGCACCCAGCGGGAAGAAGGGGGCCGGGGGGTGATTGGGCGTGTCCCTCCGCTGCACGCGGGGTGGTTGTGGGGAGGTTTGGCAGTGGAGACGCAGAGGCACGGAGAGAAAGACTGGACAGACGCGAGTGCCCGCGCTACGCTCTCACATCTCCCGCGCACGTTCCCACATCGCCCGGCATGGACACCTACCCCGCCCGCACCGCACCGCTCGGCCGCCTGGCGCGCGCCGACGAGCACGGCCGCCCCGTGGCCGCCTCGCCCGCGCAGAGGATGGCGCTGCGGGTGCTGCAGGCCGCCTGCGTGGTGGCCGCGCTGGCGGCGGCGACGTACAAGGTGTTCGAGCTGGACCGTTTCTTCGTGCCCAAGGAGCTGGTGCTGAACTTGGCCGCGCTGCTGGCGGCGGTGCTCTGCCTGGGGGCCGCGCGGCGCGCGCAGGTGAGCCGTGTGGACCTGCTGCTGGGCGGCTTCCTCCTCCTCTCCGCCGCCTCCGCCTCGCTGGCGCAGAACCCGTGGGCCGGCGCGCGCGCGTTGGCGGTGAGCGCGTCGGGAATCGCGGTGTTCTGGTGCGCCCGGTCGGTGGGGCGCGCGGGGCTGGCGCGGCCGCTGCTGGCCGCCATCGCCGCCGCCGTGGTGGTCGGCGCCGCCACCTCGCTGGCGCAGACGTACGGCGTGCGCACCGACTTCTTCTCGCTCAACCGCGCCCCCGGCGGCACGCTGGGGAACCGCAACTTCGTGGCGCACCTCTGCGCCTTCGGCCTTCCCGTGCTCTTTCTCTGCGCCCTGCGGGCCTACCGCTTCCTGGGCACGCTGCTGGGCGCGCTCGGCGTGGCGGCGGTGGCGGGGACGCTGGTGCTCACCCGCTCGCGCGCGGCGTGGCTGGGGGTGGCGGCGGTGCTCGCCGTCTTCCTGGTGGGCTGGCTGCTGGTGCCCCCGGCGCGGCGCAGCGCCCGCCACTGGATGCGCCTCCTCCTCCTGCTCGGCGCCGCCGCGGGGGGCGGGGCGGCGGCGATCGTGCTCCCCAACACGCTGCACTGGACCAGCTCGAACCCCTACGCCGAGACCGCGCAGGGGCTGGTGAACGCGAAGGAGGGGAGCGGCCGCGGGCGCCTGCTGCAGTGGAAGAACACGGCGAAGATGGCCTTTGCGCACCCCGTTCTCGGCGTGGGCCCGGGGAACTGGCCGGTGCACTACCCGCGCTACGCGCGCGCCAGCGACCCCTCCATGAGCGACGCCGACGCGGGGGTCACCTCGAACCCGTGGCCGAGCAGCGACTGGGTGGCGTTCTTCTCCGAGCGCGGGATCGCCGCGGGGGCCATGCTGCTGCTCGCCTTCGCCGGGCTCGCGGTGGCGGCGCTGCACCGGATGCGCGCCGCCCGCGACGCCGACGAGGGGCTGGCCGCGCTCGCCCTGGCGGCGATGGTGGCGGGGGCGCTGGTGGTGGGCGCCTTCGACGCGGTGCTGCTGCTGGGGCTTCCCTCGCTGCTGATCTGGTGCGCGCTGGGCGTGCTCTCGGCCGACGAGCCGGGGCGCTGGGACGTGCCCGTGGCCGTGCCGCTGCGGGCGCTGGGGATGCTGCTCGCGGTGGCGGTGTTCGGCGCCTTCACGGTGAAGAGCGCCGCGCAGCTCCTGGCGATGGGGGTGTACGCGGGGGCGGACCGCGTGGCGGATGTTCAGCGGGCCGCGCGGCTGGACCCCGGCAGCTACCGCGTGCAGCTCAAGCTGGCGCGCAGCTCCGCCCCCTGCGCGGTGCGCCGCGCCGCCGCGGACCGCGCGCACGAGCTCTTCCCCGAGGCCGCGGCGGCCAAGCGGCTCCAGCGCGTCTGCGGAAGCGGCCGCCGCCACCGCCGGCGATAGGATCCAGAGCAGAGCACCTCACGCAGAGACGCGGAGGCACAGGGAGGGGTTCTCCCTGTGCCTCCGCGTCTCTGCGCTACCCATTACCCACAAATGTCTCGCGCATTCGGCGATACATGAGGGTAAGGTCCATCAGGCGGCGGAAGCCCCACCACAGGCACTGGACGCCTGGCTCT
>Ga0070685_10002073_pt1 | contig 10367 bp, 13 predicted proteins | sample KBSS13LmetaG_FD_65651 | JGI IMG/M metagenome (GOLD analysis project Ga0070685, IMG submission 65651) | Switchgrass rhizosphere microbial communities from Kellogg Biological Station, Michigan, USA - KBS S1-3L metaG | ecosystem: Host-associated > Plants > Roots > Rhizosphere ...
CCGTCGGCGCACATCGTGGCCACCTCGAGTGAGCGCTTGTGCAGGTCGATCGAGTGGAGCATCATCGGAGCCTCCGCGGCTGAAGGGGAAAGGGATCCTTCAGCTTGATCGACGCCGCGCCGTTCTGGAAGTATCAGAGACGCGGAGACGCAGAGGAGGCGCAGCGACTTTCTCTGCGGCTCCGCGGCTCTGCGTGAGATCGCCGTTAGCTGAATCGAGGAGACAGAAGACCCACCTCAATCGCTAAGACGTTATCGTAAGCGCATTTAGCTGTTCTTGATGGCGCTCTAATTGCATGAAATCCCACGCTCGCCGACACTGGCAGCATCAACAGGAAGGATCAGATGAAGAAGCTCAAGCTCACCCCGGAGCACCTGCGCGTGGAGTCGTACCCTGTCCAGGATCTGCCCGCGGACAAGGCAGGGACCGTGAAGGCCTACGTCACCATGCTGCCGCGTACCTGCCCGGAATGTGCGCCGACCCGCGGGCAGCTCACCTGTCCCTGAGCGGCCACGGCAGTTGGAACGCGAAAACGGCCCCGCACCTCATCGAGGGATGCGGGGCCGTTGTCCAGACGCCATCGACCGACGGTCAACCCGTATAGGGACACGTCCAATCGTGCGTCGGGCACTCCCTTAGGGATAAGATCGGACGATTCCCAGTACGGGAAGTTTGCGTAGGCCACCGATCCCACGGCCGGGAACGCGGCTGAGTTGAGGCCGTCTGCGCGCTCCTCCTTACATGGCGAGATCTGCCTCTCAATAGATCCTTGTGCCCTCAATCAGTGAGTGTTACAATGTCACCAGCCACTCACTGGGAGCGAAGCCATGGCACCGGTAATCAGGATCTCCGATCAGGTCTTTCGGCGTCTGCAGCAGTTGAGCGAGCCGTTAGTTGATACGCCGAGCTCAGTCATCGAACGGCTTCTCGACCAAGTGAGTACGCCGAGTGCCGCTCTTCGGCCAACCAGGATTCAGGACCAAGAGGGGGTTCCCTCAGCGATTCTCAGGGAGACAGCAGATCCTGGCCTCTTCCTGGCCCCGGCTAGCCCCGAAAACCTCCAGACGAGTGTCGAACGAGCAATATCGCTTGAGGATATCCGATCCCGCCTGGACAGCCCAACTCTCGAACTACTTCGAAAGCGCTTGGGGGGGGCTAAGTCTTTTCAGTGCTGGGCGATGACAGCGTCGAGCCGAGGCAGTTTTGACAAGATGCGCATCGGAGATATCGTTCTCTTCACACCGAGGGGAACAGGTCGCTTCACCTACCGGGCTACAGTATCGTCCAAGTTCGAGAGCCAGCGACTCGGAGACGTACTCTGGCAGATCACTCCAGGAAAGCCGTGGTCGTTGATCTACTTGCTGGAAGGAGTCCGTCGCACCGATCTCGACAAAGAGCATCTCGTGGCAGAACTCGGATATGACCGATCGTTCCGTGTTTATGGTATCACCCGTGTCGAACCAGCGCGACTCAGTGTAGCGGTTGCGCGGCGAGGTTCGTTGGAGGCGGTGCTCGGTGCTGCGTCTTCTGGTGATGCGGTCTAACTCTCACTTGCAGGGGATGCACGGCCGAGCATGATTTTCACAGGCTGGGTTTGCGCCGACATAACGGCCCCGCACCTCACATTTGAGGCGCGGGGCCGTGCGCCCGTCTGCCGAGCCGTCAGCGCGTCACACCGCCGTGGCGCCCTGAGGACCGTCACGGTGTCGACGACCACCTGCAGGAACCCGCTGGAGACGCGAAGCTCCACGCGCGTGCGGTGCCGAGCAGCGCCATCAGTGCCGCATGGCTCATCATTGGCCCGATGCGAGGCACAACAGATCCGCGTCGGAATGGTACGCATCTTGTCGCACCTCGACGCGTGCATAGGTCGGTGCCGGTCCGGTGCGCTTCGACTGCGAGCCAGCGCCCGGCTCCGGCTTCGGATGGCTCATCTCGACGGAGACGTGACATGGCGAAGCCAGCGAAGAACACGATCTGCCTCTGGTACGACAAGGACGCGGAGGACGCGGCGCGGTTCTACGCCGAGACCTTTCCCGATTCGTCCGTCGGCGCGGTGCACCGCGCGCCGGGAGACTTCCCGTCGGGGAAGGAGGGGGACGCGCTGACCGTCGAGTTCACCGTGCTGGGCATCCCCTGCATCGGGCTCAACGGCGGACCCGAGTTCAAGCACAACGAGGCGTTCTCCTTCCAGATCGCGACGGAAGACCAGGAGGAGACGGATCGCTACTGGAACGCGATCGTCGGCAACGGCGGCCAGGAAAGCATGTGCGGCTGGTGCAAGGACCGGTGGGGGTTGTCCTGGCAGATCACGCCGATCGCCCTGACGGACGCCATCACCGACCCCGACCCCACAGCCGCCAAGCGCGCCTTCGATGCGATGATGACGATGCGCAAGATCGACATCGCCACCATCGAGGCGGCGCGCCACGGTGAGTCATAGACCCGGCTACGACTGCGGACAGTCCCACGCGAAGCGGCCCGCACCTCACACGAGGTGCGGGCCGACTTGTCCCCCACCCCTGACCCTTGCTGCGTCAGGCGGCTCTCCGAGTGTTGTGTGCACCGGGTGGGAGGATGATATTGGCAAAGGCCTGAAGCCCATGCCTCCTCCCTCCTTCGGGGAAGTACTCCACGTGCGGGGCTAGCTCCTTCTCGAGTCTACTGCTTGAGCTGGATCACATAAGGAGGGGTTGTGATGCTGGCTCAAGACAGGAGGCCGAGATGGAACTGTCCCAGCCGATCTATCGTTTGAAGCGCCGCGCGAGGCTCCTCTCGCGGAGCGAAGGCATCCCTCTCCACGCCGCGCTCGACCGAATCGCCCGTGAACAGGGCTTTCGCACGTGGAGCCTCATGGTCGCCCGCGCGCCAGCGCATGATGTGGCTCGCAGGGCTATCCTGTCGGAGCTTTCGCCTGGTGATCTTGTCTTGCTAGCCGGCAGACCCGGGCAGGGAAAGACACTACTCAGTCTTGAGCTTGCGGCTGAAGCCGTAAAAGCCGGGCGTTCGGCCGTCTTCTTCACCCTCGCTTACACCACAGCCGAGGTGTGGCAGTGCTTGACGGAGTTGGGCGAAGACCTTCGAACGTTCAGGACTCGGCTGCGAATCGACACCTCGGATGACATCAGCGGAGCCCATATCATCAGGGCACTGGATGCCGCTGCCCCGGGGACCGTCGTAATCGTGGACTACCTCCAACTCCTCGATCAGAACCGCCAGACCCCAAGCCTGTCGGAGCAGATCGCATCGATCGCAGCCTTCGCCCGGGACCGAGGCCTGATCGTCGTCTTCCTCTCTCAGATCCAACGGAGTTTTGACGGTACAGGGAAGCGGGTACCGGGTCTAGACGATGTCAGGCTGCCTAACCCGCTGGACCTGCGCGTCTTCTCCAAGGCGTGCTTCGTCCATGATGGTCGGGTGGCCTTCGCCTCGGTCACCTGACTCGAGGCCATAGCCTGAACCGCCTGACAATCACAATGCAGGGGATGCGGGGCCGATCCATCTCACGTTCAGCCTGTAGTGGATCAAGCCGCCGTGGCGCTCTCGCTGAGGACGGTCACCGTGTCGATGACAACCCCGGAGAGCTTGACTCCGCTGGCTATTGGACATTATCTGGAATCCAGCTAGCGCCACTCACTTGGCTGTAAAGCCCCGGCCCGGCGCACGCGGCGCGACGATAGGCTCTCATGGGTTGGGTACGCATCTTTGCCAACGTGCGTTTGTCAGGAGCCTTCAGCGATGACCATCACTACGAAACCAACAAGAAACCCAGATTTGGCGAGAATGGAGTACGAGCAGGCGCTTAACCAATACCAGAATTGTACAGTGTTACGAAGGCAGGACCTGGCATTTGTGACTACTGCCCAAGGAGCTGTGCTGGCCGTTTTAGGTCCGAGATTGATTGAACCCGACTTTACAAGTTTTCTCCTCTCCTTCATCGCCTGTTTTTTGTTAGTCCTTGGACTAAATAGCGAGAGGAGACTCTCCCGCTATATGGATGCTTACTTCAGAAAGGCTGTTGAGATTGAAGAGGAGTTAGGCTTGTCTCTCATCAACGACGGTGCGAAAGACACACGGAGGAAGAAGCTGTTGTTTTCTAACTCACAAATGTTTCCTGTATATTACTCACTCTCAATAATTGGGTGGATTGTCATTTGGATTAGATATTTGCTAACGTGAGCAAGTGTTGGTGCGAGGTGCGAGAACACCCCGAGACGGAAAGAAAACGCGGATCGGTGCGTATAGCCCTCACCACCCGGAGACAATGAAAGGTCCTTCTTTTCTCCCAGCATGCGACCGGATCCACCTGGGCGAAGTCAGTGGTCATTTCGAAGCACCTTTTGCACCTCTCCTTCGGAAAGCCCCGCCGCGGTCCCGTCCCCAGCCGTCTCGAGCAACCCTCGGTCCTGCGCCCTTCTGGCCAGTGCCAACGAACCCGCAGCCGAGCCCGCGGCGGCAACCGCGAAGAGGGGACCCACTACCAACAGGTTCCATAGGAACTCGGGGTCTCCTGCAAGGGAGACGGCCAGGACAAAGGCCGCGGAGAGCAAGAAACCCCCGGCCGCCCCCCATGCCGCAAAGCGTGGAACGGACATCTGATCAAAGCGGCGACGGCCTTCAGCAAGACCCAGCACTCCTGAGAAAATGACGCCGGCGACAAATCCGAAGACACCAAACATGAGGGGGAAGGGGGCGTCGGGACGACTACCGGTTTTCAGCAGAAACCCCAGCGTCACGAGCATGCCAGCGCCGCCCCAGGCTGCTGCCCAGGTCAATCCCATCCCAATGGCGCCACGGATGCGTCTCAACCACTTCTTCATGCCCGCCTCCCTGCAAAGGAGCCCCTGTCTCGCCGTCGAGGTACTTTACGTAACGAAGTACTTGTTCGCATTGTCCCTGGCAAGTACCCGGGCGCGTGGGCGACGCGGCGCGTTGGCCATGGCGGAGATCCTCGTGCTGCTGGCGCTGATCGTGGCCACGGGGGTAGCCTTCTGGCGCATCCGCCGCGTAGCCGGCCTGCTGCTCGTGCCGTACCTTTTGTGGGTGGGCTTCGCCTCGGTGCTCACCTGGGCGCTGTGGCGGAGCAATCCCAACCTCTTGTAGCCTCCCCTGCGCACCTCGCCGATGACCACGCCTTCCGCCCCACCCCGCCGCTACGAGGCGCGCGCCACCACGAGCGACAGGTTCGGCAGGGTCGCGGCCACCGTCCGCGGCCACGTGCTGGTCGTGGACGGTCCCGTGCGCAACGGCGCGCCGGGCGAGGCGCCGACCCCGGGCGAGCTGGTGCTGGCGGCGGTGGCGAGCTGCGCGGCCGAGGTGCTCCAGGTGCTGGCCCGCGATGCCGGCCTTCCCTTCAAGGCCGCGGCGGTCACCGCGCGGGGAACCATCGACCTGGAGCGCCAGCCGCACGCCGGTGTCACGGTGTTCAGCGAGGTGACGCTGGAGATCGTGCTCCGCGGGCCCACGGAGCACGAGGCCGCCGGGCTGGTGGCCGGCTTCCAGCGGCGCTGCCCCGTCTACGGCTCGCTCGCGGTGGCCAGCGGGAGGATCGCGGTGCATCACCGCGTCGAGCCGGCGGCGACCGCGTAGCCGGGCGCGGCCAACGCACACATGCGGTTGTACGCCGGCGCGATCTCCTGGCCGGCCCGCACCCCAGGCGAGGTGCGAGCCGACTCATACGCGTCAGGCAGCCAAGCGTCGCACCACCTCTCGCGCGCCCTTCCGGTACACGGTGAGGCACACCAGCTCGGCGGCCGGGTCGCGCACCTCCCACCAGCGGCGGTGCTTCTGCTTGATGATCGTGTAGGCGGGCGTCGCAGCGGCTGCGGGCGCGGGGTCCTTCGGGTCGTCAGGCATCGCGGGCTCCAATCCTCTTGACCCGCGCCGTCCAGCAGGGCAGCTTTGGTGAGCGGGCGGCCTTCGGGTCGTTTCGTGGCGAGGCTGGTCGTACTTCTTCGCGGGAGAGCGGCCAGCCTTGTTCTTACCCCTCCTGGTGAATATTATAGTTCACCAAATCGGCCTCTGTCAACCCATTTATTCACCATGCTATCGAGGGTGCTGTGGATTACAAGGAGGCCACCGACCGTTTGCTGGAACGGATCACGACGGCGGATTTGGCGGGCGAACTCGGCGTCTCGCAGAACGCGATCGCGCGCGCACGCTTGGACCCGACAACGCGTGATTTTCGCCCTCCACCCGCTGGCTGGCAGGTAGCAGTCGCTCGTCTCGCCGGCGAACGTGCGTTGCGGTTGCTAAAGCTTAAAGAAACGCTTGACTCGGGCGGCGGCGACGCCTAACAATCGGCTGGATGCGGGTATCGTGTTTCACGACGAGGTACCGAACGCTCATCACGTTTGGAGAGCATGGAAATGCCGGAACTACAACCATCAGTAGATGCATTTCGCAGTGAATGGCTTACCGATGTTACGGACGGTACCCCAACAACCGTCCAGCTCGGGCACCGATTCGCGCAGAAACTCATCACGCAGTGGCTCGATGTGGAGCGTAGCTCCGATGACATCGTGTACTGCGACGGTTCTGGTGACGGTGGCATTGACGTAGCCATTCTAGACCGCGCAGGGGGCGAGGGCGAAGATGGCGCTCAGGGCCACACGTGGTACCTTGTGCAAAGCAAGTATGGATCCGCATTCCAGGGGATTCAGTCTATTCTGCAGGAGGGACAGAAGGTTATCGATACGCTTGATGGTCAACGCCAGCGACTTTCGTCATTGGCTGAGGGTCTTCTTGAGCGTTTGTCGCTATTCCGTCGTCAGGCGTCGGAGCAAGATCGAATTGTACTTGTGTTTGCGACGTCAGAGCCGCTGACCGACGATGAAAAGCGTGCCTTAAACGATATTCGTGCAATGGGACGCAACCGTCTTGGTGGACTGTTCGACGTTGAGGCGATTTCGATTCATACCATTTACCAGCGGATGCTCGATGAAGCGGCCGAGGAGCAGGAACAGCGCACACGCGTTCAACTCACCGCCAATGTTGTTGGTGCAGGAGGCGATCTTCTCATAGGGGCTGCGTCTCTGCTTGACGTTTATGCCTTCTTGCGAGATTACCGAGATGTCACAGGCGATCTTGACCAAATCTATGAAAAGAACGTGCGGCGATTCCTCGGAAGCCGTGGTAAAGTAAACAAGGCCGTATTGCAGACGCTAAAGGAAAGTCCTGGGCGATTTGGACTATACAACAACGGTATCACTATTGTTGTAACAGACTTCGATAGGGTGAGTGACCGGGTTCTACAATTGACCGAACCGTATATCGTTAACGGCTGTCAGACCACACGATCTATCTGGGAGATCTGCCATCAGCGTCTGGAATCCGGCGGCACGGGTGCAGACCCGGAACTAGAGGAGTGGAGGCGGCAGGCTGGCGCGGGAACAGTTGTCACGAAGATCGTGAAAGTCGGAGCGGATGGTGAAGTGATGCTGCAAGCCATTACTCGTTACACCAATAGCCAAAATGCAGTCCGCGAGAGAGACTTTCTTGCTATCACGTCCGATTTCCGAGCTTGGGCGGCGCAGATGGCCGAACGCTACCATGTGTACTTGGAAACCCAACGCGGCGGATGGGATTCACAGAAAGCACTGCAACGTCAACATCCTACTGCGAGGCAGTTCGAGGAGGCCGCAAATGCATTTGATCTTCTAAAGGTATACGGCGCCGGCTGGATGGGGGACGCAGGAACAGCGTTCGGCCGTAACGCCGCGTTCGTCCCAAACGGCTCCGTGTTCAAGCGTATCATGAACCTGGGCGAAGACACTGAGCCGTTTGGAGTAGATGATCTGTATGCAGCGTACATCCTTCAGCGCGCCGCGGACGAATATCGCTTTGGTCGTGGTGCGCCGCAGCCATCGCGACGTCAGACAAGATTTCTGTTTTATATGATCGCGCTCGACTTACTTCGTGACGTGTATACCCGCGTCCGCAACTCTCAGCCATCACCGAAGGATCTCACAAGAGCTGTGATTAGACTGTTCTCCTCCGCAGATGATGCACCGCGACGGGCGTGGTTGGACAGCGCTGTCGATGTCGTCGACGAGTATTTGACGGCTGGTGAGGAAGACTCAGTGTTTAACGAACCTGCGTTTCAGAATACCTTCAATAGCGATCTCAACGGGATCCTAAAATGGGAGCAACTTGGAAAAAGCGAGCAGTCAACGCCACGCTTGCGATCACTCATCGGCGCTCATAAGCGAACTCTCGGGAGGGCCTCGGGCGGGCAACCCTCACCTCGAGATCTGATCGCTGACGCTGCCGTTCGATAGCCAACATCCGTAGCCTCACAAGCAGCAGCCCCGCACCTCAGATCGAGGTGCGGGGCCGAATCGTATGTCGTTCACCAGCGGATTACGCCGCCGTGGCGCTCTCGCTGAGGACGGTCACGGTGTTGTCGACCACCTGCAGGAAGCCGCCGGAGACGGCGAAGCTCTTCTGCTCGCGGCCGTGGTCGATGCGCAGGGTGCCCGTGCCGAGCAGCGCCATCAGCGGCGCGTGGCCCTTCAGGATGCCCAGCGAGCCGTTGTACGCCGGCGCCACCACCTGGTCCGCCTCGCCCTCGTAGATGGTGGCCTCGGGGGTGATCACCGACACGCGCAACGCGGCGCCGGTGCCCCCTTCCGCGGTGGAAGCGGGGGCGGACATCAGCCGCCCGCCTCGAGCTTGCGGCCCTTCTCGATGGCGCCCTCGATGCTGCCCACCATGTAGAAGGCCTGCTCCGGGAGGTGGTCGAACTCGCCCGCCACCACCCGCTCGAACGAGGCCACGGTGTCCTCCAGCTTCACGTACTCGCCCGGCGTGCCCGTGAACTGCTCGGCCACGAAGAAGGGCTGCGACAGGAAGCGCTGGATGCGGCGCGCGCGGCCCACGATCACCTTGTCCTCCTCGGTGAGCTCGTCCATCCCGAGGATCGCGATGATGTCCTGCAGCTCCTTGTAGCGCTGCAGGATGCGCTGCACCGCCGTGGCCACCGCGTAGTGCCGCTCGCCCACGAACTGCGGGTCCATGATGCGGCTGGTGGAGTCCAGCGGGTCCACCGCTGGGTAGATGCCGAGCTCCGAGATCGCGCGCGAGAGCACCGTGGTGGCGTCGAGGTGCGCGAACGCCGTCGCCGGCGCCGGGTCCGTGAGGTCGTCGGCCGGCACGTAGATGGCCTGCACCGAGGTGATCGACCCGTCGCGCGTCGAGGTGATGCGCTCCTGCAGCTGCCCCATCTCCGTGGCCAGCGTGGGCTGGTACCCCACCGCGCTCGGCATGCGGCCCAGCAGCGCCGACACCTCGGAGCCCGCCTGGGTGAAGCGGAAGATGTTGTCCACGAAGAAGAGCACGTCCTGCTTCTCCACGTCGCGGAAGTACTCCGCCACGGTGAGGCCGGAGAGCGCCACGCGCAGGCGCGCGCCGGGCGGCTCGTTCATCTGCCCGTAGACCAGGGCCACGGAGCTCTCGGGGAGGTTGTCGTCCTTGATCAGGCCGGCCTCGCGGAACTCCAGCCAGAGGTCGGTGCCCTCGCGGGTGCGCTCGCCCACGCCGGCGAACACCGAGCGGCCGCCGTGCCCCATGGCGATGTTGTGGATGAGCTCCTGGATGACCACCGTCTTGCCCACGCCCGCGCCGCCGAAGAGGCCGATCTTGCCGCCCTTCACGTACGGGGTGAGGAGGTCCACCACCTTGATCCCGGTCTCCAGGATCTCGGCCTTGGCCTCCAGGTCCACGAACTTGGGCGCGGGGCGGTGGATCTCCCAGCGCAGCGCGTCGGTGGGGATGTCGCCGCGCTCGTCCACCGGGTTGCCGAGCACGTTCAGGATGCGCCCCAGGGCGTTGGCGCCCACGGGGATGGTGATGGAGGAGCCGGTGTCGACCACCTCCATCTCGCGCACCACGCCGTCGGTGGGCGACATGGCGACCGCGCGCACCTGGTTGCGGCCGACGTGCTGCTGCACCTCGAGCGTCACGTCGATCGCCTCGCGGCCCTCGGCGGCCGGCTGGCGGATGACGAGCGCGTTGTAGATGTCCGGAAGCGTCTCGAACTCGGCGTCGATCACCGGGCCGATCACCTGCACCACGCGGCCGACGTTGCGGGCGACGGGTGCGGCGCCGGGGACGACGGTCGCGGTCTCGGGGGCGGTGGCTGCCATATCGGTCTCCTTGGGTCGTGTTCCGTCAGTTTATTCGAGCGCCGCGGCGCCGCCGACGATCTCGGCGATCTCCTGCGTGATCGCGGCCTGCCGCACCCGGTTGTAGGTGCGCGTGAGGCTCTCCAGCATGTCGCCGGCGTTGTCGGTGGCGTTCTTCATCGCCGTGCGGCGCGCGCCCTGCTCGGCGGCCGCGGTCTCCACCAGCGCCCGGTAGACGCTGTT
>Ga0070685_10002074_pt1 | contig 10364 bp, 8 predicted proteins | sample KBSS13LmetaG_FD_65651 | JGI IMG/M metagenome (GOLD analysis project Ga0070685, IMG submission 65651) | Switchgrass rhizosphere microbial communities from Kellogg Biological Station, Michigan, USA - KBS S1-3L metaG | ecosystem: Host-associated > Plants > Roots > Rhizosphere ...
ACGCGGCGACCAACCGCATGCCGCCGCTGCTGCGCCAGGTCTTCCAGGCCGAGGCGCAGCTCCGCCAGATGCTCACGCAGCCCGGCACCCCGTACGACCAGCTCGAGCGGGTGGCGGTGCTGGCCGGGATGGCGCCGATGGGCGAGGGGAGCCGCGCGGTGCCGTCGGGCCGCTGGAGCCTGCACCCGGACGGCTACTACGTGCGCTACCTGCCCTACGGCTACACCAACACGCTGGTGCAGATCTGGGTGCCGCAGGGGAGCCCCGCGGTGGGCAAGGAGTACGACGCGGCCACGCACATCGCCGTGCCCGGCAACACCGCCCGCCAGCGCCTGATCCAGTCCGGCCGCCCCTACCAGGACAGCTGAGCCGGCGGACACGCCAGAATCGAAGCGCCGGCCCCGTTCATCGGGGCCGGCGCTTCCTGGTTCAGCAGGGTGTGGTGCCTGGAGGCCGGGCGGATAAATCCGCGGCAACAAAGACACGAAGTCCGCCTTCGCGGACTACCACCTGCCGTGCCGCCGAGGTCGTGGAGCACGCGACGGGCATCACTGCAACCGAAACCCGCGCACCTGGGCCACGGAGGAGCCGGTCGCGCGCCGCGGCACTATGGCCTCATGATAGCCGGTAGTCCGCGCAGGCGGACTTCGCGTGGTTGTTGCAGCGAATTCATTCGCCCTGCTGCTCCCGGCGCCCGACTCCTGCCATCTTGTTCCCATGCGCCTCCTCTCCGCTGTCCCACTCACCCTCCTGACCCTTCTCCTCGCCGCCGCACCGCTGCACGCGCAGGGTGATACGCTGCCGCGCGGACGGGTGGTCGAGCGGGTGAGGGTGGATTCGGCGCACAGCTATGCGCTCTACCTGCCGTCACGGTGGACGGCGGAGCGGAGATGGCCGCTGCTGGTGCTGATGGATCCCGGCGGGCGCGCCACGCTGCCGCTGGAGCGCTTCCGCGAGGCGGCGGAGCGGCGCGGGTGGATCGTGGTCAGCGCATACGACGTCCGCAACGGCGACTTGGCCGTGGTCGCCGCGAACGACCGCGCGGTGAACGCCATGCTGGCCGACGCGCAGCGGCGCTTCTCCATCGACCCGCGGCGCCTCTACTTCGGCGGGCTGTCGGGATCGGCGCGGTACGCGTGGGGGGTGGCGCTCCAGCTCGACGGGCGGGTGGCGGGGCTGATCGGCGCGGCGGCGGGATTCCCGCGCGCGGCGGGGCTCTGGGTCGCGTCGCTGCGCGCGGTGCGGCCCTTCCCCTACTTCGGCACCACGGGCACCACCGACTTCAACCGCGAGGAGCTGGAGGAGGTCGATTCCGCGCTCGACGCCACCTCCCTTCCCCACCGCCTGGCCGTCTTCCGCGGCGAGCACGAGTGGCCGCCCGCCGAGGTCGCCGCGCGGGCGGTGGACTGGATGGAGCTGCAGGCGATGCACGCCGGCACCCGCCCCGCCGACGGCGCGCTCGTCGATTCCCTCTACGCCGCGGGGATGGCGCGCGCCCGGGCGCTGGAGGCGGCGGGCCAGCCGCTGGAGGCCGAGCGCGAGTACCGCGCGCTGGTGGGCGATTTCGCGGGGATGCGGGAGACGGCGCAGGCGGCCGGGCGTGCCGCGGCGCTGTCGCGCGATCCCGCCGCCGGCCGCGCGCGGGCCCGGCGGGCGGCGCTGGCGAGCCGGGTGCGGGAGCACGGCGCGGCGGTCTATGCCTTCGCCGACGAGCTGCGGCGCTCCGCCGATGGCGTGGTGCGCCCAGGAACGCTGCGCGCGCTGCGGACGAGCGAGCTCCTGGCGCAGCAGCGCGACTCCGTCGCGGACCGCGACGCGGCGGACGCGGCGGCGCGGATGCTGGCGAGGCTCGTGGTGCTGGCGAGCGACGTGGGCGGACAGATGCTGCGCGAGAGGCGCTATCCCCAGGCGGCGGCCGCCTTCCGCGTCGCGCGCGAGGCGCAGCCGGCGAACGCGGGCGTCTGCCGGGCGCTGGCGCGGGCGGCGGCGCAGGCCGGGCGCGCGGACGAGGCGCTCGACGCCCTCGCCTGCGCCGTCGCGGGCGGTACGCTCACCCGCGCGGAGCTGGAGGGAGATGCCCTGCTCGCGCCGCTGCGGGGGGATCCGCGCTTCGCCGGGATTGTGGCGCGGGCGAAGTAAGAGAACTTCGCACCGGGCGGTTGAAACCGCGGCAACAAACACACGAAGTCCGCCTGCGCGGACTACCGGCTGTGTCGATACCGCTGCTTCGCGGCGCGCCCTGGCTGCGCCTCGGCCGAGGTTCGTGGCCGCGCTCGCGGCGGCGCTAATCGCGTGCGCCGGGATCGCGGCGGCACGGAAGGTGGAGTCCGCGAAGGCGGACTTCGGGGATTTGTTGCCGCGGATTTATCCGCCCGTCTTACAAGGACCGGTGACCCCTGGAACACTCCGAGCACGACGAAGGGCCGGCGCGCGCTGCGCCGGCCCTTCGTCGCGGGGGAGCCCTGGCTGCTCCGGCCTACTTCCCCGTCCGCATCGTCACCCCGGAGCAGCCAGAGCGACGGGGCGAATGTACTACTCGTCCACCTATCCGGCCAGTCCGTGGGAGCCGGGCTTGTGCCTCCGTGCGCGGTGTGTCAGGATAGGGACGAACCTCGTTCATCTCCCGACCCCGCACCCCGGGACCGCCGTGGACCGTCGCTCGTTCTTCCGCCAGGGGGCGCAGGCCGCCCTCGCCGCCGGCATCCTCCAGCGGCTGGAGGGCGCGGAGCTGGTCGCCCAGCGGCTCTCGCAGCCCAGCGAGTTCGCGCAGCTGCGCGACCGCTACTTCGTGCGGGTGCTGCAGCTCAACCCCGTCACCGCCACCTACCTGGGCGGCGACGCCTACTCCCCGCAGCTCCGCGACGTCAACACCCGGCTGCGCGACTTCCGCCCCGCGTCCATCCAGCAGGAGCTGCAGTTCTACCGGCTGATCAAGTCGGCCGGCGACGCGATGGACACCGCCGGCCTCACCGCCGAGGAGCGCATCGACCGCGAGGTGATGGGGGCGCAGCTCTCCTTCATCATCCACCAGCTCGGCGACCTGAAGTACTACCAGCGCTCGGTGGACACCTACGTGCAGGAGCCCTTCCGCGGGGTCGACTGGCAGATCCAGCAGATGGCCGACGCGGGGAGCGGACTCCTGGGCACCGAGGCGGAGTGGGAGATGGTGGCCCGGCGCGTGGGCGCCATCCCCGCCTACCTGGAGGTGGCGAAGCTCAACCTCCTCGCCGGGAAAGCGGCGAACAACGTCCCCGACTGGCGGATGGTGGCGCGCGACGGCGTGGCCGGGAGCCGCTCGAACGCCGACTACTTCCGCACCACCCTTCCCGACCTGGCGCGCCGCCTGGTGGGCCAGCGCGCCTTCCGCACCACCACGCTCCCGCGGGTGACGCAGGCGGCGGCGCAGGCGGCCGCGGCGTGGACGGCGTTCGCCGCCTTCCTGGAGCAGACCTACGCGGGCGACCGCACCGACCGCTTCGCCGTCGGCACCGAGGAGTACGAGTGGCGGCTGCGCAACAACCTGCGCGAGACGCGCACGGCGGCGCAGCTCCTCGAGTACGGCCAGCGGCAGGTGGACCTCTACCAGGCGCGGATGTACGAGGTGGCTGAGGCCGCCGCCCGCCAGGCGGGAATGAGCCTTCCCTGGGGCACGCGCGAGGAGAAGAACGCCGGCGTGCGCGCGGTGATGGAGTCGCTCGGCAGGGACTCGCCGCGGAGCGACGACGAGCTGCTGCGCTGGTACGTCGAGACCGGGCGGCGCGCCGTGGCCTACGGCCGCGAGCGCCAGCTCTTCGACATCCCCGCCGACTACCGGCTGGACGTCTACCCCACCCCGCCGGTGCTGCGCAGCTCCATCGACGCGGCCTACTACGCGGCGCCGCCCTTCAAGAAGACGGGCGTGGGGCGCTTCTACCTGACGCCCACGGGGAACGACCCGGCGGCGCTGCGCGAGAACAACCGCTCGTCCGTGGCCGACACGGCCATCCACGAGGGCTTCCCGGGGCACGACTGGCACTACAAGTACATGACGCAGCACGCGAGCGAGATCTCCAACATCCGCTGGCTCACGCCGGGGGCGGTGGAGGACTCGAGCGCCATGTGGGAGGACTCGATGGCCGCCGAGGGGTGGGGGCTCTACGCCGAGGAGCTGATGAGCGAGGCGGCGCCCGGCAAGCCTTACGGCTTCTACACCGCCGGCGAGTACCTCTACGAGCTGCAGGGCCAGCTCCTGCGCGCGGTGCGCATCGTGGTGGACGTGGGGATGCACACCGGGCGGATGAGCTTCGACCAGGCGGTGGACTACTTCACCGCGAACGTGAGCTACTTCCCCAACGCCTGCGCCCGCGCCGCATCCGACCCCACGGCGAAGGCGATCTGCGACGGGGCGCAGCGGGCGCTCTACCGCTACAGCAAGTGGCCCACGCAGGCCATCACCTACAACCTGGGGAAGACGGCCATCCAGGAGCTGCGCGACGCCTACCGCCAGGCGCGGGGCGCCTCGTACAGCGCCAAGGAGTTCCACGAGCGGCTGATGCGGATGGGGACCATTCCCGCGAGCTACTTCCGCGAGCCGTTCCTGGCTGCGGCGCGGGGCTGACACTGTAATGCCCGAGAAGAACCAGGACCTGCACGGGATGGTGCCCGACGCGGCGCCGGTCGCGCTGCTGCTGATCGACGTGATCAACGCGATGGACTTCGACGGCGGGGAGACGCTGGCCCGGAACGCCCTTCCCGCCGCGCGCGCCCTGGCGAAGCTGCGGCAGAAGGCGAAGGCGCTGGGCATCCCCGTCATCTACGCCAACGACAACTTCGGGAAGTGGCGCTCGGACTTCCGCGAGGTGGTGGAGCACGCGCTGGAAGAGGTGCCGGGGCGCCCCATCGCCAAGCTGCTGAAGCCGGAGAAGGACGACTACTTCGTGCTGAAGCCCAAGCACTCGGCCTTCTACGCCACCACATTGGACACGCTGCTCAAGTACCTGGGCACGCGGCGGCTGGTGATGGGCGGCTTCAGCGGCGACGTGTGCGTGCTCTTCACCGCCGGCGACGCGTACATGCGCGACCTGCACGTGCACGTCCCCTCCGACTGCATCGCATCCGTGAACGCCGAGGAGAACCGCCGCGCCCTGGCCTACATGCGCCGCGTGCTCGACGTGCGCACCGCCCCCTCCACCGCCGTGGACCTCGATGCGCTGCTGAAAGAGGATGCTGGGTGACGCAGGCTATGTCGTTGCCGTAGCTATAGATCCTTCGGCCTGCCGATTTTCGTGGTCGTGAAGCCCCGCGTGACCGGCCTCAGGATGACGTCTCAAGTTATTGCGAATAAACAAAAAGACGTCATCCTGAGGCCGGCCACGGCGAAGCAGCCGCCGCACGAATTCTTGCAGGCCGAAGGATCTATAGCGGGGGCCGCACGTCAGCCGGCAACCTTGCGCAAATCCGTGCCGGCCCTTCACTTCTCGTCGATCCCGCCGCACCAAACCCCATCCCCACCCCAATCCCCGCACACCGCCATGCCGACCGGAGACTCCGGAGGGTTCCTGCCGCGCTGGACCGTGAAGACCGAAGGGCTCATCGAGCCGGACGAGCGCCTCCCCTGGGGGCAGACCACCGTGCTCGGCATCCAGCACGTGTTCGCCATGTTCGGCGCCACCGTGCTGGTGCCCATCCTGATGGGCTTCGACCCCAACACCGCCATCTTTTTCTCCGGAATCGGCACCCTCCTCTTCTTCTTCGTGGTCGGCGGGCGCGTCCCCAGCTACCTGGGGTCGAGCTTCGCCTTCGTGGCCGCGGTGCTCACCGCCACCGGGTACACCCCGCCGGGGCCGAACCCCAACCTCGGCGTGGCGCTGGGCGGGATCATCGCCGCGGGGGCCGTCTACGCGCTGATCGCGCTGGTGGTGATGATCGCCGGGTACGCCTGGATCGACCGGCTGATGCCCCCGGTGGTGACCGGGAGCGTGGTGGCGGTGATCGGGCTGAACCTGGCGCCCATCGCCATTCGCGACATCGGCGGGAGCCAGGCGCAGGGGCTGAACCCGTCGCACGCGGCGATCGGGCTGCTCACCGCGCTGGCGGGGTGCCTGGTGGCCGTCTACGCCCCCGGCCTCCTTCGCCGCCTGCCGATCCTGCTGGGCGGCATCGCGGGATACATCATCTACATGGTCTTCGCGGCGATGGGGGCGGAGAAGGCGATCGACTTCACCGCGGTGCGCAGCGCGGCGTGGATCGGGCTGCCGAACTTCACCGCTCCCGTCTTCCGCGCCGACGCGATGACGCTCTTCGCGCCGGTGGCGGTGATCCTGGTGGCCGAGAACCTGGGGCACGTGAAGGCGGTGGCGGCGATGACCGGGAAAAGCCTGGACCGCTGGCTGGGCCGCGCCTTCCTGGGCGACGCGCTGGCGTGCATGGTGGCGGCGAGCGGGGGCGGCACCGGCGTGACCACCTACGCCGAGAACATCGGGGTGATGGCGGTCACGCGCATCTACAGCACACTGGTGTTCGTGGTGGCGTCGCTGGTGGCGATCCTGATGGGCTTCTCGCCCAAGTTCGGCGCGGTGATCGGCACGATTCCCGGGCCGGTGCTGGGCGGGCTCTCGGTGGTGCTCTTCGGGCTGATCGCGGCCACCGGCGGGCGGATCTGGGTGCAGAACCGGGTGGACTTCTCCGACAGCCGCAACCTGGTGGTGGCGGCGGTCACGCTCACGCTCGGCGCGGGCGACCTGGTGCTGAAGATGGGGAACTTCAGCATCGGCGGGATCGGCACGGCGACCTTCGGGGCGATCCTGCTCTACCAGGTGCTCAGCTTCCGCCACCCGCGCGGGGACGCCGCCACGGCCGACGCCGCCGTGGCGGAGCCGGCCCCGCATTAAGTGTCACGCAGAGCCGCGGAGGGGCACGGAGAGCCGTGGGCTAGACCGTGGTGAGACCCGCGGCGGAGGCGAAGACGCGGTCGTCGCGGAAGGGCGCGATGCAGAGCTTCAGGTCGAGGGCGATGTTGCGGAAGCGGTCGGCGCTCTCGGACGGCACCTCGGCCTTCGAGAAGAGGATGGCGGCGTAGAGGTCGCCGGTGAGGTGGATGCCGCCGCAGCCGATCACCGAGCGGATCCCGTACTTCCGCACGAACTCGTCCTGCGCGGGGATGGCGGAGCTCCCCGCGGCCTGGGGGACGTAGAAGACGTTGTAGGTCTTCCCCCCCAGCTCGCCCAGCAGCTCCGCCTCCGGCTCCACCACGTGCTCCAGGTCGAGCCCGAGCTGGCGCACGAGCTGCGCGATCATCGGCGCCTGCTCCACCATCTCCACGCTGGGGAGCGGGATGGCCTGGTGGCCGCGCGACTGGCGGCGCGAGTGCCACTCGGGCTCCTCGCCGGCGGTGCCGAGCAGCACCAGGCACTTCATCTCGTCCCACGGCTCCCGCCCGCGCATCAGCTTCGCGGCGAAGGCCTGCAGCTCGGGCTCCAGCGCGCCGTACGGGTGCGTCTTGTAGAAGCGCACCAGCGCGCACTCCCGCTCCCCCGTCCGCGGGTCGCGGAAGGCGTCGTGGAAGTAGCGGGTGATGGACCCCGCCGCGTCTTCCATGCTGCCGCACTCCTTCGTCTCGCGCCGCAGGTCCAGCCCGCACCGCAGCATCTCCGCGAGATCGAAGTCCCTCAACGAGAAGCTCATCACCCTGCCCCGTGGCGACCCGCGCGCGGCCCACCGTGGCGTGCGCCGCGCTCCGGCCGTTCCACCTTGCACACTCCGGACCCCACCCTCAGCGCACGAAGTACCCGCCCACGCGCCACGACCCGTCGTCGTCGCGCATCGCCACCACCGTCTCCACCGCCTCCTGCTTCCGCTCCAGCCCGGCGGCGTACTCCAGGATCACGTACTCGCCGTCCGGCGCGCCGGGCACCGTGGTGGTGTGGCGCGTGTCGGAGAGCTCGCGGCGCAGCGTGCGCCCGAAGATGGAGCGCACCTTCTCCACCGACTCCCGCCACTGGCCGACGTCCACCAGCCGGCGGAAGAGCGACGACGTGCCCTCCCAGCTTCCCTCGATGTCGTCCGCGTCCAGCCGCTCCAGCCAGGCGTCCGCGGCGGCCGAGGCGTCGCCGATGGCGGTGGTCTCGTCTTCCATCTTCCCGTCCCTATCCCGGTAGCTCCCAGAACTCCACCCGGTCGCGCACCGGCTGGGGGATGGCGATGCGGTTGCGGCGCGTGTCCACGCCGATGTCGGCCGGCTGCCAGAGGTCGCGGATGATGCGCAGGTCGCGGCCGCCGCCCAGCACGTGGATGCTGGAGTCGTTCCACGCCGCCACCAGCAGCCGCCCGTCGGCCAGCGGCTCCACCCCGTCGAACTTCCCCTTCCCCTGCGCCAGCGGCGTGAGCGTGCCGCGCGGGTCGCCGGGGGTGAGGCGGTAGGCGAAGCTCTTGAAGGGGTCGAACGAGACCACCACCAGCCCCTTCCCCTTCGGCTCGGGGATGATCCCGTTGGGCCGCCCCAGCGCCGCCCCCGCCGCCACCACCGAGATCGCGCGGTCGGGGCCGACGGCGAAGATGCGGTCGCCGCCGGGGTGCAGCACGCCCGCCTCGGTCATCGCGATGCCGCTGTCGGTCACGTAGAGGAGCCCGTCGTGGCCCACGGTGACGTCGTTCAGCAGCACGGCGCGCTGCGGCCGGAAGTCGAGGGTGGCCAGCGGCGCGCCGGTGCGTCGGTCGAAGCCGCGCAGCTGGTCGATGTCGGCGACCCAGAGGGTGTCGCCGTGGATCGCCATCCCCTTGGGGGCGTCGAGCGTGGCGCCGTTCTTCCCGCTCTCCACGAACATCGCGGGCGGCCCCAGCGGCCCGGCGGGGATGCGGATGATGTATCCCGCGCCGTCCTTGGCCGAGCCGTAGCCGAGCATGTTGGTGACGAACCACACGTCCTGCTCGGGATCGTACTTCACCCCCTCGGGCCCGTAGAAGCCGTCGAGCGCCCCGACGAAGCGCGCCGCCGCCTCTTCGCTTCGCGGCGACGGCGCCGCGCCGCGCCCGGTGCAGGCGGCGAGCAGGCACGCGCCGGCCAGGATTCGGATCGGAACGCGCATCCCTCGACCCCCTCGCGCGGTGGACCACGTCGGGCGGGCGAATTGCGCCGCCTCCCATACGATCCGCGAGAGCCGTGCCGAGCGTGTGCTTTCCGGGCTCAGCGCCAGAACAGGCCCTGCCAGAGCGCGAAGGTGTACGCGGCGGCCGCCGCGAACGCCACCACGAGCACACCCCACCAGCGCGGCGTGAGCAGCTGCATCCCCTCCAGCCCTTCCAGGCTCTCGCCGCGCGCCAGCCGCTCCTCCCTGTAGCCGCCGAACGCCGCAAGGCCGAGCCCGATCACCACGAACGCGGGCCCCAGCATCGACGCGCGCAGCGAGAACTCGGCGTCGCGCACCGTCTGGCTCCAGGCGATCCACGACATGAACGCACCGCAACCGGCGATGAACGCACCGACGATCGTCTGCATCACCCGCGAGCGGGGACGGTATCCAGCGGAAGGAGAGGTCTCGGTCATGGGGAGATCCGAAAAGAGATTGTTTCACACAGAGACACGGAGGCACGGAGAGAACCACCCAGCGCCTCTCTGTGCCTCCGTGTCTCTGCGTGAGACGCTTTTACCCAGTCAGCGCGAGCCCCGCGATCTCGGTGATCGCGCCGGCGTCCAGCGCGGCGATCGACGGCCGGCCGAGGAGGGCGAGGGTGCGGCGCAGCTCGGTGCGGAGCATCTCCAGCACCCGCTCCACGCCGGCCTGCCCATCGACCGCGAGCCCCCAGAGCGCGGGGCGGCCGACGAGCACGGCGCGCGCGCCCAGCGCCAGCGCCTTCACCACGTCGGTGCCGCGCCGGATACCGCCGTCCATCAGCACGGGGATGCGTCCCGCGACCGCATCGGCCACGCGCGGGAGGGCGAGGAGCGTGGGCTCGGCGCAGTCGAGCTGGCGGCCGCCATGGTTGGAGACGATCACCGCGTCCACGCCGTGCTCCACCGCGAGCGCCGCATCCTCCGGCGTGACGATCCCCTTCAGCACGATGGGGAGCCGGGTGATGGAGCGGAGCCATTCCACCGCGCTCCAGGTGAGCGTGGGGTCGAACTCGCGGCCGATGAACGCCTCGAGCCTGGACCCCGGGGCGGCGTCGGGGAAGACGGCCTGCCGCAGCCCGCTGAAGTTCGCCATCTCCAGCTCCGGCGGCAGGTGGAAGCCGGTGCGGTTGTCGCGCTCGCGGTTCCCCTGCACCGGCACGGTCACGGTCAGGCAGATGGCCGTGCACCCCGCCGCCTCGGCGCGCTCCACCAGCGCGCGCGTGATCTCGCGCTGCCGGAAGACGTAGAGCTGGAACCAGAGCGGCCCCGGCGCGGC
>Ga0070685_10002076_pt1 | contig 10364 bp, 7 predicted proteins | sample KBSS13LmetaG_FD_65651 | JGI IMG/M metagenome (GOLD analysis project Ga0070685, IMG submission 65651) | Switchgrass rhizosphere microbial communities from Kellogg Biological Station, Michigan, USA - KBS S1-3L metaG | ecosystem: Host-associated > Plants > Roots > Rhizosphere ...
GCACCGGCCAGCCCGCCTTCGAGCACCGGTTCGGCGCGGAGTTCTTCGCGTACCTGGGCGACCACCCCGAGGACGCGGCGGTGTTCGACGAGATGATGGCCGGGAACACGGCGGGCGTGGCGCCGCTCGTCGCCGCGCGCGGCTTCTCCGCCGCGCGCACGGTGGTGGACGTGGGCGGAGGGCGTGGCGAGCTGCTGGCCGCGGTGCTGCGCGCGCACCCCCACCTGCGGGGCGTGCTGGTGGAGCACCCGCGCCTGGCAGCGGCCGCGCGCGAGGCGCTGGGCCGCTCCGGGCTGGCGGACCGCTGCCGGGTGGTGGAGGGCGACGCGCTGGGTCCCGTCCCCTCCGGCGGCGACGTGTACGTGCTGAAGAGCGTGGTGCACGGGCTGGACGACGGCGCCGCGGTGCGCGCGCTGGCCCGCTGCCGTGCGGCGATGGGGCCCGGGAAGACGCTGCTGCTGGTGGAGATGGTCCTCCCCCCCGGCACCGATCCTCACCCCGCGCGGCTGATGGACCTGCTGATGCTGGTGGGCTGCCACGGCCGCGAGCGGGGGGAGGACGAGTACCGCGCGCTGCTGCACTCCGCCGGCTTCCGGCTGGACGCGGTGGAGCACACCCCTTACGGTTACTCGGTGATGGAAGCCCGGGCCGCCTAGCACGCGCGCGCCGGCTCGTCCGCCCCCCGGCCACCGGAGCCGCGTGCGCGTTCCCCGGCTGTTCCGCGTCATCCTCCCGGTCCCCGACATCGAACGCGCCGCCGCGTTCTACGCGCGCGTGCTGGGGACCCCTGGCGAGCGGGTGTGGGAGAGCCGCCACTACTTCGACTGCGGCGGCACCCTGCTGGCCCTGCTGGACCCGCGCCGCGACGGGTTCGGCCGCGACGCCGCGCCCAGCCCCGAGCTCGTCTACTTCGCCGTGGACGACCTGGAGGAGGTGTTGGCCCGCGTGACCGCCGCCGGCGGGCGCTGCCGCGACGACGGGATCGCCGGGCGCGCGTGGGGAGAGCGCTCGTTCTACGCGGAGGACCCGTTCGGAAACCCGCTCTGCTTCGTCGACGCGGCCACCGTCTTCACCGGCCGGGAGCAGCCGGGACGACCTGTGTTCGACCGGCAGGTTCAAACAGAAATCTCTCACAGAGGTCACAGGGGACACGGAGGAAGCGATGCAGCTCCTCCGTGTCCCCCGTGACCTCTGTGACAGTCGTTCGACGATCGAAGAACGATTACGCCTCCAGCCGCCAGGGCGCCGCCGGCATCCAGCAGGACTCGCCCACGCGCTCCAGCATCCCCGCCGCCAGGAGGTCGCCGGCGAGGCCGGCCAGGTCGTCGCAGACGGCGGCGGCGGGGACGCCGGCCCGGCGCAGCTCCACCTCCCACTCCGCGGCGGTGCGCGCGCCGAGCCGGGCGGCGAGCGCATCGTCCCCGTCCGTGGCGCCGGCGCCGCAGGCCTGCGCCAGGCGCCGGCGCGCACCGTCTCCCTCGATCCCCACCGCCAGCCACCCCTCCGCCGTGCGCAGCGGACGGTCGAGCGGGCCCCAGACCGGGCGTCCCGTCCGCCGCCCCCGCTCGCCCGCCAGCACCATCGCCCGTAGCACCGGCTCCTGCAGCGCCATTGCCGCCGCCAGCAGCGAGGTGTCCACGCGCGATCCGCGCCCGGTGCGCTCGCGCAGGTACAGGGCGGCCAGGATCCCCTCGCAGGCCAGCAGCCCGCCGGTGGCGTCGACCAGGGTGAGGCGCGAGGGGAAGGGCGGCTCGCCCTCGGGGTTCAGCCCCTGGCCGCACGCCGCGTGGGCCTGTACCAGGAAGTCGCCCGCGAACGGCGCCGGCTCGCGGCGCAGCGCGCCCCACCCGGACGCGTGGGCGTACACCAGCCCCGGATTGCGCCGCGCCAGGGCGGCGCGGTGCAGCCCCAGCCCGGCGGCGCGCCCCGTACGCCAGTTGTGCAGGAAGACGTCGGCGCGCCCGGCCAGCCCCGCCAGGCGCGCGCGGCCGGCCGCGTCCTTGTAGTCGACCTCCACCACCCGCTTGCCGCGGTTGTACGCCAGGTACGCCGCGCCGCACGCGCCCGCCAGCGGGGGCGCATGCCGCCCGAAGTCGCCGCCGGGCGGCTCCGCCTTGACCACCCGCGCTCCCAGCATGCGCAGCAGGAGCCCCGCCAGCGGCCCCTGCATCCGCGAGGTGGCCTCCACCACCCGCACCCCCGCCAGCGCCCCGCCGCCCGGCCCCGGGGCGACCGGGCGGCGCGGCGCCTCCCGCGCGGCGGCCGGGCGGATGCGCCAGGGCGTGCAGCGCAGCCGGGGGCCGCCCAACTCGGCGATCACCTCGGCGTAGGCGCGCACCCGGCACACCCCCACGCCGCACGCCTCCCCCACGGCGTGCAACGTGTCGAGCGGGTGGCGCGCGGCGGCCTGGTGCAGCGCGGCGGGAAGGGCGCAGGTGGCGGCCAGGTAACGGTGCACGAACGGCGACCAGCCGGCCTCGGCCGCCGCGCGCTCCGCCCCCAGCCGCGTCCAGAACGCCATCCAGGCGCCATAGCCCAGCGCCTCGACCTCCACCCACTCCCCGTCGGCCGTGCGGAAGGGCGGCCCCGGCCCGTCGCCCGGCGGGCCGGGCGACAACGGCTCGGGGGCGGTGGCCAGCGCCAGGTGGTGGGAGAGGAGGAGGAGGGCGGCGTGGAGCACGGAGATGTGCACGCGGCGCACGGGCCGGCCGCGCGCGCCGGCCAGCAGCGCGGCCAGCACCCCCTGCGCCGCCACTACCCCCGCGGCCACCGAGGCCGCGTCCAGCCCCAGCCGGCGCGGCTCGCCGCGGTCGCGCCCGTGCACCGACATGAGTCCCGAGACGGCCTGGGCCCACGCCTCGCCGCCCGCGTCCCCTTCCCCCGCGCCCCACGCGAGGGTGCATTCCACCGCCGCCGCGCCCGGCGCGCCCGCTCGCGTGGGGCGGAGCTCCACCGTTCCGGCGGTGCCGGGCGGCGCCGGGCCCTCGCCGCCCCCGTCCCAGCGCGCGCCCAGCAGCGCCAGGTGCTCGGCGCAGACGCGCGCGGGGAGCGCGGCGTGCCCACGGGTGCGCACCGCGAAGCCCTCCAGCAGCGGGGGGACTGCGGCCGCGCCGCCCATCAGGCGGGCACCGGCTCCGCGGCGCCGGCCAGCGCGCGGAGCGCCGGGAGGTCCACCTTCCCCAGCCGGGTACGGGGGATGGCGTCCAGCACGCGCAGCTCGCGGGGGAGCTTCCACGGCGCCAGCTCGGTCGCCAGCGCGCCGCGCAGCGCCTCCAGCGCCGGCGCGCGGCCGGCGGCGGGGACCACGCAGGCGCAGACGTCCTCGCCCAGCACGGGGTTGGGCACGCCGATCACGGCGGCGTCGGCCACGGCGTCCAGCCGCAGGAGCGCGGCCTCCACCTCCACCGGGTCCACCTTCAGCCCGCCGCGGTCGATCTGGTGCTTCAGCCGCCCGAACACGTACAGCCGTCCCTCGGCGTCCATCCGCCCCAGGTCGCCCGAATGGTACCACTCCCCGCGCACCGCGCCCCCGCCGTCGCCCTCCCAGTAGCGCACCGGGTACACGCGCCGCGAGAAGGCGATCTCCCCCGTCCGTCCCGGGGCCGCCGGCTCGCCGTCGTCGCCCACGATCTTCACCGCGCCCGGCGCGGGGCGCCCCACCGAGCCCAGGGCGATGTCGCCGCGGTCGGTGGTGGCCACGCCCACCCCCTCGCTGCTCCCGTACATGTACATGAACTCCACGCCCAGGCGGTCCCAGATCTCGCGCACCAGCGCCGGGGGGAACACCGCCGCCGTCCCCACCGCCAGCCGCAGCGTGTCCGCCGCGCCCGGGTGGCCGGCCAGGCGCGAGAGGACGAGGGTGAAGTGCGCGGGCGCGCCGTTCAGCACCGTCACCCTCTCGGCGCCGATCAGGCGCACCGCGCCGGCGGCGGTGAAGGGGTCCTGCAGCACCAGCCGCCCGCCGGCCAGGAGCCCGCCCATGGCCATCATCAGCCCGAAGCCGTGCGAGAGCGGGAGGTGCGCCAGGTGCACGTCGTCGGGCCCGAAGCGGAGCCAGCCGGCCAGCCGTCCCCACCGCTGCGCCAGGTTGCCGTGGTAGCCCACGGTGGCCTTGGGCGCGCCCGTGGTCCCCGAGCTCAGGAAGATCAGCGCGGGGTCTTCGGGCGACGGGGGGTCGGGGTCCCCGCCGCCGGGGTCGTCCGCCGTCAGCGCCGCGAAGGCGTGGCACCCCGGGGGGAGCGGACCCTCGCCCGCGACGACGACGGGGAGCGCGGGATGGCGCTCGCGCACGGCGCGGATGGCGGCCAGCGGGTCGGGCGCGTCGGCGCGCGGCTCGCACACCAGGGCCGAGGCGCCGGTCAGCTCCACCACGCGCAACAGCTCGGGGCCGGTGAGCTGCCAGTCGGCGGCGGCGTGCACCGCGCCGGCGCGCCACGCCGCACCCAGCGCCATCACGAGCTCGGCCCGGTTGGAGACGGAGCACACCACCCGGTCGCCGCGGCGCACCCCCAGGCGCCGGTACGCCGCGGCCAGCGCGCCGGCGGCGGCGGCCAGCTCCGCGCGCGTGGTGACGCGCCCCCCGCAGACCAGCGCGGGGCGATGGGGCCAGCGGGCGCACACACCGTCCAGGGCAGCGAGCAGGGAGGCGGCTTCCATGGCGTCCGGTCGCGAGGGGGGAGACGAGAGGCCGAAATCTGCCTGGCGCGCACGCCCTCCGGCTTCTCGCCGGTTGCTCGTTTCGCCGGATGCGCGGGCCAGGGTCCGCGGCGACGCCTCCGCGCGGCGCCCCGGAGGGGTCCGGCGGTTCGCGCGCGCGGAAGATCCTCCTCGCGAAGAGGGACCGCGTTGCATCGATGGCTCATTCGAGCCGCGCCCGGCGGGTCGATGGCGATGGTAGAAACGTTTGCTTGACGTGCACTCGGTCCGCGTTTATGCTCGGCGATGGAAGCGCTTGCGCACGCGCGCGAAGCGCCGGGAGGCCCCACATGCATCCCAGGAAGGACCCGGTTGACGAGGCGATCTCCTGATGAATACGGGCTGAAACAGGGTGCCGGTGTCCCGCCCGCCGCGGGGCGGGCTGGATCCCCGCCTCTGACGGTTCCGGGCTTCGCGCGTGGGTGGCGCGCGCGGATCGCGGCGGCGGGGACGAGCCGGCGCGGGGATTCCCGACCGCGGCCGGGTGCCCTGGCGGCGGTTGCGCTTCTTGCAGCGCGAGGCGATCGGTGGATGCTTCCCCCAACCCCGGCCAGGCGGTGCAGGCCCCCGGCCGGGCCCCCGGCCTCTTTCACGCGCGACCCTACGCCGCGCTCCGCGCGGCCGTGCCGGCGCTGGTGGGGAGGTCGCCGCCGATCGAGGAGCTGCGGCGGCTGATCGACCTGGTGGCGCCCACTGCCACCAGCGTGCTGATCAGCGGCGAGACGGGAACCGGCAAGGAGGTGGTGGCACGCGCCATCCACGCCGCCTCGGAGCGCGTGGGTCGTCCCTTTGTCGCCGTAAACTGCTCCGCGCTCCCCGAGCACCTGGTCGAGTCGGAGCTGTTCGGCTACGAGCGGGGGGCCTTCACCGGCGCCGGGGCCGCCCGGCCGGGGCTGTTCGAGGAGGCCGGCGGCGGCACGCTCTTCCTGGACGAGGTGTCGGACCTGCCGCTGGCGCTGCAGCCCAAGCTCCTGCGCGCGCTCCAGGAACGCGAGGTGCGGCGGCTGGGCGCCACGCGCAGCGTACGGGTGGACGTGCGGGTGGTGTCGGCCACCAACGGCGACCTGGGGCGGGCGGTGCGCGAGGGGCGCTTCCGCGCCGACCTGTACTACCGGCTGTCGGTGGTGGTCGTACACCTCCCCGCGCTGCGCGAGCGGAAGGAGGACCTCCCCCTCCTGTGTGACTACTTCCTGCAGCGGCACGCGCCGGTCACTTGCTCGCCGCTGCGCCGCGTGAGCGCCGAGGCCATGGCGGCCATGGACGCGTACCCCTGGCCGGGGAACGTGCGCGAGCTGGAGAACGTGATCGAGCGTGCGCTGGTGATGGCCCGGCTGGACCCCGGCGACGCCCTCGGCCCCGCCCACCTTCCCGGGGAGCTCTGCCCGGCGGATGCCTCCGCCGCGCCCGAGCCGCCCGCGGCCGGCGGAGGGGGCGGCGTGCCGCTGGACCTCCCGGCGGCGATCCGGCGGGTGCGCGGGCATTACCTGGCCGAGGCGCTCCGCCTGTCCGGCGGCAACAAGGTGGAGGCCGCGCGCCTGCTGGGGATCAGCCGGCGCGCGCTGTACGACCTGCTGGCCCAGTCCGCCCCGCCCGCCAAGCCGTCTCCCTGATCCGAATCCCCGCGCAAACGCGTGTCACGACGAGGCATGGCCGCGCGGGGTTCATCCCATCCCCTCGCCTGGTCCGGCCTCATCCTCAGGTCCGCCTGAACACTTGGGATGGAAACAACCCCAAACGACGTCATCCTGAGGCCGACCACGCTGCAAATATCGTCTAGGCAACAACTTGCAGGCCGAATGATCTAGAGCCGCGGCAGCGCGTGAGTCGGCAGATGCGCCAACGATGGCCTGGGATTCGATGTCGGCACACGCGTTACTCTCGGCCCTGGATGCGGTGTAGGCGGGCGACCTCGCTGGTCGAATCGCCGTCGATGTTCGTCCGGACGAAGTCCGAGAAGTCGAAAATACTGAAGTCACGTGAAGCCGGAGGCAGGCAGGCACGGAGGATCCGCACGCGGTCCTCCGTGCCTGCCTGCGTGCGTGCGTCTGCCGGGGCACGTCCGCTCACCCGACCGGAGGGGCGGACCCGGGCAGGAGGCCGCCACTGTCCGATCCGCGCACACGATGCCGGGGGCGTCTGTGCAGCGGCCTGCATACCGCGCCCCCTCCCTCCGCCCCTTCCGCACCGCCAAGTCATAGCCAGTCCACGAGTTGGCAGCGCGCGTCGCCGGGCGCTCCGGGCGGTACGGAGCTTGTCCTGGGTTGCGCTTCCCTGTGTCCGCGTGCTCCGACGCGGAACACCGCGACTCCCCCTCCCCCCGCGGCTCCATGCCCGGCACCCGCACGGCACCCCTCGCGCAGGTCCCGCGGCCCCTCGCGCCCGCCACGCCACGCGGCCGCCCGCCGCTGGCCGGCCGCCTCCTCCGTGCCGCGCTGGGCATCGATCCCGCCGAGGCCACCTTCGCCCGCCGCGGCTTTGCCGGCGCGGGCGAGGCGCGGCAGCGGCTGGAGACCGTCGGGACGGCCTTCCTGGCCGGCTACCACGCCGCCCTGGAGCGGGCCGGCGACCCCGACGCGCTGCCGGCGGCGCTCGGCCGGGTGGACGCGGAGCTGCGCGGCTTCGCCTACGAGGGCGCGGCGATGGCGGTGGCGCTGCTCGACGCGCTGATGCCGTGGCGGCGCCCGCGCTTCGCCGCGTTCGTCCGCGGGGCGGGGGCTCCGCACGTGTACATGCTGCACGTGGGCGCGGGGTGGGCGCTCGCGCGCCTCCGCCGCCCGCTGCGCGGCGTCCCGGCGGGGATGGACCCGCTGCTGGGCTGGCTGGCGGCCGACGGCTACGGCTTCCACGAGGGCTACTTCCACCCCTGGCGGACGGTGGGGGCGGGTGCCGTTCCCGACCGCGTGACGGGGTACGCCCGCCGCGCCTTCGACCAGGGGGTGGGGCGCAGCCTGTGGTTCGTCTGCGGCGCCGAGGCGGGACGGATCGCCGCGGCCATCGGCTCCTTCGGCGCCGAACGCCGGTGCGACCTGTGGAGCGGCGTGGGGCTGGCCTGCGCCTACGCCGGCGGGTGCCCGCCCGCCGAGGCCGAGGCGCTCTCCGTGCTCTCCGCGGCGCACCGGCCCGCGCTGGCGCAGGGCGCCGCCTTCGCGGCCGGCGCCCGCGGGCGCGCCGGGAACCCCGCGCCGCACACCGACCTCGCCTGCCGCAGGCTCTGCGGGTGCTCCGCCCACGACGCGGCGGCCGTGGTCGACGCGGCGGCCGAGGACCTCACGCCCCACGGAGACCTCCCGGCCTACGAGGTCTGGCGCCTCCGCATCCAGCGACACTTCGCCGTGGAGGGCCGCGCATGATGGAGATCCCGTCCGGATTCCTCCGCCGCCATGCGCGGCGCGCGGCGGCGCTGGCCGTGGTGGCCGCGCTGTACGGGATGGTCCGCCTCCCCACCCTCGCCCCGCGGGAACGGGCGGAGCTGGCGGCCCGTTTCCGCTTCACGCCCTCCTTCCTCCCCGAGCTCCCCGGGACCCCCGCCCGCAGCGCGCGGCCGGTGCACCCGTCGCTGCGGGGCATCCAGGCCTGGATCTCGTCGGTCGGCGCGGCGGTGGCGCTCGCCGACCTCGACGGCGACGGGCTTCCGAACGACCTCTGCCACGTGGACCCGCGCACCGACCAGGCGATCGTCTCCCCCGTTCCCGGAACGCCGCCGCGGTACGCCCCGTTCGCCCTCGACCCGGCGCCGCTCCCGTACGCCCCGGCCACGATGGCGCCGATGGGGTGCCTGCCGGGCGACGTGGACGAGGACGGGGCGGCGGACCTGGTGGTCTACTACTGGGGCCGCACGCCGGTGGCCTTCCTGCGCCGCGCGGCGGCTCCGTCGGCGGAGGGGTACGAGCGCCGCGAGGTCGTGGCCGGCGCGGGGGAGCGGTGGTACACGAACGCGGCCGCCTTCGCCGACGTGGACGGCGACGGGCACCCCGACTTGGTGGTGGGCAATTACTTCCCCGACGGGGCGCGCATTCTGGACGCGCGCGCCGGCGGGCGCGAGTCGATGCAGCAGAGCATGTCGCGCGCCTTCAACGGCGGGCGCGACCGCGTCCTGCTCCGGGCCGGACCCGGGCGCTTCCGCGAGGCGCCGGGGGTCTTCGGCGACCGGGTGGCGCGCGGGTGGACGCTGGCGGTGGGCGCCGCGGACCTGGACGGTGACGGGCTCCCCGAGCTGTACTTCGCCAACGACTTCGGCCCCGACCGGCTGCTGCACAACCGCTCGCGGCCGGGGGCCCCCCGCTTCGCCCTGCTGGAGGGGGTGAAGACGTGGACCACCCCGAGCTCCAAGGTGCTGGGGCGCGACTCGTTCAAGGGGATGGGGGTGGACTTCGGCGACCTGAACGGCGACGGGCTGCTGGACATCTACGTCAGCAACATCGCGGGCGAGTTCTCGCTGGAGGAGAGCCACTTCGCCTGGGTGAGCACGGGCCAGACCCGGCGGATGCGCGACGGCGTGGCCCCCTACGTGGACCGCAGCGAGCCGCTGGGGCTTTCACGCAGCAGCTGGGGGTGGGAGGCGCGCCTGGACGACTTCGACAACGACGGCGTTCCCGAGGCGGTGCAGGCGATCGGCTTCACGCGGGGGACGACCAACCGCTGGCCCGAGCTGCACGAGCTGGCCATGGGGAACGACCAGCTCACCGCCCGTCCCTCGAGCTGGCACCACTTCCTCCCGGGCGACGCCGACCTCTCCGGCCACGAGCCCGACCGCTTCTTCGTCCGCGCCGCCGACGGGCGTTACCACGACCTGGCGCGCGAGGTGGGGCTGGGCCTGCCGCAGCTCACCCGCGGCATCGCCACAGCCGACGTGGACGGCGACGGGAGGCTGGACTTCGCGCTGGCCAACCAGTGGGGCCCGTCGCGCTTCTACCACAACGACGTGCCGCGCCCCGGCGCCTTCCTGGGGCTGCACCTCCTCCTTCCCCTCGGCGGCGCGCCGGGGGCGACGGTGGTCCGCCCCGGGCACCCCGGCCGCGGCGTGCGCGCCCGCCCCGCCATCGGCGCCGCCGCGACGGTCCGTCTTCCGGACGGGTCGATCCGCGTGGCGCAGGTGGACGGCGGGAACGGGCACTCGGGGAAGCGCAGCGCCGACCTGCACTTCGGGCTGGGGCGCCTCCCGGCCGGCGCCGCGCTGCGCGTGGCGCTGCGCTGGCGCGGCGCCGACGGGCGCCTGTACGCAGAGACGCTGCGGCTGACGCCGGGGTGGCACACGGTCCTCCTCGGCCGGGAACCCGCACCGGGAGGCGGCGATGACTGAGTCCCACGGCCGCGGCCCCGACCGCCTGGGCGGGCTCCGGCGCTTCGGGGTGGCCATCACCGTCCTGAACCTCCTGGGCCACACGGTGCTCGGCTTCGAGCAGTCGTGGGCGCAGCCGGGGGTGGCGCTGGCCGCCGCCTACCTCACCGAGGCCCTCCTCGAAGCGGTGGACGCGCGCGCCGTGGGCCGCGCGCCGCGCTGGCGCGGGGGGTGGCGGCCCGCGGTCGACTTCTTCCTCTCGGCCCACATCTCGGGGCTGGCGGTGGCGATGCTCCTCTACGCCAACGACCGGCTGGCGGTGATCGCCTTCGCAGCCGCGGCGGCCATCGCCTCGAAGGCGCTCTTCCGCCTCCCCGCGTGGCAGGGCGGG
>Ga0070685_10002077_pt1 | contig 10363 bp, 6 predicted proteins | sample KBSS13LmetaG_FD_65651 | JGI IMG/M metagenome (GOLD analysis project Ga0070685, IMG submission 65651) | Switchgrass rhizosphere microbial communities from Kellogg Biological Station, Michigan, USA - KBS S1-3L metaG | ecosystem: Host-associated > Plants > Roots > Rhizosphere ...
GGGCGCGGCTCCCCGGCCGCCTGCGCGGGCCCGTGCGCGCCGCGCTGCCGATCTCGCCGCCGGGCGGCGTCCAGCTCCTCCCCGACTTCTGATCATCCCCACGCCCAGTAGCGCCTCCAGCCGAGTCCCCGAATACACCGGGTGGACTCGGGCATCGTAAACGGCGTTCACGCAGAGACGCGGAGCCGCAGAGGAGAGTCGTGAATCTCTCCGCGGCTCCGCGTCTCTTCGCGTGGCGCGAAGGCAGCGCGCCACGTCCGACCGTATGGTTGCGCGGCCGGAACCCTGACTCCAGATCCACGCGCGCGCTGTCGACCCCCTCTCGTTCGGACATGACCAGGCCCCTCACCTCCCATGGCCCGCAGGACGACGCTTCCCGTCTCCCGGCCGGCGTCGCTTCCGCCACCCAGCCGGTCGCCGAGCCGCTGGAGGAGCTCGTCTTGGAGCTCACCGACCTCGGCTTCCAGGAAGACACAGACCTGCCCCGCGTCACGGCCCGCGCGCGGCTGGTCTACCACCCGGCCGCGCCGGGCGACCCCGAAGTCGCCAGCGTGGGCAGCTGGCGGTTCGTCGCGCCGCTCGGCCCCGTACAGGCGGAGGAGCTGCGCTGGTATCTCGAGAAGTACGCCGTCTGGCCCAGCCGCTACTTCCGCGACCGCGCGCGCAAGGTCGAGGAGACCCTGGTCCAGTGGGGCCGGCTCCTGTACGACGGCGCCATGCCGCCCGCGCACACGGCGAACGTCGTGCAGGCGTGGGCGCGGGTCGGCGACCACGCGGACCGCCGCTTCTCGGTCCACGTCGATGCGGGTGCCGCGGCCGGATCCCCGGACGCCGAGGCGGCCACGGCCCGGGAAGCCGCGGCGGCGCTGCTCGGCCTTCCCTGGGAGCTGCTCCACGACGGCGGCAGCTTCCTCTTCCAGGGCGCGAAGCCCACGCGCGTCCGGCGCCGCCTGCCCAATTCCAACCCGCTCGACGTACCCGTCGTCGCTCCTCCCATCCGCGTCCTGCTCGTCACCGCGCGGCCCGAGGACGACGCCTGCCGCTACATCGACCACCGGGTGAGCGCGCTGCCGCTGGTGGATGCGGTGGAGACGCTGCCGGGCTTCGTGAGCATCCACGTCCTCAGCCCGCCCACCTTTCCCGCCCTCTACGACGAGCTCGAACGCGCCGACTGGGCGGGCGAGCCGTACCACGTCGTCCACTTCGACGGCCACGGGGTCTACGACCGCCGCGTCGGTCGCGGGGGGCTCTGCTTCGAGGACCCCGAAGACGAAGAGCTGCTGGAGGCGCGCCGCCACGTCACCGTCTTCCCCGACGAGCTCGGCCCCCTGCTGGGCGGCTGCCGCGTGCCCCTCGTCTTCCTGGAAGCCTGCCAGTCGGCGCAGGCGGAGAAGGCCCCGGGGTCGGTCGCCTCCGCGCTGCTGGAAGCGGGCGTGGCGTCCGTCGTGGCCATGAGCCACAGCGTCCTCGTCGAGACCTCGCGCCGCTTCGTCGAGGCCTTCTACGGCACGCTCGCCCGCGGCGGCCGGGTGGGCGACGCCGTGCTCCACGGACAGCGCCGGCTGAAGGACGACCTCTCGCGCGGCCGGATCTTCGGCGAGGGCGAGCTGCGTCTGGAGGACTGGTTCGTCCCCGTGCTCTTCCAGGAGAGGGATGACCCGCAGCTCTTCCTCACCACGCCGTCGCCGCGGACGCGAGAGGATTTCGCTCGAGATCTCGCGCTCCGCCTCGGCGCGCTGCCTCCGGAGCCGGAGACGGGCTTCGTGGGGCGCAGCCGCGAGCTGCTCGCGCTCCAGCGGCTGCTGCTCCACGACCGCTACGCCGTGGTCCTGGGCCAGGGAGGCGAGGGCAAGACCGCGCTCGCCGTGGAGCTCGCCCGCTGGATGGTGCGCTCGCACCAGGTGCGCCGGGCCGCGTTCGTCTCGGTCGAGAAGCACAGCCATGCCGCCGCCGTGCTCGACGCCATCGGGCGCCAGCTCGTGGGCGACGACTACTCGGTGGCCCGGTTCGACGGCCTCGATCGCGCTCTCGAGCCGGTGGCGGCCGCCCTCGCCGAGGAGCCCACGCTGCTGGTGGTGGACAACGTGGAGAGCATCCTCCTTCCGCCCTTCATGGCGGCGGCGCCGGACGCCCTGGCGGAGGAGACGCGGCGCGAGCTGGACGCGATCCTGGCGCTCTGCGCGCGGCTCAACGAAAGCGGCGACACGCGGCTCGTCTTCACCAGCCGCGAGGCGCTCCCCGCACCCTTCGACGCGGCGTGGCACCGGCGCGAGCTGTACAGGCTCGACACCGAGGACGCGGTGAAGCTGGTGGAGCGGGCGTTGAACGGGTCGGGAAACGACGCCGGTGCCCCCGGTGACGCCGCGCTCGAGGAGATCGAGCGGCTGGTGGAGTCCGTCCATGGCCACGCCCGCACGCTGGCCCTGCTGGCTCCTTCGCTGCGCGACCGCGGGGTCGAGGCCATCCGCGCCTCGCTGGTGGAGCTGATGGAGGAGATGGAGCGCGCCTTCCCCGGCAGCCGCGAGCGGTCGGTCTTCGCCAGCGTCGAGCTCTCGCTGCGCCGCCTCTCGCCCGAGAACCGGACGCGGGCGCGCGTCCTGGGCGTCTTTCACGGCGTGGTCGACACCGCGATGCTCTCGGTGATGATGGAGTGGGAGGTGGCGGACGTGCTCGCCATGGCCGCGGAGCTGGTCCAGACCGGGCTCGCCACCGAGGATCCTCACCACCATCTCACGCTCAATCCCGCGCTCTCCCCGTACCTGCGCGGGCGGATGGACGCAGCCGAGCGCGAACGGCTGACGGCTGCCTGGGGCGAAACCATGCGTCGGTACGTCGGCTTCCTCACGGCGGAGTCCAGGAGGAGAGCCGAATTCGCGGCGACCCTCACGGTGCTGGAGCTGCCGAACCTGTTCGCGCTGCTCGACCAGGTGCAGCGCGCCGGCGATGCGGAGGCGACGATGGATTTGGCCATCTCCCTCCACACCTTGCTGCGCATCTCCGGCAGGCCACGCCTGCTCGAACGCATCGCCCGGGTGCGCGATGCCGTGGCCCCAGCGCTCGGGGAGGCGTGGAGCCACGCGCGCTTCGAAGCCCTGCGCATGCAGGTCGAGCGGCACCTCGCCTCGGGACGCCTCCAGGAGGCACTCGATGAGGCGCAGCGTCTGCTCCAGCGCGCCCGGGCAGCGGGGGAATCAGCCTATCCCGACGTCGACCACGATCTTGCGCTGGCGACGTTCCTGGTCGGCGAAATTTTAAGTCGCGCGGACAGGCCGGAAGACGCTTTACCCCTGATCAGCGAAGCCCAGGCAGCATTCGAAGCCATCGCGGCGGCGCCTCGCGGCGGAGCAGCGGAGTCGATGGCGTCCGTCTGTGCGTCGACGCGAGCAAGCTGTCTCTACATGCTCGGCCGGCTCGACGAAGCGGCCGCCGCATACGAAGAGGTGATCCGTCGGGGCGAGCAACGAGGGGACGAACGCGAGGTCGCCGGCGCCAAAGGCGAGCTTGCGACTGTGCGCATGGGCCAGCAGCGCTACCTGGAAGCGGTGGAGAACTACACGGCAGCGCGGGAAGCATTCACGCGGCTGGACGAGCCGGGCAATGTCGCGAAGATCTGGCACAACATGGGAATCGCCCTGGCGGAAGCGGGCCGCCCGGAGGACGCGGAGGACGCCTATCTGCAAGCGCTCATGCTCGATGTGCGGCTCGGACACCTCGCCGGACAGGCCGGCACGCTCGTGCAGCTCGCGAACCTGTATGATGAAGCCCTCGATCGCCGGGAGGAGGCGGTAACGCTCTACCGGCAAGCCGCGGACACGTTCGTCGAGCTCCGCGACCAGGCGAAGGAAGCCATGGTGCGAAGCAACCTCGCGGACACGCTCTGCAAGCTTCGTCGTCTCGACGAAGCGCGGCAGGAATGCCTCCGCGCAATCGAGTTGAGCGCCGCGCCTGGCTATGCGTCTACGCGGTGGAATGCGTGGGTGATTCTCGCCAACATCGAGACCGCTGCAGGAAACGCCGCCGCGGCAGCGGAGGCCAGGCGGAAGGCCACCGCCGCCTACCTTGCCTATCGCCGCGATGGCGGCGAGAACCATTACTCGGACGGCCGCATCGCTCTCGCCGTCAGCCAGGCGCTCAGCGCCGGTGAGCAGGGACAGGCTACGTCCCTCCTCCAACAGCTCTCAACGCAATTCCGAGAGGCCGGGCCGAGCACCTTCCTCAACGCCCTGCAGGCCATCGTCGACGGCGCCCGCGACCCCGCGCTCGCCGACGCCCCGGAGCTGGACCACACCATGGCTGCGGAAATCCTCCTCCTTCTCGAAACGCTGGACGGCCGCGATGGTACAAGTCAGGGGAGCTCGCCCACGCCGTGACGTTGACCCCATCCGCCTATGAGTGCGCCGATCGATCGACGGATGTCTCATCCCTTCGCGCGCGCCGGAATCGTGTGCCTGCTGCTGGGTGCGGCCGCCTGTCGTCCTCCGCCAAACCCCGGTCCCGTGCCTGCTTTGCCCCCGCGGGTGCAGCTCGTCGACTCGGTGGCCTGGGAGAGCGAGTCGGATGCGGGGACGCTCTGGCGTGTGGAGGTCCGCCACGGCTCCCGGGTCGACACCATTCCCGGCGTGCTGACGGATGCGCTGCCGATCGTGGTGGCCGGCTCGCGGGTGCTCGGTTTCCGCTACGACGACGACAGCTTCGGCGCGTTCGAGTACGACCTCGACACGCGCGTCGTGAGGCGCGACTCGCTCCCGGGCGACCTCCACCCGGTCGTCTCGACCCCGGCATTCGCGCCTGACGGGCGGCACATCGCCTACGTCGTCGTGCCGGGGGACGCGACCGGGTACGCGGTCGTGCGGACGTGGCCGGGGTGCGAGCTCGTCTGGCGCAGCGCCGCGGTCGAGGTGCCCGCCACCGACGCCGCGGGCGGCACCCAGGTGCGCTGGCTCTCGCCCGACACGGCCGAAGTCGTCATCGAGACCGGCGCCAGCACCGACTCGGCGTGGTACCACGTGCTGGGCTCCGTCCAGCGACGCGCGGTCGTTTCCGCCGAGACCCTGCGTGAAAAGCCGCGCTGGTGAGGGCAGTCGACGAATCGCCCAAGCGTTACCGGGGGCCGGATTCGCGGCCAGGCCCGCATCGATCTTTTCACCCCCCGGACACGGACCACTTCGCACGAAATTCTTGCGCGCCGGCCCCGGAAAACGCGACTGTAGGCCGCCTGTCCAGTCCCGATTTCTCTTTCCGGAGGTGACGCCATGCTTGTGATCCGCGAGGTCATGCACTGCAAGCCCGGCAAGGTGCGGCCGCTGGTCGAGAAGTTCCTCGCCATGGGGAAGCTCGGCGAGCAGAAAGGATGGGGGAAGATGCGGGTGATGACGGACGTCAGCGCCGAGCGCTACTGGACGCTGGTGTCCGAGATGGAGGTGGAGAGCATCGACGCCTTCATGGCGATGATGCAGGACCCGGAAGGCGCCAAGGAGGCCGACGCGATCATGCAGGGCTACCACGACCTGGTCGAGTCCGGCCGGCGCGAGATCTACACGCTCGAAGGCTGAATCCGCGTCCGGTCCGCTCCAGGGAGCTGGCGTGGCGCGGTGCGAATGGCGGCCGGGAGCCGTGCCTGGGCACGAGCTGGCTCCAGGCCGTTTTCGTCGGTGCGGCGGCGGCGCATGGGGATGCGAGGTTGCGGCGGCGACTCGCTTCGAGCCCGTGTGGCCGTCGTTGCGTGATGGACGACGGCGGGCGCAATTCACGTCTTCAGGTGAACGAACCTCTTGCGCAGCGTTAGAATCCGCCTATCTCTAGGGCCGGTTGATTGAAGGGGTTTTGGAGGGTCATACCAAATCTCGACGTGCCCAGTCGTTTCAAGCATACGACATGCTGAATCGTGCTCCGTCGCTCGTGCTGATCGGCCTGTCCGGCGCAGGGAAGAGCGCTGTCGCCGCCTGGCTCGGAAAGACTCTCTCGCTTCCGGTCCTTGAGGTTGGTTCATTCGTTCGGGCAGAAGCGAAGTCGAAAAACAGGAATCCACTCGAGTATGCCAACGATACCTTCCGGCGGGGCGGTTTCCTCCATTTCGTAACGCAGGTCCCCGGCGCTGCGCCCTCGTTTCCCGTGATCATCGTCGGTCCCCGACGTCCCGAAGAGATTCGTTATCTGCGGGAAAAGGTCGCGCCGTGTGTCGTCACGCTTCTGGAGGCGTCGTTCGACGTTCGCTCCATGCGGAAGTTCGGTCGTGCCCAGTCTGCCGGCCTGCGGCACCGCGACGGAATCGAATTGTCCTGGGGGTTCGACTCGACGCGACGCCTTGCTGACGTGACGGTGGACGCCGAGCAGGATTTTCCGACCGTCGTGCGCGATGTGCGCGACGGCTGGAAATTCGTCGATATCGGGAACTGACCATCACTGTCTCCGGAGAAAAGATGGCGGACACTGAGATCAAGATCTCGACTGCAACGAAGCAAAAGACCACGATCTACATCCTGGTGAGCGCGATCTTGGCGCTCTTCGGGGTGATTTTGCTCGCCTTCGGCTCCGCTGCGTGGGCCGTGGCGGTCGCGACCTCGCTGATCGCCGCCGGCGTGTCGAGCTCCGCATTCGCGGTCATTCGCTATTTCGACGAAGTCGACATGGCCAACCACCAGTCCGTTATCACGCAGGCAATCGCGGCACTGGACCAGAATCTCTCCCGGCTCGATACGGGCCTCGACGTCATGCGTTCGACGGCGTTGCTCAGCGGCGGCCCCGACCAGCGGCGGGTCTTCGAGCGCCATCCCAAGGGCGCGGTCCAGCAGGAGCTTCGCGCGGCGCGCCGGGAGATCGAGCTCGACGCCCTGGGCATGTCGTTGGCCCCCTTCTACGACGACATCGTGCGCGACCTGCAGCACCGGGGAAACGCACACATCCGCCTCCTGGTGCAAGACCCCAGGGGAAAGACGTTCGATTGGATCTGTGTCGAGCAGGGGCGCGACCGGAAGAAAACGGCGGACTCGATCCTCTACACCATCCGGAAGGTTCTCGAGCACGAGGCGACTGCCCGGGAGGGGGCGGAGGCCACCATCGAGATCCGCTGCTGCGACAGCGTGCCTTCGGTGACGCTGACCCGCATCAACCGGGTTGTCTTCGTTCGCCCGAGATTACCCAACGAGGCGAACTTCGGCGGGACCGTGTTCTACGAGCGCTACGACGAGCGCGTGGAACGGGAGTGCTATGACACGTACTGGCACTACTTCGACTCGGTGTGGGAAGACAGCCGCACGCCGACTTTCGAGGATTTGAACGCGCCGGAGTCACTTCCACCGCCGAGCGACAGGCCGACCCATGACTGAGGTTGCAGACCAGCCCGCCGCGGTGCGGCCTGCGGTGAGTCGTCGCAGGGCGGGCGTACGGGTCAGCGTCCCCGCACGCACGTCGATCTCCGTCATCGACATGAACGAGTTCGCGCCAGGGCGCGCAGGGGGCGGGAACCTGGGCGTGACGCTCGACCTGCGCACCGTGCTGTCGGTGCGGCCCGCCACAGGCGACTGCTTTTCCTCGTCGGGGGCGGGGGCTGCGGCAGACGGGCTCCTCCGCTATGTCTGCGAGCGCTGGTGCGCGCTGACGGGGGTGGCCGATCCGTTCCAGGTCACGGTCGAGCACGCCCCGCCGGCGCACGTGGGTCTCGGGTCATCGGCATCGCTGCAGCTCGCGCTCTGGGCGGGGCTGAACTGGCTCTACGGGTGCGACCTCTCCGACACGGAGCTGCGAAGCGCCGTCTCGGCGAGCTACCGCGAGACGGACCAGGATACGCTCGTCAGCGGCTTCACGACCGGCCTCTCCGCTTTTCTCAACTTGTACGGCGGGTTCGCCGCGATCGACGTGGACCTTCGCGTGATCTTCCACGAGCAGCTCCCCGCGTGGCATTACGCCGTCGCCATCCATCGCGACTACGCCGCCGTGTCGGCCGGCGAGTCCGAGCTCCAGACTCTGATGGGACGCGGTTGTGAGTACGACGTCGGCGCGGGCGCGGAGAAGCGGCGGCTCATCCATGAGGTCGCCGCCGCCGTCCGCGGGGCGGACCTCGTTCGGTTCGGGAATGTCGTCCGGGAACTGCAGTCCCTCGGCAGCAAGCGGGCGGAGGTGATGCTCCACGGGCACGGGCTGTACGAGGTGATCGATCGGTTGCGTGCCGACGGTACCGATGCCGTGTTCATGTCCGCCGTGGGGCCTGGGCTCGTGCTGTTGTCGGAGTCTCCGCTCCAGCCGCGGACTGCACAGGCGCATGGGCTGGAACTGCTGGCACGGGGCCGCGTGGACAATGTCGGAATCATCCTGGAGACGCTGCCCTGACGCTTTTCCAGGATCGCGGACATTCCATCGGCGGTCCAAGCCGATATGGAATATCGATCGCATTCCGTACGATCCGACCCTCCAGCCTGCCATCCTCGCTGCGTTTCGTTCCAACTTCGTTGACCCGCCAGCGGCGGCGGACTACGTTCGGCGGCGCCATCCCACACGCCGCCCACTGACGCGAATCCCCCGATGCAGACTCCATCGTCCCCCCGCGGCCGCGCGCTCGCCCTCGCGCTGGTGGCCGCAGCCGCGCTCTCCGCGCCGGCGTTGCGCGCGCAGGCGCCCGCGACGCCGCTGCGGCCGCTCAAGGTCGTCGACCCCGCGATGGTCGACACCACGGTGAAGGCGTGCACCAACTTCTTTCAGTACGCCACCGGCCAGTGGCTGAAGCACGACTCCATCCCCGCCGCCTACTCGTCCTCCGGCGTCGGGCGTGACATGCAGGACCGGGGCGAGCTGGTGGTGCGCACGGTGCTGGACGACGCGGCCGCGCGCCGGGCCTCGCTCCCCGCCGCCAGCACCGAGCGCAAGCTGGGGACGTACTACGCCACCTGCATGGACTCCACCGCCGCCGAGCGGCAGGGGCTCGACCCGCTGCGCCCCGCGCTCGCGGCGATCGCGGCGGTGCAGACGCGGCCCGCGCTGCAGGCGCAGGTGGCGGAGCTGCAGAGCCAGGCGCTCAACGTCCTCTTCCGCTACCGTCCCGATCCGGGCCCGCACGACGCCGCGCGCTACCTGACGCAGTTCTTCGCCGGGGGACTGGGGCTCCCGGACCGCGACTACTACACCAACCAGGGCGCCTCGGCGGATTCGATCCGGACCGCGTACGTGGACTACGTCGCCCACCTCTTCGTCCTCGCCGGACAGCCCGAGACCGAGGCGCGCGCCGACGCCGGGCGGGTGATGGCGATCGAGACGGAGCTGGCGAAGGCGTCGCTCACCCGCGTCGCCCGGCGCGAGCCCTCGGCCACCGACCACCCGATGTCGCTGGCGGAGCTCCGCGCGCTCACGCCGAACCTGGACTGGGACCGGTACTTCCAGGGGATCGGCCTCGCCCGGCCGGGGGCGCAGGTGAACGTGGCTGAGCCGGCGTTCATGCGGCGCGTGAGCGAGCTGCTGGGGAGCGTGCCGCTCGCCGACTGGAGAGCCTACCTGCGCTTCCACCTCCTCACCGAGGCGGCGCCCTGGCTCAGCACGCCCTTCGTGCAGGAGAATTTCGAGTTCAGCCGCCGCTTCAGCGGCGCGCGCGAGCTGCTGCCGCGCTGGAAGCGCTGCCTGCGCGCGTCCGACGCGCGGCTGGGCGAGGCGCTGGGCCAGGCGTACGTGCAGCAGACCTTCCCCCCCGCGGCGCGCGCCCGCGCGAAGCAGGTGATCGACGACATCCGCGCCGCCTTCGCCGAGCGGGTGCAGCAGCTGGCGTGGATGAGCGCGGCCACCCGCACGCAGGCGCTCACCAAGCTCTCGCAGATGGGCGAGAAGGTGGGCTACCCCGAACAGTGGCGCGACTACTCCGCGCTCCAGGTGGCCGAGGGGCCGTTCGTGCTGAACGTGATGAACGCCAACCGCTACGAGTGGCGCTACCGCGTGAACCGCCCGGGGATGCCAGTGGACACCACCGAGTGGGAGATGACGGTGCCCACGGTGAACGCCTACTACGACCCCACCAAGAACGAGATGGTGTTCCCGGCGGGCGCGCTGGTGCCGCAGACCTTCGACCCGAACGCGGACGACGGGGCCAACTACGGCTCGCTGGGCGGGAGCTGGGCGGGCCACGAGCTCACCCACGGCTTCGACGACGAGGGCCGCCACTACGACGCGACGGGCAACCTGCGCGACTGGTGGACCCCGGCGGACTCCGCGCACTTCGTGCAGGAGGCGGAGAAGGTGGTGCAGCAGTACAACGGCTACCTGCAGGTCGACACCTTCCACGTGAACGGCAAGCTCACGCTGGGCGAGAACATCGCCGACTACGGCGGCGCGCTGGTGGGGTACGACGCGCTGCAGCGGGCGCTGGAGCGGCGCGGCCGGCCGGGGC
>Ga0070685_10002080_pt1 | contig 10351 bp, 10 predicted proteins | sample KBSS13LmetaG_FD_65651 | JGI IMG/M metagenome (GOLD analysis project Ga0070685, IMG submission 65651) | Switchgrass rhizosphere microbial communities from Kellogg Biological Station, Michigan, USA - KBS S1-3L metaG | ecosystem: Host-associated > Plants > Roots > Rhizosphere ...
GCATAACCAGCTTGCCCATGCATTTCTTTTTTGCGGACCAAGAGGTGTTGGCAAAACAACCTGTGCCCGCATACTGGCGAAAACAATTAACTGCGAACATCAAACAAAAGATGGGGAGGCCTGCAACAAGTGCCAATCATGTATTTCATTTAATGAAGGGACATCAATGAATATTCATGAGCTTGATGCGGCCAGTAATAATTCGGTTGATGATATCAGGACATTGGTTGACCAGGTTCGTTTTGCTCCACAAGCCGGTAAATACAAAGTGTATATCATAGACGAGGTTCACATGCTAAGCTCTTCAGCATTTAATGCTTTTTTGAAAACATTGGAGGAACCCCCACCCTATGCAATTTTTATTTTAGCAACAACTGAGAAACATAAGATCCTCCCAACAATTTTAAGCCGCTGCCAGATATTTGATTTCAAACGGATCACCAATAATGACACAGTTGTTCATCTGCAGGAGATCTGCGAAAAAGAAGAAATAAAAGCAGAGAAAGCAGCCTTGCAGGTAATAGCACAAAAAAGCGAAGGTTGTATGCGGGATGCACTCAGCATCATGGATAAAATTGTGAGTTTCACAAATGGCAAGTTGACTTACCAAAATACACTTGAACATCTTAATATTCTCGATGCTGATTATTATTTCAAGCTGATGGATTGCATGCTAAAACAAGATCTTTCTGGTGCCATGTTATTATATGACGATATTAATAAAAAAGGATTTGAAGGTGATCTTGTATTAAATGGCTTTGCAGAATTTATTCGTAACCTGCTTGTTTGTAAAGATGAAAAAGTAGCCGTATTGTTAGAAGCAGTGGAAAGTTTCAGAGAAAAATACATTTCGACTGCAAAAAATATTGCACCTTCTTTTTTGATAAGTGCTTTAAATATTATTAATGAAGCAGAAATAAATTATAAAGCCGCCCGTAACAAAAGATTACATGTAGAACTTGTGATCATTAAACTTTGTTATTTGCAACAGGCCATTGAACTCACCTCAGAGAGTGGTGGAATAAGTAAAAAAAAAATAGTTGAATCAAGTCTTGCGTTCAGAACCGCAGCGATCAAGCCGTTGAAGGTTGAAAGTCAAAAACCAGATGTCAAGAGGCCGGAGGCCGGGGCCAGGAGTCAGCAATCAGAAGCAAAATTGGTTATTGAAACTTCGTTTGTAAAAGAAGCCTCAACTAGCTACAAAAAGGAACCTGAACCTCAGACGCCAATCCCGATAGCTACCGAGACCAAAACTCAAACCACAAAACTTTCCCCTCTTGATAAAATAAGAAAACAGGTTAAAGGCAATGGAAATAATGGGAACGGAAGTGAAACAATTAGTAACCCTCTTGAACTGGAAAGTTTACAAGCCGCGTGGAATGAATATGTACAGAGATTGAAAAGTGAAAAAAATCCTGCCGGAACCAATTTCGATATGGCAGAATTAAAAATCCAGGATGCTAACAGTTTTATTGCAATAGTCACTAATAATATTCAACTACGTTTTATAGAACAGGGTGGGCAAAAAGCTTCACAATTTTTGCGTGAGAAACTTCATAATAATCTTCTCCAGTTTTTTATTGTAATGGAAGAAAACAAAGAAGAAAAGATCATTGTCGGTGCTCCACTTACTTCCCGTGAACAATTTTTTAAGATGACGGAAAGATATCCGTTAGTAAAAGAATTAAAAGATAAATTAAGATTGGAATTGGATTATTAAGAAAGCTTTGAGCTGCGAACCTCCAGAAACGCCTTTATACCGCTGAATAGAATTGTTGCAGTATAAGAGTGCGACGCAACGAAAGCTCAATTGAATTTCAAATGCTGGCTCCATAAATGCCCGATTCATCATTAACCGCCAACCTTCCGACAGACAGGTTCACCATTCACGAAATTGCCTTAATTTCGGCGCTCAATTGAATACGTTATGGCAGAAGTGATTTTAATGCCCCGCCTGAGCGATACCATGACCGAAGGTGTGATCGCTGCATGGCATAAAAAAGTTGGCGATAAGGTGAAAAAAGGCGATTTGCTTGCCGAAGTGGAGACCGATAAAGCCACAATGGAACTGGAAAGCTATAAGGATGGAACGTTGTTGCATATTGGTACTGAAAAAGGTGGGAAACTGCAGGTAAATGACCTGCTTGCGATCATTGGTGCTCCTGGCGAAGACATTTCTTCATTAACAAAAAGTGGCGGGCAGGCAAGTGAAAAGAGTGAAAGTCCTAAAAAGGCTGAACCGAAAAAAGAAACGGCAGCGAAATCAACAACCAGCAATAAACAACCTGCAATGAGTAATGAAACGACAACTGCTGTCTCTGCTCCAATTAATATTTCAAAAATGGAAGAAGTTGTATTGATGCCAAGATTAAGCGATACTATGACGGAAGGTGTAATTGCAGCATGGCATAAGAATGTTGGTGATAAGGTAAAGAAAGGGGATATCCTTGCGGAAATCGAGACAGATAAGGCGACAATGGAATTAGAGAGCTATAAAAATGGAACATTATTATACCAGGGCGCTGCAAAAGGTGAAAAGATCCAGGTAAATGATTTGCTATGTATCATTGGTGAAAAAGGTAAAGTTGATGTTGACGCCGTTGTGGCTGCGGCTAAAGGTGGAGCTGGTCAACAGCCAACAGCTGACAGTCAACAGCAAGTTGCTGAAAGTTCGAACGCTTCTTCTGAACCTGTGACTGAAAAAGAAGAAGAAGCAACTTCTTCGACAAACGGAAGAATGAAAGCTTCGCCTCTTGCAAAAAAATTAGCGAAAGAAAAAGGTATTGATCTTAAGTCAGTTCATGGAAGTGGTGATGGCGGAAGAATTGTAAAAGCAGATGTTGATAGTTTTAGTCCTGCAGCAAGCAGCAGTCAGCCGCCTGCAGCAAGCAGTAAGCAACCAGCATCCAGTCCACAACAACCTATTGCAAAGTTCACTCCTACAACTGAAGAGAAATTTGTTGATACTCCAAACAGTCAAATGCGGAAAACGATTGCACGTCGTTTGGGTGAAAGCATGTTTGCTGCTCCGCATTTTTATCTCACGATGGAGATCAATATGGACAATGCGATGTCTGCCCGTGCACAGATGAATGAATTCAGCCCTGTAAAAATTTCTTTCCAGGATATGATGATCAAGGCTTGTGCAATGGCCTTGCGGCAACATCCTGCGGTTAATTCATCATGGATGGGAGATTTTATCAGAACCTATCAGCACATCCATGTTGGAAGTGCAGTGGCTGTACCGGAAGGACTTATTGTTCCTGTGATAAAATTTGCAGATCAAAAATCATTTTCACAAATAGCGGCTGAAGCAAAAGAACTTTATGGAAAAGCAAAAGATAAAAAATTACAACCGCATGAATTCAGCGGCAATACTTTTACTATCAGTAATCTTGGTATGATGGATATAGAGGAGTTCACCGCGATCATAAATCCTCCTGATAGCTGTATCCTGGCGGTAGGAAAAATAAAAGAAATCGTTGTAAAGAAAGGAGAAGGATTTGGCGTGACCAATGTTATGAAAGTAACCATGAGTTGCGATCATCGAAGTGTTGATGGAGCAGTGGGTGCTGCTTTCCTTCAAACAGTGAAGAAGTTTATGGAGAACCCGATCGGTATGCTGGTTTGATCTAAACTTATTATACTATTTTGCCCAATTAGGAATTACTCATAGAAAATTTTCTATGAGTAATTCTTTTTAAGAGAGTAATTCCACTTAAATTTTAAAATTCCTGCTTAAATTTCTTATTAAGTATGAGCGATTCGTAATTTTAATATCGCAGCAACTATTATGAAATACTATAATAAAGTATTCGACATTTTTTTGTACCAGGGAGTGTTTATTTTGTTATTCAGCTTCTTACTTCTTCTTTTAGATGACAGGTACACCGCCCTCTCCTTTAAAGTTTCCATAAGTTCATTCATTATAGCGGGCATACTTTGGATCACTGGGCATTTTTTTAATTTATTTACAAAAGAAGATCAATTCGAAGAGATGTGACTTTTGGATAACTAGCGAGCAGCTGGCTATTTTTTTAAAATATGTTTTCAATATTTTTTGAAAGTTCGAAATTATTCTTTTAGCTTTGGTATATGAAACTTACGGAAGCAAAACAGCAATTTATCAGTAGTTGGGGGGCCTTTGGAACACATTGGGGTATCAACAGGACGATGGCGCAAATACATGCTCTTTTATTGATCAGTCCCGATCCATTGACACAGGATGATATAATGGAAGAACTCAACATCAGCCGTGGTAATACAAATATGAATATTCGTGAACTGATCAATTGGGGGTTGGTTGAAAGGGTGATCTTACCTGGCGAAAGAAAAGAATACTTTACCGCTGAAAAAGATATATGGAAAGTAGTAAGGCAGATCGTAAAAGAAAGAAAGAAAAGAGAACTGGAGCCAATGATGCAGTTACTGGATAAATTGGAAGATGTGGAAGGAGATAAAAAAGATAAGAAAGTAAAAACCTTTATCGATACCGTAAGTAGTATAAAACGGTTGGGATTGCAGGCGGACAAAACCCTTGATGTAATGATAAAAGCAGAAGAGAATTGGTTTGTAAGCAGCCTGATGAAGATCTTTAAATAAACCAGCTGAAACTTCAGCGAACCGGGAGACCGGTTTTTATTTGACATATTACTTTCATTTTTTTCTGAAAGTTTAAAATATACGATATGTTACTTATCAAAAAAATAGATTGCTACGGCCAATTAATATTAGTAAGCTGTAGTTTGCTATCAATACCAATTTTCTATTTTTTGGGATTGGGAATAGGATTGTTCTTATTAGGATGCTGGCAATTAATTAGTGCACTTGGGAATACTCCTGGTTTTATTCATACCGGCTATAAAAAACAGATCCTGCTTTATTGGACATTTTGCATTGTCAATCTATCATTAATTGCAGCTTTATTTCTATTTGAAAACGATCTTAGTGAGACCCTTTTAATGATTGTTTTTTGGATAGCAATTGGATCTGCCCTATTTATTGCCGGCTACTACCTAAGAATTTATTATCGGTTAATAGATCTTCTCTCCTTAAGAAATGAATTAGATGGGTTAACCAAATCAAAACACTGATCATGAAAAATAAGATCCTTGTTTACGACGATAATTGTCCTTTGTGCACCTGGTACTCCGGACTTTTTGTGAAATATGGTTTTTTAAATGCAGACGGCCGAAAACCCTTTTCAACGCTTGATGATATCTTACTCGCCAAAATTGACTTTGACAAAAGCAGAAACGAAATACCATTATTGGATACATCCACACACAAAGTGGTCTATGGTATTGATGCATTGCTGGAGATCCTCGATCAAAAGATCCCTTTTATAAAAACAGTCGGAAATTTTGCTCTATTAAAATGGGTTCTGAAAAAGATCTACAAACTCGTTTCATTTAATAGAAAAGTTATTGTGGCAAAAAAATGCGGACCGGCCACTATTGATTGTTCTCCTGATTACAATTATTTATACTGCTTTATTTTTATGGCAGTTTGCTTAACTTTTAATACACTCATGCTTTATCCTTTTCAAAATAATCTATTCAGCAAATTGTCCTACTACCATTTAGATCTTTATGAATTACAGGCAGCCCATTTTGCCTTTGTAATTATTAATTGTACACTGGCTTTTAGTTTTCCAAAAGCAAAAAGATATGACTATCTCGGCCAGGTAAATATGCTGGCTTTATCGGTTATTCTTTTACTTACGCCATTATTGATCATACAATTTGTTTTTGTTTCAGAACTTTTAATGACTTCATGGCTTATTCTTACAGCAGCATTTATTTTTAAAGAATATCTAAGAAGGATGGAGTATGCTGGAGTTTTATTAAACAATAAATGGGTTGTTAGCATGAATTTGCTTAGTCTTACTGGTTTTATTTTATTTCTATTTCATTAACCTATACTACAATGAAAAATAAAAAGATAATATTGGCAGGTGGCACTGGGTTCATGGGCCAGGAAATGACAAAATACTTTGGTAAAGAAAATGAAATCATCATCCTAACCCGCCAGGTAAATGGAAAAACAAACCGCAATGATTATAATTCTTTATCTCCTGAAGATGTAAAAAATATACGTTATGTGAAATGGGATGGAAAAACTGTAGATGAATGGGTGAATGAAATGAATGATGCGGACCTGGTAATAAATCTCGCAGGGAAATCTGTTAATTGCCGGTATAATCAAAAAAATAAAAATGAAATATTTGCCAGTCGCACAGATGCGGTAAAATCCATTGGCGAAGCTATTAATAAATGCGATCGACCTCCCTCACTTTGGATCAACGCATCATCTGCAACAATTTATCGTCATGCTATTGATAGGCCACAAGACGAATATACCCGTGAGTTTCAAGATGACTTCTCCGTACAGGTTTGCAAACGTTGGGAAAAAACATTTTATGATCAACAAACTCCACAAACGAGAAAAGTGGCATTAAGAATGGCCATTACATTAGGACCCGGAGGCATTTTAATTCCTTACTTCAATTTATTAAAATTCGGATTAGGAGGTAAACAAGCAAGCGGTAAGCAAATGTATAGCTGGGTACATATTGAAGATACCTGCCGGATGATTGAATGGATATATGATCATAAAGAGATCAGCGGTACTTATAACTCCAGTTCTCCAAATCCTGTAACAAATGAAGAGTTTATGAGAATATTCAGAAAAGTAACTGGGCATATGATCGGGTTACCCGCTTATAAATGGATGTTACAAATCGGAGCACCGTTAATAGGGACCGAACTCGAACTAGTTTTAAAAAGTCGCTGGGTACTTCCAACCAGGATTCTGGAAACAGGTTTTCAGTTCAAACATCCTTTATTAGAAGAAGCATTGTCTGATATTCTAAGTAAAGTACCACGAAAACAATATCATCTTTTCTGATATTTGTATTTTATATCCCTAAAGATGAATAAAAGTAAAAAAACACTTGTGCTTGGCGCTTCAGATAATCCTTCCCGCTACAGCTATCTTGCGGTTAATAGATTAAGGAGTCATGGACATCCTGTAGTTGCTATAGGTAAAAAAAATGTAATGGTGGCTGATGTTCCTATTGAAAAAGAAAAAAAAGATTGGAAAGATGTTGATACCGTCACACTTTATTTAAATCCAACTCACCAGCAACAATATTATGATTATATACTTTCACTGAAGCCTAAGCGTATCATATTTAATCCCGGCGCTGAAAATGATGAATTAGCAGATCTTGCTATCAAAAATGGAATTACTCCAATAGAAGCCTGCACACTAGTGTTGCTTAGCACAAGTCAATATTGAAATTGATCAAAATGAATTAGTACGATAGACCACCCGTACTATTACTTATTAAAAAAACATTCAATATCAGGTAAAATATAAAAAATAAACTTTAACCAAAGCCGTTTATTTAATTGTCACATTTCGTTTAGGTGATTCCGTAACCCTCCTGAATTCTACAACAGTATGCTGTTGTGTGTCTATATCCTATTTAAACAAAAATTGTATCCAATGAAAAACCTGGTAAAAGGCTTTATTTGCCTGCCCTTACTCTTTATTTGCCTGCAATCGAATGCACAAAAGCCGCCGGTTAGAGAGCCGGATATGAACCGCCCCACTCTTTTTCAAAATTTACCTAATAAAATCAGTTGCCGGATAAACGACCTTTCTGCCTTATTACAATCGGAAATAGGAAAGCCTGTTTCTTTTTCACTTGTCGATAATCTGAATTTCGAGGGAGTAGTTAGCTCCGTTGCCTCCAAACCTGACAATAGATTAAACAGTGTTGTTATCAGGTCAACAAATTTTCCCGGGGCTGCTTTATCATTTTCCAGGATCACAAAAGAAGACGGAACCTTTTCTTATGTAGGTCTAATAATCAGCTTTCAGCATGGTGATGCATACGAGATCGACCTGGAAAATGGACAATACTATTTTGTAAAGAAGGGTTTTTATGATCTTGTCAATGAGTAAATTTTTTCATATGTCTTTCCAATTATATCTATGATCTCATCCGTAAAATCCGTGTTATGAAAAATTTCTACAAATCCATGTTGACGATCCTTGCCTTAACTGGAACCATCATTGCAAAATCGCAGGTTACTAATCTTAATAGTTATCCAAGCGCTTCTGCTACGATTTTGCTTGATTTTGATGGTCATACTGTATCCGGGACAATGTGGAATGTCAACGGTGCATTCACATGTAATTCGTCTGGCCTTAGTGATGCTGCCATTACTGAAATATTTGACCGTGTGGCTGAAGACTACCGTCCATTTAATATTAATGTAACAACCAATGAAACGAAATATAACTCGGCTCCTTATAATAAAAGAATGCGTGTAGTGATCACTACTTCAAGTGAATGGTATGGTTCGGGTGCTGGTGGGGTTGCTTACATAAATTCATTTACATGGGGAACTAACGCTCCTTGTTTTGTTTTTTCCGCATTGCTTGGCTACAATATAAAGAATGTTGCTGAAGCTGCGTCACACGAAGCGGGACATACATTGGGTCTAAGACATCAAAGTTCTTACAACGCATCTTGTGCGTTACTATCTGATTATAACTGGGGGCAAGGAACTGGTGAAATTGGCTGGGCTCCTATCATGGGCGCAGGCTACAATCAAAATATGACTTTATGGAACAGTGGTCCAAATTCACTTGGTTGCGGTGTTATTCAAGATGACCTTTCTGTTATTACTAATGCAACAAATGGATTTGGATATCGTACCGATGATCATTCTGATGTATATGCAACAGCTACATCAGCTACTTTTAATAACAGCGGCCAGACAATAATCAGTGGTGTGATCGAAAAAACCGATGACAAAGATATGTTCAAAATTACTGTGCCGAAATTCTCCAGGCTACAGTTGAATGCCATACCATATAATGTTGGTACCGGCAACTCAGGTTCAGATCTGGATCTGCAGGTAGAAGTTTTAGATGGCAGTTACGCTTCTATTGGCATTTATAATCCAGGAAATCTTCTTAGTTCAGTTATTGACAGCTTCGTAAATGCAGGCACCTACTATTTGCGCATAGATGGCAAAGGAAATATTTATGCTCCTGAATACGGTAGTCTTGGCTCTTATTCTTTGCAGGTTACTTATACAGATGCTTCCTTGTTAGAGATTCGTCGTCTTGAACTTCGCGGAAGACTTGATGGCGATATGCATACATTAAGCTGGCTGATCGATGCCGACGAACAGATAAAGAAGCAAGTGATCGAGGTATCAAACAATGGTATAAACTTTACACCACTTGATCAACCAAATAATACTTTACGTAATTATAGCTACCATCCTCTTGATAACCGCCCTTTACTTTATCGTATGCATATCACTTTTGATAATTTGAAAGAGTATTATTCAAATGTTATTGCTATACACCAAAGCAAAGCATTAAAACCACAATTGGTTGGAAATACGATCTCGGGCAATAGCATTAATGTTAATAGCCCGGCTAATTATCATTACCAGATCATCGATCAAAGCGGAAGAATGCTTTCAAAAGGAACTGTTGACAAAGGGTACAGCAGCCTTGGCTTAGGAACCATAAATACCGGTATTTACATCATTCGCTTCACCGATGGAGAACAACAATGGAGTGAAAAATTCATTAAAAGGTAACCATTTCACAAAACAATAATCCGTACCCTTTTGGGATCTCGAGGTTTTTCTCTAATTTAGAAAAACCTCTTTTTATATGCGTTGGAGAAAATTCAATGGCGAACCAATAGAGATCCCTATCCTTGAAGCCGTAGAAAATGCAATCAAGCGGGAAACTGAAAAAGGTTATCGCCTTAAAGTATGTATCGGCACCGATTCACAAGTAAAAGGAAAAGAAACTGAATTTGCGACCGTAATTGTTTTTTTACGGGAAGGACATGGCGGCTTTATGTTCATTCACAACGAAAAAACAAAACAGCAATTCACCATTAAAGAAAGAATGCTATTGGAAGTTGCTAAGAGTATTGAGATCGCTTATGAACTCTGCAATCTCTTTACCATTTATGATGTTGATATGGAAGTGCATGCCGACATAAACACAAATCCTCATTTCAAAAGTAATGATGCTCTTAAAGAAGCAATGGGATACATTCTCGGAATGGGGTTTGCATTTAAGGCAAAACCCGAAGCTTTTGCAAGCAGCAGTTGTGCAAATAAAGTTGTGAATTGATCTATTTAACAAACCAAAGGTCAATTCCCCTTCACTAAAATAATGTCAGAATTTATGTGTGTGTTTGACGATAAGGACGAAGCGGGCTTTTCAGGAGATATGGAATGAGTAGAAACATTATAGTTAGAACTTCTTTTCTTTGAGTCTTCGTGAGCAAAAGAAAAAG
>Ga0070685_10002081_pt1 | contig 10348 bp, 11 predicted proteins | sample KBSS13LmetaG_FD_65651 | JGI IMG/M metagenome (GOLD analysis project Ga0070685, IMG submission 65651) | Switchgrass rhizosphere microbial communities from Kellogg Biological Station, Michigan, USA - KBS S1-3L metaG | ecosystem: Host-associated > Plants > Roots > Rhizosphere ...
GGCGAGCCGCTGCCGGGGGTGGAGATCCGGATCGCGTCCGGCGAGGAGGGCGAGGACGGCGAGGGTGCCGGCGAGGTGCTGGTGCGCACCTCGTCGATGGCCAGCGGGTACCTCAACCATCCGGGGATGTTCGAGGCGCGGCTGGACGCCGACGGCTTCTACCACTCCGGAGACCGCGGGCGGATCGCCGGCGGCCGGCTGCATCTCGTGGGCCGCACCCAGGACCACATCAACGTCGCGGGGCGCAAGATCGATCCCACGGAGATCGTGGCCGTCGTCTCCGCGCTGGACGGCGTGGCGGACGCCGTCGCCTTCCCCGACGAGGACCTCAACCGCGAGGCGCTGGTGCACCTGGTGGTGGTGGCCGCCCGCGAGGACGCCCGCGAGGAGTTGACCCGGGCGGAGATCACGGCGGCCTGCCGGTCGCGGCTCGCGCCCTACAAGGTCCCCGGCCGCATCAGTTTCATCGCCGAGATCCCGCGCACGGGGATCGGCAAACCACGGATCGCCATGCTGCGAGAACAGCTCAATGCGACCGCGAAAGGAACGATGGGATGAGTGAAGAAGATCAGTTGGCGATGAAGAAGCGGGTCCAGCGCCTGGTCTACATCGCGGCCGGAGGCAAGATCAAGGAGGAGGAGCTCGGCCATTACGGGACCGATCTGCGGAATCTCGGGCTCGACTCGCTGGGCTACCTGAACCTGCTCGAGGGCCTGGAGAGGACGTTCGGCGTCGTCATCGACCTCGACCACGAGGAGGATCACAGCTTCCTCCACACCATCGACAACATCGCGCGCTTCGTCGAGACGCAGCGGGGCAAGGCGGCGTGATCGACCGGATGGACGCCCATCGGGCGCTGGTCGAGCCGGGCTCCGCCCGGGAGCACGTCGAGAGCCTGATGTCGCGGCTCCCCGCCGCCGAGGCGTGCGCCGTGGTCGAGCATCTCTTCGGCGTCCTGCCGCTGCTCGACGGCTTCTTCGCGCCAGGGCCGGCGATCGCGGAGCTGGCGTCCGGCCTGAAGCTCGGCTCGCTGGGGCTGTTCACGCCCACGCCGGAGCCCGGCTGGGCGGCGGCGGCGGTGGCGGCGGAGCCCGCGGGCGAGGGTTTGCTCCTGCGCGGCGCGATCCGCATCCCGGGCCCGGCCTCCGGCTCGATCGTGCTGGCGCGGCTGGCGGACGGGGAGCACCGGTTGGCCTGGATCGATCACGACGCGCCCGGCGTCGAGCGGCGCGGGTCGCGGACGGGCGGACCGGCGCGCGACGGCTCGCCGTGCTGGCTGGCGCTGGAAGGCGCCGCGGCCGGCCCGGATCTGGTCTCGCGGCCGGTGACTCCGGCCCCCGGCTCCGACCTCTTCCGGCACCTCGAAAGCTACGCCGGCGTCTGGGCGCTCGCCGCCTCGATCGCCGCCCGCGACGGGGTCCGCGCGCTGCGCCGCGCCGCCCGGCTCAACGGCCACCAGGGGACGGCCTTCAGCGCCTCGCAGACGGTGGCCATGGACATCGCCGGGGTGGAGATCGAGATGGAGCTGACCCTCGCCGCGGCGCAACAGCATCTGGCATCCGGGGAAGAGGGCAGCCTCGCCGTGGCCGCCGCCGCCGCCAGGACCCTGGCCGCCGTCGCCGCGCGGACGGCCGAGCTGCGCGACCTGGTGGGCCTGGAGATCGACGGCCCGCTGGCGGACGGCTCCGCGGCGACTCTGAGCGCCTTCCTCGGCGGGCCGCTGATGATCGAGAGCGAGCTCGCCCGCGCCCTCGGCATCCGCGACCTTCCGGTCCGGGAGACCGGGGGATGAGAGTGGCCCTGGTCGGGTACGGCAAGATGGGGCGGGTCGTCGAGGAGCTGGCGGCGGCGAAAGGCATCGACGTCGTCGACCGCTTCACCCGCGAACGCCCCCTGCGCGCCGACGAGCCCACGCGGCGGGCGCTCGCCGGGGTCGACGCGCTCGTCGACTTCTCGGTTCCCGAGGCCGTGCCCGGCACCGCGCGGGCCGCGGCGGAGCTCGCGCTCCCGCTGGTGATCGGGACCACCGGCTGGCAGGACCGGCTCGGCGAGGTCCGGGCGGCCGTCGCGGACTCCGGCATCGGCGCCGTGTGGGGCTCGAACTTCTCGCTGGGCGTCAACGTCCTCTACCGGGCCGTCGAGCAGGCCGCGCGGATCCTCGCCAGGTTCGACGGCTACGACCCCTTCATCCACGACTGGCACCACCGGTTCAAGGTTGACAGCCCGTCGGGCACGGCGCTCGAAATCCAGCGCCGCATGGCGCCGTACTACGGCGAGCGGGAGATTCCGATCACCTGCCTGCGCGCCGGCTACGTCCCCTCGGTGCACGCGGTCGGCTTCGACTCGGCGGCGGACACGCTGCACTTCGAGCACCGGGCCAGGAACCGCCAGGGGCTCGCCGAGGGCGCCCTGCTGGCCGCCAAATGGATCGCCGGGCGCTCGGGATTCCACGAATTTCGAGAGGTGATGGACGACCTGCTGGCGGCGGAGCCGCGGCCATGATCGTGCCGATTCTTCTGGGAGCCTTATTGAGCATGACGACACCAAGTTCCTCGCAGACGGTGCCTTTCGACTCCGGACGCTGGCAATGGAACGCGGCCGTGAGCCGGGTGGAGGAGCATCTGGGGCGCCAGAGTCTGTTCCTCAAAGCCGGCACCGCCACCGTCGCCGACGCGCGCTTGGCCAGCGGCGCGATCGAGTTCGACGTCGCGTTCACCGGCGAGCGCGGGTTCATGGGCGGCGTCTGGCGAGTCCAGGACGCCAAAAACTATGAGGAGTTCTATCTGCGGCCCCATCAATCGGGGAACCCGGACGCCACGCAGTACACCCCGGTCTTCCACGGCATCGAGGGTTGGCAGCTCTACCACGGCAAGCGGTATACGGTCGCCATCACCCATCGCTTCAACGAGTGGACGCACGTCAGGATCCTCTTCGCCGACACCCGCGCGGAGATCTACGTCGGCGACATGGAGAAGCCCGTGCTCTTCGTCGACGGAGTCAAGCGGGGCGCCGAGCCGGGCAGCGTCGGCGTCACCGTCGGGGACTTCGCTCCCGCCTACTTCTCGAATTTCTCCTTTCAGGCGATGGACGCGCCCCCCATCCAGGGGAAGGCGGGCGCCCCGGAGCCCGTGCCGCCGGGCGTTGTCCCCTCCTGGTGGGTTTCCGACACCTTCCCGGAGGGGGCGCTGGAAGGCAAAGACTCGCTCGGGCCCGAGCAGATGGCGGCCCGGCGCTGGACCCGCCTCGAGACCGAGCGCTCCGGGCTCGCCAATCTGGCCCGCCTGCAGGGGATCGAGCGGCGCCAGAACACCGTCTTCGCCAGGAAAGTCCTGGTCTCCGACCACGAGCAGATCCAACAGCTCGACTTCGGGTTCAGCGACCGGATCCGGGTCTATCTGAACGGCAGGCTGCTCTTTCGCGGCAACGACACCGCGCGCTCCAGGGACTACCGGTTCCTGGGCAGCATCGGCTACTGGGACACGCTCTATCTGCCGCTCAGAAAAGGTGAAAACGAGATTTTGTTGGCTGTCACGGAAGAAGTGGGCGGCTGGGGAATCCAGGCGAAGCTCCCGGACGTCGCGGGAATCGTCTTGCAGGATTAGCAGATTGCAACTTTTATTGGAAAGGACTGGTCATGATCGACATCACCAACGACCCGACGCAGCAGTTGCCCCCTGAGGGGCCGGAACCCACGAACGGAGCCGGCAAGCCGGACTTGTCGCGGAAAGGCTTCATCATCACCTATCCGATGTTCCGTTACTGGAACAAGGAGTCGGTGCCCGAGGGCTTGAAGCCGAAGCCGCTGAACCTCTACGTCCATACGCCGTACTGTATCCAGCGCTGCGCCTACTGTTACTTCAAGACCACCACCCTGAAGGACAACCGGCTGCAGGAGATCGACCGCTATGTGAGCTCCGTCTGCAAGGAGATCGAGCTGGTCTCGAAGTATTACGACCTGAAGAACCGGCCGATCGAAACCGTCTACTTCGGCGGCGGTACTCCGACGCTGCTGACCGAGGACAACATCGACAAGCTCTTCTCGACCCTGCGCGCGAACTTCTCGGTCGGCGACGCGCAGATCACCTTCGAGGGGGAGCCGGTCACCCTGACCGAGCGCAAGGCGGCCCTGCTGAAGCGCAACGGCGTCAAGCGCATCAGCCTCGGCATCCAGTCGTTCCAGGAGGAGGTCGTCTTCCTGACCGGGCGCCGGGACACGGAAGAGCAGACGGTGAAGGCGATCGAGCTCGCCAAGAGCACCGGCGCCGAGGTCAACATCGACCTGATCAGCGGCCTGCCGGGCGAGACCCCCGAGTACTGGGCCTACTCGGTGAAGCGGGCGATCGAGTCCGACGTGCACAACATCACCATCTACAAGCTCGAGCTCTACGCCAACACTCCGTTCTACTCCGCCGACAAGAAGAAGGAAGTCACCCTGCCCAGCGAGGAGGAAGAGTTGGAGTTCTTCAAGTACGCCATGGCGGAGCTCGACAAGCACGGCTACAAGCCGGTCAACACCTTCACGTTCGCCAAGAACGGCGCCTACGACCAGCAGAACACCCGCAGCAAGTGGGAGGGCAACGACAACTGCGCGGTCGGCGTTTCGGCGTTCGGCTCCCTCGGCCGCTGGAACTACCAGAACACCAGCGACATCAAGGGCTACACCGAGCTGGTCGAGAACGGCGAGCTGCCGGTGGTCCGCGGCTACAACGCCACCAGCCTGGACCTGATGGTGCGCGACGCGGTGATGGGCATCAAGCTGGTGCACCTCAATCATCTCCGGTTCCGCCAGAAGCACGGCGTCGACCTCTTGCAGGCCTGCGCGGGCGAGCTGTCCGAGCTCGAGCAGGAAGGCTTCCTCACCGTCGGCCCCGAGAACGTCTCCCTGACCGATCACGGCATCATCTACGGCGACTACGTCGGCAGAATCCTCGAAGGCTCGCTCAAGAAGCTGGGCGGGGTGAGCTCCGGAAGCCGGGCGCGCGTCCTCTTCTAGGACCGGGCATTTCACCAGAGATCGAAAGAAAGGACCGGAGATGCAGCCACAAATCGTAGTCGAAAAGATCAAGCGGATCGTCGTCGAGGACCTCGACGTCAACCTGAGCTATGAGGACCTGAACGAGACGGTTCCCCTCTTCGAGGAGGGGCTGGGCTTCGACTCCGTGGTGCTCGTCGAGCTGATCAGCTTCATCGAGAAGCGCTTCAACATCGAGATGGGGGACGAGGCGCTCAACATGGATACGTTCCAGAACCTCGGGTCGGTGGCGCAGGTCATCTGCCGCCAGCTCGCGGAACAGCACGCGACGTAGGGACCCATGCGCCGTCCCAACTTCTTCATCGTCGGGGCTCCGAGGTGTGGCACCACCTCGATGTACGCCTACCTGTGGCAACACCCGGAGATCTACTTTTCGGTCCACAAGGAGCCCCAGTTCTTCGGCAGCGACCTGACCCCCCTGGCGGGAGCGATCAAGGAGGAGGAGCTCTACCTCCAGCTCTTCGCCGGGGCCGGCGACGAGCCGCGCCGGGGCGAGGCCTCGGTCTGGTATCTGCTGTCGGAGAAGGCGCCGTACGAGATCAAGGCGTTCGCACCCGACGCGAAGATCATCGCCCTGCTTCGCGATCCGGTGCGGATGGCCCATTCCCTCCACTCCCTCTACACCCGCTCCGGCAACGAGGACCTGCCTACTCTCGAGGAGGCTCTCGCCGCCGAGCCGGAGCGCCGTCAGGGGCGCGGCCTGCCATCCAAAGCCTATTTTCCCGAGGGGTTGATCTACACGGACGTCGTGCGCCATGCCGCCAAGGTGGAGCGGTATTTCGAGGTGTTCGGACGCGAGAACGTCCATTGCATCCTGTTCGACGACCTGGTGAACGACACCGCCGCGGTCTATCGAAAAACCCTGGAGTTCCTGGGCGTGGATCCGGAATTCCAGGCCGAGCTCGATCACCGGAAGGCGGGCCAGCGCGCCCGCATGCTGGGGATCCGCCAGTTGCGCCGGACGCCGCCGGAGGTGATCCAGCGGATGCAGTTCGATCACATCAAGCTGCACGACGGCGCCCCCCGGAACCCGCTCTCGGCGGAGCTCGCGGACCGCTTGCGGGGGCTCTTCGCCGAGGACGTCGCGCGTCTCGGCGCCCTGCTGGACCGCGATCTCAGCGCGTGGTCGGCGTGAACCGCGACCGCTCGACGATCAGGCGCTGATGCGTACCGGTGCTGATGATGCCGTCGGGGGCCGCGACCTCCACCTCGAAGCTGAGCAACCGGCGTTGCGTAACCTTTTCCAGCCGGATGCGGACCGTCACCTCCTCGCCCGCCCGCGCCGTGCCGACATGGCTGACGTCGACGCGGGTGCCGACGGTGGTCTGCCCCTCGCCGAGCAGCGGCTGGACGGCGGCGAGGCAGGTGTCCTCCATGAGGGCGATCATGCGGGAGGTCGAAAGGATGTTGTCGATGTGAGGCGGGCTCATGTCCGGAGTGACCCTGTAGGTCGCCTCGTGGGACAGGCCGGGCTGGAGGGCAGGAATAGACATCATGAGTAATCTATCGCAATCGCCCGCTCTCGAGGCCCTGGACGGCCCGGCGCTGATCCGCTGGCTCGCCACCGACCCCGCGGTCCGCGACCGCGTCATCACCGATGGCCGCCATACCGTTTCCTACGCCGAGGCGGCGGTTCTCCTCGACCGCCTCGACGAACGCTTCGCGCCCCAGGCGCCGAGCCCGCGCCGGCCCGTGGCCCTCGAGTGCTCGCAGAGCGCCGCCGGCGCCCTGGCGCTCCTCTACGTGCTGAGCCGGGAGCGGGACGTGGTGCTCCTGCCGGAGCTGGGGGAGGCGTCGAAGGAGTCCGGCACGCCCCGCTTCATCCCCAGCTTCTGCACCCACGTCATCACGGCGCGGGCGAGCCGGAAACCGGAGGCCGGGCTGCTCGACAGCCTCGAGATCGCGGCCAATCCGGAGCTCGCCGAGGAGCCGGCGGTCGCCGGATTCCACGGCCCGGACCTCTACCTGCGGACGTCGGGCAGCACGGGGACCCCCAAGCTGACCCGGATGTCGCACCAGAGATGGCTGAACAACGCCCTGGCCTGCGTCGAACGGTGGCAGCTCACTGGCGAGGACCGGCTCACCATTCCGGTGCCGATCTTCCACAGCTACGGCTTCGGGGCCGCCTTCCTCCCCGGGCTCCTCGCCGGGGCCGCGATGGACGTCGGCTCGGGCGGCAACATCCTCCGCTACCTGGAGCGCGAGGAGCGCTTCCAACCCAACGTCGCCTTCCTGACCCCGGCCCTGTGCGACACGTTCCTGAGCGTGCGCAAATCGCCCCGCCCCTACCGGCTGGCGGTGACCGCCGGCGACAAGATCAAGCGGGAGACGATGGCGGGCTTCGAGCCGCGCTTCGGACCGCTGCTCAACCTCTACGGCAGCGCCGAGATGGGCGCGGTCTCCGCGGCATCGCCGGAGGACCCTCCCGGCGATCGTCTCGGGACCGCCGGCTACCCGCTCGCCGGGATCGAGCTGCGCGTCCAGGAGGTCGGTTCGGAGATCGAGGCCGCGGTGGGAGAGGAGATCGGCCTGCTGCAGTGCCGGCAGAAGAACGGCTCGGTCGGCTATCTGATGAAGGAGCAGGAGAGCTGGCGTTTCCAGCCCCGCGCCGACGACGAGTGGTTCGAGACTGGCGATCTCGCGCGGATCCGCGACGACGGCTACGTCGAGGTCCTCGGCCGCTCCGGCCTCAGCGTCAAGCGCGACGGCCTGCTGGTGGTCTTCGCCGACGTCGAGGCGGCGGTGGAGAAGGCCGAGGGGGTGCAGCGCGCCGTGCTCGTCGCCGCCGGGGAGAGCCGCCGCGGCAGCCGGCTGGTGGCCGTCTGCCTGGCCGCGCCGGAAGGCGAGGCGCCGCGGCCCGAGGCGGTGCGCCAGCGGTGCTTCGAGCTGCTGCCGCTCTACGCGGTGCCCGACGAGGTGGTAATCATGGAGTCCCTGCCGCAGACGCCCAGCGGCAAGGTCGATCGCCGGGCGATCCGCGATCTCATCGCCAACCGAAAATAAAGCGATCGGTGATCGATCACGCCCGGCCCGCCGCCACCCAGGCGTCGGCGCGGGCGCTCAGCTCGTAGAAGAGCTTGAGCTTGACGATGCTGTATTCGAGGAGGTTGGTGCGCTCGGCGCCCAGGCGGTGCTTCAACCCCTCATAGCTCACGCACTCGTCCGGGTGGGCGCGCATGTAATCGCGGAAGTTGAGCGCCGTGCGGATCCAGGGGTTGTCCGCGGCGCAGAGATGGACGATCAGGGCGTGTCCCGGCGCCGACACGTTCCACAGCCAGACCGCCTCGTGATCGACCGGACTGACGCCGAAGTCCTCATAGCCGGCGGTGGCGAGCATCGCCAGCCCGTAGGGGATGTCCCGCACCGCCACCAGCAGGTCGAGGATGCTCTTCGAGGCCATCCCCGGGATCGACGTGCTGCCGATGTGCTCGATGGCCGTGACCTGCCCCTCGAGGAGCGCCCACAGGCGGGCGCGCTCGCCGGCGAAGAGAGCCGGCCATTCGGGGTTGTAGGGGCGCACGGCCTGGACCTCCGGCGCCAGCGCCGGCATCCGCAACTGCTGCCAGCGCCGGAGCTTGCGCTCGACCGGCTCGCGGACCTCGTTGGTGACGGTGGCGTTGAACTCCCGGATCGCCTTGGCGATGCGCATCACCTCGCGCATCCGGTCGGTACCCGGCGCGGCGGGCTCGGCCATCAGGCTTCGAACTCCGGGAAGAGACGGAAGATCACCCGCTCGCGGGTGCGCACGAACTCCTTCAACTCGGGAGTGTAGTAGGTCTCCCAGCGATCCCCCTCCGGCCGCTGCCAGCCCTCGTCCGGCAGCACCTTCTCGTGGGAGAGGATGAATTCCAGGTCCTCGGGGCGGTGCCCCATGCGGAGCAAAAAATCGTGGAGCCCGCGCCGCAGGTTGGCGGTGCGCAGGAAATGGATGTCGAACATCTCCTTCGCGAAGTCGGCGCTCTCGATCGACTCCTCGTCGAGCCCGGCGTACACCCGCTGCGCGTCGCGGCAGAAGAAGCGGATGAAGTTCTCGGTGTGCCAGCCGAGCTGGCGGTCGGCGGGGAACTTATTGTTGACGAAGCCGGTGGGGGCCTCGCGGTGACAGTTCACGAAGCGGGTGTTGGCGAGGTTGAGAAACTCCTCGAAAGAGATATCTGGGTAATGGGGGTACATCTCGCGCATCGCGTCGGCGCCGCAATAATCCCCGGGATAGAGCTTCCACCAGCCGAAGTTGTATTGCGAAACATAGCGGTCGTACGGGCTGCGCACCGTCGACAGCAGCGGCTTGGCGCGGTGCTCCTCGGCGATGTCGCTGCAGGTTCCGTGCTTGTCGATATTGACGAGTTGGTCCCCGTAGAGGCGGGAGAGCATCTTGGTGACGAAGGTGCCCCCCGTCTTCGGGAGGTGGATGAAAACGAAATCAGGGGTGACGATCATAGGCCTTGTGACTCCCGGCCGCAGCCGGGCCGAAAAGGTTTTGAATAGTCTCTGTCGGGGCCGTTCTTAGGGCGGTACTATAGCAGCCGCCCCGATCCCCTCTCTACAGGTGCTCATCCCCGGGGTTTGCGAGCCGGCGGCTCGATCCCCAGCCAGGCCGCCACTCGGGAGGCGACGTCGGTGCCCTGGACGGTGCCGCCGCGGCCGGGCTTCACGCCCGCGCCGATCGCCAGGTAGATGGCCTGCATGTCCGGATGGGTGTTGAGATAGCCGTGGGCGCCGTAGCCCTGCGGAGGCGCGGAAGCCTTGCCGCCGGGCAGGGGGCGGAACATGTACCCCTCGCGGGCGAAGAGAATCAGGTCGCCGCTGTTGGGGGAGTCGAGGCCGATCCGGGCGGCCTCCCGCCGGGTGAGGATCTTCTCGATCGGAGCCTCGCCGTTCACCCGCCAGTCCGCGTAGCGCTCAGCGAGGGTAGCCAGGACGCGCTCGCCGGCCTGGGCGTCCCCGCCGGCGTCTAAGTAGATGTGGGCCGCGCCGCCGTCGGGGATCGCGTAGGCGGCGGGCATGGCCGCGGAGCCGCCCCCCTTGTTCCCCTTGACCAGCAGCCCGAGCTCGGCCAGGGGGGCGTTGGGATCGATCGACGTGTGGACCGGCGTCATGCCGTGGTCGCTCACCACCACCACCGTGGTGCGCGTGAGGTCGATCCCGGCGAGGAGCTTGCCGAGCTCCCGGTCGACCATCCGCCAGACCTCGGTGCGCGCCCGCTCCAACTCGTCCCGCCGTTGCGGCGAGAAGCCGGGCTGGCGGGGGTCGAGCAGCAGGAGCCGGTGGCCTGAAACGTCGAGGACAGGCAGGTAGCACATGAGGAGATCCCAGTCC